>UMLM01024654.1_pt1 | contig 45415 bp, 32 predicted proteins | sample 1966571 | NCBI WGS metagenome assembly UMLM01 (sample SAMEA4836203, study PRJEB28245) | human gut metagenome | biome: gut microbiome; material: fecal sample | place: Denmark | collected 2008 | reverse complement strand
TATTCTGACCATCGCCTGCCACAGCAGCTCCAGCCGCTCGCTCTTGTGATAAAGATACAAGTATCCGATCACCGCTTCCAATGCGGTCGCGTGACGATAGGTCATGATATCGGCGTTTTTCGCCTTGGTGTGGATGGTCGCATTGCGTCCGCGGCGGATGATCTCCTGCTCATCCTCATCGAAGAACGCTTCCTCTTCCAGCTGACGCAGCATCCTCGCCTGTGCATGGGCACATTCCCAGCTGCTGCAGCGGCGCTGCAGCTCCCGCGGACGCTGATAACCTTGTTCCAGGACATGCATCCGCACCTTCAGGCTCATCCAGGCATCCCCGATGAACGCCAGCGAAGTGCCATTGTAATTGACGATCTCCATCTTAGAGGATGCCCTTCTCCATCAGCTGCGCACGGTAAACGTCCGCCTGTTCAAAGTTCTTCGCCTTCACCGCTTCTCTCCATCTGCCATACAATGCACAGTCTTCATCGCTGACATTCAGGCAAGGGATATCGATGCCAAGCACTTCCATCATCTTTTCCATCGTCCGCACGAGGACCGCGATCCGCTCCAGATCCGGCTCACGCTGACGCACTGCCGTATTCAGCTGCTTGCATGCTTCAAATACGGCCGCAAACGCATTCGGCGTATTCAGGTCATCCTCCATCGCATCGAGGAAGGCGCGATACAGCTCCTCGTCCGCTTCCTGTGCGCGAGGCGCATGCGCCAGCGCCAGCTTGACATAGCCCTGCTTCATCGAATTGGCTGCCCGCTCATATTCCTTATGGCTCGTCTCCAGCGACTCATCGCTCATGTTCAGCGGCGCGCGGTAATGCGCGGAAAGCATCATCCAGCGGATCACGTTTCCGCCATGTTCCGCGATCAGATCCTTTGCCCAGCGCACATTGCCCAGCGACTTGGACATCTTCACACCATTGATGTCGATCATGCCGTTGTGGATCCAGTAATTAGCCAGCGGAGTGCCATAGGCGGCGCGGGCCTGAGCGATCTCGTTCTCATGATGCGGGAACTTCAGATCCATGCCGCCGCCATGGATGTCGATGAGCGGCTGTTCGAATACGTCATGGATCATCACGACACATTCGGTATGCCATCCCGGACGTCCCTTCGACCACGGCGAATCCCATTGGATGCCTTCATCCGTCTGTTTCCACAGCGTGAAATCCAGCGGGTTCTCCTTTCGTTCATTTTCGTCGATGCGGGCGCCGACCACCAGGTCTTCTGTCTTCTGGTGGGACAATGCCCCATATTCCTTGACTTCGCCGACCCGGAAATAGACGTCTCCGCCCACCTGATAGGCATAGCCTTTCTGTACCAGCAGATCGATGAAGGCGATGATCGCATCCATCGTTTCCGTCACGCGCGGCGCTTCATCCGGCATCATGGCATGAAGCGAAAGACGGTCGTCGTTATATGCTTTTATGAACTTATCCGTTACTTCCTTTTCACTGACTCCCAGTTCCTTTGCCACGTTGATGATCTTGTCATCCACATCGGTATAGTTGCTCACCATCTTCACTTCGTAGCCAAGTGCCTGCAAGGTTCGTTTTAACGTGTCGAACACCACGATGGGCCGGGCGTTCCCGATGTGCGGGTAATTATATACCGTCGGTCCGCACACATACATGCTCACTTTGCCTTCCTGCAGAGGCCGGAAGGTCTCCACCTTCATGCTCATGCTGTTATAGATCTTCATCTTCATGCTCCTTTCCGATGATCCTGATACAAAAAAAGCTCTTCATGCGGCCGTCCCTGACGCCTCGCCTGAAAGATGCTTTCCATTGTTCACGCGTGTGTGCTCTCCTGCCTATGCAGAAGAGTGCATACACCGTGTCTTCCGTTATTACTCAGCCGATTCGCTCAAAAGGCCGCGGATCTCCTCTTCATAAGGGGTCCCCTTCAGCTTCTGCAGCGCTTCCTTCAGATACTTCTTGCTCTTTCTCGTATCATTCTTATATTTATACTCAAGACCGAGCAGATAGGCGAACATGCCCTTCTGCTCATCAGCGACCGCGTTGTCATAGTACGCCTGCATCTCATGGATATACTTCGCTTCCTTGCGCAGGAGCACGCTGGCGATCATCTTCAGCTCCTTGGCGGACTGCGGACCGGCATTTTCCTGAACGATGGAAATCATCTTATCCGCCTTACGCCGGTTCTTCATCTCCACATAGAAGTAGAATCCCTGCATCGCCACAGCTGCCTTGCGCTTCTTCTTCATGCGCATATGCAGCATCAAATTGATCTGATCCTCGATCTTTGCCGTATCGCCCTGTGAAAGCACCGCGCTCAGACGCATCATCTCACGATCGGCCGGATGCAGCGCAAACTTGCACCAGAACGAATCGAGGATATGATAAAACCGATCATAGTCCTCTTCTGACATCGCCTTCATGATCTTCTTCGTGTACGTCTTACGCAACAGATAGTTTCTGATGAGGATGACGACGAGGACGATCACGCCGATCAATACCCAAACCCATATATTATTCATTCTGCACTTTCTCCTTTTCTTCTCCGTTCATCTCTGAGGTGATTGACTGAAACTGCTTCAGCAGATCCTCGTCCATCCCGCTTTTCTTCATTCGCTGCAGATAAGCCAGATCCAGCTCATCCACATCCTCCAGGGCATCTTCGTTCCCTTCAGCTAGTCTTTCCTTCAGCGGCATTTTTTTCATCTCCGTTTCAGATTACGTGAAATCATTATACCATATTCACTGAACAACTGCACTCGTTTTATCTTAAGCACTAGAAAAGTTTTCCCACTAATGTCTGGGAAAGCAATTTCAAGTTTCACTGCATCTTCTCACGAGCTATCGCTTTCACCATTTTTATGAGTTTTCTGTCCTCGATCCCATATATCCCTTTTAAAACGATCTCAAAAAGAATGACATTATTCAATTTAAATTATGTCCTTCAAATTAACAAAATGACCATGTTCACATCTTATATAAAGACCATATATGCCTACTCCAGCGGTTATTTTCCCATCATCCTGCGGACACCTTATACCATTTCCCTTAATATATTCATTAATCAATTTATAATCCAAATAAGTTTGTTCATCACATGCACTACATTTCATATATGGCTTTCCTTTTTGACTAAATCGCAGTTTCATAGGCTCGCCACATACACGGCATTTCTTATTTTTATAAACAAATAAAGGCAATCCTTCTAATGTTTTCTTGTTACTAACCATAGAGGAAATAGCATTTTTCTTTTCAATAAGCGCTTTCTCTATTCCTTCTGACGTATAAAACTCTATATCTGATAAAGATTTTATCAACTCTATCGTCTTTTTCCCTATTACCCGATATGAAATCTGTAATTTTGTTAGATAATTGTGTGTATGATCTGCCATGATTCCATTCGATAAGATACTGCCATACCAAATCACCTTATCATCAATCAGTAACAATGGCATTAGATCCATTTCTTCCGAAACCCACGTTAGTCGTTTTAAATCTTTTGGGATATTTTTGTAGTCATTTGTTTTAATAATGACGCTAACTCCATATTTATCAGCTTCAAATAATTTCCTTGTGACAACTTTTATCATATCCTCGTCCAATCTCACTTTAGGTATTGATACAATTATTCGCTGCTCTGCATCATCTAAGTCTTTTATCAATTGCGAAAGATAATCATTATTCAAATAGCATCTAATATTCTTTTTTGAACGTTTCCTGGTGAATACATCTGCAAGCATTCCACCGCTACTGTCAATGACTAAATTTTCACTTCTCATATAATCAAGCAACAAATGATATGTATGTGACGTACCCTCAAACCGATTATCCCAATATCTTGTATTTGCCAATGTTATAAACTTCCCTTTGGCTCTAGTAATCGCAACATTGATCAACCTTAATAACGAATCATTTTCATTTTTTGACATTAATATTCCCGGTTTATTATATGGATGACTCTCAACTGCATCAAAAATGATCACATCGCATTCTGATCCCTGAAACTGATGAACAGTTGAGCAAACCAACTTTGTTTTTAATGCTGTATCATAGTCATTAATCAGTGCTTGGATCAATCGGCTTTGAGCCTGATATGGCGTAATTATCCCAACTTTCTCCTGCCCTGCCGAAACAGCATCCAAAGCAATTTGAAAAGACAAGAGAGCACTTAATACATTAAATCTAGAATTATCACTATTTCTCTTGCAAACGGAATAAGTACCTGTTAAATCGATTAATATCATCGCATTATTTTTAAAGGGCGGCTTATTCGCTATTGATGCTCGTTTCTCTTTCACCTCAAAATGATCTAATAATAATTTCTCATATATCTTTAAACTGGAAAATGCCGAAATATCTGGATGCATTCTGCGTTGTTCATTCAACATCGTCAACCATGGATGGTAATGCAAATCGCCCAGTTCGTCAACTATTCCCAAGTGCATAAATATATCTTTGCTTAAAACTTCCTTCGCTTCCGATTGAGCTATCGGTGCTAACTGCCTAAAGTCCCCTACACAAATAAAATGACTCTTAGCAAACATAGCTGCTTCAATAATTTGCGGGACATATGCCATACTAGCTTCATCAAACATTACAACATCAAACAATCTGTCATCAAATACTTTATCTATTGACACTTTAGATATTGTCGTTGCGATTAATTGCGAACTAGAAACGTACTCTTTTTCTTTAGTCTTGATAATGCCTTTGATTTCTTTTAACTCCTTCTCAATCTCCACAACTCTAGGAGTAATATCGTTATCCAGCTTTTCTTTTTCATCCAATAACTTTTCACGTCTTTTTTTCAATATAGCGTCATCATTCAAAGCAATATTGAAAGAGACTACTTTTTGATTTTTAGATAACTTCTCACTGTGAACAAACCCATATCTCAGTATTTTTCCTTGCTCAACCAAAGCGTGTAACTTGTTATCCTTACTGATTCTTATTTGATTATATAATTCAGTTATCAATCCATCCACTGATATATTGCTATGAGATACCATTAACAATGTTTTTCCTTGCAATAAGAACCTCATTGCTATTTGCGCCATCGTATACGTTTTTCCGGTACCTGGCGGTCCCCATATTATCGATATAGGATTATTTATCGAATTATTGATAGCATTATCCTGCCCCATCGGAATATCACTAATTGCTTTTCTTTCCTTCGTAATATCAATATCAAGAAGTTTCATAGCAATTTCGTTCTCTTTATTTAATGCGTCTAGTCTATTATGTAATGCACGAAGTAATTTCCAAGGCGCTACTGTTAAGTGTGCAGAATTTATATAATTCCCTACATACTCCTTCAATAAGACCGTTAACTGAAAGCCTTCACACATCAATACTGTACCATCAACATCTTTGCCAGTTAGTTTTAATGTTACAGGAGAATCCTCTGACACAAATAATTCTGATTCCAAGTCAAAACTGTATGAGTATGTTCCATCAGCAAGACTGATAAAAATCCCATTATTTACTTTAAGCTTTCTTCCACCTTTTTCTTTCAAATAATACATTTCCTGCAAGACTTTTTTCTTGTATAACTCTATGGAAATCTTCCCTAACCTAAAGCCGGCCCCAAATTTATTTGTCAGCATTGACGATTTCGCATGTCTAAATACGTTCTCATCCTCACTGTCTAACTTTTCAATTGTCGTTTTTAAAAGCAAACATTTCGCTTGCTTGTCTAATTTATAAATGATCGAATAACCTTCATGATTGCTTGCAATGAAATGAAGATTGATGGTCGAATTCGACAAAGCAAAAGAAATACTTGTTTTATCCACTGCCAATTCTATTGGAAAGTCATCTGCCTTTTTTCCAATATAGATATTGAAATTTTCCTTTATTGTTTTGGGCCTATGTTCAAAAATCACATCTGTCAATATGATCCCTTCAACATTTGACGAGGAGAATTTAATAGCAGTATTCATCACAATTTTTCCTGCTCTTTGATGAACTTCAGGAATAGTTAATCTGAAAGGAATTCCGTCGAAATTTTTATCATTAACTTTTTTTAATATTGACATACCTGCGCCATCCCTTCACCTTCAGAGAAGCGCTGGTCATTCAATCTCTTCATGTTAAAAGGGCTATTCCTGTGCACTCTATTGACATGCGCTTTTCTCTGCATGATTTCCATATAATATATTTTTTATCACTATCTATAGTATAACAAATTTTAAATCATGTGACGAAAATTAGACTGTTACATTTCATGCATTCTGAGAAAAGTTTTAATAAAAAAAGCACCTCCGAAGAGATGCTTGATGAATATCCTGAATTATTTCAGTTCAGAGAAGTACTTGATCGTACGAACCATCTGGCTGGTGTAGCTGTTTTCGTTGTCGTACCAAGCAACGACCTGTACATGAGTCGTTCCATCGCCCATGTCGTGAGCCATTGTCTGTGTAGCATCGAACAGAGAACCATAACGCATTCCGACGATATCGCTGGATACGAGTTCTTCTTCCGTATAACCATAGGACTCAGTCTGAGCAGCCTTCATGGCAGCGTTGATCTCTTCCTTAGTTACCTTGCCGTCAACAACAGCGACCAGGATAGTCGTAGATCCTGTAGGCGTCGGCACACGCTGTGCAGAACCGATCAGCTTTCCGTTCAGTTCCGGAATAACCAGACCGATTGCCTTTGCAGCACCCGTAGAGTTCGGCACGATGTTGCATGCAGCTGCACGAGAACGACGCTTGTCGCCCTTTCTCTGCGGTCCGTCCAGCGTCATCTGATCACCAGTGTACGCATGAACCGTAGTCATGATACCGCTCTTGATCGGAGCCAGATCATTCAGTGCCTTAGCCATCGGCGCGAGGCAGTTCGTGGTGCAGGAAGCGGCAGAAATAACTGTATCTTCCGGCTTCAGTGTCTCATGGTTAACATTGTAAACGATGGTCGGCAGGTCGTTTCCAGCAGGAGCGGAGATAACGACCTTACGAGCGCCAGCCTCGATATGTGCGCTTGCCTTTGCTTTGGATGTATAGAAGCCAGTGCACTCCAGAACAACGTCAACACCCAGTTCGCCCCAAGGCAGGTTCTTTGCATCTGCTTCCTTGTAGATCGTAATTTCCTTACCATCAACAGTAATGGAGCTTTCACCGGCAGAAACCGTGTCAGCCAGCGCATAACGGCCCTGAGTGGAGTCGTATTTTAATAAGTGAGCCAGCATTTCAGGAGAAGTCAGGTCGTTGATGGCAACGACATCATAGCCCTCTGCCCCAAACATCTGGCGGAATGCAAGACGTCCGATACGTCCGAATCCATTGATCGCAACTTTTACTGTCATTTTCAAAGTCCTCCTTTTGACAATATATATTATAAGTACTTGCTTATTTCTTGTCAATTAAGAATGGCGCCGCCCGTCGGTTTTTTAACGGGTTTTCCGGTTTCAGCGCGCCCGAAAAGAAAAGAGGGCTTTCCCTTATAGGATCCCTCATTGCCGATACGGTTTATTCCGGCTGGCTCTTTGCGATCTGCCACATCTCCCGATAGGAGATGAAGCTGATGGCATCGCTGCGGTCCTTTGCTCCGTGACGCTGTTTCTTCACGTTGCCCTCGTATTCCTCCTGCAGCTTGCGCTTGTCCATCATGTACTGCACATAGCAGAACTTCTTCAGCAGGAACCATCTCATGATATAGGAATAGATCGCCGGCTGCGCGTCCTCCTGCAGCTTCGGGAGCTCCTCCCTTGCCTCTTCCTGCAAACGCTCGCCGCGTTCCTTTGCCAGCTCGATCATCTCATCATAGTTCTTGAACAGGCGGCGGTCCGCAAAACGCTGCACGATGCCAGCCTTCTCCTTACGTCCGAAATAGCGTTCCATCGCGTCACGGAACACGTCGTCCACGTCTTCCCCGCACACCATGGACACGATCTCATTTCTCGTCCCCTCGTACATGTTGTCCGGTTCGCTGATCACATAATAATATGCCTTGGCGAAGACATAATCCTCACGGCCGCCGAACAGGATGATGCTGGCGCGCTGTCCGCCATCATCCTTTCCATATACGATATACGGCACGCAGATCTCACCATCGGGCATTTTGAACGCATCCTTATAGCGGATGATCTGATTGGCGATCGCATCGCGGTTGATATTCAGATGAAGATCCGTGCAGATCCTGAGATTCTCATCCAGTCCGTGCAGGAACCGGAATGCCTCAGCCTCCCTTGTCTTCGTCTCATCTTCTTCGATCATCCCCAAGTAGTCTTCCAGATATCCGTTGAATGAACAGATATCGCCGCCGTCTCTTTGATCCTTGTGCGTTGTCAGGATATCATAAATTGCCATATCACATGCCCTCCTCATTCCCCCAATTATCCATTCTGTTTTCAGAAAGATATGGTAAACGCTTTCATTATGCTATGTAAGTATTATAATCCCCTCTTAGCATTTTTTCAACTAAATCATGATAATTTAGCATCATTTGCGCTTTTTTTGCACTATTTTTCTCATGACGGCGAAAAGGCAGCTGCGGGAACCAGCTGCCTTCTCAGGGATGGGAAAAGAATGAAAAAGCTATTGCTTGAAGCCTTCCTCGGCTTCGAGATCATCCTACCAGATCTTTATGGGATAATGATGTTACGAAAGTGAACACTGGCTGAAGCTGTCCTTTTTCATCAAAGCACCTGATGCGTTGAAAAAGTGAAAGGCAGCCGTGGGAAATCGGCTGCCTCTCGGGGATGGGAAAAGAATGAAAAAGCTATTGCTGAAGTCTTCATCGACTTCGCTATTATCCTACGAAACAATTATGGAATTATGATGGAATCAATGTGAACGTTTTCTGAATATAGGTTTACACTGTGCATGATTGAAGGTAAAATAGAACTAAACTCCTCTGTGCAGTGAATATACAGGGAATAAAGGAGGACATTATGAAAGATATCGAATTGCTGAGCCTTCTGGAAACCAATGCCCGGCTCTCTGTCAGAGATTTGTCGGACATCCTTCTGGAAGAGGAAGAAAACATCATCCAGCGCATGGACAGCCTGGAAAAAAGAAAGATCATCTGCGGCTATCATACCGTCATCAACTGGGACAAGGCCAGCCGCGGACGCAAGGTCATGGCCATCATCGAAGTCGGCGTCACGCCGCAGCGGGATTATGGCTACGATAAGATCGCCAAGACCATCGCCCGTTATCCGGAAGTGGACACGATGTATCTGCTGAGCGGAAAAAGCGAATTCATGTGCATGGTCTATGGCAAGAGCATGTACGATGTGGCCAGCTTCGTCGCTGACAAGATCGCCTGCATCGATGCGGTGAAATCAACGGTCACGCTGTTCGTCCTGAAACAGTATAAGGAAAGCGGCATCATCCTGGAGGATGAGCGCAAGCACAACGGAGAACGGCTGGTGGTGACGCCATGAATTATGAAGAGATCCTGTCTGAGCGTGTCAGAACGATCGCGCCCAGCGGCATCCGCCGCTTCTTCGATCTTGCCAGCGAGATCGAAGGGGTGATCTCGCTCGGTGTGGGAGAGCCTGATTTCAGCACGCCCTGGCACATCTGCGACGCAGCCATTTATTCCATCGAGAACGGAAAGACCCACTATACGGCCAATCAGGGCCTGTTCGAACTGCGCCGGGAGATCTGCAATTACCATAAGCGACGCTTTCAGATGGACTATGATCCAAACGATAATGTCATCGTTACGGTCGGCGGAAGCGAAGGCATCGATATCGCGCTGCGCGCGCTGATCGATCCCGGAGACGAGGTCATCACGATGAACCCGTCCTACGTCGCCTATACCCCCGGCATCACGCTGGCCGGAGGCGTATGCGTCCCAGTGGAGCTGAAGCATGAAGATGACTTCAAGCTGCTGCCCGAGGCGCTGGAAGCCGCCATCAGCGAAAAGACAAAAGTGCTGCTCATCAACTTTCCAAGCAATCCGACCGGCGGAGTGATGAGCCATGAGGACTATGCCAAGCTGGTGCCGATCATCCGCGACCATCACCTGATCGTCATCAGCGACGAGATCTATGCCGAACTGACCTATGACGGCAAGTTCGCTTCGCTCGCCCAGTTCGATGAGATCAAGGATCAGGTCATCGTCATCAACGGCTTTTCCAAGGCCTTTGCCATGACCGGATGGCGGCTGGGATACATCCTGGCCAATCCTACGCTCATTCAGGCGATGAACAAGATCCATCAGTATGTCATCATGTCTGCGCCCACAGCGGCGCAGTACGGCGCCATCGAGGGGCTCAGAAAGGGCCTTCCGCATGTGCAGGAGATGGTGGACTCTTACCGCGCCCGCCGCAACTTCATCGTTTCCGGATTCAACCGGATCGGCCTGCAGTGCCATCTGCCGCACGGCGCGTTCTATGTCTTCCCGGACATCCGGAAGACCGGGCTGAGCAGCGATGCGTTCTGTGAGCTGCTGCTGAAAGAAGAGAAAGTGGCCTGCGTGCCGGGCACCGCGTTCGGCGAGGCCGGAGAAGGCTTCATCCGCGTATCCTACGCTTACAGCATCGACCACATCCGGGAAGCGCTGGCTCGCATCGAGCACTTCCTGAAGAAATTCAACTTAGCACGCTGAATGCCGCCGGGGCGATCTGATCCGCCCCGGTTTTTTTGCGCAAAAAAAGAACTGAAGGAAAGCAGTGCTCTCTCTTCAGTCCTCATGGTTCATGCGGTCATCTCTGCGATCGCCTTCTGATAGGAAACGGTCTTCTCATGCGCGTTTTCCAGGGAATCGCCCTTGATGCAGAAATAGAATTTGCACTTCGGCTCCGTACCGCTCGGGCGGATTGCGATCCAGCTGCCATCCTCCAGATAATACTTCAGCACATCTGATTTCGTGAAGCCCTTCAGCTCGCTCACCGTGCCGTTCTCCTTGATGACACATTCGTTATAGTCCTCAAAGCGGATGACCTTCGTGCCGGCGATCTCGCTTACCTCGCTGTTGCGCAGGTCGGAGAGGATCTGCTTGATGCGCATCGCACCTTCCTGTCCGGCGAGCTTCAGTGAGGTCTGGCTCTCTTCATAATAGCCCAGCTCCGCATACAGATCATACAGCACATCGACCAGCGTCTTGCCCTGTGCCTTGTAATAGCATGCGGCTTCTGCCAGCATCAGGCACGCCTGCGGCGCATCTTTGTCACGGACGAACGGCTTGATCAGTGAACCGTAGCTCTCTTCATAGCCGAACACATAGTTCTTTTCGTGGCTGACCTCATACTTGGCGACTTTTTCGCCGATGAATTTGAATCCGGTCAGTGTCTTCTCGCATTCCACGCCATATTTGGCGGCGATCTTTTCACCGAGATCGCTGGTCACGACCGTATTGAACATGACCGGATGATCCGGCATCTGCCCCTTGGCCTGCAGCTGCGACATGATGTATTCGATCAGCACGGAACCGCTCTGGTTGCCCGTTAACAGCTTATATTCTCCATCGTGCTTGACGCCGACGCCCATACGGTCAGCGTCCGGATCGCAGACGAGGATGATGTCCGCGTCTTCGCGCTTCGCATAGTCCAGCGCCAGCGCATATGAACCCGGCTCTTCCGGATTCGGCGTCGGTGTGTTGGAGAAATCCGGATCCGGCGTGCACTGCTCTTCCACAGCGACGAAATGGTATCCGGCGCGGCGGTAGATCTCCTTCACCGGGACGTTGGCCGTGCCATGTTCCGGCGTGAAGATGATCTTGATGTCGTCCTTGTTTACCTCCGGATTCAGCTGGATGCTCAGCACGTTCTGATAGTATTCTTCATCGACCTCGCTGCCGATGACCGTGATCAGCTTTTCTTCCTCCGGCGTTACGTCTGCCGTGATCGCCAGCTCATCCTGCACCGCATTGACCCGGTCGATCACCTGCTGGGCCAGCGCAGGCACCAGCTGGCAGCCCTTCTCATCATACAGCTTATAACCGTTATACTCCTTCGGGTTATGAGAAGCCGTCACCATGATGCCGCCGAAGCAGTTCAGATGACGCACCGCAAAGGAAAGCTCCGGTGTCGGACGCAGTGATTCAAACACATAGGAGCGGATGCCGTGCTTAGCCAGCACCTTGGCGGAATCCATGGCGAATTCCGGCGACATGTGACGGTTGTCATAGCCGATCGCCACGCCGCGCGCCTTCGCTTCTTCCCCGTGCGCCTCGATATATGCGGCAAAGCCTTCATTTGCCTTGCGGATCGTATGCAGATTGATCCTGTTCGTTCCTGGTCCCAGCAGGCCTCTCATGCCCGCCGTACCAAATTCGATCGTCGTGTAGAACGCGTCGTTCTTCTCCTGCTCACTCATCGTTTCGAGGACCTTCTTGTAGGAAGGATCCAGGTTCGGATGGTTCAGCCATCGTTCATAAGCTTCATTGACCATGTTTCATCAACCTCTCCTCATTCAGTTCTGGTAAGACCATTATATCATAAACCGTACAAAAAATGTGCATAAAGCAAATAAAAGTGAACGCTTTCACCAATGCGCACATTCAAGAAAAAAGCCATTATCAAGATGATAACAGCTTCATTTCAGATTGATTTATGCAATAATCTTCTGCGCGCGCAGCACATCTTCGATTGCGGCGATAGCAGCGTCCTCGTCCTCACCGTTGCAGGAAATCGTGATTTCGGACTGCGTCGGGATACCGAGAGACATTACGCCCATGATGGACTTCATGTTTACTTCACGGCCCTTGAAAGACACGTTAACTTCGCATTTGAACTTGCTGGCAGCATTGACCGCCACAGTGGCAGGACGTGCATGTAATCCGACCGGATCAACTACAGATACTGTAATTTGTTTCATTTTCAATTCCTCCTATTGTCCTTCTACCTAATTAGTATTTTACTCCATTTTGATAACACTTACAATGGCTTTTCTCTTTTTTTTGTTGTTTTTCAGCATTTTCCAGCCAGAACGTTTTCCAACTTGTCCCGTTCTTCCGTATCGACAGCCGTGATCCCCTCCGCATGAAGCAGCTGTGCAAAGATCCCGGACCCGCGGATCAGCCTCCCGCTGAAGGTCCCGTCATAGATATGCCGGCAGCCGCAGCTCGGACTGCGCGCCTGTAGGACGGCGAGCTGTGCACCGGCTTCCTTCACTTTTTCCAGTTCGATCCGCGCGCCGCGCCGGTATTGCGCATCGCAGCTGACACCGGCCGCACTGCGCACCGTGCCGCCGACGATCTCACAGGGCTCTCGCGGGATCGGCAGACCCCCGCTCACTTCTGGACAAACGGGGATGATCTCATGCCCCCGCAGCCATCCGCACAGCGCTTCATCATAGTTGTTTCCGCCGCTGTATTTGCAGTTTTCGCCCAGCAGGCAGCGGCTCACTGCGACCTTCATCGTCCCTCCCGGAAGAATTCATCGCACAGCCCAGCTAACATATCGCTGCCTTCGACATAGCTGGCGTGATCCTCGTGTTCCAGGATGAACAGGCGGCTGTCTGCGATGCAGGCGGCGATCTCCCGGGTATGCGCCTCCTCGATGATGTCGTTCTGCCCGGCCAGCACACAGGTCGGACACTGCACACGTGAGAGATCCGCCTTCGTCAGCAGCGGTTCCTCCAGCATCAGCGCCATGCGCGGATCGCCGCTTCGCGCATATTCCGCACGCATGTCCCGCCGGCCCTCCTCCTTGATGCCATAGGGATGGTAATTGGCCCCGCACAGGATCATGCGCCTCACCAGCTGCGGATACCAGATGGCCAGAAACAATGCGATGATGCCGCCGTCGCTGAAGCCAAGCAGATCGATCGGCCCATCAAACAGCTGAATGAGCGCCTCGGTCATGTCCTGCGCCATATCGCTGTAATGATACTCGCTTACCGGGGTGCTTTTCCCATGCCCCCGCGTATCAAACAGAAAGATCTGGAAGCGGTCCTGCAGCGCGGCGCACAGCGTGGAAAAGGTCGTATGATCCTCTCCGTTCCCATGAAGCATGACCAGCGGCATGCCGCTGCCATGCACCTCATAATACAGGTCGATCCCGTTCACATGAATGCTCGCCATATGCTCCTCCTCTCGTCTCCATGATACCACATCGCGGCGGCATAGAAAAAGACGGCCGCAGCCATCTTTTTCAAGGGGGTTAATATTTCAACAGTTCGTCATACAGCAAGCCATAGGTGACAGCGCTCTTTTCCCAGCTGACATCCGTGTTCATCGCATGACGAATCAATGTTGTCCAATCTTCCTTGCGATTGTAGTAGACATCAATCGCAAAATACAGCGTATTGATCAGCTCATCAGAGCTGTAGTTCGCAAAGCTGAAGCCGTTTCCGGTCTTCTCATACTCATTGAATGGCTGCACCGTATCGCGCAGTCCGCCGGTCTCCCGCACCAGCGGCAACGTGCCGTAGCGCATCGAGATCAGCTGCGAGATGCCGCATGGCTCAAAGAGCGAAGGCATCAGGAACAAGTCGCTCGCCGCATAGATGCGGTGTGCCAACGACTCATTGTAGCCGCGATAGAATACGATCTTGCCCTTGTTGCCGTTTTCCAGCTGCGCCATCTTCTCTTCGATCAGCGGTTCTCCGCTGCCCAATACAGCCAGCTGGATCGGCGCTGCGCACAGCTCGTTCAGCTTTTCCATCAATAGATAGAAGCCCTTCTGCCAGGTCAGGCGGGAAACCACGCCGATGAGCATGACATTCGGATCGACCTGCAGTCCAAGCTCCTTCTGCAGCGCCATCTTGTTTTCCTTCTTCTGTTTCTCGACATTGACCTTGTTGTAGTGATAAGGGATCTCCGGGTCATCCATCGGATTCCACATCTCGATATCGATGCCGTTCACGATGCCCCACAGATCATACTTGCGCATGTTCAGCACCATTTCCAGATGCTCGCCATACTGCGGCGTCAGGATCTCCTGAGAATAGCTCGGCGATACGGTCGTCACCTTGTCGGCATACAGGATACCGGATTTCATGAAGCTGATGCCGCCGTCATAACGCACATTGCCATTATCAAACAAGTAATATCCCAGGCCCAGGCAGCTGTCCAGCATCTCTACGCCGAAGTTGCCCTGATAAGCCATGTTATGGATCGTGTAGACATGACGGATGTTGCGGTAACGCTCATCGAAGCTGTGTCCTTCCTTACACATGCATGGGATCATGCCGGTATGCCAGTCGTGGCAGTGGATGATCTGCGGCCAATAATTGAGCTGGTTGAGCATCTCGATGACCGCCTTCTGGAAATACGCAAAGCGCTCGCCGTCATCGTCATATCCATACATGGAATCTCGTTCAAAATATCCCTGGTGCTCGATGAAATAGAACACGACATTGTTCTTGATGATGGAGAACAGTCTCACCGGCACTTCATGATAGTTGATGGATACCGAGTATTCCTTTTCAAAATAGAAGTCCTGATGATACTTTTCCGCGATCTTTTTATACAGCGGCATGACGACGCGGACTTCATGCCCCTTCTTTACGAGTTCCGGAGCCAGGGAGCCGATCACATCGGCCAGACCGCCGCTCTTGATGAACGGAAGCCCCTCTCCGGCTGCCATTAAGATAGTAGCCATTAGATTCGGTCTCCTCTCTTGATATACAACGGATGATCCGGTTCGCCGATCAGTTCCTTCTTGCGGATCGCTTTGACCTTCTTATCCACGACCGCACATCTGATGCAGACGTCCTCGCCGATGGTCACGCCCGGAAGGATGACGCTGTCCTCTACGACGGCGCCCTTCTTGATGACCACGCCTCGACCGATGACAGAATTGCGCACCGTACCTTCGATCTCACAGCCGTTGGACACCATGGAATGCACCACGGCTCCGCCGTTGGAATACTGCGTCGGTGCAGAGTCATTGGTCCGCGTATAGATCGGCCACTCTGAATTAAACAGATCCTTGGCCTTATCAAAATCCAGCAATGAGATATTCGCGTCATAGTAGCTCTTGAAGTCGCTCACGCAGGCGAAGAAGCCGCGCAGCGAGATGCCGCGGATATCCAGTTCCGGACATTCATCATTGATGATGTCTTTGAACCAATACATAGAGCTTGTATTCGCTGCTTTCTTGACCAGCGAGATGAACAGCTCCTTGGACAGGATATACGTCCCGCAGGAAACGGCACGGTTCTTGTAATTGCCGTGGTTCTGATCGATGGAAAGCACGCCCTTCTGACGATTGAGATTGAGCACATCACAGTTGATGAAGCTCTCCTTGGCATTGTCCACATTCTTATACAGAATGGAGATATCCGCCCCGCTCTTGATGTGCTGGTCGAGCAGTTCCGCATAATCCGCGCGGAAGATCATGTTGCTCGCCGTGATGATCACATATGGATCAGGCGCTTCCTCGATGGACTGCATGTTGAACATATACGTGCAGATGTCGCTGTTATAGGCGCTGTTCGCGCTCATGTCCTCCGCGGTCAGGATATGCAGCTTCCCGCGTTTGGAATTGATGTTGTAATGACGTCCTGTGCCCAGATGCTCGATCAGCGAACGCGGGTTGGCCTTGACATAGACCTGGATGCGGTCCACGCCGCTGTTGCTCAGGTTCGAGATCGGGAAGTCGATCATGCGGTAACGGCCCAAAAAGGAGAATGCGGAGACCGGACGATAATCCTGCATGCCCTTGACCAGGACATTTGGTCCTTCATAGTTTACGATTCCGAATGCTTCACACATAACTATTCACCCCTCACTCTCTTGCTGATCAGCTCGATCTTCTCGCTGTTGGGATCACCGACGATCGCGCCGGCATCGATCTTCACGCCGTCAGCCACGATCGCGCGATAGACCTTCGCCCCTTCGCCGACTTCGGCGTTCGGCATCAGGACCGCTTCCTTAACTTCCGCGTTTTCCCTGATCTTCACGTTGGTAAAGAGCACGGAATCTTCCACGCTTCCTTCGATGATGCAGCCCTGATTGATATATGCGTTGTGCACCGAACCGGTCTCGCTCACATAGTGCGGCATGGTCGGCACATCTTCGGTATAGATCTTCCATGACGGATCGCTGAGATCCAGGTCATTGTTCTTGTCGAGCAGGTCCATATTGGCTTCCCACAGGGAGTCGATCGTGCCGACATCCTTCCAGTAGCCCTTGAACTGCCAGGCGAACAGCCGCTTGCCGTCATTGAGCATCGTCGGGATGATGTCCTTTCCGAAGTCATGGTTGGAATCCGGATTCACCATGTCGGCCGTCAGCATCTTCCTGAGCAGCTTCCAATTGAAGATGTAGATGCCCATCGAAGCCAGGTTGCTCTTCGGCTGCGCCGGCTTTTCCTCAAATTCGATGATCCGCTCTTCCTCATCCGTGTTCATGATGCCGAAACGGCTTGCTTCCTTCATCGGCACCGGACGCACAGCAATGGTCACATCGGCATTGCACTCAATGTGGTGTGAGAGCATCTTGGCATAATCCATCTTGTAAATATGGTCACCGGACAAAATCAGAACATAGTCCGGATCATTGCTGTCGATAAAGTCGATATTCTGAGAGATCGCATCGGCAGTTCCGCGGTATACTCCGAAAGCTGTGCCGTCTTTCTCGCGCGGCGGCAGCACATACACACCGCTGTCTCTCGTATCGAGGCCCCAACGCTGACCGGCTGCGGCATAAGAGTTCAAGATCACGGATTCGTACTGTGTCAGTACTCCGACAACATCGATGTTCGAGTTGGCGCAGTTGCTTAACGGGAAATCGATGATTCGATATTTCCCGCCGAAATACACTGCAGGCTTGGCGTTTTTCTTGGTCAGGTCCAGCAGACGTGTCCCTCGACCTCCGGCAAGTATCATTGCCAGCATCTTGTTCTGTTTCATATTAAACCCCCTCTTTAGGTTTCATACTTTTAGTATACTGCTTTCACGTGAAAATTCCAGCGTTTTAAAGCAGTTTCACGAACTTTTGTATGCGCTTGCATGATTTGACATATTTCGCACTTTCCGCTTTCTCCTGCTCTCTGCTCATTTTTTTAAATAAGCGTTGATCCGCCGCTCCAACCTGATCAGCTCATTCTCGATATCCTGCTGATTATGCACCAATGCAGAAAGCGTCCCATCTGCGCTCTGGATGATCTGCTCCCGTTCTTGTGTCATGCGCACCGATACGCCCTGGCGCATGACCGTATCGAGCACGTCCATATCGAAAACGCTGGTTCCAGGGATATCCGCTTGCAGCGCCGCGTTGACTTCTTCATCCTGCATGATCGAAGGAAGCACCGAAACGCCTTGCGAAACGATCGCAGCTTGCTTCTGATGCTCTGCATCGCCGCTCAGATACCGCATGAACTCCCATGCTAGCTTTTTCTGCGTGCTGCGCGCAGACATCGCGACCATCAGCGTGTCGATAGCCGAAGTATTCACTCCCTGCTCTCCGCTGGGGAAAGGCAGGCATTCCCACTCAAAGCCAGAAAACTTCTTCACTCGCCATGGATAAGGCATATATGCCCGATAATCGCTGTAATTCATCGGCTGAAACGCCACCTGTCCTTCATCGAACTGCTGGGTGCTGACCTGATCCTGATCACAGACACCATACAGTTCACGCAAGAACGTTATCGCTTCGATCATCGATACATCGGAAAAGCTGGCCGTATCCGTCTGTTCATCATAGAAGAGCGCACCGTTGCTGTAGGCTGCCTGCTGCCAGCTAAAGCCGCATGTTCCATACTGATCGACCACACCGTCTCCGTCCGTATCTTTCGTCACCTTTTCCACGATCCGCAAAAAATCATCCCAGGTCCAATCTTGGTCAGGAATCGCTATTCCTTCTTGCTGCAGCAGCGTCTTGTTCACAAAGATGAGCTCAGGCACCGATAAATAAGGAAGCGCATACAACGTTCCATCTTGGCGGCATGTCTGCAGCGATGCCGGGTAATACGCCTCTTCCTGAAATGCCGCATCAGCCCGAGCAAAGTCATCCAACGGCTGTAAGGCATGAGTGGAAGCCAGTGTGGAAAAATATTCACTGGGCACGAACAAAATGTCCGGCAGATCATCACGCAGGATACACTGCGCGATCCATTCCTCATACTCATCCTTCGGAATACCGCTCTCATATTCGATCTGAACGCCAGGATGCGTTTCAGCAAAGGCGGCGATTGCTTCATCCAGCAAGCTGTAACTGTCTGCTTCCGGCACATCCCAGTTGCTGCCGGAAAACACTGCGATCCGCAGCACCGGTGTCCGCGAACCGAAATAAAGCATGCTCAAGACAGTCGCAGCGGTAAGCGCAATGATCAGCCAACGCCTTCTCATGTCTGTGATCCCCGGCGTACCAGCCGCTGATTCTGAAGCGCCCATATGGCCAGCTGAGTGCGGTCGCGCAGTGAAAGCTTATCCAAGATCACACTGATATAATTACGCACCGTTCCTTCGGTAAATGCCAGCTCTGCGGCAATCTCGCGGTTGGAGAGACCGTTGCCTACCTTTGCGATGATGCGCCATTCCGTGCGTGAAAGATGCTGCAGCTCATCGGCCGCGGTCTCACTTTCCACCTGGTTTTTCGCCATGTCGGAAAACATGCGCATCGCCTTGATGGCGATATCAGGATGGATGACCCCGCCGCCAGAAACGACCGTCACGATCGCCTGATGCAGCTCATCCAGCGAAACCCCCTTCAGCAGATAGCTGCTCGCGCCATATTTCAATGCGTCATAAATGTAATCATCGTCATCGAATGTGGTCAGCACGATGACCTGGATATCCGGATAGCGTTCTTTGACCTCTTTTGTACACTGCACACCGTTCATCTGCGGCATGCGCACATCCATCAAGATCACATCCGGACGACAGGATGGGATCAGGTTCAGCACCTCTTCCCCATCCGCCGCCAGACCAGCGATCTCAATATCATCTTGTGAACTAAGCAGGATCTTCAAGCTCTCTCTGAGCAGTTCCTGATCATCCGCGATCATCACCTTGATCATATCCGTTCATCCTCCTTTCTCAGCGGCAGCTCGACCAGCACTTCAAAACCGTCTCTGCCATAAAAACGTACATTGCCATTGAGCAATGCGATGCGCTCTTTCATATGATGCAGTCCAAAGCCCTCCTGAATATCCACGCACCCCTTGCCATCATCTTCAATGATCAGGATGAGAGAATCTTGGTCTTTGCCAAAGGAAATGTAAATGCGGCTGGCATGCCCATGCCGGACACTGTTGGTCATGCACTCCTGCACGATCCGATAGATCGTATCTTCTTCATCCGGCTGAAAGTCCAGCGAATCCAAATGACAGACATAGCTGACCTTGACCCCGCTCGAGCGCATGAACTCTTCGATCATCGTTTCCAGCGCCCCCTTGAGCGTGTGATTTTCCAACGCATCTGGACGCAGCTTGCGCACGGAACGCCGTACATCCTTCAATCCTTCTCGGGCCGTAGCAGACAAGATATCCAGCTGCTTTATCGCCATGTCTGGATCGCGCTGCAACAGTGTCTTGGCCGCATCGATGCCGGTGGACAATCCGGTCAGCGTATGTCCAAGCGTATCATGTATCTCCCTGGCCAAGCGGTTACGTTCTCTTGTCTCTCCCATCTTCTCCCTGACATCCGCCATCTCCTCCAACTGATGATTCAGCGTGCGAAGCTCATCATTGATCCGGCGCATCTGTGCACTTTCCAGCATCTGATCCTGGATCAAAAACAGGATATACACCAGAAACAAGATAAGCACCGACGTAGAGAGCGCGGAAGCTGTCCCCTGAAAGAGCGAAGCAGACTGCGCCGTGTACGGATATAGATAACGTTCAAATGAAGTGATCGGCACAAAAGCGCTTACGACATGATCATTGGTGCACAAAAAGAGGATGACCAAGATGATCAGGCCGATGCCGCGGTTTTTCCGATCTCTGGTCAGCGTCAGCATATTGGCTGCCACAAGCAAGAATATCTGATTGCCGGCAAAGCTCGTCAGCCGCAGCAGTGCCATACATATGACGCTTTCCAAAAGCAAGAACGCCAGAGCGCTCCATGGCTTTTCCCGCACATGTCCGCGCAGCTGCATCACGCCCAACAGCATCGGATACAGCAAAAGCGTACCGCCCAGGATCAGCGTTGCAGGCAGCGGGATCACCTCTGCCTGCCTCAAGAAGTCCGCCGCTTCAAAACGCTGCTGGATGAGATCCGTCGTAAAAAAGATGAACACAGCCAGAAACAGCAGCTGCAAAAAGCAGATCCCGCATAACAGCGCGTAGGAAACGCGCAGCCGAAAGCCGCTGTCCGATATCAACGCTTTGATCACTGCCATCCCTCCAATAAGTATTCATCGATATTGCTGCCATCGATCAGACTGACAGCGATTTCTTCCTCTTGCAGCTCATGATCGCCCGCCTTTATCGCATAAGCCGCGGATATGGCCTTCTGCGCCATCTTCTTTGGATATTGCGCCACAGTGGCATCCATATATCCCTCTTTGATCAGCACCTTGGCCTCTGGCGCACCATCCACGCCAAGCACCATCACCGCATCCTCATCGATCTTTTGATCTTGCAGCGCAGCCACGGCGCCCAGCGCAGAAGGATCATTCAATGCCATCACGACATCGAAGGCAGTACCTTGTTCCAACAGCCCCTCGATCAGCGGCATGCTTTTTTCCAGCTGTCCTTCACAATCCAGTTCACTCACGATATGATAGCCTGGTTCATCTGCGATAGCATCTCGAAAGCCCTGCAGCCGCTCTTGCGCCGAATAGGCCGCCCCATGGGAAAGCAGCACGATATCAGCACTTTCGCGATGCTCCATCATATAGCGGGCACACAGCTGTCCGGCCTGGTAATTGTCTGAGACGACCGTATGATCGACAAAGTCTTCTCCATCATAGACATTGGTATCGATAGCGATGACGATGATGCCCTTCTGACTGGCTTCCCTGAGCACATCGACCAAGCCGCGGGAATCGACAGGATTGACGATCAGCACATCGATACCTTCTGCCATCATCGTCTTGATCTGTTCGATCTGTCTCTCTATGGAAAGCTGTGGATCCATCGTGATCATCACATCACCGCCCGCTTCCACCTGATTGCGCAATTCTTCGTCGATCACTTCATAAAACGGGTTGTTCATGGTCATATAAGTAGCCCCAAACAGCAACGGCTCTTCTTCGCTGACCAGTCCTGCAGCCGTATAATGGTGCAGCCATAAACATCCGATCAGCCCCAGCAGCAGGGTCAACGCCAGGATCGACAGTTCGACCGGGTATCTTTTCATCCTTTTCGCACTCCATTTCTTTCTTTCATTATATCAAAGCTTTTCAATGGGAAAAGGTCTTTTCGCAAATCGTTTGATTTACGAAAAGACCGCTTCAGCTTTGTTCTGCCAGCTTCAAGAGCTTTTCGATATTCTCTCTCCCATGCCGCAGCGATCGTGTCACTGCCAGCATCCAGATACAGTCCGCAGCCAGCAGCACGAACAGAAGGACACGCACCGCGGCAACGCCGGGAAACGCTGTCTGAAATGCCGCATAGATGCCGGCTGCCAGCAGGGAGGAGAGCGCCATGGACATGCGCAGCCACTGCTTCAGCCTGTTCCACAGGATCTTCTGCATCTGCGCTTCCTGTCTGAGCTGCTGCCTGTTCATGATCTCAATACGTGAGCTGCGGATCGAAGAATCCGATCAATACGCCGACAAAGGCGATCACGACAAGCAGAAGCATCACTTTCAGCGGAGACATCTTCTTCTTGGCGATCAGAAACCAGCATAATAGGACGAAGATGGCGGTCAGTCCTTGCGGCAACACTGAGTTGATCTGATCATTCAAATTCAGGAATACTTCGCCGGTATCCGGATTGCTCATCTCGAATACGGTCTTCACGCTCACCCAGGTCGCTGCCACAGCGCCGATGACCATGCTTCCCAGCATCATGATGCTTTCTCTGAGTGCCTGCGACTTTTCTCCGGTCAGGAACTCGACCGCTTTGCCGCCGAGCTCATATCCCTTGAAAAACAACAGCCGCATGCCCAGGGTGATGATCACATTCCAAGCGATGATATAGAAGACCGCACCTGCCGGAGAGCCGCCGGTAGACAGACCAAGCGCAATGCCCAGCAGCAGCGGAATGAGCACGCCGACCACCAGTGAGTCGCCGATACCTGCGATCGGTCCCATCAGCCCGGCACGCAGACCGTTGATCGTATCGCTGTCCACACCCTCCTGATTAGCGCGGGCTTCTTCCAGGCCGACCGTTACGCCTACGATGATCGTCCCCAGCTGCGGTTCGGTATTGAAAAAGGCCTTATACGTTTCCAGCGCTTCTTTCTGTTCCTCTTTCGTATCATACAGTTCCTCAATGACCGGCAGCATCGCACACAGATATCCGAATGTCTGCATATGCTCCTGCGAGAAACAAGTCAGATGTCCATAATACCAGTTACGGAACGCTTTGTTCAGCGTCTTTTTTGACAATTTCTTCATCTTAGATATCCTCCTCGTCATCGGCATCATCAGATATGCTCACCCTGTTCATCTGTGCAAGCTTGATCTGATAGCTAAGATAAGCGAACATCGCAGCGATGATCGTGGTCACGACCAAATTGATGCCCAGCGCGGCAGCTAAGGCAAAGCCGACAAAAAACGGGATGAAATCTGTTCCTTTGGCAACGATCTGCTTAAGCAGGATCGCGATTCCCACACATGGCAGGAGCGAACCGACCGTGAAGATGGTCTTCATCGGGATACCATCCATCGGCAAAGCTGTCTTGATCAGTTCGACCATATCTGCGCCGACCAGGCAGATGATAAAGGTCGGCAAGAAAGAACAAACCAGGTGTGAGATCCAAGGCAGTCCCATATCGACCAGATACAGCTTATGGAACTTACCTTCATCGACAGCCTTCCAGCCGATGTGCTGCCAGATCAGATTCATCGTTGCCGTGCCATAGAACAGCACTGTGCCTAATGTACCGACCATGGCCCCAAAAGAAGTAGCTAAGCCGATGCCATCCGCATTGGCCGCATCCATGCCATAGCTGTTCAGCGCCAGCATCGCCAGCGGGATGCCGATGTAACTGACCGCGCGCACATCAGCGCTGACCGTTCCGCCCGGGGTGACCAGCGCGATATACAGCAGCTGCATCGCTGCCCCGACCAGGATACCGGTACGTACATCGCCAAGGATCAGCCCACAGATGAGCCCGCCGACCAGCGGCCGTCCCAGCGTATAGTTTCCGATGGCCGAGCCGCCCATGCCGGGCATGCTGGCCAGGCAGGCAAAGAGCCCTAGCAGAGCTGCCTGCAACACATTGATCTCCATGATCATTCCCCCTTCTTCTCTCAGTAGCCGAACTGCTCTTTGAACTTATTCCAGCTGCCGATGCCTTCATCTGGGATCAAACGGAACTCTATTTCATAGCCAGCCTTGGCAATTTCCTCTAATGCATCAGCTTCTGCTTGCGTAATGGACTGATTATTGCCCAGCTTGACCGCATCAGGGCGATCATTGCACGGACCGATGATCACTTTCTTCACCCCGCAGGTAAAACGCTGATCGACCAGGATCTTCTTCATATCGATCGGATTCTTCGTGATCAGGAAATAACGAGTATCAGAATCCAGCACCTTTTGACACTTTTTCTCCCAATCCGCCATCGTCCAGACAAATGTCTTTTTGCCGCTTGCGCTCTTATATGCCGCCTTCAGCACGCTATTGTTTGCAGCGGCATCATTGACAGCCACGATGCCGTCACACGGGTACTCCAATGCCCATCTCGTACAAGTCTGTCCGTGGATCATACGGTCATCCACGCGGATAAATGATATTGACATGTTCTTTTCCTCCTTTGATCAAATGTCTTCCTCTTCTTCGTTCTGCAATGTCATCTCACTGATCGACGCTGTTGCTTCCTGCAGGATCATCTGCTTCATCTCCCGAATGCCCTGATCCTTGCACAGGACGGCGTTCAGCGCCATCGGCAGGTTCATTCCGCCCAACACAGCAGTATTTGTGAGCATTCCTTTTTCCTGCAGCACATCCAGCACCGTCGTCAACGGAGAACCGCCGATCAGATCAGCCAGCACGAGCAGCTCATCTTGTTGATCAAGCTGAGCGATCAGGGTCTGTGCACGCAGCCTGAATCCTTCCACTGACTCGCCATCACGCAGTCCGATGCTCATGATTCCCTCGCTGTTTCCCGCAAACATGTGCAGCGTGTCACACAGCCCTTCCGCAAATCCGCCATGAGAAACCATCAATACATATGCGCTCATCTCTCTCACCCTTTCTGAATACGGTTACATTATAAAAAAGCACTGCGCTCAGTGAAACTGAAATCTGTCAGTGCTTTTCTTGACCATCGTCAGTTGTCTCATGACAAATGTCATCTTTTTTTTCATCATCCTGATGCAGAAGCAGAAAAAAACGTCGTGATCTTCTGATTTTTCGTATGACATCCGTCATCATGATCTGCACAATTCCCACTGCTCGCTCTTTTCTTTCCGGTAATTTCTGATATGATGTTAGCAAAGGAAGTGACGACATGGAGCTGAAACTGATTATTTTCGATGTGGACGGCACGCTGTATGACCTGAAGAGCCACTGCATCCCGCAGAGCTGCACAGAGGCGATCCGCCAGCTGAAACGCAACAAGATCCGCTTTGCCATCGCAAGCGGACGGGCACATTATGGGATGGGCAAGGCGCTCAACGATCTGCGCGCAGATTACATCATCGCCGACAGCGGCGGCGTCATCGTGGACAGCGAGGGCAATATGCTCTATCATGAGGACATGCCCTTTGCGGAATGCTGCCAGCTGCTCGAGTTTGCTCGGCAAGAGGAAGCTGGTCTCGTCTTCAAGTTTCCCCAGCATATGTACATTTACCAGCACCCTGAGAAGGTAGACTGGCTGCAGGGACAGATGAACTCTGACATCGGCAGCGAGCCGTTCATCTTTCACCCGGAACAAGACCGCCATTACCTGGAGCTGCCTCAGTGCGCCAGCATCCATGCCGATCCTGAAAGGATCAAGGCGTTCGCTCAGCACAGCACGCTGTCGTTCCGCCAGTTTTCTGAATATGGGTTCGATGTTGCTCCACAGGGCGTGAACAAGGGCAGCGGCATCCGCAGGCTGCTCTCTCTGCTGGATCTTCCCAAATCGCAGTGCGCCTGCTTCGGGGACAATTACAACGACATCGAGATGATGGAGTCATGCGGCTTCCGCGTCGCGATGGGCAATGCCGTGCCAGAGATCAAGGCGATGGCCGATCACGTGACCACGGCCACGGATGAAGACGGCATCCTGCTTGGCTTACAGCACTTGGGCGTCATTTAAAAAGACCGGGACATATTTCCGCATCCCGGTCCTCATACAAAGTCATACATCTGAAGCAGTTCCTCCACCGAGGTCTGCTTTTTTTCTTCGCCTTCCAGCACCCTGACGATCTTGCCCTCGTTCATGATCAGCGTCTTTGTCCCATATTCCAGCGCCTGACGCAGGTTATGGGTGATCATCAGCGTCGTGATCTGATTCTCGTGAATGATCTGATCGGTGAGCTTCATCCCCTGCGCCGCGGTATTGGGATCCAATGCAGCCGTATGCTCATCCAGAAGCAGAAGCTTCGGCGTCACGATGGTGGCCATGAGCAGCGTAAGCGCCTGGCGCTGTCCGCCGGAAAGCAAGCCGACCGGCTGGTTCATGCGATCCTCCAGGCCCAGGCCAAGCTGGCTGAGGCGATCATGGAACAGCTGGCGGTCCTTCTTCTGAATGGCGCGGCTCAGCGTCATCCGCTTTCCCCGGGAATAAGCCAGGCCGAGGTTTTCCACGATGCTCATGTCCGGGGCGGTCCCCTTCATCGGATCCTGAAAGAGGCGGCCGATATAGCGGGCACGTTTGTGCTCCGGCTGACGCGTCAGATCCATGCCATCCAGCGTGATCGTGCCGCTGTCTGCGCTCAGCGTGCCGCTGACGGTATTGAGCAGCGTGCTCTTTCCCGCGCCGTTGGTGCCCAGCACACAGACAAACTCGCCCCGATCAAGATGCAGCGACACATGATCGAGCGCCTTGCGTTCATTGACCGTCCCTGCATGGAACGTCACACTGACATCATTAAGATCGAGCATAAGGTTTCCTCCGTTTCTTCAAGAACGGCAGCGAGATCGCGATAGCGACCAATGCGGCCGAAAACAAATTCAGATCGCTTGCGCTCAGGCCGAACTGCAGCGCAAACGTAAGCAGAAAGCGGTAGATGATGGAGCCGACGATCACGCTGATGAAGCTGCGCAGGATCGTGCGGTGTCCGAAGAAGGCTTCTCCCACGATGATGGATGCCAGACCGAGCACCATCTTGCCGGTGGAGCTGTTCACATCCGCAAACGACTGATATTGTGCGAGCAAGCCGCCGGCCAAGGCGATGATGCCGTTTGCCAGTGCCAGCCCCAGGATCTTCATCCGGTCCGCGCTGATGCTGGACGCACGAACCATTGCTTCATTAGAGCCGGTCGCCCGCATGCCCATGCCCAGCTGCGTATGCAAGAACAGATAGAGGATCACGGCCACGGCGGTGAGCATGCCCACGATGACGATCATCGAAGCAGCCTCTCTGCCGAAGATCTCCTGCGCCTGAGTGAAGATCGTCTCTCTGCCAAACAGCGAGACATTGGGCAGGCCGCCCTGGATCCGCAGGTTGACCGAATACAGCGCGGTCATCGTCAGGATGCCGGACAAGATCGGCTGGATGTGCAGCTTCGTCATCAACAGTCCGGTGACGAGCCCGCAGCACATGCCGCAGAGAAAGGCGGCAGCCAATCCGAGATAAGGATGAGCGGCCAGCGTGCACATCGCCGCTGCCGCGCATCCGCAGGTAAAGCTTCCATCTATGGTCAGATCAGGGATGTTCAGCACCCGAAACGACAAGTAGACGCCGAATCCCATGATCGCATAAAGCAGCCCGAGCTCCAGGGCGCCGATCAACACTGATGCTCCCATCGATCATCACTCCTGTTCCATCATGACGAGATTCTCACTGTTCGCAATGGAATCCGGAAGCGTGATGCCCAGCGCCTCCATCACATCGCGGTTGACGTAGATGCTCAGATCGCTCTTGAACTGCTTGACCGGAATATCCGCTACATCTGTTCCCTTCAGCACCTGATCCACCATGCGCGCGGTCTCACGCCCAAGCTCTGTATAGTCGATGCCCACGGTCATGAAGCCGCCGTCGCTCACCATCGAATCCGCGCCTGTATAGAACGGGATCTGATTTTCCAGGGCCGCCTGTGCCGCCGCGCTCATCGCGCTGGCCACCGTATTGTCATTGGGCGAGAAGATGGCATCGCAGGAAGCGCAGAGCGTCTCTACCGCCTGCTGCACATCATTGCTCGTGGTCACGGTGACTTCCTGCACCTCGATGCCGTTTTCCTCACAGAACTGCTTAGCCTTGGCGATGTTGGTCACCGAATTGGTCTCGCTCGCATTGTAGACCACGCCCAGCCGCTCCATATCCGGATCGACTTCCAGCGCCCTCTGCAGGATCTGTTCCACCTGCACATCATCCATCGTGCCGGTCATGTTCTTGTCCGGCTCTTCCAGCGTGGATGTCAGCCCTGCCGTGATCGGATCAGAAACGGCGGAGAAGATCACCGGGATATCCGCGGCATAGCGGGCCGCCCCCTGTGCCGTCGGGGTCGCAATGGCCACGATCACATCTGTACCGTCACCAGCAAAGGTGGAGAGGATGCTCTCCAGCGTGGACGTGTTGCCGCCGGCATCCTGATAGTCCAGGTCGATATTTTCTCCGTCCACATAGCCCAGCTCCTTCATCTCTGCGTCAAAGCTGTCGCGGATCGTGTCCAGCGACTTATGTGCCATGATCTGTGCGACGCTGACCTTTGGCATCTCCTCACCTGTGCTGCTTCCGCACCCGCTTAACATTCCAGCTGCCAGAATGGCGCTCATCATCAGTTTCTTCATCTGTTTCATCTCATTTTCCTCCTTGTCGATTCCGACTATTTTTCTCCTGTGTTGTTCCTGACTTCCTGCAAGTCATCCCATTCCTGCGCACTCATGTGCCGATCACCCCTTCTCATAAAAAAAAACACCTGCCCAAAAGCCTTCCGGCTTCAGGACAGATGTGTTCAATCACCTCTGCGGTACCACCTGATTTGGTTTTTTTCCATAAAAAACCCGCTCTTCAAGATCCTAACCAATCTCTAGTCCGATAACGGGGACAACCGTCTCACATACTCGGGAACATGCCCTTTCCTTTCGCCCTCAAGAGTCCATTTGCCTGCCCGCATCTCTGCTGAATTTCCATCATCATCAGCTCTCTGTAAGCGCGTTGCAAGTGTTATCTCTCTCTCACTGGTTGCTTTTACTTTATTCCTTTTGATCCGGATTGTCAACCCTTTCTGAAAAACATGATCAATTATTTTTGAAAGAAACTTTCATTCAGTGAAAAAAGGAACGATCCATCTAGATCGCTCCCCATATCTTCACTTTACTGTACCTTTGCGTCAAGTGTATTGTCTTTGACCACGACATCATGCGCGCCGCCTTCCACGATGCTCGTTGAAGAGACCAGCGTGATCTTCGCTTTCTGCTGCAGTTCCTCGATGGTCAGCGCACCGCAGTTGCACATCGTGTGCTTGATCTTGCTGAGCGTCAGATCGACATTATCCTTCAGCGCGCCGGCGTATGGCACATAGGAGTCCACGCCCTCTACGAAAGAAAGCTTGTTGGCGCCGCCCATGTCATAACGCTGCCAGTTGCGCGCGCGGGCACTGCCTTCGCCCCAATATTCCTTCATGTATGTCCCGTTGATGGTGACCTTCTTGGTCGGAGACTCTTCGAACCGGGAGAAATAACGTCCCAGCATGACAAAGTCTGCCCCCATCGCCAGGGCGAGCGTGATGTGGTAATCATGTACGATGCCGCCGTCTGAGCAGATCGGCACATAGATGCCGGTTTCCCTGAAATACTCATCGCGGGCCTTGGCTACTTCGATGGTCGCTGTCGCCTGTCCGCGTCCGATGCCCTTCTGCTCGCGGGTGATGCAGATCGAACCGCCGCCGATGCCGATCTTGACAAAATCCGCGCCGGCCTCAGCCAGGAAGCGGAAGCCTTCCGCATCGACCACGTTGCCGGCACCGACCTTCACACTGTCGCCATAGTGATCACGGATCCATTTCAGCGTGATCGCCTGCCATTCGCTGAATCCCTCGCTGGAATCGATGCACAGCACATCTGCGCCGGCTTCCACCAGCGCCGGCACACGCTCAGCATAATCGCGCGTGTTGATGCCTGCGCCGACGACATAGCGCTTATCCTTGTCCAGCAGTTCGTTGGGATGCTCTTTGTGGGAATCATAGTCCTTGCGGAAGACGAACGCCTTCAGCCGTCCTTCTTCATCCACGATCGGCAGCTGATTCAGCTTATGCTCCCAGATCAGATCGTTGGCCTCAGACAGCGTGCAGCCATCCTTTCCGCAGATCAGCTTGTCAAAAGGGGTCATGAAATCGGTCACCTTTGTGGAGGGATCCATCCGGGAGACACGATAATCGCGGCTGGTCAGGATACCCAGCAGCTTTCCCTCCGCGCTGCCATCTTCAGTGACGGCCATCGTGGAATGGCCGGTCTCAGCTTTCTTGGCCAGCACATCAGCCAGGGTCGCGTCAGCCGGCAGATTAGAATCGCTGCGGACAAAGCCTGCCTTGGTCGCCTTGACACGACGCACCATGGCTGCCTCATTTTCCACGCTCTGTGAACCATAGATGAAGGAGATGCCTCCCTCACGCGCCAGGGCACACGCCATGCGCTCGCCGGATACCGACTGCATGATCGCAGATACCATAGGGATATTCATGCTCAGCGGGGATTCTTCCTCCCCCTTGCGGAATTTCACGATCGGTGTTTTCAGGGAAACATTTGCCGGTGTGCATTCGCTGGAAGAATATCCAGGCACCAGCAGATACTCGCTAAATGTACGTGACGGTTCGGTAAAAAAAGTTGCCACACTTTCACACTCCTTCTCTTTGAAATTTTACTCATTATAATCGCTTTTATGGCAAAAATCAACACTGCAATTTCTGAATGTTCTTTCTGTAAAAAGAACCGCAAAAAATTACATGATCTGCGGTTCTTTTCATTTCTTTCAATCAATCCAGCAGACAGACGATCGTAGAATACGGCCTGATCTCCAGGTCCTGCTCCCGATATCCTTCCTCACCATTGTAATACAAGATCTCCGCAGGCGTATCCAGATGATAGTGGAATGGCGACCCGGTCGGATTGAAGAATGTCCAGATCGACTCTTCCCCGTCGCTGGCCTTATAGATCAGCACCTTGCGCTCGATATCATCGAAGGCAACCCGATGATACAGCGACTCCGTGATGCTGTAGCGGAAACAGGAATGATCGCGGCGGATACGGATCAGCTGTTTCACATGACCGACCATTTCTCGATTGTTGTTGCGGCGGTCATAATCCAGCGCGTTGATGTCATCCCCTGAATTGTAAGAATTCCCGATGCCATGCTTCGTGCGTCCGAATTCCTGTCCGCTGTGCAGGAACGGAACGCCTTGTGCAAGCAGCACCATGGCGATCATCATTTCTTGTCTGCGGCGGCGGATCCATCGTTCCTCGCCGCGGCAGCATTCCCGCATCTTGTCCCAGGATGTGTGATTGTCATGACATTCCACATAATTGATGACATTGCGCGGATTGACGAACATCCTTCCTGCGCCGAAATCGACGCAGCTGGCGCACAGACAGTTCTTCACGACATCGATGAGCTCCGTATTGCCGGTGCAATACCCTTTTGCCGCGATCTCATACGCCGAAGTGCTGCCCTTCACCACATCGCGGAAACGGTCCGAAAAATGCGCGACAAAAGGCATGCGGCCATTGTTCTGCATGCTGGCCCGCTGCTCTTCCGGCATGAACGAAGGCATGTTCCACCCTTCTCCATATACCATGAAATCCGGATTGACCGCACGGCAGCGCAAGTAGATCTCGTTGATCGTGGCGATGTCCAAGATGCCCATCAGGTCGAAGCGCAGGCCGTCGATGTGATAGAACCGCGTCATCCATACGCAAGTGTCCACGAAATAGCGGGCGCTCATGCGTCGCGACGTGTCGATGTCATTGCCGCACCAGGAGCCATTGGAAAAATCGCCCTGATCGTTCATCAGGAAATAATAGTTGGGAACGATGTTTTCCAGTGAGAATGTGTTTTTGTCATACACGTGATTGAAGACCACATCCAGGTTGACCCGGATGCCGTTTTCATGGCACTTTTCGACGAGCTGTCCGAATTCCCGCATACGCGCAGACGGAGAAAGGACATCTGTGCTGAAGCTTCCTTCCAGCACCCTGTACTGTACCGGATCATAGCCCCAGTTATAGAAGATGCGCGGATAGATCTCATCCACCGACCCAAAATCAAAGACCGGCATCAGCTGCACATGAGTGATCCCAAGCGACTTTAAGTAGGAAAATCCGGTCTCCATCGCCTTCGTCACTTTATTTTCCTCCACAAATCCGCGAAAAGTACCTGGATGCTGGATGCCGATGCCAGAATGCATCGTAAAATCGCGAACGCTGGCCTCATAGATGATCGCGTCGCAATAGCTGTTCATTCGCGGCAGTGAATATGTACGGAATCGTATGCTCTCTTGATCCACGACGACACTGGCCTCACTGTTGGCCGTACCGGCCACGGCATAAGGATCGAGCGTCTCCCGCCAGCTGCCATTCACTCTGACATGATAAGTATACGCGATCCCATTCAGGTCCCCGGCCACGTCTGTGCGCCATACGCCTTTTTCGGTCCGCTTCATCTCGAACGCTTCCACCACGCCGTCTTTGCGCTTCAGCTCCAAGATGACGCGAAACGCCGTCGGCGCCCACAGCGCAAACCGTGTATGCCTGCGGGCATAAACATACCCCAGATCATTTCCCGCATAATCAAATTCCTCATCAAAACGATCGGTCTTCACGATACAGGCATACTCCGCCACGGTCTTGCGGGCATGCTCATGATATACAGAATACTCTTCGCCGATGGTCAGCTCATCGTTCAGCCCGAGGATATACTTGGTGTAATTCGCCTGGGTATCCTCGACGGAATGGATCTTCAGCTTGATGAAGTGGTCCTGGCTGTCCTTCATGTAAAAACGATCACTCTTGCCTTCATAGCTCTGTTTCGACAGATACACGACCACTTTGTCATAATCGTCGATATAAGCCTCGTAATAGTCTTTCTGACGCATGCGTGTCCCCCTTCCTCTCAAATCCGATATTCTTATTATAACAAAAAGAGGCCTTTGCAACACCGAAATTTTCATCTCGTTCAAAATTTGGCGAAATCTGCGGACCAGACGAAAAAAAACTGCGAGGAGCATTCACTCCCCGCAGTCAGTTGACCGCTTATCTCTCTGTACGGCGTCTTCTCATCATGAGAACGAGTCCGGCAGATACTGCCAGCAGTCCGGCAAACATGCCGTCTGCATCGCTGCAGCGGTGTTTGTCGTATCTTCAGCGCTTGTGCTGTTATTGACCTCAACCAGGTTGTCTACAGATGCCTGCAGTGTTTCGACCATGTTGTTCACTTCTTCCTGTGTGATCTCAGGGTCAGTGATCAGGTTCTCTGCACGTGCGAGGTTCTGGATGACAGCCTGTGCGCTTTCCGTCGTGTAGCCGCTCAGGTCAAGGCTCTTCGCATACGCGATCAGCTCTTCCAGAGCGCTCGTGTCAGCCTTCGTACGCGCGTTCAGGCGTGCTTCTCTCAGCGTCTTCGTCGCTTCGTCGATCTCTGCCTGCGTCGTTGCGTTCTCCAGCACGTTCTGCGCGTCAGCCAGCTTGTCTGCCAGGCCTTCTACGCTGCTTGCGATATAGTCATCAAGGTTAGCGACCATTTCGCTCACGAGCTCGATCTCGTGTTCGAGGGCGCTCTTATCCAGTCTGATGCTTTCCAGTCCGGCAATCGCATTGCTCAGGTTCGTGATGGCTTCGGTGACTTCTGCCGTTGTGGCATCATCATTGTTAGCCACTGCCTGTGCGGCGGTGATCGCTGCCTGCAGTGCTTCCAGGCTTTCTGCCGTGTAGTCACCATCGAGGTAACCGTTTGCGGCTTCGATCAGTGCTTCCAGTTCAGCCTTCGTCACGATCTCCCACAGCTCCTGCGCTGCCTTGGTCATCGCTTTGTTCGCTGCCTTCAGCGCATCTGCAGTTGCCATAGGATCATTGACGACATCCTGTGCAGCTTTGACTGCGTCTCTCAGCGCCTGTACCTTGCCCGGACGGAGTCCTTCTACGTTGCTCAGGATATTTTCGTTGATGAAGTCGATCGTTGCCTGTACGTCTGCACGCAGGGCGTCTACGCTTTCACCGGCGTTCACTGCCTGCATCGCTTCGCTCAGGTTGAGCAATGCGGTGACGACTGCCGTTGCGCTCGGCGTCTCTTCATTCAGGACAGCCTGAGCAGCTTCAATTGCTGCCTGCAGAGCAGCATCGTCAGAACCAAGCGCATTGGCTTTTTCGACCATGTTCTGCAATGCCTGGATAGCTGCGTCACTAGCCGGCTCTTCCACGATGATCGGCGCGTCGCTCAGACGCAGAGCCATCGTTGCAGCGACGAGCTCTACCTTCATGATCTCCACTTCGTTGGCATCCGGATCCTCAGCGGCAGCAAGTTCTTCTGCTTCTGCGATCTTAGCCTGCAGCGCGTTCCATGTTGCTTCCGTATAATTGTTGTTCGTTACTGCACTTGCCTTTTCAATGGCTGCCTGCAGTCCTTCTACATCCGGCTCTACATTAGCAAGCATCAATTTGATTTCTGCCGCAGAACCATTGTTATTAACTGCCTTTACATATACAAGACGAACATTAGTCGTTTCTACCGCATCGAAAGTGACTTCTTTTGCAGAAGAATTACTTGACCACGTACCTTCCGCAACGGTTTCGTATTGACCCTCAGCATTCTTGACCTGAACCTGGTAAGAAGTTGCATTACCGTTTGAACCGCTCTGGCGCGGCAGATAATACAGACCATTGACGACGGTCGGTTCGCTGATCTGCAGATCGATCCAATGCGGCATCGTTGTCACATTCCAGTCGGTATGCCACATCGTGCTCGGATTATCATCCAATACATTTTCCGGATCTGAACCATCGTTCTGATGAGAAGATGCTGTCGCTTCAAGCATGCTGCTGTCTACATAATTCGTATTAGACAATTCTTTAAGCTCCAGACCATCCAATGCATTGACGATTGCTGCTTCATACGCATCTACCGTTGCCTGCATGCTAGCCGGCAGGTTTTCACGTACGGCCTCAACGGCCATCTCCAGAGTCTTTACTGTCGCATCCGTGAATACGGAGAGATCATCGATCAGATCGAGATATGCGTTGACACGGCTGTAATCTGCTTTCTCATAATCCATGCCTGCCAGAACATCATTGATCTGTGCGGTCAGGGATTCGATCGCTGCTGCGTCAGGAGCATACTGCGTGAACAGTTCCTTTGCCTGATCGATCAACGGCTGCAGGACATCGCTGCTCTCAGCATCCATGACTGCATTTGCCGTTTCAACTGCATAATCCAGTGCCATCGTAGAAGCGAAATCATCGTTCACACCGAGGCGGACATCATCGACATAACCGACGAATGCATCGGTCTCGCTTCCGACCTTTGCCATCGGGAACATGCAGGTCGCTATCATCGGACGTCCTTCAATACGCTCATCATCACCCAGCGTATCGACGAGGGAACCGTTGACATACAGTTCGATGACGTTCTGCTGGTTCTTGAATTCCAGCTCTACCCATTCATTGACCGGAAGCGTGTAGTTGAACGAGAAGTCATACTCTTCACGAGAGAATCCGACCTTGCCTGTGTCGCCCTGAACGGCCTTGATGCTTCCATACGGGCTCTCAAACAGGATCTGATCATCCGTGCTGTCAGAAGTACGCTTTACCTTGACACGCAGGTCATTGCCCAGTCCGGCTGTTTCCAGACCGGTCGTGATATAGCTTGTTCCGCCGTTGAGCTGCAGCGCGTTCTTGCCGTCTACTTCAACGATAGAAGCGTTCTCACCTTCATTGACCGCGAAATCATTCTCGGATGTATCATCCAGCGTGTCCATCGGCATGTTGATGTATTCATCCGTTGCGCTGTCAACTTCGTAACCGAAGTTCGTGCGCGGTGCTTCACCCAGTGCGTCAGATGCTGCCTGAGCCTGGCTCAGATCCATATCGCCTCTGCCCCACAGCTTAGCGGCAAACAGCGACAGATTAGAGATACGATCCCAGATGTCATATTCGCTGACACCGTTGTACAGGTAGTCAGTCATGTCGTTCCATACCACGAATGCGCCGCCCTTCATCTGCGGATCACCGGCAGGGATCGTCACGCCGCTGATCGTGTTGATAGCCAGGTTGTACATCGTGCTGTCCGGCAGGTAGTCGTAGTAGTAGCCTGCGTTCGGAACGATATAATAGTTGCCATCGTTACAGTTGATCAGGTCGAAACCTTCCTCATACATCTTGTCCATGTTGGCATAGCCAAAGTTCCAGAGGTTGATCTCAACGCCTTCTGCGTTGATGTCTTCACCCTGAGCTGCCTGTGTGAAGCTTCCCCATACACGTGCCTTACGTCCGGTTCCTTCCACATATTCCAGCATGTCGTTGACGAACATACGGTATGCCTGAGAAGAAGCGTTGTACTCATCGGCACCGATGTGCACGGTCGTCTGTGCGTCAAATACCGGATCGCTGCCATCCAGATACTCGGAGAAGATCTTCTGGACGAATGTCAGAGAAGCGTTGTAAGACTCACCGATCAGGTTCAGGTGGTCATTCTGACGGCCGCTCGTGCCCAGACGCAGTTCCGGCAGGACCTTCGTCAGTGCCAGAGAGTGCGCCGGCGTATCGATCTCAGGAACGATATTGACGCCCAGCTCACGAGAATCCTGAATGAAGTTTTTGAACTCATCCTTCGTGTAGAACAGATCTGTACTTGTCAGATCCTGATGATAGACGAGATTCTCTCCGTTCAGCGTCACTGGATTGCCATCGCTGTCGGTCAGCGTGTCGCCTTCCTTGATGCTGGATTCCAGACGGAATGCAGAGTATGCGCTCATCGGATCTTCTTTGTTTTCCAGTCCGATCAGGTTATCGTTGATATGTACCTGGAAATCATTCATCTTATACCAGGACATTTCCTTGACGATCTGTTCCATGAAATCCATGGTGAACGGTCTTCTGGCCACATCCATGATATAACCGCGGATCTCATACAGCGGATAGTCACGAGTGATTCCCTTCGGGAACGTCTCGAAGTTGTTCAGCTTCAGTCCCTGCAGGATCGTACGTGTTGCCCAGTATGCGCCGGTCTGTGTCTCAGCAGTAACCGTGATGGCATCTTCGACATTCATCAGATAGCCTTCTTCCATCAGGCCCATCGACGTATCATCGGTCAAAGCAAAATAGAAGTCGCCTGCCTGCACATCATCACTGGTTCCCTGCATGACGGTAATGTCTTTGCCAGTGAGATCCTTGTAGTCCGCAGCCATTTCCTCAGCCGCAGCCTGCAGTCCCTCATCCGCATAGATGATGCGGCTGGAACCGCTTACAGTGAAGTTTCCAGTAGAGCCTTTCCACTCACGCAGTTCCGGCAGGATATCCGGAGCGGCATTGTCGCCCTCTTCCTGCGTATACGTACCAGGGATCGTGATGCCGATTTCCTTGAACTCATATTCACCAGTTTCGTTATCTGTGATCTTGAAGGCTACATTGACCACAGTATCCACGATCGGCGTATAGATATGCCGATTTTCATCAACGACCTGCTCATAATCCGTACCCTTATACTCGATCGTATAACGGTCTGTCTCCGGATAAGAAACATTCAGCGTTTCATCTCCCAGCTGCGGATCAGCGATCTCGATCTGATTGGCAATGTCACTTGCGCTTTCCTGGATCTCTCCGCCATAGACTTCCATCTCAAACAAGGAAATGGTGTTCCAAGTTACATCGCCATCAGGGTTCTCAGCAGTGAAGCTGTCGATATACAGGCGAACATAACGTGCGCTTTCTGTATTGTCCAGGATGATGCGGTCCGTCGTGCTGGCCGGACGATCATTGATTTCCTTGACCGTTCTCCAGTCAGAGCCATCATCGGAAACCTGGATCTGATAATGTGTTGCCTTTCTGGTCTCCCAGTACAGCATGACGGTCTTGATGTTGCGAGTCTGTCCCAGATCCACAGCCAGCCAATGCGGGCCATCAGCCACAGCACTTGACCAACGTGATTCTCTGGTCGTTCTGTCCCCATCAAATGCCTTTGAAGCATTCAGACCATCTGTTTCATTTGAGTCAGAACTTGCCGTTCCATTCAGTGCCACATTTTCATATGGATCCTGCGGTGCAGTTTCTCCATCAGAATAGATGACTTTGAAATCACTGGCGGAAACGCTCGGATAACCGTGCATTGCCGTGACTTCCAGTTTGACATAACGTCCGCTGACCGGTTCAGCGAGGCTTTCCGTACAATTTCTTGCCGTATTGCCTGTGCGAGCAACGACAGCCTCTCCCCAGCTTTCTCCATCATCAGATACATAAATGTTGTATGAAGATGCATAAACAGAATCACTTTCCCAGATCATTGAGAAGGTGTTCATCTGGTAGATCTCACCAAGATCGACCACGGCCCACTGCGTAGCGTCAGCCTCTGTGGACCAACGGCTTGACTCATCGTCATCCGTCAGATTGCTTGCCGGCATAGATCCGTATTCCGCACTGGCAGTAACCGGCTTGTTCAACGCCAGGTTCATGTTCATTGGTGTTTCTGCCAAGGTGGATACTCCGCCCGTTTCCGTTCCTTCATTGGCGCTGACCGCAAGGGTCCCCACCTGGAAGCTCGGTACGAGCATCGCAGCCGCAAGCAGCGATTTTACAATCGCACTTGACTTTTGCTTATTCAAAAGTCTCTCCTCCTTTCCCAGGAATGCCAAAAACTGGTATTCCCTTTACATGGCAATTTTAGCAGAATTCGAAAGCGTTTACCACATAAAAAACATAAAATAAACACAAATCTATGACACATCGTCCATATTTTCAGATAGAATTCACATAACACTTTGTTCCTTCCCCCAATCAGATAAAGGCAGACGCTCATCAAAACGTCTGCCTTTAGATCAAGATCAGTTTCTCTTTTTGCGTCTTGCCACAGCCAGCATACCGCCAGTCAAAGCCAGCAACCCAGCAAACATGCCGGTCTGCATCGCTGCAGCAGTGTTTGTCGTATCCTCAGCATTCGTGCTGTTGTTGACCTCAACGAGGTTGTCTACAGAAGCCTGCAGGGCATCGGCCATGTCGTTGACCTCTTCCTGCGTCACTTCTTCATTCGCGAGCATCGCTTTGGCGCGGGCCAGATCCTGGATCACCGGCTGCGCGCTTGCGCTCGTGTATGCACTCAGCTCAAGGCTGTTCACATAAGCGATCAGCTCTTCCAGAGCGCTCACATCCGCCTTCGTTCTCGCGTTCAGGCGAGCTTCGCGCAGGGCCTCTGTGGCGGCATCGATCTCTTCCTGGGTCGTCGCATTCATCGCTGCCTGTGCGTCAGCCAGCTTGTCTGCCAGTCCTTCTACCGTGGAAGGCACATAGTTATCGATATTGGCTACCATCTCTGTCACGAGCTCGATCTCATGCGCTAACGCGCTCGTATCCAGCGTGATGCTTTCCAGAGCAGCGATCGCGTTGGCCAGGTTCGTGATGGCGTCAGTGACTTCTGCTGTCGTCGCATCGTCATTAGCTGCCACTGCCTGTGCAGCGGTGATCGCTGTCTGCAGTGCTTCCAGGCTTTCTTCGGTATAGTTGCCATCAAAGTAACCATTTGCGGACTCGATCAGTGCTTCCAACTCGGCCTTTGTCACGATCTCCCACAGCTCCTGGGCTGCCTTGGTCATCGCTTTGTTCGCTGCTTTCAGCTGATCAGCGTCTGCTTCAGGATCGTCCACTGCATCCTGCGCTGCTTGTACGGCATCTCTCAGCGCCTGTAGCTTGGCCGGACGGAGTCCCTCTGTGTCATTCAGGATATTCTCATTGATGAAATCGATCGTCGCCTGCACATCTTCTCTCAGTGCATCTACGCTTTCACTGGCATTCACTGCCTGCATCGCTTCGCTCAGGTTGAGCAATGCCGTAACGACTTCGGTCGCTGTCGGCGTCTCTTCATTCAGGACAGCCTGAGCAGCTTCGATCGCTGCCTGCAGCGCTTCATCATCAGAGCCCAGTGCGACGGCCTTGTCGACCATGGTCTGCAACGCTTTGATCGCTGCGTCGCTGGCCGGATCTTCTGGAAGCTGCTGTTTGTCCCATCCAGCATATATCGTCAGATCCTCTGTGATCAAGGCATCAAAATCAAATTCCTCTGTACACTCTTTATCAATATACCAGCCAGTAAATACAAAGCCTTCTTTTACCGGATCATCCGGGCGAAGTACCGTACTGTTCTTTTCGATCGTTTGCGGATCCACTTGGCTTCCGCCATTTGTATCAAATGTTACAGTCACCTGCTGTTCTGTTGCCTGCGCGTCTAATGCCGCTCTCAATCTCGCCGTGGCTTTTCCCACATCGCTTACGCTCATCTGAGCATGGTATCGAACCGCCCTTGCCTGAACTACAGCTGCGAACAGTTCTCTATCTGTCTCATTCTGTGTTTCAAATCCAAGTCCCTTGTCATTTACGATCTTTTCTGCTTCATCTAACAATTGCCCAAGGGAGGTCTTATCTGCAGTTTCATAAACAAGGAATTCCTGGATCATATAACCAGACACTGAATTTGACGCAATGCCCTGCATGCGTACATAGCGCGTATCGATCGGAGCGTCCAGAGCGATCACGCTGAGGAAATCTTGATTATTTCTGATCGAAGAAACGCTCTCCCAATTTATGCCATCATCAGAAACTTGAATATCAAAATCTCGCCCTTTGCCGCCATAACGCCACTGGATCTGTATCTCACTGATTTCTCTGACTTCTCCAAGATCGACGCTCAGCGCGCTGTCAGCACTATTTCCTTTCCAGTACGAGTAAATATCAGATGTTGACACGTCCATCTGATCTGCTGGATCGTTTGCCAGTTCAAACGCGTCGCCATCCACCGCTTTGAATGCGACTCGCACTCTTCCATCGCTATTGTCGTAGCCGGTGCCATCGCCGATCGTTCTTGATGTTCCGCCAGCATACATGCCTTGTGCGACATTTGTTTTATTTACTGGCTCTTGCCACTCCTCTGTGTAATAGGAAGCCGCCTCTTCTGAAGAGAAGGCGCGATCATATACTTCCAGATCTGCCAATTCCGCATACAGCCCTTCACCGATCTTTTCCAATGGAAGCGGGAAAGAAGAGTACATCGTGCTGACATTACCAGGTGCGACACCATCCTGATCGCTCTTCTGTGACAGGAATGTCTGTAATTCTCCATTGATATACAACTTGGTTCCTTGGAATGTGCCTACTAACATCACGCTGATTTCTGTACCATCTGTCGGAATCTGGTAATCAAGATCTCTGGTGAAGTAATTTACGTTTGCGCTGAGGCTGCCATCATCCGTCCCAGCGATCTGCAGTTGTCCGTCATACCCAGAGAAGATAGAAGAAGCTGTTGTATTCTTCGCGGCCTGTTCTGCGTTGACACGCACATTGAACACCACCGTATATGGATAAGAGAGCGTCTTCAACGGAGTGCTCAGCTTTCCTCCTTCAAAGCGCAGATAACCATCTTCGCTCACGGTTCCAGCCTCGCTCAGCGTGCCATCATAGCCATTTCCGCTCGTGTCGTATACGGTCATGCCATCTGCGGAAAGATGATCAAAATCATAATCCAATACTAGTGAGCTTGCGGAATCAACTTGCATGGCGATCTGAGTGCCTGGACCTTCCGCAAGCCGTGCGGCGCGGCGTTCAAACTGTTCAAAGGTATCCTCTTCATCCGTCGCGCCCCATGTCTTCTCACTGACGATGGAAACCGCGCGCAGCACGCGCTGATTGACATCACGCTCTGTCATGCCCTCCTGACTCTGATCGCCCCAGATCACTGTCTTTGCGCCAAGCAGATTTGGTTCACCAAGCAGCGGATTGCTTCCGGTTCCCGGCTGAGGCGTATTGTCTGTAAACATAGCCGGATTCCACTCATTGAACAAGTATTCGGCATTCGGCACATCACGGTTTGAGCGTCCGGGATTTCCATATAAATATGCGTCACGGCAATTGATCACTTCAAACCCTTCTGCGATCCTTGCCTTAGCATCTTCATAACCATGATACCAAACATCCAATTGATAATTAGAGGCCAGATCGACATCTTCCAATACAGAACCCGCAGTAGAGAACATGACAGAACCAGCTCCCCACATACGGATCTTTGTATCAGACCCAAGATTTCCCTGGATGACCTGGCGCAGGCTGTCCGCAAACAATGCAAATTTATCACGGATGCCTGCCGTGCTGTGATCCCAGTATTCATCTGCGCCGATGTGCACCACATCGCCATAGATGACCGGTCCGCCTTCCTGATCAGGATCAGTGTATTCATTCCATAAGGTCTGCGCGAACCAAAGCGCTCTTTCTGCATTTTCTCCGGTCAGATCGAGCAGTTCCGCTCCGCCATTGGTCGACAGCGCATTGGCCGTGTACTTGATCCCGCCTTCCAGCTGCGGGATATTGTCCGGATTTTCCTCCGCATATTTGTTATACAGCAAAGAATGTCCTGGCAGATCGATCTCCGTGATCATGTTGATGCCCAGATCCGTGCATGTCTCCTTCAGCGTTCTCCACTCTTCCTTGGTGTAGGTCGGATTCCCCTGATAGTCTTCATTATGGAGATAATAATCCGCATTGACCAGTTCCTCTGGTATGCCGGCATGCTTGACTTCAGATTTCAGTGAAGGGAACACATCGCTTTCCAGACGATGGAATCCGGAATGATCCTCCACCGAGCCAGTAATGTTGCAGTTGTCATTATCATTGATATGCAGGTGATACTCATTCATCTTGTACCAGAGCATGACCTTGGTATAATCCTGCAGCTGCTGGAGACGATACGGCGTACGCGCCACATCGAGCATGACGCCGCGGACCTCATATGCCGGATAATCACGGACGATCCCCTTAGGCACGCTCAAATGATCCTCAGCCTGATACAGGATCTGTTCCACGGAAATCGTTCCATACAGACAGCCGATGTAAGTCGGCGAATAGATTCGCAAACCATTATCATCAGTGATCATCAGATACCCTTCATCCCCAACGTCATAACTGTCTTCGCTCACTGACGCGAGATAGATGTCGCTGGCACCAGCCGCTGACGCATCTGCGGCGATGATCGGAAGATCCAGACCAGTGATCTCCAAAAGATCTGCTTTCATGTTTTCAGCCGCACGCTCAAGTCCGACATTCGCCTCGTCATGATAGATGATCCTGGACTGCGCATCAAGCTTGAATTCACCCTGATAGCCATACCACTCCTGAATCGTCGGAATGACTTCCGGCTTCTCATTCCGCGTGTCAACGGCAGGGAAATAAGACTGCGGATAAGCATCACTTTGATCAGGGATGATCACCTTCAGATTCTTTTCTGCCTTGTTATTCGGATCGCGCGTTTCTCTCACTCCGACAAGCAGGGTCACTTCCCGATCGCCAATATTGGCGCCGCTCAGCCTGCCCTCATTGTCCACGACCCGTTCCAGATCGCTTCCTCTGACGTAAAACTCAACACCCTGCATCTGCGCGGCCGGATCCAGGGTAACCTGGTTCTCCGCGATGATCAGATCGGATGCGCTGATCGAATCCAAGGTCGCCTGCACATCCACGATCTGCGTATCATCGAAGATCTGGATCTCTCTGAGATTGATGTTGTTTCCAGGCGCCTGTGCGTTTACTTTCGCAAAATAAATGAGCACATATCGCTGTAACTGTACATCAGCATCTAGCGCAGGCACTGTTTCCGCAGTGATCGTATCGCTGTTTTCGTTGGTATCGGCGATATTCTGTCCCGCTCCGTTGACGACTTGTCCGCTTGTTCCTGAAGCTGAAGAAGGCCGATCCACAGAGACCACTTCATCCCATCTTGAAAGATCGACCGTATCTCCCGTTTCAAGATCTGATGCTGAAGCCGTATAGATCTGATATTCCATCGGCCATACTCTGGCGTTATACCACAGCTTGATCTGCGTGATGTTCGCTGGTTCAGCGTCTTCTCCGCGATCGATCACGATCCACTGTGGAGTCTGCTCCACTTCATCCTTCGAAGTATCTGAAGCTGCGCCCCAGTTTTTCATGTCGGACGAATTCCATTGCGGAGCTGCTGTATTTCCATCCACTACCAATTCCGGTCCAAGACCGTTGGCCGTGGAAGACGCGATCGTCTCCTTATTTAAGACGATATTTTCGCCTATCGTCATGTTGGCGCCATCCGCTGCTCTCGTCGTGCTTGTCCAGCCAGGAATCGCTGTCAAAGCAAGCAGAACAGCCAGGACGGCCTTCATCATCTTAATTGTTTTTCTTCTCCTCATCTCTTTTTGAACCTGCATAGATCTGCAGGTGTTCCTTTCTGCTGGACATTGCTGAGAAACAAGCCTGCACGCATCGTGTCCAGCTCCTCCATATGCGTCATTCTCACTCTTCACCTTTCCTTTCGCGTCGTTCCTCGTCCCACGAATGTAAGCCTTTACACTCTTGTCCTAATTATAACATACACCACTTGTCCAGCGCGCCTTTCCTGCTTATCTTTGCAAAAAAAGAGGCAGTACGCGCGAAACGTCTGCCTCTTTCCGATCATGAATTATTGTTTCCTTCTGCGATATGCCGCAGCTGCCGCTGCGCCGGCTGCGAGCATCAGGGCGAACATCGCGTTCGTCGTGTTCATCGCCGCCGTGCTTGTCGACTCCTCAGCGCTTGTGCTGTTGTTGACCTCGACCAGCTCATCTACCGATGCCTGCAGTGTTTCGAACATGTCGTTCACTTCTTCCTGGGTGATCTCCGGATCGGCGGTCATCTGTTCTGCACGCGCGAGGTTCTGGATGAGCGCCTGTGCGCTTTCTGTCGTGTAGCCGCTCAGGTCGAGGCTGTTCGCATACGCGATCAGCTCTTCCAGAGCGCTGGTGTCTGCTTTTGTTCTCGCATTCAGGCGTGCTTCACGCAGCGTCTTGGTCGCTTCGTCGATCTCGTCCTGGGTCGCTGCGTTCTCCAGCACGTTCTGTGCATCATCCAGCTTGTCTGACAGTCCTTCTACCGTGGAAGGCACATAGTTGCCGATATTGGCGATCATCTCGCTCACGAGCTCGATCTCATGTTCGAGCGCGCTCGTATCCAGCTGAATGGTTTCCAGTCCTGCGATCGCGTTTGCCAGGTTCGTGATGGCCTCTGCTACCTCAGCAGTTGTCGCATCTTCATTGGCTGCCACGGCCTGTGCAGCTTCGATCGCTGTCTGCAGGGCCTCGAGGCTTTCCGTCGTGTAGTCGCCGTCGAGGTAACCGTCTGCGGCTTCGATCAAGGCGTTCAGT
>UMLM01050540.1_pt1 | contig 46496 bp, 39 predicted proteins | sample 1966571 | NCBI WGS metagenome assembly UMLM01 (sample SAMEA4836203, study PRJEB28245) | human gut metagenome | biome: gut microbiome; material: fecal sample | place: Denmark | collected 2008 | reverse complement strand
GTGTGGTGATATCGTAAACCAGTTTGTTACGAACTTTTACCAGCTCTTTTGTCTCTTTGACATCAGCATCCTTGTTATCCAGAATCAGTTTCCAGAAACGTGTGATGAAACGGTATACACCATCAATTCCTCTGTCATCCCATTCAGAATCCAGTTCTGGCGGTCCTACGAACAGCTCGTAAAGTCGCAGAGAATCACAGCCGTAATCACGAACCAGATCATCCGGTGAGATTACATTTCCTTTCGATTTACTCATCTTGATACCGTTTTTACCGGTGATCATACCCTGGTTGAACAGTTTATGGAACGGTTCGTCAAAGTCGATCACACCGATATCGCACAGGAATTTTGTATAGAATCTGGAGTAAAGCAGATGCAGTACTGCATGCTCAACACCACCGATATACATATCAACCGGCAGATATTTGTCTGCTTTTTCTCTGGAAACCAGTTCTTTCTCATTTTTGTTATCTACATAACGAAGGAAATACCAGGAAGATCCTGCCCACTGCGGCATGGTATTTGTCTCACGTTTTGCAGGTTTTCCACAGCACGGGCAGGTTGTGTTTACCCAGTCTGTAATGTCTGCCAGCGGAGATTCACCGGTACCTGTCGGCTGATAGGACTCAACTTCCGGCAGTAACAGCGGAAGTTCTTCTTCCGGAACCGGAACAGGTCCACAATCCGGACAATGAACGATCGGGATCGGCTCGCCCCAGTAACGCTGACGGGAGAATACCCAGTCTCTCAGTTTGTAGTTTGTGGTAGCTTTACCAATGCCTCTCTCCTCGATGATGTGTGGAGCTTCTTTCTTCAAAACAGAAGATTCCATTCCGTTCCACTCGCCGGAGTTGATCATAGTACCTTTTGCTTCGGTATAAGCCTCTGTCATATTCTCGATTTCTTTGCCATCTTTTGCGATAACCTGAATGATCGGAATATTGAATTTGGTTGCGAACTCGAAGTCACGGTCATCATGAGCCGGTACACACATGATCGCACCTGTACCGTAGTCAGCTAATACATAATCAGACAGCCAGATCGGTACTTTTGCACCGTTGATCGGATTGATCGCATAACTTCCGGTAAATACACCTGTTTTCTCTTTATCCTGCAGACGATCTACAGAAGATTTCAGAGAAGACTGGTAAATATAATCTTCTACTGCTGCTCTTGTCTCATCGTTTGCAAGCTCTTTCGCCATTGCATGCTCCGGAGCCAGAACAAGGAAAGTAGCACCATGTAACGTATCTGGTCTTGTGGTGTATACAGTGATCTCTTTGTCTGTATCCTCAACCTTAAAGTTAACTTCTGCACCGTGGCTCTTTCCGATCCAGTCCGTCTGCATCTTTTTAACTTTCTCCGGCCAGTCAAGTTTGTCAAGATCATCTAACAGACGATCAGCGTATGCTGTGATCTTTAACATCCACTGATTCAAGTTTTTCTTGGTAACATCAGCGCCACAACGCTCACATTTACCATTTACAACTTCCTCGTTTGCAAGACCTGTCTTACAGGACGGACACCAGTTGATCGGCATCTCTTTCTGATAAGCAAGACCTGCTTTGAACATTTTTACAAAAATCCACTGCGTCCATTTATAGAAGTTCGGGTCGGTTGTGTTTACTTCCATATCCCAGTCATAAACAGCAGCGATCTCTTTGATCTGACGTTTGATATTTGCAATATTCTCTGCTGTGGATTTCTCCGGATGCACGCCCATCTTGATTGCGTAGTTCTCAGCCGGAAGTCCGAATGCATCCCATCCCATCGGATGAATCAGATAATATCCGTTCAGCATTTTATATCTGCTCCATACATCGGAGATAACGTATCCTCTCCAGTGTCCTACATGCAGACCATTGCCTGACGGATATGGAAACATATCCAGACAGTAGTATTTCGGTTTCTTACCATCATTTACATTAACCGGGTGTTCTTCCCAGATTTTGCGCCATTTCTGTTCAATCTCTCTGTGATTGTACGGTACAGCCATTTTCATTCCTCCTAACAGATTGTCCCTCTTTCTCTTTCGTGGACATAGTCTGTAGAAATTTTAACACAACCACTGCATTTGTCAAGGTTTCCGCTAATCTAACCATCAAAAAAAGAACAGAAATCCATGATTTACGAACTCTGTCCCTCTGCCTTATTCTTTTTTCGTATTTTGTTATCTCGGCGAACCACCATATCACATAGGATACATCCAACCATACAGCCAAACGCATTGTGAATCATATCATCCCATTCAAACAGTCCGCGCAGGAAAATAAGCTGACTGATCTCAATACAGGCAGATACACAGATTCCTGCCAGAAACGCCTGCCAGGGATGGACTTTTTTCTTTACCATCAATGGCAGCAACACTCCCATCGGCATCAATAACATACAATTCAGCAAATCTTCCTGTAACAAGGACTGATCATGGTGACTGATCACTTCCCACCAGGACCAGAACGGAATCAGTTCGTATTGTCTGGTTCCTACAGACCTTGTAAAAACGGTAGATCCATATACAATTCCAAGAAATACAAGCAATAACAATCCTGCTGCTGCCTGAACTTTATTTATTTTTCCACAGCGGACTGCACACATACAACAAAACAACACTATCATAAAAATAATGCCAAACACCAGGATCTCCTGACCGGACCACATTCTGTTATGTGTTATAAAAATCTGATAAATGTCCAATCACAGTTCCTACAATAAATATATTTTCTTTCACTCTAACCTAGCACCAAGCATATTTTATCTCAGTCGCAAAGACCGAAATTCATATTTATTTTTTCACTGCCATACGACAGTCTTTTTTATAACACGCAATTCCATATTTCAAAATAGAACGCCTACTCATATTTAATGTCTTTCCAAAACGACGTGGTCTTGTAAACAAATTTCAAAACATACCATACGCTTCGATTTTTACTTTACGTTTCCGCTACTAAAAATCATCTACTTTCTTCCATCTCTCACTCAGCAAGCTTTTCTGAAATCCAATAAATTTCACCGATTCCTCATCAAAAATTCTTCCCAATTCTTCCGGCAGCACATAACAATTATCTCTCAAATAATACATATAATCCACGGCATATTTCTGACTACCAGTCTCATAAAACAAAAAAATCACTTCATCTTCTGTTTCCTTATAGAACCGTGGATTCTCCAGTGGATACCGAACCCCAACCCGAAACCCTTGTAACATACCAGAAATCTGATTTGAAACTCCTGTTCCAAACTCATCTTCCAGCACTACAATCCCTGACAACATTCGTTTATAAAACTCTTTTAACGTTTCTTCATAGTGTCCCAACGTTATTAGCCCATATACTTGTCCTTTTATCAAATTAAGAATTATAGAATATAAATACTCCACTGCAGCTCTGGATATTTCAAGTTGAAATACTGTATTTCTGTTGGAATAACTAAAAACATATTCCTGCAAACCTATGGTCACACCACTCAAATTATGTTGCATAGCATTTCTCATCAGTTTCAGTATTCGATAGCAATTCTTTTGTATCTTTTCCATATCTGTGCTTTCTGGCAAAATCTCATAATGCCGTTTAAAGCTTTCCCCTTCCGGTAACGAATATTTGTTTTCCACAAATCCATCAAATGCGGTAAAAATCAAAAGATTCGCAACTAAATCGATATTAACGAATCTGGAACGTTCTCCAATAATATCCGAATGTATAATAGATACTGTCGATTTTAAAGAAGTGCCATCATCATAACATACCGGCCTGATTTCTACTGAACGCAAACGCAAATTCGATGACTCTATCATATCTACAATTGAATTTATGTACTGTTGATCCATAATTTAATTCTAACCTCCCAGATGTATGCTAGCATCATTTTAACACATGGCAAAAGAAGTAAATATCTTTTTTAGTTTTATTCTGCAATAATTTAGGAGCTGACAGCTTTTCTATGAATCTTCCAGATAAACATCTATCTCTAATTTCACATTAACATATCATCACTGATAAATGAGAGTTTTTCATTTTTATCAAACTTACCATTGGTTTCTAACTCATGCCAGGTTGAAGCTTTAAGATTTTCCCTGATCACCTCCGCTTTTTTCAAAAGTTCCTGCTGTTCAAAAATATTTGCTGTAATTACTTGGTTTTTCTTCTTTGTGCTTTTAAGATTCATATTAGATACCTCTTGTATTTTTTAGATTTTTACCAACTGGCAGGTCCGTAATAATCTAAATTTACTTGAAGTATTTTTTATGTCAATCTCTTGGCTTATTTAAAGTATACAGGAAGCTTGTATCTTATTCTTTCCATGATTATCAATCAAAAATACGATACCTCTGATATAAAATAGACAGTCAGCTTTATCTTCTGACTGTCTACTAAATATCTTCTTTTTAATCAAAATAATTAATCTGCATTGCAGCACGCACATCATTCAATGTAGCAGCTGCCTTCTTCTCAGCAACCTCTGTACCTTTTTTCAGGATATCATACACATCCGGAATACGCTGCTCCCACATTTTACGTCTTTCACGGATCGGTGCCAGCTCTTCCTGAAGTACGTTATTCAGGAATTTCTTTACTTTTACATCACCGAGACCACCACGGGTATAGTGTGCTTTCAGCTCGTCCAGCTTCTGATAATCCGGCAGATACTCTGCGAAGTGCTCCGGTTTACTGAATGCATCCAGATAAATGAATACCGGGTTTCCATCGACACGTCCCGGATCTTCTACTCTCAGATGGTTCGGATCTGTGAACATGGACATTACTTTTTTCTTAATCTCATCCGGTTCATCGGACAGGTAAATGCAGTTTCCAAGAGATTTACTCATTTTTGCTTTACCATCGATACCCGGCAGACGTAAGCAAGCCTGATTGGTCGGAAGTACGATCTCCGGCTCTGTCAGTGTCTCACCATATACGCTGTTGAATTTATGAACGATTTCTTTACACTGCTCGATCATCGGCATCTGATCCTCGCCAGCCGGAACGGTTGTGGCACGGAAAGCGGTAATATCTGCTGCCTGACTGATCGGATAACAGAAGAAACCAACCGGGATGCTGGACTCAAAATTTTTCTGCTGAATCTCGGCTTTTACGGTAGGGTTTCTCTGAACTCTGGATACCGTTACCAGATTCATATAATAAAAGGTCAACTCTGTCAGTTCCGGTACCATAGACTGGATAAAGATCGTTGCTTTCTCCGGATCGATACCACATGCCAGATAATCCAGTGCAACCTGAATAATGTTCTGACGAACTTTCTCCGGATGCTCTGCGTTATCAGTCAGAGCCTGTGCATCTGCTATCATAATATAAACTTCATCGTACAGTCCGGAATTCTGCAGACGAACTCTTTCTTTTAATGATCCCACGTAATGTCCGACATGAAGACGGCCTGTCGGGCGATCACCTGTCAAAATAATTTTACTCATGTTTCTGCTACTCCTTTACATACCTAGTATTATATGCCACCAGAGCTTTATCGTCAACCAAAGGAGACGTTTATTTTTTGCAAATAGCGTGTGTGAACTGCAACTTTTTTGCAAAAATTAAAACACTTCCATCAAACTGTATGTTACCTTTTCTGTCCCTCATATGTTATAATATAGGTGGGTAATTACATCAAATATCAGATGAAATAATTCCATCTGATATGGTCTCTGGAGAGGGACACGAAATAATACTACTACACCATGGGAAGAAGGTATTTATATGAAGAAAACGATCATTACCATCAGTCGTGAATTTGGCAGCGGCGGTCATTTCATTGGGGAAGAAGTGGCAAAACGCATGAATATTCCTTATTATGACAAGGATATTATTTTCCAGATTGCAGAAAAAACCGGCTATTCAGAGTCTTTCATCCAGGAACAGTCTGAATATGCCCCATCAAAAAATCTGTTTGCCTATGCCTTTGTAGGACGCGACCGCACCGGAAGTTCTCTGTCTGATCAGGTTTATGCCGCTCAGACACAGGTGATCAAAGATCTGGCACAGAAGGGTTCCTGTGTGATCATCGGACGTTGTGCAGATTATATTCTGAAAGACGATCCGGATGCATATCATATTTTCGTATGTGGAAATGAAGCAGAGAAAATTGCGCGTACACAGAAACTTTTCGATCTAAGTGAAAAAGAAGCTCGCAATATGAATCAGGATATGGATAAAAAGAGACGGCTACATTATGAATACTATACAGACCGTAAATGGGGTGATTTCAAAAACCATTGTATGATCCTCAATACCAGCATACTCGGATTGGAACGCTGCATTCAGTATATTGTAGAATTGATCGAAGCAGCTGAATAATCATCTACATAATTCAAGAGGCAACGCCTCCCGGCAGTAACTGCCGGGGGACGTTGCCTCTTAATTTTGCTAATCTCTGGACTCAATCACTAACAAGATTCCATCTTCACAGGAAATGGTAGCCGTTTCCGCTTCCAGCTCATTGCTGACTCCACGTGCAATTCCACTGACCAGTGTAAAATCTTCCACTTCATAAGCAAATCCTTTTAACGTAATTCCTCTGACTTCCGGAGTAAATGGAAGCAAAGATACATATTTTCCAAACTGATCTGATTTTTTCAATTCTGCGAATTTATCTACCATACGGATCCGGTTGTGAGCATCCACGATTTGGCAGAAAACCTTTCTATCCAATGCCAGTTTCAGCATCTGGATATTTCCCATCACATGATCCAGACGTGTTCCGGTGGCACCGATCATAGTAATTGCATCTGCCCCCGCATCAATCGCACGAAGCAGCGCAAGTTCTGTGTCCGTCTCATCCTTATGTGTCGGAAACCGCTCCATCCGCTCCGGACAAACCTTCTGAAAATATTCATAAGATTCCTCATCTACAGAATCAAAATCACCTAAAATCAAATCCGGCAGAATTCCCGCAGAATGACAAAATCTCATTCCCGCATCCGCACAAACAACATAATCCCACGCTCTTTCTTTTATATATTTAATTGCAAATTCACTCTGAATCGTTCCACCGGTTATAATCAGGCAACGCATAATTCTTCACCTCGTATTTTCATAATCTATATTGACCGTTGCTCAATACACTGAATACTCATAACCTTTATTGACCGTTGCTCAATGCATTGAATACTCATAACTTTTTTAACCGTTGCACATCAAAGTAAAAACGACAGTGGCGGGTAAGATTTGATTTTCTAAGCGAAGGCGTCTTAGCCTTGCGTGACAATCACATCTTACCTGTCCACTGTCGAACATAACCTACTGCAACGGTTTCATAAATTTTCCCATCACAACCTCTCGCAACGGTCTCATAAATTTCCCCGTCATAACCTACCGCAACGGTCTCATATACTTAATACTTATGTTCTACTTCTCCATGATATCAAGAAATCCCCGTACATTCTCCTGAATATCCCCTTTGAATACGGCAGTTCCCGCTACAATAATATTCGCTCCCGCATCCAGAACTTCCTGCACATTTTTCAGAGAGACACCACCATCTACCTCGATATCTGCCTGGCAGTTTTTCTCTTTCATCATCTGCTTGAGATCACGGATCTTCTGTGTTGTATACGGAATGTATTTCTGTCCGCCAAATCCCGGGTTTACGCTCATCAGAAGTACCATATCACATTCCGGAAGAATATAATCCAGTACGGAAAGCGGTGTGGCCGGATTTAATGCAACGCCTGCAAGCACGCCACGGTCTTTGATTGCATGAATGGTACGATCCAGATGCTTACATGCTTCTGCATGTACCGTTATCAGATCTGCGCCTGCATCTACAAACTCATCGATATAGCGCACCGGCTCATCGATCATGAGATGTACGTCAAAAATACGGTCGGTACATTTCCGGATGGATTTGATTACCGGAAGTCCGAAAGAAATACTCGGCACAAAACTACCATCCATAACATCAATGTGTACATACTGCGCACCTGCTTCATCCAGCATTTTTACCTGTTCTCCTAAGATGGAGAAATCCGAAGCAAGCAGTGAAGGTGATAAACAATTCATTTTTTCATACTCCTTATTTTTATCATATTAGCATGTTGTTCCATGCCTGAAATCGTAAATATAATAACTACTAATATTTTCTTTTGTCTTTCAGTTCATTGTAGATCTGAACGTAGTTATTGTACCGGCTCTGGCTGATTTTCCCTTCTGCCAGCGCCTCCTTGACGCCGCAGTCCGGCTCACCGATATGGCTGCAACCGGTAAAACGGCAATTTTGTTCATACTCAATAAATTCCGGGAATAAGGTTCCCAGTGTCTCTTTTTCGAAAAAATCAGATGCCAGTGAACTGAAACCCGGGGTATCAAAAATATAGGTTTCTTCATCCAGCATGATCAGCTGAGAATGTCTGGTGGTATGCTTTCCACGCTGAATCTTCTCACTGATGGCTCCGGTCTCCATCTGAACATCCGGCGCCAGCAGATTGATCAGGGTGGATTTACCAACACCTGACGGTCCTGCAACAGTTGTTGTCTTTCCCTGCAATGCTTCCCGTAAAGGGGCAATGCCATCTTCTTCTTTTGCGCTCAGGAAATACAGCGGATAGCTACTGGTCTCATATGCCTCCCGAAGCTCCCGGATTTCTGCCTCCGATGCCAGATCTTCTTTATTAAAACAGATCAGCGTCGGAACCTCCTGCTGCTCCATCATCAGTAAGAATCGATCCAGCAGATTCAGATTCGGTTTGGGTGAAGTTCCCGCAAAGATCACCAATGCCTGATCGACATTTGCCACTGCCGGCCGGATCAGCGCATTTTTCCGTGGAAGGATCTCTACTACATTTCCCGTCTTTTCATCTTCATTGATAATGTCTATCTCTACATTGTCCCCCACCAGCGGTTTCAGTTTCTGCTGGCGGAAGGCTCCTTTTGCCTTACATTCATAGATACCGGATCCTGCTACTGATACGTAGTAGAATCCGGCAATTCCTTTTACAATCTTTCCCTGCTTCATAACCCGTTACTCTTTGTTAAAGTTTACATCCTGGCTCTGTTCCTGGCTTTGCTCTGTGCCGTTGGAATCCGTGTAATGCCATGTGATCACAATAGTTCCCTTCGGAACGTCGATGTCGTGTGCTTCTACCGTATACGGGAAGGAAGTGATACCGCTCCAGGACTGGATCAGATCGCTGCTTTCTGCTTTATACAGCGAGATATCAGCGGAAGTAACCGTTACATTTGTCGGTGCTTTTACCGGAGATTTAATATAGTAGGAAATCTTCTCCGGACCACTGCTGACTACGATGGTAATCGAAGCACCTTTTTCTGCATAGTTTCCACCGGCAATACTCTGACTGATGACATTGCCCTCAGCGACAGAATCGCTGTGTTCCGTTGTCGTCGTCACGTTAAAATCAGAAAGTGCCGATTTTGCGTCTGCTTCAGATTTGCCTTTCACATCGGTAACTTTCAAAGATTCTGTTCCCTGGCTGACGTAAATGGTTACTTTTGTGCCTTCTTTTACCGTTTTGCCTGCTTTCGGATCCTGACGGATTACCTGACCGGACGGTACATCATTGCTGAATTCAAATTCTCTGGAAACAGTCAGGTTATTATCTTCCAATTTTGCCATCGCTGCTTCTGCTGTTTTGCCGGTCACATCCGGAACATCTACATCTTTGGCATTTTCTTCTTCACTTCCGGCAGAAACGGTAACTTTGATCGTTGTTCCTGTATTAACTGTTTCGCCTTTTGCCACATCCTGATCAATGATCTGTCCTTTTTCATAAGTATCAGAAATCTCGGTGCCTGCTTCTGTAACATTTAAACCTAGTTTTTTCAGATCTGTTTTTGCCTCGTCTAATGTCTTTCCTTTCAGATCGATCATAACAACAGACTCAGCTGCATCTTCTGATACAAGGGTGTCATTTTTACTGTTATTTTTCTTTGATCCAAAATGGAATACATCGAAAAAGCTTCCAAGAATATATACCACAATAATCACGATAATGATTGCAACAACAATTCGCATAATTCCAACGATTTTCTCCATCTTGGAATTCAGGAAACGTCCTTCTTCCGCGTCATCATCATCGTCCACATCATATTCACTCATATCATCGTCATCATCATCGTACTCGCTCATGTCGTCTTCTTCCGGTTCCGGCTCATCCTGCTTCACCGCCTCGGTCTTTTTCTTGATCTCATTGACCTCATCATCGGTGAGGACACGGGTTTTGTCCTGACTGAACGGAACCAGTGTCACAAAATCCTCATTTGGATTTAACAGTGCTTTTCTGAGGTCGATCAGAAGGCTCTCCATAGAGTCATAGCGTCGATCCGGACTTTTCTGCGTACATTTCTGGATGATCTTTTCCAGGCTGACCGGCAGATTCGGCGCATATTTGCTTGGCGGATCCATTTCATCCTGCAAATGCTGGATTGCCACTGCAACAGTGCTGTCTCCGTCAAACGGTACACGACCGGTCACCATCTCATACATAACGATACCAAGAGAATAGATATCGCTTCGGTTGCTGACATAGCCATTGCGCGCCTGCTCCGGAGATGCATAGTGTACAGATCCCATTACATCAGAATGAATGGTATTTTCTGATACAGCTCTTGCAATACCAAAATCTGTTACTTTTACTTTTCCATCTGTGGAAATGATGATATTCTGCGGTTTGATATCCCGATGTACGATATTTTTTGCATGGGCTGCCTGAATACCACGTCCCACCTGAATGGCGATGCTCAGCGCTTCTTTGTAGGTCAGCTGACCTTTTTTCGCGATATAAGTCTTTAAGGTAATACCTTCTACATATTCCATTACGATGTAATGAATGCCGTTTTCACTTCCGACATCATAAATATTTACGATGTTTGGATGTTCTAATACCGCAGCGGACTGTGCCTCTGTGCGGAATTTGCTTACAAAATTTGTATCTTCGCTGAATTCTGACTTCAGCACTTTAATTGCTACATATCTGCCCAGAGTATGATCCTTCGCCTTGTATACATCGGACATGCCTCCGGTTCCGACCTGACCTACGATCTCGTAGCGGTCCGCAATAAATGTTCCATTATTTAACATTCTGTCACCTCATCTGCATTAGGTTCTATTATAGTAACAGTGATATTGTCTCTTCCACCGTTTTGATTTGCAAGTTCAACCAGCCGTTCGGTTTTGTCCGCCAGGCTTCCGGTTCCATGCAGCACTTCAAGGATGACACTGTCTTCCACCATATTGGTGAGTCCATCCGAACAAAGCACAATGTATTCGTCTGCATGGATCTGCCGTTCAAAAATATCTATCTTAACATCTTCTGATGTACCAATGGCACGTGTAATGATGTTCTTATTCGGGTGATTTCTGGCACTTTCCTCATCCATCTTGCCAAGACGCACCATCTCCTGAACCAGTGAATGGTCTTCCGTGATCTGTTCGATCGTATCTCCGATGATATACAGACGGCTGTCTCCCACGTTTGCCACGATCAGCGTATCCTGATCGATCACTGCAGCAACAATGGTCGTTCCCATTCCTTTCATCTGCTGATGCTCATCTGCGTATTCCTTCAGTCTGCGGTTTGCTCTCTGGATACTCTGGGAAAGGATTGCCACCGGGCGCTCCTCCTGATTCTCTCTGATGGCTGCAACAACAGCTTCCACCGCAAAGCGGGACGCAAATTCTCCTGCTTTATGTCCGCCCATCCCATCTGCTACCAGAAAGAGATTAGGCAGATTTCCCACAGCCTCTTCTGAGGAGTAGAGATAGTCCTGATTCATTTCTCTCGTTGTTCCAATATCTGTAAGAGAACTTATCTTCATCTTCTAAGAGTCCTGCCTTTCTGAAAACCGTTTGCGCAGCTGTCCACATGCGCCATCTATATCACGGCCCATTTCTCTTCTAATAGTAACATTTATTTTGCATTTTTCAAGTTTATTTTTAAATTCCTGCACGGCTTTTCCGTCAGGTTGCACAAAATCACGCTCTTTAATCGGGTTTACAGGTATCAAATTGACGTGACAATTGATGCCTCTGATCAGTTCGGACAGTTGTTTTGCATCTTCCGCGCTGTCGTTGACACCTGCCACCAGACTGTACTCAAAAGTGACACGTCTGCCTGTTTCCTCAAAATAATCCCGCAGTGCATCCACCACTTCATGGATCTCATAAGCTTTTGCCACCGGCATCAGTTCCAGACGTTTCTCCTGGCTGGAAGCATGCAGGGACAATGCCAGTGTGATCTGAAGGTCTTCCTTCGCCAGATCCCGAATCCGTGGCACCAGACCACAGGTGGATACCGTAATATTTCTCTGACTGATATGTAATCCGTTTTCGTCGGTCAGCATCCGGATAAACGTCAGCAAGTTGTCATAATTATCCAGCGGTTCGCCGGTTCCCATGACAACAACATTGGAAACACGTTCTCCGGTGTCTGCACTGATGCGGTAAATCTGCTCTAACATTTCTGCCGGTGTCAGGTTTCGCACCAATCCATCTAATGTTGACGCGCAGAAACGGCACCCCATACGGCACCCAACCTGAGAGGAAATGCACACGGAATTGCCGTGTTTGTAGCGCATCAGCACACTCTCTACCATGTTGTGGTCTTCCAGTTCAAACAGATACTTTCTGGTTCCGTCAATGGCAGACTCCTGCATAGTCACCTGTTTTAATACGGTAAAGGTGCAGTTTTCCGAAATCTGGTCTCTCAGTTTTACCGGAAGATTGCTCATCTGTTCCAGGTCATCTGCCAGTTTCACATGCATCCACTGATATAGCTGTTTTGCACGGAATTTCTTTTCCCCGTGTTCTAATACCCACTGTTCCAGCTGGTCCAGGGGCAATGATTTCAAATCTGTTTTTTCCATATTATACTCCGTTCAAGAATGTCATCTGACATTCTTGCTGCGATCAGATGTGAGGTTTCAGCTCTCATCCGATATTATTTACGATGCATTTTTGCCATAAAGAATCCATCGCATCCCTCGTAAGGGAAGCACTGACGCATATGTTCCAGTTCAAACTCCGTATGCGTCTCTAAAAATTTATGTACATTTTCTTCGTTTTCTTCTTTTGTCATCGTACAGGTACTGTACAATAACGTACCGTTTGGTTTGACATAACGGCAGACAACCTGCAAAATTTCCTGCTGCAGCGCTGCCAGCTCCTGTATTTTTTCCTCAGAAGCATTATATTTGATATCGGTTTTCGTTCCGATCACGCCAAGTCCGGAACATGGCAGATCCGCAATGACCACATCTGCTTTTTCTTCCGCGGATGCGTCAAACTCCGTTGCATCCCACACTTTTGCCGTCATATTCGATAACTGGCAGCGGTCAATGTTGTCCTCGATCATTTCGACCTTGTATTCTGTCAGATCTCTGGACTCCACATGACCGGTTTCACCGATCATGCGGGCTGCATACACACTCTTGCCACCCGGAGCCGCGCAGACATCGATCACGGTATCTCCCGGCTTTAGTGCTGCCAGTTCCACCGCAAGCATGGATGCGGTATCCTGCACATAAAGCAGACCGTTTTCAAATTCTTCGATTTCATCCAAAGCTTCGTATCCGGACAGGAATAACGCCCTTTTGATCTCCGGGTTTTGTGTAACAGTTACGCCCTGCTCCTGCAAAGATGCAATAATCTCTTCCATGGAAATCCGATCCGTATCCACCTGCACCGAAGTCGGATGTGGCTGTAAAAATGCTTCCAGACTCTTTTCACAGGTTTCTGTTCCGTATTGCCGGATAAAACGGGCAACGATCCATTCCGGAACGGAATAGCGCACGGACAGATATTTTTCCGGCTCTTTATTAGCATCCGGCAGTTTGATCTGGTCCAGATTCCGGGCAATGTTTCGCATTACGCCGTTGACAAATCCCTTCAGGCCGGAAAATCCACGTTTTACCGTAAGTTTCACCGCCTCATTACAGGCAGCGGAATCCGGTACGGAATCCATGTATTTTAACTGATACACACCGCTTCGCAGGATGGCTGCGATCACCGGCTTCATCTTTTTTACTTTTGTTTTGGAAAACTGGTTGATGATGGCATCCAACTCGATCATGCGCTCTAAGGTTCCCTGTGATAAGCGGGTGATAAAGGCACGATCCTGTTTTGGCAGGTAACGGTATTTATCCAGCACATCGCGGATGGCGATATGGGAAAATTCTCCGTCTCTGGTCACTGCTAACAGGATATCCACCACCAGATTTCTCGTATTAACATTGTCATTTCTGTTATTCGTCATCTCTGCGTCGTCCTCCAAATAAGATGATCAGCCGCAGAAGCTGCAGGATCATAGATGCTGCACTTGCCACATAAGTCATGGCTGCCGCAGTCAGGACTTTCCTCGTATCCCGCAGTTCATTTCCGCCTAAGATTCCGGTGCGCTCCAGCTGCTGCATGGCACGATGAGAAGCATTAAACTCTACCGGCAGTGTAATGAGCTGAAACAGTACCGCCAGGGAGAACATGATGATTCCTGTCTGAATCAGTACGGAACTCATGGAACCGCGGATAAACAGACCAATAATGATCAGTGGCCATGCCAGGTTGGAACCAATATTTGCCACCGGCACAAAGGCACCACGCACACGCAGCGGAACATATCCTTTTGCATGCTGGATCGCATGCCCGCACTCATGGGCGGCCACACCGACCGCCGCAATGGAAGTTGAATTGTATACACTGTCTGAAAGACTCAAGGTCTTATTCATCGGATTGTAATGATCCGTCAGGTTTCCGGAAATATGCTGTACCTGCACGTCATGGATGCCCGCATCCCGCAAAATCCGCTCGGCTGCCATGGCACCGGTCATTCCCGACATGCTGCGCACCCGCTGATAACGGTTAAAGGTACTGTTCATCCGTGCCGATGCAATCAGACAGATGATTGCTCCGATAACGACAAGAATATAAGTATAATCCATCCAGTAAAATCCATAATATCCATAAGGCATAGTAGTCACTTCTTTCTGCTTAATTTTCAGTTCCCAGTTTCATTCCGTCGCTCAAGGCATTTCCACGCAAAAATGCATCTGCGGTCATTCGTTTTTTACCCTCTAACTGTACTTCTTCCAGCATCAGGATACCGTCTCCGGTCTGCACACCGACTTCATGTTTTGTCACAACTGCCAGTTCTCCCGGTGCATGTTCCGAAGTCTCGTCTTTTACCGCAGCTGCCCAGATCTTCAGTGTTTTCCCATGGAGATAAGTATATGCACTTGGCCATGGATTTAAACCTCGGATCAGGCATTCGATTTCTTTTGCCGGTTTCGTCCAGTCAATGATACCAAACTGCTTTTTGATCAGGGTTGTTTTTGTTGCTGCCTCATGATCCTGCTTCGTATAAGTAGCAGTTCCATTTTCAATAGCCGTCAAAGTACGGACACACAGATCTGCCCCTACCTCGCTCAGACGGTCAAACAGACTTCCGCCGGTTTCTTTCTCATCCAGAACAACTTCTTCTTTCATGATCATATCACCGGTATCCAGCCCCTCATCCATACGCATGGTCGTCACGCCGGATACTTTATCACCGTTGATGACTGCCCACTGGATCGGCGCTGCACCTCTGTATTTTGGCAGCAGGGACGCATGCACGTTCACGCATCCGTATTTTGGCATTTCCAGAATCTCTTTTGGTAAAATCTGACCAAATGCTACTACTACAATGATATCTGCGTTAAATGTTCTTAAATATTCCACACATTCCGGCTCCCGGACACGGCGCGGTTGAAATACCTCAATGTTATGTTCTAATGCAGCCTCTTTCACCGGCGGAAACTGCATTGCCTTACCTCTGCCCTTTGGCTTGTCCGGCTGGGTCACTGCAAGTACAATTTCATGTCCGGCTTTTATTAACGCTTCTAATGTTCCCACGGAAAAATCCGGGGTTCCCATAAAGATTACTCGCATCTTTTTGATTCCTCCTGACCTGTAAAAATTACTCTTCGTCGATTTCTTCCCAGTCTTCCTCATCTTCCGGATCGGCATACTGTACGTCGTGAAGCTCGCCTTCTACTTTTTCCACATACATATGTCCATCCAGATGATCCAGTTCATGACAGATCGCGCGTGCAAGAAGTCCCTCACCTTCGATCTCGTACGGCTCCAGATTTTCATCATATGCTTTTGCTTTTACATAGTTCGGACGTGTCACCTGACCGGCTCTGCCCGGAAGACTTAAACATCCCTCGTCGCCCGTCTGGCTTCCGGAGGTCTCAAGAATCTCCGGGTTGATCATAACGATCGGACCCTCTCCTACATCGATTACTACGATTCTGCGCAGTACCCCGACCTGTGGTGCAGCAAGGCCTACGCCGCATGCATCATACATGGTCTCCAACATATCATCGATCAGTTCTGAAATACGCGGGGTTACTTTTTTTACCTCACGACATACTTTTGTCAATACTTCATCGCCCATAATTCTGATTGTTCTAAGTGCCATTTTTGTCTCCTCGTTTCTTCTTTTTTCAGTTCCGGTTTTTTCCAGTTCTCTTACCGGTTTCACCGGTTTTCACATTCTGTCAACTGTATTTCTCGTTCTTTTCATTTTTTCATTTGCTAAAATCCGTTCATCGGATCAAAGTCAAACTGAATATTTACAGTTCGAAATGCCGGATCGATACGAATATATTCTTCCAACATATTTTTAATGCTGACCAGTTTCTGATAATCCGCCGCCTTTACATACAGCATTTTCCGATAAATGTCATTGATTTTAGAAACTGCCGCATCTGCCGGACCGATGACCTGCAGACTGCTTTTTTCGTTATCTGGCTGAGTCAGTATCTTATATTTTAACACATCCTGTGCCTGTTTGACCAGCATTTCCTGTGCACCTGCTGCATGAATCACCAGCATATGCCATTTGGGTGGATAATGCATCATTTCTCTTAAGAATATTTCCTGCTCAAAAAACGCTTCATAATCCTGCGCGGCAGCTGTCACGACGCTGTAATGCTCCGGCTGATACGTCTGGATCACGACCTCTCCCTGACGGTGTCCACGTCCGGCTCTGCCCGCTGCCTGTGTCAGCAGCTGGAACGTACGCTCTGCCGCACGGTAATCACTGATATGAAGGGACAGATCCGCTGCCAGCACGCCAACCAGCGTGACATTTGGGAAATCATGTCCTTTTACAATCATCTGGGTTCCAATCAGAATATCCGCCTCTCCGTTTGCAAACGCAGATAAAATTTCCTCATAACCGCCCCTTTTGCGGGTGGTATCCAGATCCATGCGAAGGACCCGCGCCATCGGAAACTGTTTTTTTACCATTTCCTCGATTTTCTGGGTTCCTGCCTTGAATCCTCCGATATATGGAGAACCACAGGACGGACAATTTTTCACCATCGGCTGCTCATATCCGCAGTAATGGCAGACTAACTTTCCGTTATTGTGCAGATTCAGTGACACATCACAATGCGGGCATTTGATGACTTCCCCGCAGGAACGGCAGGAGACAAAGCCTGCCACACCGCGGCGGTTGATAAAAAGCATGATCTGTTCCTTTTTCTCTAAACGATCCGTGATCAGTTCACGCAGTTTATCACTGAAAATAGAACGGTTTCCTTTTTTTAATTCTTCCCGCAGGTCCACCGTGTATACACTCGGCAATGGACGGGCGCTGACACGCTCTTTCATCTCAAACAGGCGATATTCTCCCTGTTTTGCCCGGTCGTAGCTCTCCACCGAAGGAGTTGCAGAACCAAGCACCACCCCGGCGCCGCACATCTGTGCACGGGCAATTGCCGTTTCTCTGGCATGATACCGTGGCACGGTCTCACTTTTATACGCTGCTTCGTGTTCCTCATCTATAATGATAACCCCTAAATCGGGAAAAGGTGTGAACAACGCCGATCGCGGACCGATCATTACGTCCAAAAGTCCGCTTTTTGCCCGTTCAAACTGATCGGAGCGCTCTCCCGCTGACATGCGGGAGTTCAGGATAGATACCCGGTCACCAAAATGATTGTAAAAACGCATCACGGTCTGAAAGGTCAGTGCGATCTCCGGAATCAGAACAATTGCCTGTTTTCCGGACTTTACTACCTGCTCAATGATTTCCATATAAACTTCGGTCTTGCCGCTGCCGGTAACACCATGGATCAGGCACGGGCGGCTATCGCCCTGCCGCCATCCATCCAAAATTTCACCCGCAACGCGCTGCTGCGTCAGATTCAGGGAAACAATGTTTCCCTGTTTTTTCATCTGATCCAACGGATTGCGCCAGTTGCGGATATGTTCCACACGGATCAGCTCCCGCTCCTGCATGGCACGGATCACAGAAGCTGTGATATTCAGCTTCTGTGTCACCGTCTCATAGGGCAGCGGAGACTGTTTAAGCAGTGCTTCCAGCAGCCGCGCCCGGGCGGTCTGATGCCTGCGCTGCAATTCACCAAGCTGCGCTTTTGCTGTAGTGACATCCGGCTTAAGCCAGATCACCCGTTTTTCCTTCTCCGTTGTCTTTTGCTTTACCGGAATCACTGTTTTCAATGCCTGATTCATCGTTCCGCCGAAATTTTCCCGCATCCAGGCAGCAAGTGCGATCAGCTGCCCTTCAATCGGGATCCCTTCCCGCACAACCCGCAGCACAGATTTCATCCGGCTTACGTCAAATTCCGGCTGATCCGTCACATCCACCACATAGCCACGCATATGTCGGTTTCCATTTCCGAAGGGAATCTCCACCGGTGTTCCCGGATAGATCTGATCTGCCAGCATTTCCGGAATCAGATACTGAAACGTACGATCCAGTTTTTCCAGGGAAATATCGATAATAATGTTTGCATACAATGTTTTTTTATCCATAGTGCTCCTTTTTACTCTTCTCTGCTGACTGTTATCTTACCAAACCTTACACTTCATCGCAAGTTCCCGATCATCCATCGGATATTTTTTCCCGTTGATCTCCTGATACATTTCATGCCCCTTTCCGGCGATGACCACAATGTCGCCTGGTTTTGCGTGGGAAATGCCATAAGCAATTGCCTGTCTCCGATCCGGGATCCTTCCGTATGTTCCTTTTGCCGCATTCAGACCTACACAGATCTCATCCGCGATTTTTTCCGGATTTTCCTCTCGTGGATTATCCGTGGTCACCACCACCAGATCGGCCAGCCGACCTGCCACCTCTCCCATCTGGAATCTGCGTTCTGCCGCCCGGTTGCCACCGCAGCCGAAAATGCAGATGATTCGTCCCGGATGATAATCCCGCAGCGTCCGCAGCAATGCATCCAGTGCCATGGCATTGTGCGCATAATCCACTATAACAATAAAACGAGGTGATACCGGAAGCATTTCGATGCGTCCCGGCACCTGCAGGGTGTGCAATGCTTTTTCCATCGACACCTCCGAGATTTGATACTGTTCCGCCACAGCAATGGCAGCCAGCGAATTGTATACAGAAAACTTGCCCGGAGCATTTACCACCACATTCCAGCTGTTTTCTGATGCAGCTTCCATTTCTCCCTGATTTTTTCCGGTCCGGTGTCTGGTCAGATGATACTGCACGCCCAGACGGTCGCTTCCCCGCAAAAGCTGTACCCGGTCTGCGCAATAATCTGCCTGTCTGGAAAACCCATAGGTGAACACCCGCTCACAACTGCTGCCACGCCACATTTCCTGCCAATACGGATCGTCCTGATTAAAAATTCCAGTACGGCACTGACAGAACAACCGCTGCTTACATGCCATATATTCTGCAAAATCGGCATGCTCCCCTGCTCCGATATGGTCTTCCCGCAGATTGGTAAACACTGCCGCATCAAACATAATTCCATCTACCCGGTGCATTTTCAGCGCCTGAGACGAAACTTCCATGACAACGTACTGACAGCCCTGATCCACCATTTTTCGCAATATTTCATACAATTCATACGATTCCGGTGTAGTGTTGCGGATTGTCTGCTGCCATGTACCATAGCAAACCTCTATCGTTCCGATCAAACCACACTTCTTACCATCCGCCGTAAACATTTTCCAGATCATCCATGCGGTAGATGTCTTTCCTTTCGTCCCGGTCACACCGACGATTTTCAGTTTTTCCTGCGGATTGTCAAACCATTGACGGGCGATAGATGCCAGCGCAGCCCGCGTGTCCGGAGTTTCCAATACACAATATTTCTGTTGCTTAGCAGCCTCCTGTGAACTGTTATCTTCCTTCCATGCTCCTTTTTCTGTCAGGATCACCACAGCGCCCCGTTCCACTGCCTCCCGGATAAATGCATGCCCATCCTGCCTGCTTCCCCGAATGCAGACAAACAATCCCCCCGGTTCTACATTTCTGCTGTCGTATGCCACCTGCTTCACTTCCCGGGGCAGTTCTCCCCGAATGCATCGGCAGTTAAGCTCCTGCAACAATTTTTTCGTCTGCCGCATACCAGTCTCAACCCCTGCTTTACCGTTGTATTTAAGATATGAAGCTTTGCTCTGTTCTGTGTATCAGACAACTCCCTTACGCAGTCATTCCCCCTGCATTTCTGTTTTTCCTATCTGGAACAATGTCTGAATTTTCGCACAAAAGCACTGACTGAATAGTCGAATTTCTACATCAGGAATGGCAACTGGCTATTGAATTTTGTAACTTCATAGTATATGATATTTAAGATAAACAATGCAGTTTTCCCATCACATTTATCCGGGAAACTCCTGATGCACGCAGGATTGTCATCAACAGATTTTCCGGAGAAAAGAATGCTTTCTGAAGGACATCATTCAAGAAGCTTTTTCCTATGTAATGAGTAAACTGTGAAAATATATACAATCAAGGAGGAGACCTATGAGACATTTAATGAGCCCATTAGATTTATCCGTAGAAGAAACAGATAAATTGCTCAATCTCGCGAACGATATTGAAAACAATCCGGAAAAATATGCACATGCATGTGCCGGCAAGAAGCTTGCTACCTGCTTTTATGAGCCAAGTACCAGAACCCGACTCAGTTTTGAAGCAGCTATGTTAAATCTTGGCGGATCTGTGCTTGGTTTTTCCAGTGCTGACAGCTCTTCCGCTGCCAAAGGAGAAAGTGTTTCTGATACTATCCGTGTCATCTCCTGTTATGCTGATATCTGTGCAATGCGTCACCCGAAGGAAGGTGCTCCGTTAGTTGCCTCCGAAAAATCCACAATTCCTGTCATTAATGCAGGTGATGGCGGACATCAGCATCCGACACAGACACTTACCGATCTTCTTACTATTCACAGTCTCAAAGGTCATCTCGACAATCTGACCATTGGTTTATGTGGTGACCTGAAATTTGGACGTACTGTTCACTCACTGATTCATGCTCTGATTCGTTACCCTAATGTAAAATTTGTGCTGATCTCTCCGGAAGAACTGCGTGTTCCAAGCTATATTCGTGAAGATGTACTTGCCCAGAACAATGTTCCTTTCAAAGAGGTGGTTCGTCTGGAAGAAGCTCTGCCAGAACTGGATATCCTTTACATGACCCGTGTGCAGAAAGAGCGTTTCTTTAATGAGGAAGATTACATCCGCATGAAAGATTTCTACATCTTAGACAAAACAAAAATGGAACTGGCTCCAAAGGATATGCTGGTACTTCATCCACTGCCACGTGTCAATGAGATTTCTACCGAAGTAGATGATGATCCGAGAGCAGTATATTTCAAACAGGCTCAGTACGGCGTTTACGTTCGTATGGCCCTGATTCTTACATTATTAGGACTGGAGGTATAAGCAATGTTAAACGTAGGTGCAATCAAAGAAGGTTTTGTATTAGACCACATCAAAGCAGGCATGAGCCTTTCCATTTATCATGATCTGAAACTGGATGAGCTGGATTGCTGTGTTGCTATCATCAAAAATGCAAAAAGCAACAAAATGGGCAAAAAAGATATCCTGAAAGTGGAATGCAACATCGATAACTTAGATCTGGATATCCTTGGTTTTATCGATCACAACATCACCGTAAATATCATTAAAGATGAGCGCATTGTAGAAAAACGTGCATTAAAACTTCCGACATCGGTTACCAATGTCATCAAATGTAAAAATCCACGTTGTATCACTTCCATCGAGCAGGAACTGGATCAGATCTTCCTTCTGACCGATCCGGAACACGAAGTATACCGCTGCAAATACTGCGAAGCTAAGTACAAAAAATAATCCTACAGTTCACTCATCACATGTATTCAGATGATGATCATGCTTGCATGAGGAATTATCTGGATATATTGTGATGAAGGGAGCGCCTTTTTTATGAGCAAAAATAGTAGCATATACGTTTGCTTTCTTGAACCAAGTTCAAGAAGTATCGCTCGCAAGCGAGCTCTTTTGCGAATGGCGCGAACTGTATAATAATTTCTAAAAGAACGGACCACATACCTTGCTATGTGGTCCGCTTTTTTATATAATACATTCAAGTGAGTATTCATCTATTTACTCATTATTTCAAGGAAAAAATCATTTTATGAGGAGGGTTTTTACATGATTATTCCAAAGTATTTTGAAGACAATCATACCTTTGGTGTCAACGATGAGCCGATGCGTGCTTATTACATTCCGACATCCAACGCACAATTTGCGGACTGGACATGCCGTCAGGGGACAGACCGTTTCTTATTGTTAAACGGTGACTGGAAGTTCCGGTATTTTGACAGCATTTATGATTGTCAGGAAGCTTTCTATGAGGAAGGTTATGACACCAGTCATTTCGATACACTTCCGGTTCCGTCCAACTGGCAGGATCACGGTTACGATATCCATCAGTATACCAATACGCGCTATCCGTTCCCGTTTGATCCGCCATATGTACCACACGAAAATCCATGTGGTGCTTATGTCCGCAGCTTTACATACAAAAAGCCCGAAGGAACCGCAACTTACCATCTGAATTTTGAAGGTGTGGACTCCTGCTATTATGTATGGTTAAACGGCACCTTTATCGGATATCATCAGGTTTCTCATTCCACCGGTGAATTTGATATCACGAACGCTCTGCGTGAAGGTGAAAACACACTTGCCGTTCTCGTTCTGAAATGGTGTGACGGCAGTTACCTGGAAGATCAGGACAAGTTCCGTAATTCCGGTATTTTCCGCGATGTCTATGTGCTTGCAAGACCGGAAAACTATGTCCGTGATTTCTTTATCAAAATGCAGTTAAAAGACAATTATACTGCTGCAGACGTAACAATTCCGCTGACGTTTGCAAAAGAATCCATTCCGGTTTCTTACAAACTGACCACTGCCTGCGGCTGCGTTGTTGCAGAAGGTGTTTCTGAAGGAGACAGCATTACATTTTCTGCTTCCGATCTCACCCTGTGGAATGCGGAACATCCGTATCTGTATACACTGACTCTTTCCACCGATGGTGAAACGATTCGCCAACGCATCGGTTTCCGTGAAATCAGCATCAAAGATTCCATTGTATACCTGAATGGTCAGAAAGTTCGTTTCCGCGGAACAAACCGCCACGACAGTGATCCTTATGTGGGTTCTGCCGTTACCTTAAATCATATCCGCAAAGATATGAGCCTGATGAAACAGCACAATTTCAATGCTATCCGCACCAGCCATTATCCGAATGCACCGGAATTTTATGAGCTGTGTGACGAATACGGTTTCTATGTCATTGACGAATCCGACATAGAGATCCACGGTGTTGTAAACCTGTACAACCTGAATATCTGGAAAGAAGGAAAGAAAAACCCGTTCCCACCGTTTTTATCTGACAACGAAGACTGGACAGACAGCGTTGTAGACCGTGTTCAGAAAAATGTGATGCGTGATAAAAACCGTACCAGCGTGCTGATCTGGTCCATGGGAAATGAAGCCGGCTACGGATGTACCTTTGAAGATGCCCTTGCCTGGACCAAATCTTATGATCCGACCAGACTGACACATTATGAGAGCTCCATGCACCATCCGCGCAATCCGAAACGTGGAAAAACAGATTTCTCCAATATTGATCTGCGCAGCCGCATGTACGCTGCAATCCCGGAAATGCATGCCTATCTGGACAATAACCCGGACAAACCGTTTATTCAGTGCGAGTTTATTCATGCTATGGGAAATGGACCTGGAGACATCGAGGACTACTATCAGTTAGAGGAACAATATGACACTTTCGTGGGCGGTTTTGTCTGGGAATGGTGTGATCACGGTGTTTACATGGGAACCACAGACGATGGCCGCAGGAAATTCTACTACGGTGGTGATTCCGGCGAATATCCACATGACGGAAACTTCTGCATGGACGGACTTGTTTACCCGGACCGTACACCAAGCACCGGTTTAAAAGAATATAAAAATGTGCATCGTCCGGTTCGTGTACATCTGATGGATGCTGCTTCCGGTACTTACATCCTGCAGAACAATCTGGATTTTACAAACTTAAAAGAAGAATTATATCTGACCTATGAAATCCTGCAAAATGGTATGGCAGTTGCTTCCGGTGAGATCAGAGATACTGAGCTGTTAGATGTTGCTCCAAGAAGCAAGAAGACGGTTCAGCTGCCAATTAAGCCACTGGAAGACGGTTCCTGCTCTGTGATCATCAGCTCTCATCAGCTGCATGAGAAACCATTTACACCGGCCGGTTTCAAACTTGGTTTTGACCAGATCATGTTGAATGAAAACTGCACGGATACCTTAACCGCTCTGCTGGATGCAGAAAAAGCATCTGCAGCCTCCTGCTCTTGCGCTGCAAATGACACTGTTTCTGCTATTACTTATACAGAAAATGATCGTGTCATTACCATCAACGGTGTTGACTTCGTCTATGTATACAACAAACTCACCGGAATGTTTGACAGCATGATCTACAAAAATCACAGCTTCTTAAAACGTCCGATGGAAATGAATATCTGGCGTGCACCGACAGATAATGATCGCGTGGTCAAGAGACTGTGGTATGAAGCAGGCTATGATAAAATGACACAGCGTGCTTATAATACAACTGTAGAAGCACAGGAAGATGGTTCCCTGAAACTGCACACAACCTCTTCCATGGCTCCCATCTTCCGGCAGCGTTTCCTGGAGATTGATGCAGAATGGATCATCACACCGGATGGAATCGTCAGATCCAGCATGGAGATTGAGCGGGATGCGATCATGCGTGGCATGTACAGCGAATACTTCGAAGATGTGGCAGAAAATGACAATCCATTCCAGCCAAACGAGGCATTTCTCCCTCGACTTGGTATCCGCCTGTTCCTGTCAAAACGTATGAATCAGGCAGAATACTTTGGATACGGACCTCATGAGAGCTATATTGACAAACGCCGGGCAAGCTATCTTGGCAAATTTAATGCGCGGGTTTGTGATCTGCATGAGGACTATATGCGCCCGCAGGAGAACGGAAGCCACTATCATTGCGAATATGTCAGTGTTGCTGATGACAGCCGGAAACTGACCGTATATAACGAGCAGCCGATTTCCTTTAATCTGTCCGAGTATACAGAAGAAGAACTGACCACGAAAGGTCATAATTATGAACTGGAAAAATCCGGATACACTGTATTCTGTATCGATTACAGACAGAGTGGTATCGGTTCCGGAAGCTGTGGTCCTCAGTTGGCAAAAGAATATCGTCTGGACGATACTCATTATACGTTCTCATTCCACTTGAAACCGGAAATTTTGTAATTTCTTATCAAACACAAAAACATAAGACACATTCGCTGCCGTAGAATGTGTCTTATGTTTTCTTTCTTATTACTTCGCACTTATAGATATGAGAGCACATTACACATCTATCTTACCAAGCTCCGCTATATCCCAGTGTCACACTGCTGTTTTTTGCTCCCTGTTCCATACTTTCCTCTAATGATTTTCCCTGTAAGATACCATATAAAAAGCCTGCAATGAAGCTGTCACCGGCTCCCATCGTATCCACAACATCGCATGGAATAATCCCAAACTCCGTATAACTTGTGCCGTCATAAGCAATGCTTCCTTTTGTACCTCTGGTGACGATGACTGTCTTTGCTCCCTTTTCCTGCATTTCTTCCATGAAGTTTCGCATCCATTCTTCATCTTCTCCATCATAGGCAAAAAATGCATAATCCACAAATGGAATCGCGATATCAATCACCGGGCTTTCATATTTCGTTGCAAAGTCAAAAGCAATCCTGGTGCCACAAGCCTTGATTTTCTCAAGATCATTCTCTATCATCCCCCAGATTCCGGATACGACCAGATCATGGCTTCCAAGAAATTCAATATCTTCTTCACTCAGCTTGAAATCTGCCATAACGCCTTCCTCATAATCTCCGAGAATACGCTCTCCGTCTATGATTTCCACGTGTGTCACAGCCGTACTGCCAGGCACCACTTTCAAATGAGAAATATCCACCCCTTTTTTTGCAATTGACTCCTTCATTAATTTCCCATATGCATCGTCTCCAACGACACCGGTATAAGACGCTTCCCCGCCAAGCCGAACCGCATAAACGGCAACATTCACCGGATTTCCTCCCGGAAATGCCCCACCTGTCTGATCATAAGCATCCACGCAATTGTCTCCTACAGCTGCAATTTTAATCTTTTTCTCCATTTTCAGCATTCCTCGCATCACTTCATCATTGTTTATCTTTCAGTACGCAGAATCATCTTTTCTTCCAAATTCATTAATAATCAAACTGACGATAATATCTTCTGATTTCCATTGGATGGCAATTGATCTGCTCCAAATGTGCATCAATACGCTGTGTTACAGCATGGGTCACAAGATGAGACAGATTTCCACGGAATTCCTCGCTGATTCCTTTCAACTCATAGTCTTTGGAATCAATTACTGTGTAATTTGCACAAACACGCGGCAGGAATTTTACTACTCGTTCACTCAGAGAACGCTGTGCATCTTCACCTACAAATACAGTGACCGGTGTATTGCGGTCTACAATTTCCAGCATTCCATGGAAAAATTCTGCACTGTGGATAGATTTTGTACGGATCCAATGCTGCTCTTCCCAGTAGCACATTGCATAAGAATATGTGGAACCATACTGATTACCTGCTCCTACAAAATAATGGATACTGTCATTGCAATGTTTCTTTGCAAATGCCTCTCCAAATGCATCCGCTGCTTTCTCAACTTCTACCAGATCTGCAGCCAGATTTTCATCCAGTTCTTTGTAATAACGATCATATTCCGGGAATTCACCTGCATTGTACATAAAACGGTCTGCAACCATAAAAAACTTCAGCTGTTCATTGCCCGGATATGCAATTTCATAATCTACGATCTGCGCCAGTTCTGCAGTATCCACATCAATAAATCCAAACACCTTTGCTCCCGCTGCAGAAGCTTTTTTGACACCTTCCACCATCTCGATGGTACTTCCGGTTACGGATGAAACCACAACAATCGTATCTGCTCCAACTTTTTTATTTCCAGTTGTCAGATATTCTGCTGCATTTTCCACGAAAAAGTCAAGTCCTGATTTTTCTTTCATATGAACTTCTGCCTGTAAGCAGGAAGCATAAGTGCCTCCTATGCCAAGCCAGCAGATATTTTTAAATCCATCTTTACAGATCTGGTCTACAATTTCTTCGATTTTCCCGCGCAATGCAAGTGCACCTTTTACACTGTCAATCTGTTTCTGCTCATCAAATTTCAACATGTTATTTTGATATCCTCCTTTAATTCCTTTTCCTTTTTTGCAACCACTTATGTAAATTACTATACCACGGTTTCTTAAATAGTCAACATCTTTTTTAAAAATGTTATTCTAAGCATTTAATAGCTATATGTTTTTCGCGATTATATCTTGTGTTTTATTCATTATCATTCATTTTTTGGCATATTTGCATAACCGACTGATTTAGACCACTAGTGTATTTTTTTATACCAATCATATTTGACGGACAGATTGCATCTGTTATATGATAGAAACAAGCAACTATTCGGTAGCATGAATGCAAAAGATGTTCTATAATAATCTTTTCATATAGTTATTTTTAAAATTGGAAGTAAAAGGAGCGTATTTTTAGAATTTATGAGAAAGAATTTACTGACAATGGATGTCATTCTTGCAAAAGAGATCATATATATGTTGAAAAATGAGGGCTATCGCCCCGGAGACCGGCTTCCTTCTGAGCGATTTCTTGCGGAGCATTTTCATGTGCAGCGGCCTACTATCCGGAATGCTCTGGCACAACTTGTGCGTGAGCATTACCTTTTTTCCCAGGAAAGACTTGGATATTTTGTTGCTCCTGAGAGAATCAAAATATCTACTCACACCTGTACCGGTAATTTTGATCCCGGAGAAAGACGTCCGAATATTCGCTGGCAGCCCTATTCTTTTGAAGAGATTTTGGTAGATAAACGTCTTTCCGGCAAAATGCTGATCCCGGAACAAACACCAGTTTATAAAATCCTTTTCATTTATTATGAAAACGACACCCCGCTGTGCCTGGATTATTCTTATACTCCAATCGATATCTATCCTGGTCTGACTGCTGAAATTCTGGGTTCACGCCCGATTTTGAATGTATTGCAGACAGATCTTCAGATACCGATTTTGAAATCCAATCAGCGTGTGACACTCATTTACACAAATGAGGAAGAATCCAGTCTGCTCCAAACTGCACCGGGTAGTCCCATGATGAAATACAAAGGTCTGGTATACGACGAAACCGGCAGACTGATTCATTTTTTTGAAGACATTATGAAAATAGATGATTTTGCATTTATCAGAAATGCGGAAATGGAGGAATCATGGAACAATTAAATCATGTAGCAGCACAGGTGCGCGATATTATTGTAAGCAGGATTGAAAGCCATGAATATCTTCCCGGAGAAATGATCCCTAGCGAACGAGTCCTTGCAGAAATGTATGGTGTAAGCCGACCTACTATCCGCACAGCCATCGATGAACTTGTAAATGAGCATTATCTCGTGCGTCGACAGGGAAAAGGTACCTTTGTCAAGAAACCGGAATATAACAAAGTCGCTTTCGGTGTATTAAATGAATCCGAAAATGCCAGTTTCACTTCCCTTGTCCGCAATTTTGGAATCGAGATATCCAACAAATTACTGTGCACCGGCACCATCCAGGGGCGTTATTATTATGCTGATAAACTTGGTCTTGCATTTGAAGAACCAATTTATGGAATCCACCGTATCCGCCAGGGTAACAAAGAGCCACTGGCTATTGAGTACACTTACGTTCCACTGAAATTTTTCCCGGATATCGATAATTATAACTTTGAACAGATTTCTCTGTATGACTACATGTCCACCAGAGATCACCTGCCCGTTGTTTTCCAGGAATCTCTGACCATGGTAGAAGCCGGGGATAAAATCCGTTCCTATCTGCATCTGGAAGATGAAATGATCGTCAATCACCTGGAACTGATTGGCTATGACCATCACGGTAACCTTGTAGAATATACAGAAAGTTATTCCCGCCCAGACAAACTGGAAGTACGTTTTGTATCAAATAGCACAAAATAGAAACGCTGTCCGTAAAAAAATAAGTCGAGCGCACATGAAATTTGTGCGTTCGACTTATTTTTGTTAAAATTTTCTGAGTCCAATACTTCCGTCATCTTCGGTGTTTTCAATGGCACGGATTTCTACATAATAACCGGCATTTGCATTGATCTCCACATAGACACGGTCTCCGACTTTGTGACCAAGAATGGCTTTTCCGATTGGAGATTCCGTAGAAATCCAGCCTTTCAGGGAGTTTCCGCGCACGGTTGTCACTAGTGTATACACATCTTCTTCGTCATCATCTTCAAAATATAAAGTAACTTTATTGTTGATTCCAACTTCATCGGATTTTGACTCATCGGATACAACTACCGCTGTTTTGATCATGCGCTCCAGATAACGGATACGGCTCTCATTGGCATTTTTATCTTTTTTTGCTGCGTGGTACTCAAAATTTTCACTGAGATCTCCATGCGCTCTTGCCTCTTTTACAGCTTCCAATGCTTCTTTACGAACTACCAGTTTCCGATATTCGATTTCCTCTTTCATTCGTTCAATGTCTTTTTCTGTCACTTCATCATGCATAATATCGATACCTTCTTTCCAAAAATAAAGATAACAAAAGGAATGTCATTTTCTCTCATTTTGTGTATTACATAGTGAAGAATCCGAACTGTGCCATTGAATAAGTGATCAGGATGATCACCAGCATTACCGGTGCAATATATTTTATCATCACATTGTACAGTTTTTCACGATTCATTTTTTCACCATTTCGTTTTACTTCATCTGTAACAGTCTTTGCTCCTGCTGCCCATCCGATCAGAATACAAGTGCACAGTGCTACGATCGGCATTAGTACACTATTGCTGATATAATCAAAGAAAGTCAAAAAGTCCATCCCAAGAATCTTGATATGTGCCCATGCACCATTGCCCAGAGAGGATGGGATTCCCATTATAATACTGATAATGATGCAGATCGCAACGCTTTTCTTACGGCTGATACCGAATCGATCCATAAAGGAAGATACGATAGCTTCCATAATCGAAATGGAGCTGGTCAACGCAGCTAAGAATACAAGCACAAAGAACAAAATTCCGATGATCGTGCCACCTCGCATCTGTTCAAATACTCTCGGAAGCGTTACAAACATCAATCCTGCTCCGCTTGCTTTTGTTCCTGCTTCACCGCTGAATACATAAACTGCCGGAACGACCATAAATCCGGCCAGCAGAGCAACGACTGTATCAAAAATCTCAATCTGATTTACAGATTTTGTCAGGCTTGTCTCGTTTTTTGTATAAGAGCCATAAGTAACCATGATTCCCATAGCCAGACTCATAGAATAAAACATCTGTCCCATGGCTGCACACACTGTTTTCAGTGAAAACTTCGTAAAATCAGGCAGGAGATAGTACTTAATACCGGCACTTGCTCCCGGTAATGTAAAAATATAAATGGAAATGATCACAGAAATAATCAGCAATAACGGCATCAGGAATTTACTGATTTTTTCAATTCCTTTATTGACGCCAAGCAGGATAACTGCTGCAGTCAGTCCCAGATAAACAGCGAAATAAATCATCGGTGAGATCGAATTTCCGACAAAATTTCCAAAAAAACTATCTGCTGCTGCATCCAGTCCATGACCGGACACAAATGTCACCATATATTTAACAACCCAACCGCCGATCACACAATAATACGGCAGAATGATCACCGGAACGATCGGTGCCAGCACGCCTAAAAATCCAAATTTTTTATTGATGGCTTTGTATGCAGTACCCGGACTCTGTTTTGTCTTGCGTCCGATTGCAATCTCGGTAGTCATCAATGTGAAACCAAATGTCAGTGCCAGAATGATATATACCAGAATAAAAATACCTCCGCCGTACTGCGCGGCAAGATAAGGAAAACGCCACAGATTACCAAGTCCCACTGCGCTTCCTGCTGCTGCAAGCACAAAACCGATTCCGCCAGAGAAACTACTGCGCTCCTTTTTGTTATGTTCCATATTAAATCCTCTTTCTACAATTATTTTATACTAATTCTTTTACGTCTGATTAACGTACCCACCATTATATCATTGATACCCATACATTTCAACAAATACACTGGAAAATCACTTTGAAGCTTTATACATATTTTTATAATCCGAGGAAATAACCAAGATGCCTTCATCTGCATTGTGATTCAAAAATATTGGAGAACATCCAAAAGCGGTGCAGAAAACGCAGAATCCTGGTCAGGACAAGCGATTAAGTGAACGACTGATTTTCACAAGGTTTTGCGCGAACGGGAACCGACCAGCTTTTATAGGAGGTGGAAGTGAGCGCGATGAAACCGCCGTGAAATGAGGGTAGTGAACGTCTAGCTGTCATGACAGGATTCTGCGTTTTCGTATCAAATATTAAATTTTTAAAGCCAAAGAAGAATTATTTTTTAAACCGGATAAGCTCCATTTTTGTGGTCAGCCGCCTCCGGATCTACCTTTGTCTGCTGTGCCTCACGATATTTGAAGAAATCCAGTGCCTGCTGCGGGAAGAGTGCATAAGACAACACATCCTCATCCTGCTGTTTCCAGCGTGACATTTCTTTCTCAATCTTATCAAGCTCCGGCTCGATCAGATCTGCCGGACGGCATGTGATGGCTTTGTCTTTATCAGCACCAAGTACTTTTTCTACAACTTCCGGATTGAATGGTTTTACTGTCTGACCATATTCACCAAGTAAAATGCTCTTGGTTTCTTTGGTAGCAACTTTATAACGCTCACCCATCAGAACATTTAATACAGCCTGTGTACCTACGATCTGGCTGGAAGGTGTTACGAGAGGTGGCTCACCAAGATCTTTTCTTACACGCGGGATTTCTTTTAATACTTCCTCATATTTGTCCTCTGCGTTCTGCTCTTTCAGCTGAGAAATCATGTTTGAAAGCATTCCGCCCGGAACCTGATAACGTAAAGTATTGATATTTACGCCAAGTACCTTCGGATTTAACAGGCCGCTTGCCATTGCCTCCTCACGGATCTTGCCAAAGTACTCATTGATTTCAGCAAGAATATCCTGATTCAGACCGGTATCATACGGTGTACCTTTGAAGGTTTCAACCATAACTTCTGTTGCCGGCTGGGATGTGCCCAGTGCCAGTGGTGAAATTGCAGTATCAATGATATCGCATCCGGCTTCTACTGCTTTCAGACAACTCATGGAAGCCACACCACTTGTATAGTGGGTATGAAGCTCGATTGGAAGGCTTACATTTTCTTTTAATGCTTTTACAAGACGTTCTGCCTCATATGGAACCAGAAGACCTGCCATATCTTTGATACAGATGGAATCTGCACCCATATCCTCGATACGTTTTGCAGTATCTACCCAATAATCCAGCGTATATGCCTCACCTAAGGTATAGGAAAGTGCAATCTGGGAATGACCTTTTTCCTTTTTGCAGGCATCTACGGCTGTCTTTAAGTTTCTCAGATCATTTAAACAGTCAAAAATACGAATGATATCGATTCCGTTTGCAATAGATTTCTGTACAAAATATTCTACTACATCGTCTGCATAATGACGGTATCCCAAAATATTCTGTCCACGGAACAGCATCTGCAGTTTTGTATTTTTGAAACCATCACGGAATTTTCTGAGACGCTCCCACGGATCTTCTTTCAGGAAACGCAGGGATGCATCGAAAGTTGCACCGCCCCAGCATTCGACTGCATGATAGCCGACTTTATCCATTTTATCGATGATCGGAAGCATCTGCTCTGTGGTCAGTCTGGTGGCCATCAGAGACTGATGCGCATCACGCAGAACAGTTTCTGTTATTTTCAATGGTTTTTTCTCCATGATAAATTATCTCCTTTTTTATAATCATTGCCCTTGTTTACGGATTGTTCCGCTGTTTCAGCTCCCACAATCCTCCCTCCATTCGAAAATCGCATGACTCTGTCCTGCTTTTTTTCTCATTGGAGGGGCGTGTTGCTAATCCTGTAAAGCATTTACATGCAAGCATGACATGCTTTTAGGATTTCGACATTGTAAACAAAGTTATACACCGAATATTGCCATGAATACTCCGGCTGCGATCGCAGTTCCGATAACTCCGGCAACGTTTGGTCCCATGGCATGCATCAGCAGGAAGTTAGTCGGATCTTCTTCTGCACCGACTTTCTGGGATACACGGGCTGCCATCGGAACAGCAGATACACCTGCGGAACCGATCAGCGGGTTGATCTTTCCTTTTGTTACAACGCACAGGATCTTACCAAAGATAACACCTGCTGCGGTACCAAATGCGAATGCTACCAGACCAAGTACTACAATCTGAAGTGTTGTCACTTTCAGGAATGCTTCTGCACTTGTGGATGCTCCGACGGATGTACCAAGCAGGATAACTACGATATACATCAGGGCGTTGGAGGCTGTCTCGGACAGCTGTTTTACTACGCCACTCTCACGGAACAGGTTACCAAGCATCAGCATACCTACCAATGGAGCTGTGGTCGGAAGCACCAGACACACAATGATGGTAACAACGATTGGGAAAAGGATTGCTTCCAGTTTGGAGACTTCACGAAGCTGTCCCATACGGATGGAACGCTCTTTTTTGGTTGTTAAAAGTTTCATAATCGGTGGCTGGATGATCGGTACCAATGACATATAGGAATACGCCGCGACGGCGATCGGACCCATCAGGTCATTTTGATGTAATTTTCCGGCCAGGAAGATGGAAGTCGGTCCATCTGCTCCACCGATGATGGATACTGCTGCAGCTGCTGCATCGGAAAAACCGAATACGATAGCCAGCAGATATGCGGCAAAAATACCGAACTGTGCGGCTGCTCCCAAGAGAAAACTGATCGGGTTTGCGATCAGCGGACGGAAATCCGTCAGTGCGCCGACACCAAGGAAAATCAGGGACGGAAGGATGGACCACTCATCCAGTTTGAAGAAGTAGTGCAACAGACCTCCGACACCGTTGCTTGCATTTTCCGGAGAAATCATGATATCCGGATAAATATTTACCAGAAGCATACCAAACGCGATCGGTACCAGCAGTAACGGTTCATATCCCTTTTTGATTGCTAAATATAAGAACACACAGGCAACGGCGATCATCAGATAGTTTCCCCAGGTCAGATTGAAGAACGCAGTCTGATGCACGAGATTGCCCAATGTCTCTGCTATATTACCTGACATGTCTACCTCCTGTCTTATGCGTTCATAGTAGCAAGTACTGCTCCTGATTCTACGGTCTCACCTTTTGCAACCTCTACGCTGGCAACTGTGCCGTCCTGCGGTGCAACAACCGGTGTTTCCATTTTCATGATCTCAAGTACAACGACAGGATCACCTTTCTTTACAGCTGCACCCGGTGCTGCTACAACGTCAACAACTTTGCCTGCTGCGCCTGCTGTGATGGAAATGCTTCCTGCTGCGCCTGCGGCTGCTGCCGGTTTTGCTGCCGGAGCCGGTGCCGGTGCTGCTGCTCTCGGAGCCGGTGCTGCTGCCGGAGCGCCATTTGTATTTTCTTCTACGGTTACATCATATACGTTTCCGTTTACGGTAATTGTATAACTTTTCATTTTTCTATTCTCCTTAAACAAAATGGTGTGATTAGCGTCTCTTGATCGTACGGACTCTGAAACTGTCTACCGGTACATTCTCACTTGCTGCGATCGCGGCTGCGATAACAGCAACCAGCTCCAGATCGTCTGTTTCCTGTACCGGAGCTGCTGCAACAGGTGCTGCCTTTGGTGTCTCTGCTTCCGGTTCTGCTTTTTTTGCAAATTTTTTCTGAATCACAGGAATGATCTTGAAACAGTAAATGATCAGCGCAATTGCGATCAGCATAACGAATACCGTTCCCATACCAAGGACTGTATTCTGTAATGCATTTACCAGTCGGGCTTTTCTGTCTGCTGCCTGCGCAAATACGGTCATCCCCGGAAGCTGTAAAGCCAGAAGTCCGAGACTGCCTGCCGCAATCCCTTTGATATTCTTTCTCATCTTCACTATCTTCCTTTCTTTTACAACATGGAAAATGCCATGATCAGATGTTTTCTTGTCTGTGCCGGAGCGATGACTGCATCCACACTGCCTCTTGCTGCTGCGGAAGTTACGGCATTCTGTTTTCCTTCATAAGCAGCTGCCTGTTTTTCAGTTGCTTTCTCTCCTTCAGCTGCAAATAAGATATTTGCTGCTTTTTCAGCTTCCATCATACCTACTTTAGCGTCATCCCATGCAAATACCATATCAGCATCGCTGATGCTTCTTGCGCCCATAGCCACATAAGCACTGCCGTAAGTATCGCCCATGATCAGGTTTACTTTACTGTTGAAACCACCATCATGATAAGCCTTTACCAGTTTTGCGATAGCCTGTGGAAGACCTTTTTCTGTCTGCTCTACTGCTGCAAATCCATCTGCTGCTGTCACAGTCAGAAGCGGAATCTCGCAATCGTTACAGAATGCGACGAAAGCTGCTGCTTTCTCACATCCGTCTACGGTAAGTCCGTCAGCCAGGTCTGCTGTCTTCTCACCTTTTTCATCATAAAGTGCATCGGCATTTGCCACTGCACCAACTAAAATTCCATTTAATGTAAGGAATCCTGTCACCATCTCCGGTGCATAATCCGGACGGATCTCCAGGAATTTATCGTCTGCACACTCGCCTAACAGTGCCCGTGCATCTTTCATTGCACATGTCTTATCGGAAATGTAACGGTTCAGATCATCCTCTCCGCAGCGTCCGTACTCCTCATCAATGAGCATGACTACCAGCTCACGGATTTTTGCCAGAACAGCATCTTCACTCTCCAGTACTTCTGCCTGTCCGGAAACTGCTGCCTGATATTTTGCAGAATCAAACTCGCGGGAAAGCTTTTTATTATCCTGAATTGTATGCGGTGCATTCACATACATCTGTGCTTCTTTTGTCATAAATGCAAAATCACTCATGGCCGGGATCAGTGTCATGCCACCTGCACAGTTACCCATTACCGCGCTGATCTGAAGTACACTGTCCGCATACTCAGCCTGCTTTGCAAGGACACATCCAAAGCTGTCCAGTGCATCTACAGACTCCTGCAGACGGAAACCGCCACAGTCTAACAGTCCGATCACCGGAGCAGCTGCCTTATCAGCCATATCATATAATTTTGCAATTTTCTTTGCGTGCATCTCGCCCATCGTTCCGTTCAGCACATCACGATTCTGACTGTATACATACACCGGATTGCCCTCAATCTGTCCGTATCCTGTGATAACACCATCGGATGGTGCAGACTGGTCATTTACGGTAAAATCTGTCATGCGAGCGGAAACTAATGCGCCAACCTCTACGAAACTACCCTCATCCAACAGACGGTTGATTCGCTCCAACGCTAAACATTCTGCCATATTGCCTCATACCTCCTTGAGATTGTTATTTTATTAACATACCAAATTCATTTTACTTCATTTTTAACAAAATTTCAAGAAAAATGTTCCTGTTTGCCTATACATTTTTGCGCTTTTCCTTGGCATATTCACTTGTATTCTATGCAAAGTATACAAAATACTAAATATTATCTTTTACTGTAAAGCGGACATTCGCAATCCGCTTTCTAAATCTGTAAAAAACAAGGCGTTGTTCCTTCCTGTCGGAAGAAACAACGCCCCATTATTGTGAATTAAATGAATATTTGCAGAAATAATGTTTTCCGGGAATCTCTAATGACAGCTATGATTTTCACAGCCATGTTCGCCGCATGTATGACCATCTTCCTGCTCGTGATCATGATGACTGCATTTCACATCCGGATTATACTCTAACGCTTCACTTAAAAATGCTTCCACAGTTGCATCGGCATCACCGGAAACACCGCCATAAAATTTTACACCTGCTGCTGCCAGAGCATTCTGTGCGCCGCCTCCGATTCCACCACAGATCAGAACATCTGCATTCAATGCATGAAGAACACCTGCCAATGCTCCATGTCCGTTTCCATTTGTGCTTACCACTTCTGAATGGGTAACTTTACCATCCTCTACATCATAGATTTTGAACGCTTCTGTGTGTCCAAAATGCTGAAAAATTTGTCCATTTTCATAGGTTACTGCAATTCTCATGATACCTTCTCCTTTTTCGGTCTGCAATCTGCTTTTATAAAATCAGAATAAAATCAACATTTCCTCAATCTTTATTTTCAATCAGCCTCAAGACTTAATTTCCCGGATAAGTGATCACTGACTCCACGTCATAACCTTTCAGTTTCTCACGACCGTTTAATCCAGCCAGCTCCATCAGGAATAATACTTTGACAACTTCTCCGCCAAGGCTCTCGATCAGTTTGATGGCAGCCTCAATTGTTCCGCCTGTTGCGATCAGATCGTCTACTACGACCACTTTCTGCCCCGGTTTGATGGAATCTTTGTGCATCTCAATCTCTGCTGAACCGTACTCAAGGTCATATTTTGCAGAAACGGTCTCGCACGGCAGTTTTCCTTTTTTACGAACCGGTACAAAACCTTTTCCAAATTCATAAGCCAACGGTGCACCAAAGATAAATCCTCTGGATTCTGCTCCAACTACCACATCAAAATCAACGCCATCCAGACGCTCTTTTAATCCGTCAATGGCAAGTTTCAGTCCCTCCGGATCCTGTAAAACGGTTGTTATATCTCTAAAAATAATACCCGGTTCCGGAAAATCAGGGATACTTCTAACGTAATCTTCTACTTTTTTCATAATATGTATAGTTCCTCCTGTATTTTGGATCATCACTCAATTTTATTATTATACATGAAAACTTCCTGGAGATAAAGAGATTTTTTCCAGTTCTTCAAATTTTGCGATTCCATCCGGACACAGTTCGCAGGAAATCTGAAATTTTTGCAGGGCAGTTTTGGTTTCTGAACCAAACACTCCATCTACAGAAATGGGATATCCAGCCTCACAAAGTTCCCATTGTAACCAGCGCACTCCTTCTCCGTGAGTGATTTTTTTTGTTTCCGGATGTTTTGCTGCTTCTTCTGGTTGCATAATCCATGCACAGGGACGTAAATATGGATTTTCACCTTTCCGTGTAATGCTGAATTTTTCTGCCGTATTATCTATTATATGACTCTCCACATCGTAATTTACCCACGGAAAAAGCAGACCGCATTTCCAGTCATTATCGCTCACATCTGAGCAGATGGTTCCATAGTTGATTCCTTTTGCTTCCACGCAACGATACGCGCCATCACGTTTACCAAGATAAACGCCTACATGACCCGGTTTCCAGAGTACAGTTCCTACAGGGAACCATGCATACGATTCATACATAATTCGTTGATCTGCCACCGCATACATTTGCGCTGAGCTCAACTCCACGCCCAGATAAGCCCCGATCAGTCCGGAACAATCGGTATTCACTTTTCCAACCTGTCCCTGCTGTCTTGCCCGTTCCACATAATCATCCGTTACCAGATCCGGGAGTTTTTCGTGTAGTTCCTGCACAAATTCTTCTGTCAAAATTCCATGAGAGATTTTCGCTCCGTAAAAATATGGCGTTCCGATTCTGCCTTCTGCGAAATCTGCTAATCCCTGTCCCGTCAGATTACTTTGCAGGTTCATCATGGTCATTTTCCATCCCTTTTCATTCTCTATCTATTAATTAGTATGAAACTATCTGTAAAAGTTGATCATATAACACACAACCTGCTATTTCTTAGGCAAAAACATTCACACATATACGGACTTGTTATTACTCCCCACTTATAGAGCGGAAGTCTTCTCGACCATGAAAAAAATATGGTTGATCCAGCTTTCACTAAATCAACCATATTTTCGTTTCATAAGTTTTTGTTATTTGACTTTTCCGTTAACAACGTGATACCGCACACCATTCTGTGTTACATATCCATTATAGGAAAAATCAACTTTTCCGTTTCTGATGTACCAGCGACCATTTTCGTTGCTTGCAATTCCATTAAAATTGAAATTAACTTTTCCACCTTCAATACGCCACCAGCCATTTTCATTCTTTGCTACTGTGTTGGCGCTAAAGTCTACTTTTCCATTGCGGATCAACCACCAGCCGTTTTCGTTCTTTGCTACTGTGTTGGCACTAAAATCTACCTTTCCGTTGCGGATCAACCACCAGCCGCTTTCATTCTTTGCTACTGTGTTGGCAGTAAAATCTACTTTTCCGTTACGGATCAGCCACCAGCCGTTTTCGTTCTTTGCTACGGTATTAGCATTAAAGTCTACTTTTCCGTTGCGGATCAGCCACCAGCCGTTTTCATTCTTTGCTACGGTATTAGCATTAAAGTCTACTTTTCCGTTGCGGATCAGCCACCAGCCGTTTTCATTCTTTGCTACGGTATTAGCATTAAAGTCTACTTTTCCGTTGCGGATCAGCCACCAGCCGTTTTCATTCTTTGCTACGGTATTAGCATTAAAGTCTACTTTTCCGTCTTTGTTGATGTACCACCAGCCATTGTGGTTTTTAGCAACAGTCACTTTCTTCTGTACCACACCATTTACCAGATTGTACCAGGTTCCATTTACTTTAGCCACATCTGTAACGTACTGACGTGTTCCATTCAGATAATATACATCTTCTCCATCAACCGTATAAATGCCTGTTCCATACGCCGTCAATGACGCAAATTCTTCTTCGGCCTTCTGAAGTGCCTCGTAATTGCTTACCTGTGCTTTCTGCGCATCTGTCAATGCATCATATGCTGCTCGTGCTTCTGCAATCGCACCTTTGCTCTCTAAAGTAATGTCCGTTCCGATTGCATCAATCTTGCTCTCGACGTCTTTTACTTTTGCTACATCTTCTTTCAGTTCTGCAAGTTTTTCTTCGGCTTTCTGAAGTGCTTCGTAATTACTTACCTGTGCTTTCTGCGCATCTGTCAATGCATCATATGCTGCTCGTGCTTCTGTAATTGCGTCTTCGTTATCTAAGGTAATATCTCCAAGTGCATCAATCTGGCTCTCTACAGCTTTTACCTTTGCTGCATCTTCCTTCAGTTCCGCAAGTTTTTCTTCGGCTTTCTGAAGTGTCTCGTAATTGTTTACCTGCATCTTCTGTAAATCAGTCAACGCATTATACGCTGCTCGTGCTTCTGCAATCGCCTCTTCGCTGGCTAAGGTAATATCTCCAAGTGCATCAATCTGTTTTTCGGTTGCGTCAACGTCAGTGTCTGTCGGACCTGCATAATATGCTTCCACATTGTCCAGATTCATCCACATGCTTCCGCTCATCTTTCCATATACACCAATGGTCATGGTTCCATCTGTTACTTTTACCGGAATACCAACTTTGACCCAGTCGTTTTCGGAAATCGGCATATCCTGTTTTGCGATAACATTACCCGCGCTGTCCTTGGCATAGAGATAGCTCTCATCTCCGTCAGCGTAATCACCTTTTATCATGGCAGTCACATAATAGGCTCCATTCTCCAATCCTGTTAAAGTCTGGTAAATATGTCCAAGGAATGCACTGCTGCTCCAGAAGCTGATACGTGTTTTTCCCGCATAAGGTGTTTTATTTTCCAGAAAAGCTCCTGTACCTTCAAGAGACCAGTTTGGAATTGATCTTTTATTTGACCATGCTGTTTCAAAATCTCCATTTGGAACCGTAATCTTCTCTTTTGACATCAGTACCGGCATGGTTGTCTCTTTATTCTCAGTAATTACAATATTCGATTTAACAGCGGTCAGACTACCGGAAGTAACAATTGCCTGATAAGTTCCCGGAACTACTACGCTTAACGCAAGTTTTCCATTTTCATCTGTCTGTGTTGTATAAGTCAAAGTATCTGCTCGGTTGTCTGTTTTTCTCAGTAATACAGATGCATTGCTTACCGGTGTTCCATCTGTCAGGAAAACAAAGCCGCTCAGGTCACCGGACATACTCTTCATTTCCTGATTGGAAACGGAAGTTTCCTCCCCTTTTGTCACCTGTATTTCAACATCTGAAATTGTCTCATAAGTACCTTTTTCAAAACTCAGAGTATATGTACCCGCCGGAATCCTACGGAATTGATACTGTCCACTCGCATCGGTCTCAGTCTGTGCCACAACGGTATCGCCCTGTTTTAAGCTTACCGTTACACCTGCCAGTGCAGCATTACCGCTTGTAACGGTTCCTGCAATATTTCCGGACAGATTTTTTACGGAAAAATCAATGCCGCTGACACTTTGACCAGATACAACTTCCACGCTGCTGTTTGCTCCCTCAATCTCGGTTACATCTAATTCAGCACTGATGGTATACTTACCCGGTTTTAAGGAATCAAAGCTATAGTCTGTTTTTTCTCCATCCAGCAGAATTGTTTTTGTATAAACATCCCCTGTCTCACTCTGTGCACGTAAAATCAGATTTTCACCGGTCAGATCAGAAGAAATTGTTCCGGAAACTTTTCCCATTTCCACTGCATCGGTAGATTTCACAAAGGTGACATCATCAATATTGCACCATGCATTTGCTTCTCCGTCTGCCTTGAAACCAACCGTTACTTTTCCGCCGGAAACAGTTACATTTTTCATTGTAACGTCTGTCCATTCTGACTGATTCTGTGGAATATCGATGCTCATGGATACATCACCGGATTCTGCATACATCTGCAGTTTCTGGAAGTTTCCACCATTTTTAATTTTGGCACTCATATCATAAGTTCCATCCGGCAGGGCAACATACTGATTACTCTGGATCGTCTGTGATACGCCACAGGAGAAATCTGTGCTGTCGCCCAGGCGCAGTGCATATTTTCCGGTTGTTGTGGTTCCATTGTTATTAATCGGGCTTTTTCCTTTTGTCACCTGATTCGTCCAGCCTGCCAACGCTGTACTGCCCACACGATCTGCATCAAAGCTGCCATTTTTTACATAGTTATTTTTATCTGCAACCGTCCATGTTCCAGTCTCTGCGTCCAGATTCCATGCACTCAGAGAATTGTAATATGGAGTTCCGTCTTCTGTAAAAGATAACGGGCACCACTGGTTATAACCAAGTCCGTTTCTGGCAAAATCTGCCCAACGGTCTCCACAGAATAATACGGTCTCCTGCTCGGTTCCTTTTACGGTGTAGAAAAATCCAGTCTGGGTTACATGGCAGAAGTCATCGCTGCAGCCCGGCATTATCTTCATATTTGTCTCTGGATTCTTTGCTTTTGCAGCCAGATAGGACTCATCTAAGCTATCAAGTACCATATAATATGCATGAGAAGCATTCCATCCATACAAATCTGATGCGCAGATATAATATTTGCCATTGTACTTGAACATGCAGTTTCCTTCACGCCCTGCTCCTTTGTATACCATATAAGAAGGTCCAAGTCCTACTTTACCATCTGCCTGTGTCTGAATCTCAGAGATAAAGATTTTGCTTCGTCCGGAACCATAGGAATATACCAGATAATCTTTTCCGGTATCTTCATCGGTAAATACGGTCTGATCACCGGTATTTGTTGTTCCGCCAGTATAGTCTCTCATATCAATACGCTGATTCCATTTAAACTGTCCAGTCGGACTGTCAGAAGTAAGTACCAGTACCTGTTTGCTGTAATTATCTGTCTGATTTTTATCCAGCTTATTATCCGGATCTGCACATTCATGCTGTACAAACAGTGCATACTTACCGGTATCTTCCATATATGCAACACCAAGACGTCCTACCCATTCCACATCCTGATTATCCATTTCTTCACGTTTTGTAATTTCTTCCGGAACTACCACGTCGCCCTCGTACTTCCAGTTCGTTAAATCCGTGGAACTGTAACAGGTTACGCCTGCAAAATGGTTGTTCTTCTGTGCTTTACTGGAATCGTTATAGTATATCTCACTTTCGTCATACTTTACACCATACCAGTAATATTTCGTAACTCCATCAACTGTAAATTTAAAAATTCCACCACCCTGAGAATAAATTGGATTTCCGTCCGTATCGTGCCAGAATATATCATTTTCAATCTGGTTAGATACATCTGTGGTATCTGCTACTTTTGCAGAAACACCTGTAATTGGTGACATTGCCATTGCCGCTGCCAGCAGACAGGCAAATGCTTTCATTGGAATCCCTTTTCTCTTCATTTTTCATATCCTCCTCTTTTTTCTTATAAGTTTTACTATCCTTCTTGCCCTTTAACTTCTTGCGCTCATTATAAACCACAATTTCTTTGTTTTCATTGTGTTTATTTTCTAACGTATTTTAAAAAATTGCTCTTAGTATCTACATTTTGGTAGATGCCCGTAATACCAGATCAAACCCCGGGAAAATCTTCTCACCCGCATCCGCGAATTCCAGCCATCCGATCAGTTTTTCACATGCAAGCCGTCCAAGCTCCTGTTCATCAAAGGAAATCGCAGTAACCGGCGGTATGTAATTTTGCAGAAAAAAACTATCATAAAAAGACACCACTTTTATGTCTTTTGGAATCGACAAATGCATGCGGTTTAATTTCATCAGTACATGGCTGCAAATTTTATCATCCATGCACACAATACATTCCACACATTTTTCTGCAAGTTCTTCCACTGCGGCAAAGACATCTGCTTTCGTCGCGCAATTTAAATACACCAGATCCTGTGGTATTTTCTTGTGATAAATCTCATGTGCTCTCTCAAATCCGCGCAAACGTTTCTGTGTAACCGTATGCTGTTCGTTTCCACCAATCAATGCCATTCGGTTGATGCGCCGTCCCAACAGATAATCTGTCATCTGCATACAGGCTTCCACCGTATCATCATCCACATACAGTACTTCATGTCCTTTCACTTCCCCGATAACCGCCAGCGGTACATGCTCACTTTCCAGATATTGGATCACCGGATCATTGGTCAGCGCCCGGGTTACGATCATTCCATCCACTTTATTTTCCTGAACCACCCGTTTGACTCTGGACAGATCGTTCGCCTCCAGCATGATCACAAGTACCTCATACAATTTGCTGGCAGCTGTTTCACAGATTCCCATCAGACACTGTTGGAAAAATGGTATTTCATTCAGTTCCTGATCTGCCGGAAGAAAAACTCCAATGTTGTATGTCTTAAAAGTCTCATCTGAAACATCTGTTTCTTTTTTCTTATATCCGATTCGTTTACAATAGGCAAGGATTTTCTTTTGCATCTCTTTCCCCACCCGGCCTTTTCCGGATAAAGCTCTCGATACGGTTGTCTTGGAACATCCTAAATCTTGCGCAATTTGCTCAATCGTTATTTTTGTATCCCCACTTGCTTTACTCATCTCCCATTTTTTCTGTTAATTTTGTATATATCTATATTACTTTGATATCATTTTATCGTCAATTTGCTTATTTCATAAAATCATTCCTCTGTTTTCTGTAAATTACACATATTTTCTGTTAGTTTGCGCAATTTTGCGCAACAGTTGTAATACATTCATTCCATGGAAGCTGTTATCACACATTCTTGCAACTGTATGACTTACATGGTTGTACTGATTACAATTACAGAAAAAAGAACTGCTTCTATGTATCATCGTCACATAAAAGCAGTTCTTTCTAAATTACTTAATCGCTTATTCTATTTTTCTTTCTTGTTCTTCGTACCAAACATGCCCCTTGCGCTTCACTCGTTTAATCTTCATCCTGAGACCAGGCAAGTGCACAACGTACTGCACGATGCCAGCCTTTCAGCAGTTTCGTACGCTCTGTTTCTTCCATGGTCGGCTCAAAAGCACGGCCAAGATTCCAGTTTTTGCGGATTTCATCCTTGCTGCTCCAATATCCAACCGCTAAACCTGCCAGATAAGCTGCACCAAGTGCTGTTGTCTCAATACATTTCGGACGCTCTGCACGGATGCCCGCGATATCTGCCTGGAATTTCATCAGCATGTTATTTGCACTGGCTCCGCCATCCACCTTGAGATGTTTCATTTTTACTCCGGCATCTTCTTCCATCGCTGCGATGACATCATAGGCCTGATAAGCAATGGATTCTAATGTTGCACGGATAAAATGCTCCTTTTTGCATCCTCTGGTCACACCTACGATCGTGCCTCGCGCATAGGAATCCCAGTATGGCGCACCCATGCCGGTAAAGGCAGGGACCACGTAAACCCCCTTACAATCCGGTACTTCATCTGCATACTCTTCTGACTGACGTGCTGTTTTTATCATACGCATCTCATCCCGCAGCCACTGGATTGCTGCACCTGCTACAAATACGCTTCCTTCCAGTGCGTATTCCACTTCATCACTGACACTTGCTGCCAAGGTGGTCAGTAAACCATTTTTCGATGCAATCGGCTCTTTTCCAGTATTCATCAACAGGAAACAGCCGGTTCCATATGTAATTTTCCCCTCGCCTTTTTCAAAACAGCTCTGACCAAACAGTGCAGCCTGCTGATCGCCCGCTGCTCCGCACACCGGAATTTCTCCGCCGGTCACCGCCGGATCGGTATGACCATAAATATAGCTGGACGGTTTTACCTCCGGAAGCATACTCTCCGGAATATTGAATTTTGCCAGAATCTCTTTGTCCCAACAGCATTTATGAATATCATACAGCATTGTTCTGGATGCGTTGGAATAATCCGTCACATGTACAACTCCTCCGGTTAGATTCCAGATCAGCCACGTATCTACCGTTCCAAACAAAAGGTTTCCTTCCTCTGCCTGTTCCCGTGCACCTTCGACATTGTCCAGAATCCACGCAATCTTGCTCGCTGAAAAATATGCATCTGCGATCAGTCCGGTCCGCTCACGAATCAGCTCATCAAATTTTTCCTCTTTCAGACGGTCAATCTGCTCTGCTGTTCTGCGACACTGCCACACAATTGCATTGTATACAGGTGCACCGGTGTGACGGTTCCAGACAATCGTGGTCTCGCGCTGATTTGTGATACCGATGCCCTCGATATCCTCCGGCGTTGCTCCGGTCACTGCCATTGCCTCTGTCAGCACAGATAACTGTGTGGACCAGATTTCCCGTGGATTCTGCTCTACCCAGCCCGGCTGCGGATAAATCTGTGTCAGCTCCTTCTGTGCCATGCCACAGATATTTCCTTCATGATCAAATAAAATACAGCGGGAACTTGTGGTCCCCTGATCTAATGCCATGATATACTTTTTCCCCATGATCTCTCCTCATTTCCGTCAACTTTTCTTATTATTC
>UMLM01047644.1_pt1 | contig 46638 bp, 76 predicted proteins | sample 1966571 | NCBI WGS metagenome assembly UMLM01 (sample SAMEA4836203, study PRJEB28245) | human gut metagenome | biome: gut microbiome; material: fecal sample | place: Denmark | collected 2008 | reverse complement strand
TTTTTACGTCTGTATTCATTATTTTCTACCCTTCTTTCTTTTCAACATTGCTCTGTGTGATGTAGCATAAGCCACGAACATTCTAAAAGTACGTTCATTACTATATGGTGTCATTATTTTTCACCTCTTTTAAAAGTGTTTTGTTGAGTGACGACACCGTCTTTATTTCTAAAAACATCTTTCTCTTTACTTTCTTGCGTTTTTCTAAATCTTAAAAGTCTTTCAATATAGACATCTGCAAATGCCCATGCTTCATTGAGTGTATTAAATTTACCTATCATTTCATGTCCTAAATACACTCTATATTCCAAATAGTCATGTTCTATTGAAGCATAAATATTAATTTTATTATTAAGATATTCATCCATATAATTCATTTTAATTTTCTCCTTTACTAGCAATTATCACAGATAAATAATCACAATCACATCTTTCATCTGCACCATATGAAGATACATATACAACTTTAGAGTTTAGATATTTTTTTTCAACCTCTTTTACACGAACCCCCTTTTCTGATATTCCCGTATGGGCATCAAAAATAACTAGCATATTTGAACTATTAACATACTTCAATAATTTCTTTAATTTCATTTCTATTTTCCTCCTTAAATTGGAAATCTCATAATATTCAATATTTGAATATTATGAGATTTCGTATCTTTTTCATCTGCAATCATCTTTTTAATTAACTCTAAATCTTCCATATCATTGATAGGTCTATTTAATTCTACACGATTAGAACAAATATATGAATTCCTATCTTTAGTTAAATAATACAATACATAATAATTAAAATTTTCCATTATAAATCATCATCCTTCCATTTTAATATATCTCCTTTAATTTTGTTTTAATATCTTCACCTATATTTTCACATAAATCTTCCCACGAGGTGTATAATGCTATATATTCATCACCTATAAAAACATAATATATAGCTTCTTCATTGCATAAATCTGGGATAATATGGAGTTCACCTTTCATAAATCATCATCCTTCCATTTTAAATTCATTACTAATTCTTTAAATTCTTCATAAAAAGTATTGAAACTATCCCAATCATAGAATTTTGTACTTCTTAAATGATACTTCCCTACAGTATCTACAATGTAATAAAACCTATAATAACTGTTTTTAACACCCACTTGAATATCATTTACATCCTTGAAAATCAAAGTATTGCCATCTTTGAGATATTCGTCAAATCCTCTTTGGTTCATCCATTGTTTATCTATTTTACCCATCTTAAATCACCTCCTTATATACCTTTAAAGTGCTTTTTCAAAAGTACCTATACCACTGAATAAACTTAAAACTCTCATAACTAACCTCCTATAAATTCTTTCAATTTGTATTTGATAAAGCAAAGACTGACTTGTGGTTTAGCTACAGACTTACGAGGGTCAATCCTCATTTTATCTACAGTTCTTAACTCGTTAAAGTTCAATCTGGATTTTGTTTTCTTGCCATTAATGACTACACTTATATCCATTTCTGTAGATACCGCACGGTCATTTTTGACACTTGTAGATGGAATAACAAGTATTTTATCTCTTAAATTCCTTACTACATAGCACCAATGTCCAAAGCACATTTCATGAGGAAAGTTTACATCTAAATTGACATAAACCATATCTCCCTCATGAAACTCAATAGGTGGGTTATAAGACCATCTAGGGTCTTTATTGGAATGTTCCCAATAAAAATCCCATTGGGAGGACATATGTTTATAAGCACATTCTAAATTCTCTTTAGTTACTTCCATAAGCTAGTTCCTCCAATTCTTCTAATCTTTCATTTAATTCATCTACTTCTGCAATCAAATCTTCCGCTTTTTCACTTTCTAAATCTGTTTCAGAAATTTTATCTTGAAGTTCTTCTAATTTTTCTTTAACTTCTTCAATTTCTTCTAAAACTCTTTGGTCTGGCTCATTATTGTAATAAGCCTCATTTGTTATTCTTTCTAAATAAGCATCAAACATTTTTATATTCCTTTGATAACCTTTGGTTATCTCCTTTCCTTGACTATATATTACTATAGATTTCTAATAATGTCAATAAATATATGAAAAAAGAGTAAAAATATTTTTACTCTTCTCTATCAACTGTACATACAATAACTTTTCCTCGACGCCCATTACTTCGCCAACCTATTGCGTCACCTTCAAGTTCATAGTCACCTGCATCTAACTTTTTAACAGGTAAATCTAACAATAAATCTGAACAAAATGGTACTATATTTTTTGGTAATAAAATACATTCATGCTTTTGATTTATGTTTTTAACATAAATCAATGCTCCTCCATCCATTATCTCTAAAATATCTCTTACTCTCATTATTCTTCGTCTCCTTTAATTCTTTTTAAATCATCATTCAAATCGTCTAGAATATTTTCTAATTCTTCAACATTTTTAAATCCCCATAAATTTAAACAACGACCTACATGTGTGAGCTTATACCAATTAATGATTTTTGGCTCACTATCCATTTCTTTATAGATGATAGAAACCTCTCCATCATCTTCTACGAATACAAAATCCTCGGTTTGACTTAATGAATTACTGAAAACATCAAACAATGTTTCCATATCAACTCTTTCATACATTAATTTGACAAAATCCTCACGTTCCATTTCTAATCTCATTATAAATCATCCTCCCACTCTTCTTCTAATTCTTTACTTCTATCTTCAATTCTCTTTTTTGCAATTTCAAAATATTCTTCATCCAATTCAAAGCCAATGAATTTACGATTTGTATTTAAACATGCTATACCAGTACTACCAGAACCCATACAATTATCCAACACAAGCATATTTTCATTTGTATACGTCTTAATTAGATATTCCAATAATGCAACAGGTTTTTGAGTTGGATGCAACTTATCTTTATCATGTTTAAATGTGATTACACTTCTTGGATAGCGAGTACCATTATTTTTCGTTTCAACCCTTTTGCTCCATTTTGTATCATAATTTGTACTAGCTCTACCGCTCGTAGTTTTATATGGTTTACCTTCAGTCATTTGAGGATTGTAGAGCATGGCTTTATTTTTATCTTTTACATAACACCCAGCGCTTTTAGAAAAAATTAAAATATTTTCATGAGCTTTCATAGGTGCAAAGTTACAATTCAATCTCCCCGTAGCCATAGGTTTTCCCAAATCCATTCGTATTTAAGTAGTTTTAAGTTTGAACTACCTAGTACCTTATCAAATGGTGTTTGTGCAAATAAACAAATACATCCGTTATCTTTAATTAATCTTTCATATTGGTTCCATAATTGTTTTAAATCAATTACACAATCCCATTTATTTTTTGTCGTACCGTAAGGTAAATCGCATAAAATCATATCTATGCTTTTATTTGGTAGATTTTTCATCAATTCAATACAATCACCTTGTTTAATTTCATACATTTTTTATTCTCCTTCTTACATACTTATTGTAAATGATTTCTTATAATTCTTTAATTGAACTCCTACAATCCCTCTCACCTGTTTCTTATTGATATACACCTTTTCTTGTGATATTAAATCACTTACTCTTTGAGGGTTCATAATCTTTTTAGATAAATTCGCTTTATACGTCTTTCTAATGACCTTACCAAAGGTGTTTTTATGAATTACCAAATAGTTATTGTCTTGACACCAACTTTCATAAGCGTCATACAATTGTTTAATCGACACCTTATCGTCTTTATCTCCTGTATATTCAATGAACTGTTCATCACTCATAAACAATTGAATAGTATCGCTACTGTCTCTTACTGATTGTAATTCTTGTGTCATACGCACAGATGGTTCGATAATGAAACCGTTTCTAACGACTCTGCATAGTCCTTCTAAAAGCCAATTAATAATACCTGGTATTTCTTTGTCTAATTGGTCTGATAAAGTCCTGTCTGGCTTATCATAATGTACAGGTTTAACTTTTGAAATCAACAATCTTCGATAGAAACCGTCACTTCTATCAAATTTCGATTGTATCGCTCCGTTACCGCAACATAATATCCTGGAATAAAGCTTTGTCTTATATTTAGGTTTTCCTTTTGGTTCGACTTCCATAGTGGTTTCAGCTGTTACAATCTTTTTGAAATTAGACGTATCATCTAAAGCTTCTAGAGATAAATCATCATCTATGAACATCATTTGTTTATCTAAAGATGTTGTAGAGAATTTATCTTGAAGTCCAATGAAGTCACCAATGACTACATTATCATGACCGATAATATGCTCCATCAAGATAGTAATTCTTGATTTACCTTCACCACCTTCTCCTACAATAAACAAAGCTGTTTGAGCAAGAGTGTTCGGTACTAGACAATATCCTAAATATTCTTGAATGACAGGAATATCTTCTTCATAGAAAAGGTTATTGATAAATCTTTTAAATTTAGGACAATCCGCTTTAGCGTTATAATTGTGTGGTATCTGATGTAGTGTAAAAAAGGTGTCACATTCTTCAAGCTTACCATGTCGTACATCAAAGCTGATGTTATCGAACTGTACTTTATACTTGTCTGGTGCGTCTAGTTTAGTGAATGCTTCATTCTTGACACTCGCTAATAGAGACTCTACTTTGGCTGACAAACGAGTTGTAATAATACCACCTATGATATTGTGAATATTGTTTCTAAACTCATTATCGCTAATTTGACCGTATCTCGTATAAAATCTATCATTGATACAATAAAGTTCATTTCTTTTGACATACCATTCGGCAAATTTCTTGTCATTGATATTAACTGTTCCTGTCTCGTCAAAAGAAATCCAATCTACTTTCAAATCATCTTCATTACTAGAGTCCAATTTTGACTCATTGATACTTTTTTCGACATTATTTGCTTTATTTGTCTTATCCGTTTTAATCATAGAGTCGACAATCGTTTTCACTTCATCTTCATCAAGAGGTGGATTACACGACTCTTCATTATACTTTAAAGCTTTTTTCAATACTGTTACTTTCTTTAATTTTTTACCTAATAGCGACCCAACATAACTCGCTAGGGTATTATTACGCCCACCTTCTTCTACCTCGCTAGGTGCTTCAAATGGCTTATTTGAAAGCAATAGAGTATCTTCATCTACTTCTTCACACAAATACTGTTTCCATTTTTGAGGTAACTCCGCTATCTCATACTCAAATGGACTGTTCACCCATTCATAATAAGTACCGCCAATTTGGCTTGGCGCTTCTACTGTTTGAGTACCATCTGCTTGGATGTCGATACCCACACCTACATTTTTTCTATTTCTAATTCCTTTGACATATTTGAAATAGTAGTGAATACCACCGCTAGGGGTTTCACTCATAACTGTTTGGGGCAATTCCCCTAACTGTTCTTCTAATTTTTCTAGCGTAGCTATACCATCTGCATTTTTGACATCCACGTCGATACATACGATATTGCTTGTCGCTCCCATGATGATACCGATATTTGATGTATCTTTGAATTTGTCCAATGTTTCATCATTGGATTGTATTTTCGACCAGTTCTTGATGATAGGTCTTTTATCATTTGGTTTGATAGGCATAACGACCCATCCCAATTTATCATAAGCTTTTGCATATTCTAGCATTATCACTTCCTCCTGCTATCTACTCTATCTTGAAGCCACTCGTCAATTTCTTCCTTGAAACAATGAGGGCGCTTACTTAAAGTATAATGCACAGGCATACCTTTGTCACGATAAATATAAAATGTACTTCGACCTATCTCCAAATATTCAAGAACTTCTTTGATTGACATTCTTTTCATTAATCTTCCTCCTTTTTATAACATCTATGATACGGTGCTTCTATAAAAAGACCTTTAAATTCTACAGGTTCCACTAGATAAAATATCATTTCAGTATCAAAATCATAAAATCTATCCAAGATTTCAACTTTAAAATCTTCCCTATCAATATTTATTAAATAAACGATTTCTCCCTTTTCAAAATATTTCATTTTTATATTTCCTCCTTTGACGATACCTATATTACACTAAAAAGCTACTAAAGTAAAGACATTTTAGACATTTTAAACAAATTTAAAAAATATACCGAAAATTATTGACATATCTAGACTATGGGCATACAATAAGGGTGTCAAATGAAGGAGGGAACAAAGATGGATAGACAAATTGAATTTACATTAACACAATACCAACTTGAAATCTTATGTAATCATTTTGGAGTAAATCCAGAAGAACAAGAAGATTTTGAATTGTGTGAATTATTAGACAAGCTTATTGATAGTGTGGCTTGTTACTCAACCACACTATCAAAAGTAAAGAGAGGTGAATAAAATGGAACAATATACTTTAGGTAAAGTATTAGCTGAATTGGCATTACCAAGTAATCATCTTGACATATGGACACTTCATGATGCCAATAATGAATTGATAGCTCGTGCTACGATTAGTAATTTGGTTATAATGTTAGGAACAAGATGGTTTGATTATCCTGTCAATGAAACTAACAGTAAAAATCATTATATCAGATTAGCAGTTCAAGTATTTTAGGAGGGATGAAAATGAAAAAAGAATTGGGTGATTATCTACATGAACTAGCATTTCAAAACAGAAATAGAAAGATATGGCATGTTTTCGACAACAACCATAACTTGATAGCAAGTGGTAATCCACTTGTTTTATGGATGGCACTAGGAGCAATGTTCTCAAATAAACTTATTAAAAAAGTTTCAGATTGTGGGGGAGCAATAATTTTGGATTGTGAGGTGAAATTCAATGTTTAATGCAGATGTAGGTTTAATTTTATGTACACCTTTGATTATATGGGGTGTAGCAATGTTGGTGTATGATTTTTTAGGAGGTAATGAAGATGAATAGTGATAAACTCGATATGTTATTATTTACACGTCATTATTTACAAAATTTAGATTTTCATTTAACTAAAGTACCAAATGATAAAATCAATAGAAAAGAGGAAAAAGAAATGAAACGAACATTTAGATTAAGAAAGAAAAGTTTTGGTTTTGATAAGAAAGGAATGATTTTAAAAGGTATAGTATCTAATGATGAACAATGTATTTTTGTGAGAGCATTTGATATATATTTAGACAACAAAGACATCATGAGTGATAAGGAAATAGAAACTTGTTTTATAAACGGTAGTGAGTTTATATGGAGTTATTGGATGAGCGAATTGGAGTCTTTAAATCCTACAATTCCTTTATCAAAACTAGAATATGAATTATTGAAATATTATATTGAACATGGTTATCAATATATTGCTAGGGATAATAATAAAGCGCTATATGCTTATGATACAAAACCATATAAATTACAATATGAATGGAAGGCAACCAAAGAGATAAAAAAAATTAACTTTAGGGATTTATTTTCATTTGTTTCTTGGGAAGATAAAAAACCCTATTCTATCACATATATCTTGAATAATTGTGAAATCGTTGAGGATAAATAATTATGCAGTTTTATGTTAAACAGTTTAGTGATGACTATGAATTAGAAAAATTCATAAATGAAAATAAAATTAAGAAAGAAAATATTGTAAAAGTTGAATATATTTATAAAGTCAATATAGTATTAGATTCAATATATATTTTATATTATTATGGATAGGAGAGAGAAAGATGAAATATGAATTAAAAAATAACGGTAAATGTTGGTGGGTCAAAGGAATGGTAGTTGAAGGAGAAATCAATGAAAGAAGTGAAATTTTAGAAATTGACAGTATTGATATTTGTAGATTAAATAAGGATATTATGTCAAAAGAACAAATCATTGAATGTGTAAAATATCCTAGATATTGGTTGAGTAAAGCTTGTTTAAAGGAAATAAAGCCTACTTTTACAATGCTAGAAAAATTACTTTTAGAACACCAATTAGAAATGGGATATAAATACATTACACGTGATTTAACCAACAGTAGATTGAATTTTTTTAAAAATGAACCTATAACTAATGGTAGTACGTGGTACAGTAATAATGAAAATGATTACGGTGTATTCGATATGCACCTTACAGAATTATATCCTTTTGTTTCTTGGGAAGATAAAGAGCCTACTTTAATTCAAGATATTTTAGATAATTATGAGGTGATTGAAAATGAAAAAATTTAAGTTAAAAGTTCCTAAATACAGTTTCGACCATGAAAGTATGATTATTCAAGGCAAACTTCGTAGTTGTGAACATGAAGTAGAAGTGTATGCTATAGATTTATGCTATGATAATATGGATATTATGAGTAAAATGGACATCAGACAATGTATGTTTAAAGGAAACGATTTTACATGGAGATATGAATTAGACAAATTAGAACCTTTAGAAACAATCAAAATGACTCAATTAGATTATGAAATGCTCAAATTTGTTCAAAAACAAGGAGCAAAATATATTTGTAGAGACAAGAGTGGTCTTTTAAATTTATTTGATGAAGTCCCTCGTAGTGACGGTCCTTCATGGGTCTCAAGAGGACGTTCTGATTATTTTGATAATTTTACAGGGAAATTATTCCAATTTGTCAAATGGGAAGATAAAAAATATTATGTCATTGAAGACGTTTTAAACAATTGCGAGGTTGTTGAAGATGATTAATAAGGAAAACACTTTCCTATAATTGTTGATGAAATTAATAAAAAAGAATATGTAATTATTAAAAAGGAGGATTGACAGAAATGAAATACAGAGTCAAAGGAACGAACATCACCATTGCTCGTTATGACTATGATGAACATAATATGGATATAATATTGGTAAGTCCCAAACATTTATTAATCCGTAACTATGAGAATTTAACTAGTAAACAGAGAGCATATTATAACTTCATGAACTATATGGGTAGCAAAGTACCTTTCTCTTTAGATGAGTTAGAGCCTTATGAGGAGGCTTTAATCAGTCATAATACCAAAGTGGGTATAGTCTATGTTTTGTCCATCATATTGATTATTTCAGCCTTTATGTGGGTAATGGATTTATGTTATAACAGTATCTTATTTCTACCATTATTTGCAACCATATTATTCACATTAATCGTTATCATTGCAACGTGTCTAGCACTATGCGAATTGGAGTTATAGAGTACCATATCGGTACTCTTTTTTATGTCGTGGTGTTACGTCATATGTCCATGACGGGACAAAAATTCTCCCGTCTTGTTCCTGTCTTATTTTGATGTCTTGCTGTCATAGTCTTTAGACATTGCTAGTAAGATATAGTTATGCACAGTTGACTATAGATACATATAGTTATGTTATGATATGTTAAGAAATGTTAAGAGACTAGCACAGGAACAAGACGGTTATTAGCACATGAGTCTATACGTCCTGTCTCGCTTGAAACCATTGGTATATATAGACTTTTTTATATTACTAGACTATAAGACATCTTTTTATATACTTAAATAAATAATAAATAAATATATAATAATATATAATAATACACAGTATAAAAATGTAATATATTTTTTTAAATATATAAAAAGGGTACTGTCTCCTGTCTTATCGTCTAGTCTTGTGATTTTGAAGATTGAATGTTAGAATAGTGAAGAACAAGAAAGGAGTGTTAATATGGCAGGGGATAAATTCCATAGAAACGCTTTGAAACCTCAAAATACAGAATATAATGATAGAGTAGAAAATATGAAAAAATTAGCACCTCAAAAGAAAGGCATCAACAGCAATAAAGTATTTCCAGAAGGAGATTTAAGTTTGAGTAATTCCATAGAACTTATGAAACATGGAAGCACATTTGAAAAGCGACATGGTAGACCATTGAGTTATGCTAGTGCAGATACACTTGATAGTGAAATATTTGCTTTTGCTAAATTTTGTGATGAAAACAAGGTGACTCCCACAAGACCCGCTATGGCATTATGGTTAGGGGTTACGTCTGATACTATAGGTAGATGGAAGAATGACAACACTAACCCGTTGTCTAGTTCATTAAAAAGGGCAGAAGAATTATTCCATCAATTCATCCTTGAAAAGACCATGCAAGGCTCAATTAATACGCTTTTATACTTCTTTTTAGGCAAGAATTGGTTTGGTATGCAAGACAAGACAGAAGTAGTCCATAAGTCGTCGTCAAACGTGATAGACTTGGATGAACAGGAAAGAATTATCAATTCTACACCTGGAATAGTCATAGACGCTGAATTTAAGCCCGTAGAGAGCGAAACACCAAAGGTAGGTGTAATTAATGCCCCAAACCCAAACAACGCTCAAATCGAAGAAAATGAGGCTTCTAGAGGACTTGCAGACTTGCAGACTTCGAGGGGTGTAGACTTAGAGGACTTTGCAGACTTGCTTGCAGGTGAGGACTTGCAGACTTCGACAGACCATGCAGACTCGCAGACTTGCGGGCTTGTGGACTTGGACACACACAAAAAAATCCCACCAGATACAACCTGGGAGGACGATTTATAAATTATTATCAGTATGAGAAAATTTTATTATTATGATAGAAAGAAAAGCCTTCAATAGGCTTTTTCTACTCTTATCATATCCATAAGCCCGTAGGGGTCTTTTTCATAGCTCCAAATATACTTTTCATGTTCAAATTTAAAGCACCCCATCCCGTTCGGCGAGTGGGCTATTATTTTAGGTTTTGAGCGGTGATTTTCTTTGCAATAGGCGACCATTTTTCTATAGTCGCCTTTTGTATCTTGTATCATACAAGAAACAAATTCGTGTTTATCCAATTTTTATATTTTTTCCTTTCTTACTTAAATTCTATAATTCTTATTTTTCTTTTATCCTTCTTGTTCACTGAAATAATACCATAATGAATACAAGTGCCATTTGATGCTAGAATTTTATAATCATATATAATTCTATCATCGTCTTCATGACTAAATTTAAAATAGCCATTTGAATGATGGTATTTTTGATTTAGCCTATTTTCTATTACTTTCATTTTTATATTTTCCTTTCTTTTTTCTTTTTTTTCTTTTCAATTTCTTCCATTGCATTACTTAACACCCTTCTTTCTTTACACCTATATATTACTATATATTTATAGATATGTCAAGGTTTTTCGATAAAAAATAAAATTAATTTTTTCATTATAAAAGTATTGACAATTCTAGACAACTATAGTATTATATAGGTGTAAAGAGAAAGGGCAAACCCCTAAAGAAAGGAAATATAAAAATGAAAGTTTATAATTTAGAAGGTCAAAGCGGTAGAGCCGTAGTAAATCAATTTGTCATCAAAGATGACAATAGAAAGGTATTCCAATCTTACGATAGCACTATCGTAGAAGTAAAATGGCATAGCGATTTTTGCGAAGTGAATATAGGCCATGATTGGGACTATTCAAGAACTACCATCAAGTATTTTAAAATATTCTTGATGGATGAAGTAGGTCTCAATGATAAAGAAGTAGAGCAAATCAAGAAAGAATTGAGAAAAGGGCTTGACTTTATCACCATTGGTCGCTTTGTCATTCGCTATTACGAAGGTATGCGATAATGATAAGAAAAATATTTTATTACACGTGTGTATTTCTATATGGCCTATTTAAAGGTCTATTAGGAAGGAAATAGAAAGGAAAGGTATATAAAAATGGATAATGTGGTATTATTTGAAACAACGCAAGGCTATTACGGTATATATGACACTGTAAGCGAGTTATTATATGATAGAGTAGGCAGGGAAATATATGATATTAACGATATATTATACAAGTATAATTATTTGATGTGGAATAGAGAATACAAAGACATGTGTATTGAAGGATGTGAAGCGAATTGCTTAACTGTTCAACGATTGAAATATGAAAGTCGTGATATTATAGTCGCTTTTACTTTGGACGGTGATAAGCATTGCATTATGATTGAATTTGTTTAATAACCTCAATCGAGGTTATTTTTTTTTAATTTGGAAGTGATAAAAAATTTTTGGGTTGAGAATATTACTACGGGGTACCCCTATTCTGACAGATACCTACCCCTGTTCTTTTTAACCGTCTCACCAAGTACAGTAATTTTTATTCCCCTACAACCTATTGTAACACCCACCATAATGTGATATAATGAATAAAAAGGAGGAATGATTATGAAAAATCAAAATGCGATAGGAGAAAAATACAACCATTGGACAGTTATTGATGTAGTGATGAATGAAAAAAGGCATGAATACGAATGGATATGTAGGTGTGATTGCGGAAATATAGTTCAACAAAGGGTGTACAATGTGAAAAGTGGAAAATCAAAACAATGTAGAGAATGTTCTAGTAAAAATAAAGTCTCAAAAAATCCCAAAAAATTAAAAAGGGAAAACACTAGCATTTCATATATCGGTAAGCAATATGGGGAATTGACAGTAGAGGACGATTATTATGATAAAAAATTGAAATGTAGGATTTTCAAATGTAAATGTAGTTGTGGACAAACTAGATTGGCTAGAAGATATAAAGTTCTAAATGGAGAAATAACTCATTGTACTTCTAAAATCCACAGGTTATCAAATAATGATACTAAATATATAGGATATAAAAGCGGTGATTTAACTGTTAAATCTTTTGTATATGATGAAGATTTACAAATGATAAAGTGGGTGTGTGAATGTTCGTGTGGAAAAACTAGAGAGGTTATACCTTATTTTATCAAACATAATTTAGCAACCGCTTGTATAGAATGTACTAATGAAAAAATAAGATTACAAAATAAAGAAAATAATAAAACTCACGGTTTATCAAATGAAAGATTGTATAAAATATGGGGCGGAATGAAAGCTAGATGTTACAATCCTAAAAATGAAAGTTACAAAAATTATGGGGGTCGAGGTATAAGTATTTGCGAAGAATGGAGAAACGATTTTTTACCATTTTATAATTGGGCAATGAAAAATGGCTATGAAGATTATCTTACTATAGATAGAATAAACAATGATGGAAATTATGAACCTAACAATTGTAGATGGGCGACATACAAACAACAAGCCAACAATAAAGGAAATCCAACTCCAAAATTATATTTAACCATTGATGGAGTTAAAAAACCTATAATAGAATGGGCAAAAGAGTCTGAATTTACAATTCCTGCTATAATGTATCGTTTAAATACCAAACATATGAGTGGAAAAGAAGCTGTGTTTGGCGAAAGAAAAGCTTATCAAAATTATGTAAAATGGGGAGAAGATTTATAAAAATATCTCACAAAAACTGTTGACATTCACTCTACGACATGGTAATATATACTCGTGGTAAGCCAAACCACAGTAATTCTATTTAGCTTCCAGAAATAACATTTGTAAATGGAAAATTCATCAAAATCAACTTTTTATTGCTTAAAATTTTTTAATTGTATTGACACATGCCCTGCCCCTAAATGGGGCGCTTTTTTTTATTTTAAAAAAGATATTAATTGACACTAGCAATACTATGATATATACTATAATCATAAAAGGAGGGAAATATCATGGCTTTATGTGGAGATTGTGAATACAAAAGAAAATTAAGACAGACAACATATTTTGAATGTAAGAAATATGATGAAATTCTTACTACAAATCCTGCTGAAAAATGTACAAAATGTTTAGCAGAAAATAAACCTAAATCAAAATCTAAAACCAAAAAAGATTTTATCGAGGTGAAGTAATGAAGAAAATTATTAAAGAAGTGAATATTCTAGGTAGCACATGGAAGATAATCTTTGAGTCTACTGAAAATATTCAGTTCTACGAGCACCACAATGGTTGGTGTGACAATTCAGTAAAAGAATGTCATATCGGTGTCCGTCCAGAGTTGGAGTACGGACAGAAAGACCAATGTGAGTTTAGAAAAATGATAGCCAGACATGAAATCATCCATGCGTTTTTATACGAAAGTGGTATCGTATCGTCTCAACTAATTAGAACAAAGGAATGGGCGGTGAATGAAACCATGATTGATTGGATGGCTATACAGACACCGAAGATATTCAAGGTGTTTGAGGAAGTCGAGATTTTATAAGGAGAAAGATTATGTTTGGTAGAAAAAGAGTAAATAAAGCGGTATTGTTCCACGTGGAACAGATTGAAAAATACATTGAAATGAGATTGAAAAGAGTGAAATGTACTAAAGGAGAAGAAACTGCTTTGAATAAAATCAAAGAAGAACTTCAAGGTTTGAAAGAAGAAATGGAGGGGTAGTCATGGGTCAAAAGGCAAATGCGGACCAAGTGTATTTCAACTATCCTATTCCTAAAAGTGTCCATAGACAGGTCAAGCAACTGTCATTGGACACGAATATGAAGGTCAAGGATATTGTAGTCAATGCACTTGTAATGTATATTTCTAGTTTTTATAAAGAAGATGAAGAAGTGGGGGATGATTTATGAGAATTATAAGTCAAAATGATAAAAATGATATTCCATATGGATTATGTTCTCTTGAAGAAGGAGAAAATAATGGAGGAACTTACACTATCGAAGCTGTCGTGTTTACATTAAAAGCTTTTATGGGGGAATATGAAACAGAAGAACGTGCTAAAGAAATCCTTCAAGAAATTAGAGAAAGATATGACGTAGGAGCAAAATTCTATGTTATGCCTAAAAAATAATGAACCAAAATGAAGAAAGTATAGCTATTCTTTTATCTCAACTCAAAGAAACAATGCCTTATTTCATGCGTATGGAGAAACTCAATCTTCTACGTGATTTATCTAAAAAAGAAAATAAGACTGATGTTTTGAGAGCGACTTGCAGAGGGCAGATTAAACTCATAAATGCTCATATGAAAGATTTAAAAGATGATGAAAAACTCAAAGCCTACAATTTTTTACGTGATGCACATACGGACAATGGGAGATACGATTTAGAGTCGTATCTTATTGCTATGGAGTGGGATAGAAAGCCAGAAAAAAGATTTTATCAACCTCGTATGAAAGTCCTCCATCCTGTTATGAAGGATTTACAGGATTTAGGGGATGGGGTTATTGACATATATTTATTGTCCATGCCACCAAGAATAGGTAAAAGTACTATTGGTTTATTCTTCATGTCGTGGTTGGCAGGACGTTATCCAAATGAACATATCTTTGGAGCTGGTTATGCAAGTGGATTGGTAAATACCTTCTGTAAAGGGGTATTGGATTTCATAGACAGTGAAGAATATCGTTTTTATGAGATATTTCCAGAGGCTAGAGGTAAATTGACTATTTCGGCTAAAGATATGACAATCGACATATGGGAGAATGAGCGTTACAAGACACTTACGTTCCGTTCGATTGATGGACAGATTACAGGTGCACTAGAAGCTGAAAGTCTGTTGTATTTAGATGATATGTGCTCTGGTATTGAAGAAGCTATGAATATTGACCGACTAGAAAAGCTATGGTCCAAAGTAACTGTCGATTTAATGCAAAGACGTGTCATGAATAAAAGAACAGGACGATTAGCACCTATTCTAGGTATCGGTACTATATGGTCGGTGCATGACCCAATTTCTAGATTGGAAAGAAAATATGGTAAGACAAAGAGATTTCGTTCTCGTAAGATGCCAGCTTTGAATTTAGATGGTGAAAGTAACTTTGACTATGACTATAATGTAGGATATACAACAGCTATGTATCAAGAATTGAAAAGTAACATGGATGAAGTGTCATGGGAATGTGTGTATCAACAAAATCCTATGGAACGTGATGGTTTATTATTCCCTGGTAGTGAATTGAGAAGATACTTGTCATTACCTAATACAAAGCCAGATGCTGTAATTGCTCATTGTGACGTCGCCTTCGGTGGTGACGATTTCATCAACTTCCCTGTAGGATATGTTTATGGAGAGGATTGCTATGTCGTAGATACAGTATTTAGATGCAAAGCTGACTATAAAGTGACTGAACCTATGGTTGCAGGTAAGATAGTACAGCATGAAGTGCAGATGGCTCACTTTGAAGCAGACAGAGGTGGGGATTTCTATGCACGTGATGTAGACGATATGGTGAAAAAAGGTAGTAAACATAGGTGCAATATCACATGGAGTTCTGCAGGTACTAAACAAAGCAAGTTGGTGCGTATCATTCAGTATGCACCAGATATTAAGCGAATGTACTTCAAAGACCCATCATTGTATAAGCCAACGGACGATTATGGTAGAATGATGTCCAATGTCACGACATTTGTTCAAACAGGCTCGTCATTACATGATGATGGACCAGATGGTTTAGCTGGATTGGCTAAATTATTCAAACAACCTATGATAGGAGCTGTAAGTTCTCCATTTAAAAGACCATTTTAGGGTTGACATATGATGAAACAAATGGTAATATAATAGTGTACTGAATAAGTAGGTAATTTCTTTTGATAGACATTTTTTATATTTCCTTTATAATAAATAGCTCCTAGTTGGTACGCTAGGTTGCTTTCAAAGTGCGTTAGGTAGTCGCAAAGGGTTAGCGTAAAAAAGATAATTACTGCCTACTAGCTTTTTTTGTAAAGTGGATTTCAAGTTACCCGTTGGGGCTTGAAACATGCCAATTTAGTTTAAATTAGGTAAAATGTTCTCTAGATAGCGCATAGAGAAGGATACAGGTTCAAATCCTGTAATTGGCACATTTATTATATGCAGATTTTGCCATCTTGCTGTAGGTTTTCACCATTGTACCTATTCAATCAATGGTTTAAATGTCAGTTTAGTTTTAATTAGGTAAAAATATTCTCTAAACACTGTCGAGAAAGATACAAGTTCAAATCTTGTAACTGACATCCATCACGATTTATTCTCATAGAATTAACACCTTAACTATAGGAGAGGGGCACATCACGAATGGTTGATGTGTCTTTTTCTTTATGATAAAATCAAACAAGAGAGGTGATAACATGGACGAACCAACTGTAGACCAAGAAAAAGAAAGAGAGAAGATGGAAAGTTTAGTAAGTGACCTTATTCAAGGTGTCGCTCCTGCTACTCAACCAATTCCTATTTTCAAAGGTCGAAAGAAAATATATACAAATTATATCAATGAAGAGCAAGTTGGTGATGAAATGGCAGGATTTAAGACACTCGATAAAGATAATATCGTAAGAGCATTAAATCTAGCATTAAAGACACATTATCAAAATGCTTATGAAATTAGATTTTTAAGAGATTACCACAATGGTAAACAAAACATTTTCAATCGTGTAAAGGATATTAGACCAGACGTGGATAATAAAGTGGTAATTAATTATGCTAGTACGTTTACTAGAGATATTATCGGTTACACTTTTGGTAAACCTATGCAATATGTGGCTAGAAGAACTGATAATGAGGACACAAACGGTTCAAATCCCATCAAAGAAGAAGTTCGTTTATTAAATGACTACGCTGAAATGAATGACAAGCCATCAAGTGACCAAGAAAAAGCTACTGATTGTAGTATCTTTGGTATTTCTCATAGAGGGGTTTTTCCTAATAGAGTAGATAATGAAGATGAAGCACCTTATTATTATTTGAATTTAGATAGTGAATGTACATTTGTAGCCTATTCTTCTCAATTAAGACGTGACCCTGTATTTGCGGTCACATATACAAAAAGTTGGGGAGAAAACGAAGATAATTATGTTCTTATGACAGTATATACTATGAGTGAAATTTATATGTTTAAAATCCCATTCTCTAGCACAACTGACTATAATGGATATATTGGTGTGACAGTTACAGATGGCAATTTAGTTACAGGCTATCCTAAACCAAATCCTTTAGGTGTGTTACCTATCGTTGAATGTGAAAACAATCAATTTAGAATGGGGCATTGGGAAACTGCTATTACATTGATGGATGCCATCAATAAAGTGGGAAGTGATAGTGTCAATGACGTAGAACAATTCGTAAATTCTATTTTAGTAGCTATAAATGCTGAATTTACTGAAAAAGAAATGAACAACGTAAAATCTAACAAGTTCGCCCAAATTCGCTCACCACAAGGGTTGAATTGTGATTTAAAATATATCCAAGCTCAATTAGACGGTACTTCCGTAGAACAGTTGAGACAATATCTAGAAGATAGTTTAAGGGCTGTCGTAGGTATTCCAGACCGTAAAACACGTGGTGGAGGCGGAGGAGATACAGGTGATGCTGTAAAACTTCGTGACGGATGGGCTGACATGGAAGTAGTGGCACGTACTACTGAAACATTTAATAAGAAATCTGAAAAGAAAGAATTACGTGTTATATTGAAAATATTACGTGACTTGAAAAAAATTTCTAAAACGAGTATGATAAACGTAGATATTAAATACCCACGTAACAAAACAGACAATTTGAATAGCAAAGTAACTGCTATGGCAACTATGTTAAATACACAAGTAATGGCGCCAAGTGACGTACTCGATATAGTGGACATCACAAGTGACAATACAGAAGTAATTGAACGTGGTGAGGAGTATTGGAAAAAGAAAAAAGAAGAAAATTTCGAGGAGCAACAACGACAACTTCAACTCACTCAACAAATGAGTCAAGGTGACGATAATACTACTCGAGGAGGAGGAAACAAAGATGGACAACCAAACTCAACAAAATCAAGCGAGTCAACAAGGGACTCAAAATCAAACAGTGGTAAATCAACAAACACAAAATAATTCAACAAATACACAACAAAATGTCGAATTAGACATTCATAATTTACCACCAGAATTTCAAAGATATTTAGACCAAGAAAGAACTCGTGCAAGTCAAACTGCTCGTGCCAATGCTAGAAAAGAATTGGCACAAGACCAAGAATTTATCGCACAAGTAAGAAGTGGGTTTGAACAAGAAGTAAACCATACTGTAGAAGAACAAATCCAAGTATTAAATAAACGTATCTCTAGTAGTGATGTTAGAAATGTATTAATGCAAGGTGGAATTAATGATACAGAAGATTTACAATATTACACAGACCTATTTGCTAGTGAAGATATTGACGGAAGTGTTGAGAAGGCAAAATCATTTGTTTCTCGATATAACAAATCATTACAAGACAGAATGGATAAAAGGCAACAACAATCCGTAAGAAATATGGACACACCTGCTACAAACCCATCTACTGTCAATGAAAAAGACTCACTTCAAGCACAATTAGATGAAGCTAGAAAAGACACTTCATATATGAGAGCTGTGAGAATTTCATCTATTATGCGACAAGCAAGTGAAAAAGGAATTACATTAAAATAGGAGGAATTTTATATGTCAACAGGAACAGCACAATCGATTGGAGTCCTTAACTATAGTGGACAAATTTTCGATAAAGCAAATATTGATACACCTTTAGTGTCAATGTTACCTAGACGTAACACATCATCTGTAGAGTTCGTTGTAAACTCAACATATGCAAGTGAAAATGCTTCACAACCTAGTATTAGTGAAACAGCTTCATTAACTGCACCAGAACCAACTTATGTAACACGTGCACAAGAAACAAATGTAGTACAAATTTTCCAATATACTACTGCTGTATCTTATCAAAAACAAGCCAATACAGGAACATTAGCAGGGGTTAATATTGCTGGACAAGCTAATAACGTCCCTAACGAATTTGACTTCCAAATGGCTCAAAAAACTAAAAAGGCTAGAAAAGATTTAGAGTACACATTAATTAATTCTACTTATCAAAAAGCGGCAACTGATGAAAAAGTAAATAAGACTAGAGGTTTAGTTGAAGCTATCAAAACTACAACTAAAGCTTTAGAAGGTAAAGAATTAGATTATGACAATATTAGTGAAGTATTAAGAGCAATGTCTAAAGCAGGTGCTGATATGAACGGTTTAGTTATTATGTGTGACGCTATTGGTAAAGCACAAATTACTAATAACTTCTCTAAATTACCTGGTTTCTATTTACCACAATCACGCACAGTAGGTGGTATTAATATTGACCAAATCGTTACACCTGCAGGGACAGTAGGGGTAATGCAATATGATAATTTCTTACCAGAAGGTACAGCTTTAATTACTAATTTAGGTGTGCTATCAATCGTTGAAATGCCTATTCCTAATAAGGGTAACTTCTTCTGGGAACCTTTAGCAAAAGTAGGAGCAGGTGACAAAGGTATGTTATATGGTACTGCAGGGTTAGATTATGGACCAGAATGGTATCATGCTAAAATTACAGAAATTGCTACTACTGTAACACCTTTAACACCTAGCACTGTAGCTAGTGAAGCTTTAAATATTCAAAAATAGGAGGAAACAACCATGTATGATATAGAAAAACAAAAGGCTAAAGTAAAAATCAAATATCCAGAGGCGAGTGACGCTCGAATCGAATTGGAGTTAGATATGGCTAAAGATACTATCAATGACATACGTGGTTACATTTCTACTGATGAACAACCTATTGAAGATAGATACCTCAACTTGCAAATAAACATGGTGGTTGAGGCTCTATCTAAATATGGTGCAGAAGGTGAAAAATCTCATAGCGACAATGGAGTATCAAGAGTTTATGATAATGCTTCTCCATATTCCAAAGCGCTATTGAGTAGAATTATTCCATTAGGAACTTCTTTTAAGTCATGAGAACGCTTGAAAGAGATAAAAAAGCATTATATATTTGTGAGAAGATTAAGGATAGTGACCCTGTTCAATTTAAGCCACCTGTAGAGGTCAAATTGAATGTTGTAGCAACAACAAGTGAAGCTGATATAGTAGCTTTTGGTGACAGCTATAAAGAATATCGTAGAGCTAAAATCTCCGTCAATGAACTTGACAAATTTAATGAGGGAGATAGAGCTTATATCTATGTAACTCCGCCATCAGTTCATGATGTATTATGTGACACCGCTGATTTTGAAATCAAATCGGTATCTGACAGTATTTCACAAGCTTCAATTTTATTCAAGAGGTTGCAAATTGGCAAATAAGGTTAGAACGATTTCTCTTGACAGACAAGAGATAAAGAAAACTATCCAAGACCTTCAAAATATGAAGAAAACGATAAAAGGCTTTCCATCTGATATTGAGTCCATATTGGATGAAGCCGTATTGTATTGTCAATCCTTAACCCCTATTTCAGACGGACAAGGACGACACCTAGTCTACAATACATATTGGACAAAGACCCCTAGTGGCTATAGAATAGTCCAAGAGGGAGAAAATGTTCTTTATGTAGAGTTTGGTACAGGTCAAGTAGGAAGTGAAACTCCCCATGAGTTAGCCAATAAATTAGGTTGGGTATATGGTATAGGCGAACATATCTTTACCACCAAAGATGGCAAAGTAGGTTGGTTTTTTCCTACCGACAGTACAAGAACCGAGTATCGTTTTACACAAGGTCAAAGAGCTAATATGCAAATGTATAAGACTGCTCAATGGCTTTCTAAAAAATTAAATGTAGAAGTTAAATTGTTTGTAGAGAAGGTGAAACAACAATGGTGAGTATATTAGATGAAATCATGGAAAAGATTAAAAATAGTACATTTACTGTGCCTTTTAAAGATATTAGAGAACCTTATTCTACTAAACAACCTGTATATCCTATGATTACTGTTGAGGAAATTACAAATACTCCACAACAACAAATCAATGGAAAAATCATTAGAACTAATTTACATTATCGTTTTGAAATTTATGGGAGAGATATTTCTCATGAAGGACAACTGATAAACAAACGTAAATTAGTTACTACATTAGGAAATGAATTAGATACTATTATGAGAGAGACTTATGGTATGAAAATGATAGGTACATATCAAATCTTGCCCTATGCCTCTGATAACAGTATTTTACGTTATATCGTTACCTATGCTGGTATCATAGATAACGAGACAATGATTATTTATCAATTATAGGAGGTCAACTGTATGGCACAATTAACGAAAGGTCTAACTTTAGAATGGGTTAAAAATGCTGATGGTAATGTACCAACAACTGGTTGGGCAAAAGTACCAGACGTTATTAAAATCCCTTCATTAGTTGGTACACCATCCACACATGATGTTACGACTATTTATGATAACATGAAAGTGTATATCGAAGGTTTAGCCGATAACGGAGGTACATTAGGTTTCGGTGTCAACTTCACACCAGAAGTATTTGCAGAGGTTGGAAAAATTCAAACTGAACAAGCTAAAGATGATGTATGGTTCAGAGTAGGTTTGCCTAAACCATTAAACAAAGCTTATGTATTTAGAGGTACAGCTTCAATTTTAGCAAATGATGAATGGACACCAGACAATCCAATGCAAGGTACTTTAAATCTTACTGCTACTTCAAGTGTAGAATTAACAGATTATACACCAGCTAAATAAAATATCAAACAGGAGGACATGACATGAGTTACATTGATGTAGAAAGAACTATTGGTGATAAAACCAAAACAATTAAATTAGAATATGATAGAGCATCTATCGTAGAAATGGAAAAGATGGGTTACAATGCGGTCAACCCTTCTGAAAAATTATATACTAACTTTGAAATTTTAATTTATGGTGGTATGCTTAAACATCAACCTAAAACAACATGGAAAGATGCTATTGATTTTGCAGAGTTCATGAAAGAAGAATATGGTATGATGGAAGTAATCGAAAACCTAAATGAAATGGTAAATGAAGTTTTTATATTAGAGGGAAAGACAGGAAAAAAACTAATTCGCAAAGGGAAGTAGAAGAAACTGAAAAACCCTCATATGAAAATGCGAGTGAATTATTTAATGAACTGTTCACTCAATCTATTATTATTGATATGCCCTATGATTTATTTTGGCATGGTGAACCATCACTATACTACAACTATCTTGATGCTTATGAACAAAAATTAGAGGATAAAGAAAAGGCATTTGTTCATAAAGAGAATTGGAAAGCATGGTTGCAAGGACTGTATATAGACCACGCTCTAGCTTGTAATCAACTTTTTAAGAAACAACCTTACTTTAAAGAACCTTTGAAATTTGATGATAAGGAAGTTGAAGAACAAGAAGAAATTAAAGATAGTGATGAATTAACTAAAGTCGAAGAACAACAAGCTATAGCACAATTTATGGCTTTTGGACAATTAGTAGAAGCAATGAATAATAAACGTAAAGAGAACGGTAACTAAATCGTTCTCTATTTTATTTTTAGAAAGGAGTGGACTGAATGGCAGAGGTAGATAAATTAACATTAGAGATTGAAGATAAAGCTAGTAAATCTACTGATGGAATAGATACTCTTATTACTAAATTAGAAAAATTAGAAAAACAAATGGATGGTACAATCCCTAAAATGCGAAAATTAGCAAATAGCTTTGGGGGATTGAATACAACTACTAAAAACACACCAAATTTGACACCTAGTCAGCAACAAGGTACTAATATGTCAAATATACCAGCTTTGAATAAATTGAGCAGAGCGGTCAATTTTACGGCTCTTACCGCAGGTGCTTATAAAGCTGGTCAAGCTTTTTCAAAATTATTAGGAACTGCAAATGATTATATCGAGACCCAAAACCTCTTTGAAGTTGTTATGGGTGACTCAACAAGACAAGCATGGAATTTTGTAGAGTCACTTGAAAGTATCGGTGTCAATCAAGAACAAGCTATGCGTTATCAAGGTTCATTCTATGATTTAGCAAATTCATTAGGTGTTTCATCTAAAAATGCTTATACATTGTCTGAACAATTTACTAAATTAGCATACGACTATGCTTCTTTATATAATATGGACCCAGACGTTACATTCCAAAAATTACAAGCTGGTATCACAGGTACTGTAGAACCATTGCGTAGATTAGGTAAGGATGTTTCAGAAGTAAGATTACAAGAAACAGCTAGACGTTTAGGTATTCAAGAAAGTATTCGTGATATGACACAAGCGCAAAAAACTGAATTACGTTTTATAGCTATCATGGAACAATCAAAGAGTGCTATGAATGATATGGAGCGTACAATCGACCAACCTGCAAACGCATTAAGAGTATTGAGAGCGCAATTAACTTCTTTAGCTAGGGAGTTAGGTTCTTTATTTATTCCTGCTTTGAGTGCCGTATTACCTTATTTGATTGCATTTGTTAAATTCATAAGAACGATTGTAGCTGAAATCGCAGGTTTCTTTGGAGTAAAATTAAAAGCTATTGATTTTAGTGGAGTCAATTCACAAATCAATAATACTGCTAAAGGTACAGGAGATACAGCGAAAAATCTTAAAAAATCGGCTGATAATGCGAAGAAATTGAAAGATTATATTCTAGGTATTGATGAATTGAATGTATTGAATGATGATGGTACTGTAAGTCGTGACACAGGAGCAGGTGGTAGCGGTTCTGGTGGAGGAGTAGGAGATTTAGGATTGGATTTAAGCAAATATGGATATGATGATTTACTTAAAAATATCAATTCAAAAGCAAACCAAATTTATGAGACATTCATGAAATGGAAAAAACCTTTAATGATTATAGCTGGTATTTTAGCAGGTATCTGGGCAATAGGTAAAATCACTAACTTTATTAGAGCATTAAAAGGTGTTCAAACAACATCCAACTTTGTAGCAGGTTTGCAAGGTATTGGCGGATTGGCAAGAGCATTCTTTAACCTAGCAGGCTCAGGTGGTGTATTAGGTACAGTAGCTACAGCTTTTGTGGGACTAGGAGATACAATTCTTACTTCTATGGGAATTATCACAGGTAGTACATTGGTTGCAGGACTTACAGGTTTAGGTGTTGTATTAGCAGGTGTTGCCGTAGCAGGAGTTGCCGTCCATGAAGGTATGAAACCTGCGGTAGATACTGTAGATGAATTTAGTAATGGAGTTTACAAAGTAAGTGAAACTACAAAATCAAAATTAGAGCCTGTCGTTCAAGAATGGGAAAACGCAGGTAAGAGATTAGCTAAAATTGATTTCAAAGGTATTATTACTGATAAGGACATCAGCTATTTGACTAAACAAGCCACAAAAATGAAAGAAGCGGTTTTAAATGAATTAAGTAGTGATAGAAACAGTGAATTGAAAGACCTTGATATGATGAAAGGTTTAAAAACTGTAACAGCTGAAGAATATACTGAAATGTTAAATTCTACTAATACTTACTATGATGAAACTCAAAAGAAAGTGGACGACACTTACGCTCGTATTAATGAAATTACAGCAAAATACAAAGGTAAGAATATGCCTATAACACAAGAGGATTTAAACGAGTTACAAAGTTTATACGACCAATTAGGAGAAATAGGCGTAACTGCTATGAGTGAGAGTGAACAAGAACAAACATTTATTCTCAACAGATTGAAATATAATCAAAAACAACTTACAATAGAAGCAGGTAGTGAAATGCTTATAGAAGCAAAGAAAAACCATAAGAAATCTATTGAAGAAGCGGACCAATGGCACGCAGACCAATTAGCATCCCTTGAAAAGAGATATGCCAATGGTAATGGTATGACTAAAGAAGAATACGAAAAACAAAAAGGTATTATCGATAAGGCATACCAAGAACAAATTACCAATGCTGATGCTTCTTATAACGACATCAATACAAGAGTCAAAAATAAGTTAGGCGAACAATATGGTTATATTGATGAAAGCACAGGTAAAATCAAAACCAAATGGCAAATTGCATGGGATAAAATGTGGGGTGTAGTAAGCACAGTTACAGGTGCTATTACAAGTGGTGTTAGTGATTTTGTAGGCGGTATATGGGGTATATTTACAGGCTTGTATGATAGCATTATAGGTTTCCAAAAATGGTTTGATAGGAAAGTCAAAGAAATTTTTGGTGGATTAGGTAAATATGCTAAACAATTCAAATGGAATAACCCTAGTACATGGATTTCATGGAGTAGTATGGACCCTGATACGGGAGTAGATATTCCTGTAACTTACTACGGTACTAATTCTATGCAAAATCCAACTGTTACAGCTTTCGCTAGAGGTGGTTTCGTTCCTGCCAATGCAAGTTTCGTATCACCTAGTCAAAGTTTATGGACCGCTGGTGAAGCAGGAAAAGAAGTTGTAGGAAGCTATAGAGGTAAGACAACTGTAATGCCACTTGAAAATACAAGTTTTGTACAATCAATGAAAGAAGCTGTACGTGAAGGTGTGATTTATGCTATGAGAGAAGCAAATAGAGAAAATCCTATAAGGGTTGAAAACAAAGTATATCTTGACAGTAGAGAAATCAAAAGTGCTAACAATACACAAGATGTCATTCAATCTAATGGATTTATCAAAAGAAGATAGGAGGAATGGTTATGAGCGCACCCTTTATTAAAATAAATGGAGTGCCTCTACCTGCCCCTAAACAAGGTTTAGAATACACAGTTACTACAACTGTTGACTCTGGTCGTAACGCTAATGCACAAGTTACAGGTAGTAAGGTAGGTAGAGACCAATTAAAATTGAGCAATTTAGAATGGCCTCATTTAGATGCTCAAACATGGAGTAGAGCTTTGAGAGAGTTTGAAAAATTCAAATGCTATATAGAAGTAGTAGACCCTGTAACTCTCACATGGATAGGTCGTTATTTCTATCCAGGTGATAGGACATTTACTTTATGGAAAGTAGATGAAAATACAGGTATGCCATTAGAATATATAGATTGTAAATGTAATTTAGTAGATATGGGGTATTAGATATGAAAGAAGCAAGTCAAAAATTTATAAGTGAAATGAATGAGCCATTTAAAAACAAATGGCTTGTTAAAGTAATGATAGGAGCGGTAAACAATACATTACAATCCTTCAGTAACATAACTACTGATGAAGAATTGAATTCTTTATCTTCGCCTATCAATGATTTACTTTTGAATAAAACATATACTCCTATTGCTTTATTTGAAAGAGAAACTACATTAGCTGATGGTACACCTATATTTTATTCTAAAGAGAATTATAGTGGAGTTGTATTTAAGAGAGAAATTAATAAAGACACATCTATTACTTTTAAATATTCTATTGATGAAAGTTATGTTGATAGAACTGTTGATGAATTAATTCTTGATTTTGATGTCAACTATCCTAAAACTATTAAAATAAAATATGACACTAAAGTATCGCCTTATTATAAAACATTGACTTTTGAAAATGAAGGATATAGATTTCAAACTAAAGAGTCTTTTGAAGACATTACTTATTTAGAAATTACAATGAGTAATTTCGCAAACGATAAAATGCTTATTATGAAATCCATGTCTTTTGGAGAAGTTTTGATTTATGACAATGAGGATTTAACAGATGGAAATGCTTTATCTTATAGTGAAGCTACTTTCTTTAAAAGTGATGAATTACCTTATAAGAAAGCCAATATTGTTATCAACAATCAAAATGATAGATTTAATATTGAAAATCCAGATAATGAACTGAAATTGCTTGATAAAGGTCAAACAGTATATTTTATGGTAGGATATGAATTTTCAGATGGAACACAAGAATATGTTCAAGGGCAAAAGCTCATTCTTGACAGTTGGACAGTAGACGAGCAACATTTAACATTGAGCGTTATAGACAAATTAAATTGTATTAATGATAGTGTAGACATTGACAGTATAAATGTGAATATGAGCTATCGTAAATATCTGAATAAAGTATTGTCAGAAGGATATGAAGATATATTTGATTTAAGAACATATGATAAATTCATTCCTCAAGGTTTCCCTGTAATCTATAAAGGGTACAGAAAAGAAGCTTTATTAATGATGGCTAATGCCTTTCAAGAAATATTGACTATTGACACCGAAGATAAGATACATTCCAAAGGTTCTTTTACTCAATTAGATATGCCGTTAAATGTGAATATGGCTGATATATCAAATGAAAACAGTTTGATTGATTATTATGATACTGATGAAAACCAATGGAGAAATTATGCTACGTTTGAAAAAGACTATGTAAGAGCGGATGGTAGCTTTGTATTTCCTATGAAAAACAGTAATGAATTTACAGGATTGATAGGTAATCAAATGTGTGATGAAGATGGAAATATCGAAGAAAATATGTCATTTAGATTAGCTTTTTGGAACAGACCGCCAGAATATTTCTCAATGGTATTTGTTCATAGACATACTCCTCAAAGTTACAAATATAAGATATTAAATCCTAACACAGGAAGGTCTTATTATGAAAGCAATGAATTGTCTCATGACGTAAGGGAAACTGACACAATCGTGCTAAATCTTAAAAATGATATTCCTAATTTTGACAATTTAGATTTATGTTCTATAGAAGTCACATTTTTATCGGTGAATTGGACAGTACCTTACAATACAATTCATTTAAAATACGTTAAAATGGAAAATATGAACGCATATGAGTTGAATGAAAATCAATATGTAGATTATTACCCTCATATTGAAATTCAAACTCCTATTAGAAATATGATTATCAAGGTAGACAATTATCAAGCTGAACAGCAAAGAGGGAAGATATTTGAACAAACTATCACATTCCCTTCTTTAGGCTCTAGTGTAGAAGTAGAAATCAATTCACCATGTTTTGACATAGGAACAGGAAACCAATGGGATGTAGGATTTAATGAAAGTGGTACATTGTCTCTTGACAATGGAAAAGTGACAGTTTCAGCGATAAGTGGTAAAATTAAACATGTAAGATTAACTCTTAAATCTAGTGCTAGTAGTTTAACTCAACCTATCACATTATATGCCGTAGGCTCTCAAACCATTTCAACACAAGATGAATACCCATTAGCAAAGGTAGGAGATACATTAGAAATGTCCAATAATCTATTACCTATGGCTTATGGAGGGGCATGGACAAGTGACATAGCTGAATGGTATGCTAGAGAAGAAGCAAAAGATAAATTGTATTCTTTCAACTATATGGGAAATCCTATATTGGAAACAGGAGACAATATTAAAATCCTAAATAAAATGGGTGATGAAATCATCATTAGGATTGAGAAGCATGAGTTGACGTTCAGCGCAGGAGGATTAAGAGGTTATATAGAAGGGAGAAAGATATAATGGCTAATATGACACCACCAGAGGCTAATTGGACAGCTTCCAGCTATATTAATGCTGATGATTATAATAATTTTTGTGTTCATATTTATTATATTTCACAAGAATTAAGTGCGTTTTATCCTATAGGAGATAAATTTGACGATATGGACACTAGTTATCTAAATAGTAACCCTCCTACTGTTTCTTACAATGATTTTCCTACACCGGACAGATGGAATTTGATTGAAGATAAGATTAAGTTACTAGACAATCTTACGGGTAACATTGTAGGGGTAGGAGAAAAGAAAACATTTCAAGAAGGGGACAAATATATCGATTACATTGAATTGAATAGATTGACAAATGCTATTAGAGGGTTTTATAATTTATTTGATAGTTTATGGAATAATAGAGTAACATTACCTTTTACTCTAGGAAATTATGGAGGTATTGAGGTATGAGTTTGAAAACTGATTACGTAGATGAAATTTTGCGAGAGGGTGAACAGAGAAAATATAATTTGATGAATGACAATGGTGTTGCACTTTATTCTAATGTGAGATTAGAAAAAGCTTATACTCCTAAACAATATGGAACTAAATTTTCAGCCGAAGATGTAAATAGTATTACAAAAAGTATTAATGATATGATGGCTAAAATAAAAGAAATTGAAAAAAATAAAGAATGGAAATTAGTTGGTTACGTTGAGGGACGTGAAAAAACAATAAACGTAGATGTTTCTAATTGGAATGAGTGTATGATTACTGTTGGACTAAAGGGAGACGATACCTCAAACAAACGTGTATTAGTATCTACTGTTGTCCCTAAAAATTTATTTGCTATAGGATATGTATTTCAAACTGAAGGTAGACATCAAGCATTTTACAGTGATACTTATAGAGGTGGATTGGACTTTATTTCTAGCAACCAGCTTAGGCTTTTTGCTTCTTCATCTTCTTTGGTTCGTTTATATTATCGTTAAATTTTTAGAAAGGGATATTAAATTATGAACGAAGCAAGTATCTCATGGACAGTAATTTTAGCGTTAGGAACAATTATAGGTTTATTCTTTACAGTAGGGAAGCCTATCATCAATCTCAATTCTACTATTACTGAATTGATTACTCGTCTTAAACGTATGGAACATGATTTAGATGAATTTAAAGTCCACAATCATGACGCTCATAAGAAACTCCATGATAGAATAGACGAAGTGGAAGATGATGCAAATAACATTAAACAAGACGTAGAAAATATTAAAAGAGACGTGATTATGATTACTAAATAAAAAGCACCTTTACATGGGTGTTTTTTAGGTGCTATAATACAAATATGGAAAGGAGGTATTTATATGTTAAAGTTGACAGACAAAACATATGATATTCTTAAATATATCGCTCAATATGTATTACCAGCTTGTGGTACTTTATATTTTGCTCTAGCAGGTATCTGGAATTTACCATATGGTGAACAAATCGTAGGTACTATCACAGCCGTAGATACATTTTTAGGTGTATTATTAGGAATTAGTACAAATACCTACAACAAGAAATAGGAGGGAAATTATGGGTAATATTGAAAAAGCCGTGTCATTTATGGTTACTGTAGCCAAAGATGACTCTCATGGCTATGACCAAACACATAGAAATGGTGGGATTGATTATGATTGTTCTTCATTAGTAGGTACAGCATTAAATCAAGCAGGATTTAATGTCAAGAAATCATCTACTACTAGAACATTGAGAGCACAATTATTAGCTTGTGGATTTAAAACTGTTTCAGTTGGTGGTGCTCGTAAACGTGGAGACATTTTCTTAAAAGAAGGACATCATGTTGTTATGTGTACGGACGCAAACAATATCGTCCACGCATCCATCAATGAAAAAGGAACTACTACAGGTGGTAAACATGGAGACCAAACAGGCAAGGAAATTTGTGTTAGAAGTTTCTATAATTACAAAGGTGGTTGGGACTATCATTTTAGATTTAGTGATGCTATCTCAACTCAACCAACAACTAGACCTAGCACAACTCCTAAAAATGATTTAGTCGCTTTAGGACAACAACATACTATCAACTATACAGGACATAGTATTACAGTTGACGGTATCAATGGTCCTAATACAAAGGCTAATATTGTTAGATGTTTCCAATGTGCTATGAACCATGATTACCATTCTAATTTAAAGGTAGATGGAGCATGTGGTAAAAACACTATTAATGCTTTAGGAAAACATTATGTCAAATTAGGAGAATGTCAAGAAATGGTTAGAGCGGTTCAAGTCGCTTTATACTGTTATGGTTTCAATCCTGGTAAAACTGACGCAATCTTTGGTGACAATACTAAATTAGCTGTTATTCAATTCCAAAAAGCTAAAGGCTTAACTGTTGACGGTGTAGCTGGTAAGAATACAATCAAGGCTTTAATGGGAGTATAAATTAAAAGAAAGATGGGTAATTGTTATGAAAAACAAAATATTATATGAGCGTTCTTTACGAACGTGTATCATTATGTTAATAGTATGTATTGTGTTTAAGTTATTCGGTGTAAAATGGTTTGACTTGAACACGAGCATACCAATATTACAAAAGTTAGATAATCTAATAAGTAATAATTTCATATTATCATTTGTCTTTACATTGATAATTAAAATGATAAATTCAATACTGGTGTTATCAATTATTAATAAAAATATGATAGAAGTGTCTAAACATTTTAAGATAATAATTCTATTCAATATATTAAGCATGATTAGTTATCATTTTATAAATTCATTAATTTCTTTCATCATTGATATTGTATTTATCTCAATTGTTGGGAAAATGATTTTAAATTCAAATACCAAAGAAATTTCATTAACTATTTTAATAAATATAATTTATCAAATGATTTCCTTATTTGTTAGAAATATCGGTTTAGGATTTAGATATTATGGATTTATAGAAAATCAATTATTATGTTTAGATTATTATATCTTACTATTAATAACTTATTTATTCTTAAATAAAGGAGGGTATACACTATGTGGGGAAATCCATCATATTTTTTCTTTCCTAGTCACAAAGCTATGGAAAAAGCGTTCAAAAAATTATTCAGAAAATAAAGGAGACGATTAAGATGGGTAAACGTGAGAAAGTGATGTTTACGATATTCGTAGTCATTGTTCAAGTTTTACAGTTTCTATTAGTTTACTCAATAGCATGGTTGAATAACCGAACTATTGAGTTTTTATTTATATTTTTCAGTTTTCAAATGAATAGAATGGTGTTCGGTAAATCTTATCATGCGGATAGCCTATCCAAATGTACATTGATTACATTAGTAACATTCTATCTATTAATCAAAGGAGTCATTCCTTTAAATATATCATTATTTGCCACTCCTCTCTTTGGAGTATATCTATCATACGTACTGAACATTATACAGGAACTGATAGACAATCAAGAAGTTCCTAAACCATTCGTAAAGAAGAGATTGAGAGAACAAATTATTGATATATTAGAAGAAGATTTGAGCGAGGAACACATAAATGAAATTTGTAGAGTGAAAGGTATCAATCCTAAAGTAGCTGAAACTGTTTATCTCTATATTGACAATTCAAAAGATGAAGTAGCGGATATATTGGATATTCAAGGTACGACAGTTACTAGGAGATTGAAAAAGTTTATAGAAAAAGCGACTTTAAAATAAGTCGCTTTTATTGTATAATTTGAATGAGGTGAATTTATATGATAAAAACAATTAAGATTTGCGCTGATAAAAGCGTTTATCCTTCAGATTTAATTATTGGTAACGAAGGTGAAAAAGGTGTGAACACTTTAAATTTTGATATAGAAACGAGTATCCCATCTATAAAATGGTATTTAATTTTTGATAACAAAGCTTATCCTATCAGTAATAACAAATTAGTAGTCAATGAAGCTATGACAATTAAAGGAACACATATTTGTTATGTTATTGGTAGTGATGCTAGACCAGGGCAAAAAATCAATGAAGGAACATTATATTTTAGAACAAATAAAATTATTATGAGGGTAGGTGAATAGATATGGATTTAGATAATATTATTGTACCAGATGATATTTCGGTACAAAGTAATGAAGAAAGAATTATAATTGACCCAATTACAAGGGTTATCAATATTCCTGATGATTATGTAATCGGTGTTGAAAGTGATGAAAAATCAGATAGAATGTATTTTCAATGTCCTAAAATCGTAGGTGACAATGTAGATTTAAGCAAATTGAAACTATATGTCAATTTTGAAAATGCAAATAAAGAAAGAGATAATTATTTTGTTAATGATGTTACTGTAAGTGAAGGAAATATTTTATTCTCATGGCTATTCAGTAGAAAGGTGACAAAATACAAAGGTGATGTTAAATTTATTGTATGTGCTAAAAAATCAGAAGATAGTCTTACATTAGAATGGAATACTACAGTAGCTAAAGGACTTTCATTAGAAGGTATCGAAGTCGAATTAAGTGACGAAGAACAATCAATCGCTAGTGATTACTTAATCCAATTAGAAAAAGAATTATCAGCATTGGCTGAAACCGAAAATAACAGATTACTTACTACATCAAGTAATCAAATCACCAACATCACAAATAAAGGTTCTGAACAAGTCCAATTAGTAGAAACGCATCAAAAAAAGCTTTAGATAGTATTCCATCTACTTATACAGATTTACAAAAACAAGTTGATACTATTGAAAGTGTAACTAATTCCTCTGCTACAGGAATAGTAGAAACAACTCATACAACCAATGGGTACAAATATTTAGGAAATAGTGCAGAAAAACCTATTAAACAAATTGTTATTAAAGGTAACACAGTACAAGTAACAACTAAAGGGTATCAATTATTTTATTTACCTGATGATACAATAATATCAAATGGTGTTACAACAACTATAAAAGATGGTTTAATTTCATGTGAAGGAACTGTTGCAGTAAACGGTTGGTTTGATGTCAGCAGGAAATTAAATATATCATTGAAACAAGGTATTGAATATACATTTAGTATAAATAAAGCATTATCAGTACATTGTGCACTTAAAACATTTGAGGATGCAAGGGGAATAGATAGAAATATTACAATTGGAAAAACATCTATGCAATTTACTCCAGATAGTGATATATCAAGCGCATATGTTTGGATAACGGCACCAGCTGGAACAAATATTGATATTCAATTTAGGGTTCAAGTAGAAAAAGGTTCAACTGCTCATGACTATGAACCATATACAGGTGGTCAACCATCACCTTCACCTGAATATCCTCAAGAAGTAACAGGTGTAGATAAAATTTTAGCTACATTCAAAGGAAACAAATCTACCTTAGCCAAATCATTAAATCATACTTTACTCAAACCTTTATATAGATTGGGTAAAAATGTTTATGATTACATTGATTTTAACAAAGGTAAGATTATAAGAAATATTGGTGTAATAACTTTTGATGGAAGCGATGATGAATTATGGAATCTTTCAAAAACTCAGTATACTAACAATATTAGGTTTTACACTGGAATATTGGCTGACACGTCAATTAAACTTAATTTGCTCGTATTATGCAATAAATTTATATATGTAAAAGATATGCAAGGTTATGATTTAACAGGAATATCTTTTACAAATACACTAGATATTCAACTTGATAAATCAAATCTTTCAACACAAGACTTAACTGGTTTTAAAGCATGGCTCAATAAAAATCCAATTACTGTAGTTTATCAACTCGCTACACCTACAGAAGAAGATATACCATCTGCTTTATTAACTCAATTACAAGCTTTACAAACATATTATCCAGTGACATTCATCAATTTCACAAGTACTGTAAAACCTTTTGTAGATTTAGAATATATTGCAGATACGAAACATTCAATCAATTCTCTTTACAATACAATCAATCGTTCATTAGGCATCAATTCTATAGATAACGACGTTGTAGGCGTTCAAATCAATTATTCAGCTGGAACAAATACTCGTTTAGCAGGAGCAATAGGATTGACTTCTGGGGAAAGTTTTGATAAATTCAAAATGTTTGGTGGAAGAAAACGTTGTAATGTAGCAGATAATGGAACAGTCCTTGCTTACTATGGTGATGATAATTACAAAGAAGATGGTTCAAATGGACAAGTGATGGTTTATCAACCTAAATTTTATTATTTAGTTGTACCGATTGCTTATGAACCTATTGATAACGAAGTTGGGGGTTATCATTTAAAAGTAGCTAATTATTATGTAAGTGATACTCCTCGTCCAGGATTTAAAGTTCATCCTGCTTTTATAAATGAAGATGGTTTAGAAGTTGACTATATTTTAATCGGTGCATATGAGGCATCCATCTATGATACTTCCGCAAATGCTTATTTAAAACAAGATGAACAAGTAGCTGATTTTGATAAAGACTTGTTATGTTCGATTAGCAATGTTAAACCTTGTAGTGGATTGACTCAAAACTTGACAAGTGCTAATGTAGAAAAACTTGCTAAAAATCGTGGTGAAGGTTGGCACTCAACTTCTATTAAGGACGTATCAATGGAACAACTATTAATGATTATTGAGTTGGGTACAATGAACACCCAAAATGGAATTAATCAAGGTGTTGTTTCAATAGTTGATAATAGTTCTTACAACTGTGCTGTTAACACAGGAAGTACTTCATCTTTAGGAAATGCTACAGGACGTGCTACTACGTCTATAGAATATAAAGGTGAAGATAGAACGGAATATACAGGAGAAAGTCAAACTTCAATTTCATTTAGAGGTGTAGAAAATTTTTGGGGAAATATTTGGAAGTTGATTGAAGGATTGAGATTTTGGGGAAATACTCATATGCTTGGTGGACAACCTTACGTATGCAAGGATTTTAACTATACTGAAAATAAACACAGTGATAACTATGAAGGTGTTGGATTTACACTACCAAATAGTAATGGATATATTAAAGCTATGGGATATAGTCACAACTATGATTGGTTATTCATTCCTTCAAAAGTTGGTGAAGATAGTTCTAAACCCGTTGGAGATTATCTATACTCAACTCCTAAACTTAATGACTATAGGGTCGCTCTATTGGGCGGTCGTTGGTTTGATGGGTCTCGTGCTGGTGGGTTCTGTTGGAATTGTAATGATGGTGTTGGTACTCGCCATCGTGCTATCAGTGGTCGCTTGGTGTATATCCCAAATTTAAAAAATTGGTAAAAATAACTTATATAAAACCTCAAAAAGAGTCTTAAAGGCTCTTTTTATTATGAAAATGATACTAAAAAGATACTACATTTTATTTTAAAAAGTGTTATATTAATAGTCGAGGAGGGGATGAACATGAACAATTATTACAATCCCATGCAATCTAGAGTTGACTCGTTGATGCAACAAAAAGCTATGATTGAACAGCAATTACAATCATTACAGCAAATGAATGTTCCTAACATTAATATCAATAACATTCCATCAAATCCTACACCATCAAATTTTGATTTTAACGGTAAGTGGGTAGATGGAGAAGAACAAGCGAGAAATGTAGCAAATAACAATCTTCCATTGATACTGTTTGATAACAACAATCCTGTTTTCTATATGAAAAATATGGATGGTGCTTTCAAGAAATTCAAATTTGAAGAAATCAAAGAAGAAAAAGTTGAAAATGCAAACAACGAACGTATGGATATGCTAGAAGCAAAAATGGACACCATTTTAAAAGCATTACAAGGCGAACCTCAACAAGTACAACAAAATGTACCTAGTGAACAAAAACCTCCTCAAAACACAAGAAAAGGGGGCAAAACAAATGGCTAACCCTTTAAAGTCTTTCATGGGTGGAGGCACAAATCCATTGGGTGGTATGATGAACCCTCAAAATATGCTCATGAATATGCTAAAACAACGTAACCCTCAAATGTTCAGTCAAGTAAATCAAATGATGAATAGTGGAGTCAATCCAAATGATTTTATGAAACAAATGGGAGTTACACCTCAACAAATGGAAATGGCTAAACAACAAGCTAAAAAGATGTTCGGTAACAACATTAAATTTTAATGTAGTTATAAATATATTATAGAAAAGGAGAGAGGTCTTATGACAGATGCAGGAATGGGTATTCAACCTACTTACAATCTAGCTGAAAGAGACAATGATGGTTTCGGTGACGGTTTTGGTGCATGGTTCTGGGTTATCTTAATCTTATTATTTTGTAATAATGGTTGGGGTAACAATAATGTCACTAATGACGCATTACTTGATGGTGAGTTCATTAAACGTGATATTTTTAATACTAACCAAAACGTTTCTAACTCTGCTTGTCAAACTCAACGTGATGTATTGGAAAGTCGCTATACTACTCAATTAGGTATGCAAAACCTACAAGCTAGTCAACAAGAATGTTGCTGTACAACTCAACGTGCGATTGACAACGTAGTAGCACAAGATTATAAAAACACTTGTGAAATTACTACAGCAATCCATGCTGAAGGTGAAGCAACTAGAGCCTTAATCAATGCTAACACAATGCAAGAATTAAGAGATAGATTAGCCGACAGAGATAGAGATTTATTAACAGCTAATTTCCAATTATCTCAACAAGCACAATCAGCTAACATTATCAGTACATTACAACCTACACCTAAACCAGCGTATCTTACTTGCTCACCATATTATGCTTATAATAGTGGTGCTTGTTTCGGTAATGGTTGCGGATGTAATGGAACAACTTTATAATCTAGTCGCATGGCGATATTAGGTTTTATCAAACCTTTGGATTTAAACATTAAAAAGAACGGTTCAAAGGAACTGTTCTTTTTATTTTAGAAAGGAGAAAATTATATGATTAATAGTATTGGAGTGGCTAGTCAAACAGTAGCCGTAGGACAAAATGTATTATTTCCAACAGACCGAGTAAGAACACGTTCTTGTCAATGTGCTTGTAAAGGATGGTTAGCACATGATTTAGGAAGTGGTTTATTTACTTTAACTAAACCAGGTATTTATGAGGTAGAATATAGTGCTAACATCACATCTACCACACTAGGTGAAGCTTCATTAGATTTAGAACTAGATGGTGAAACCATTGGTGGAACTAGAAGTATCTATACAGTAGCTACAGCGAGTGCATTGGGAAACGTAGATGGTAGTACATTAGTGCAAGTACCATGTGGTGCTTCATATGTCATTTCATTAGGAAATAATTCAGCTTTACCTTTAACTGTTCAAGATGCAAATATCATTATCAAGAAGATTGCATAATGAATGAAAATTTAGATTTTCTAGACGCTATCACTCTTGTTTCTTTTATTCTTCAAGTACAAAACAATGATGAACTTCATAAACAAGCAAGTAATGATGAAGTCATAGAAAATCTTCATAATGATATTATGTCTTTAATGATTGAAAACAGACAGTTATCTAAAAAGATAATAGAACAGAATGAAGAAATCATTAAATTGTTGAAGGAGGGTAAATTATGAGTATGAAGAAAATGTACCAACAAGCCATGAGTCATCCGCAAGTAATCGAAAAGATGATGGAGGACTTTGATATTGTCATGGACATTATCAAAGTGGAACACCCAGACCGTTATCGAGATATTAAAACAAATCTTTATATTTTAGTAAATGGGTATCATTTTGACGAGGACACATTGAATGATATTTATGAAGATATGGTAAATGATGATGGTTCAAAAGCGCCTAAATGGAGTGTAGAAGAAACAAACTCGGTGGCACGTAGTAATGGTATCTCTTTTAGGGATTTCAACGAATACGATTGGAATTATGCCATGAATATGATATATAGTGATTATTGCGAAGTGCTAGGAGATAATGTAACATCCTATGTCCGTATGGCTCACAAGTTCTTGAACGATAAAGATGCCCCAGATGGTAAAGCTTTAAGATATGCAATGTGCATGAAAAAAGACTACAAATAAATGTAGTCTTTTTTGCATATTCGCAACCAAAATGTTTTAACGGAGAAGTGAGAGGTGATGGGTAGTACCTCTCACATATATTATTTTAACATACATATTTATTGTTGTAAACATCATTTAGCAATTTTTTTATTTGTTCAAAATCATTTGTAATGATTGCTATTCCACCTGCATTGTTTATCTTTCGGCATTCTATTTCCTGTTGTTTACTTGGCCGTCCTGTTCCATCTTCTCTTTTAAGTTCCAAGCCTATCAATCTTCCATTGATACATACTAGTATATCTGGCACTCCACTTCTTTGTGAAGCGTTACCGCCGATATTTAAAAACCACGCTTTTTCTTTAAACGTGGTTTTAATATATGTTTCAACCTTCTTGACTAGGTTTGACTCTAAAGGCGACCTATTAAAGGTCATCTTCTTCATCTTCTACTTCCTCAACAGTTTCTTCATCTGCTAATCTAACAATTCTTTTAATGTTGGCATAAACATATCCGTTTTCATTATCTTTAGGGTCTGAATGTTTGACTTCACATACTAAATTTTTACCTACTAATTTTGGCAAATCTTTAGATAATGAGAAGTTTTCTAAAGAACTGTCTCCTAAAGCTGTTCTTGCTAAAATTGAGAATAATACTAAACCAATAGGGTTTTTATCTGTTTTCTTTAATTTTTTATTTAAGTCATAAGTTTGTTTGATTGTTCCACCATTTGCATGAGTGAATACTACTTCGATTTTAGATGGTTTTGCTTTAGGCATTGCTTTTGCACTTGTAATTCCTAAAACTACATCTTCTCCTGCAGGTACTAATACAAAACTACTTTCTACTAATTGAATTGTGTCCATAATCTCTAATCTCTCTTTCTCTATTTTTTCTTTCTCAATGTTAATGTTTCTTTTGTTGATTTGATTTCATACTTGTCTAATACTCCGTCAAGTTCCATTGCTTCAACATCATAAGAAACAACTTCTTTAACTGTTTTAGATAATGTATAGTTACCTAAAACGGCTTTTGTATCGTTATCTCCCATTTGTGAAGATAACTGTTCTTCGATGCCATTTTCACAAGCCTTTAATTGTTTTTCTAAATCTGCTAAACCTGTTTCTTTTTTGATGGCATCTATTTTAGCGATAAGTTCATTGGCTTTTGCAACCAAATCGTTATCGTCTAAATCATTTTGAGGTTTTGAAGTTCTTAAAATATCTAAATATTCTTTGTCCTTCACTTCATCAAATGCAGGACTAAATCCTGTCTTGATATGTTCATCATACCATTTATCAGCTAATTTAATCAAGCCTTTAATGTTAAAATGATTTACAGGAATTTTATCGTCTTTTTCTAAAACAACGATTTCCCCATCTGTAATATCAATATAAGTTTTATTCACATCATATGTGAATAATTGAGTATTGCTATCATCTACTACAAAATTTTGAGGATTGTTATAATCATCATCTTTTAAGAATGATACAACTAAATGCACTCTTTTAGCACCTTCTAAATAAGCATATTCCAATGCTTGACATAAATAATAAACAGGTGGATTGTCTATCCAATCCTCTGCACGTTTGGTAGTCTTGTATTCAAAAATATCTGATACCTTACCGCTAGGACGAACGAGTTTACTATCCCACATACCACCATAGATTTTTTCATTAGGATAGAAGTCATATTTGACTTCATTGTATCTATTACCGAAAAATTCTTCTGGTGATAATACGTTTTCACTAATTTGTTCTTTAGTCCATTTAATTTGTTTTGGTTCAATAGCTTTACCAGCTAAAGTATAAATCGTATCTTCAAATGGAGGTCTAGCACATTTAGTGATTTCACACCACATTTGAAATGGAGTATTCCATTTATTCAATCCTAAAATTCCTGCTAAACGAGTACCTGTAACTTTCAATTTACTTCTTGGCTCTCCATCTACTAAAATAATTCTTTTCCCATCTTCACTGTATTTCCAATCTAACATTTTTATTCTCCTCTATCTTCCCTAATTTCTATACCATAATTCTCACATACCTGGTGTTCAATTTGACATCCTCTATAATCGTACCAATCACCTATAAACAAAGCTAAATCGCATTCACTTAATAATTCTAAAGATTTACCTAACCAATAGACACCACTGCTTTTTACATCTTTTTGGTTCATCTTCTGTAAAATAACTTTCAGCTACTTCAAAGCCTTCATTTAATCTACGTGATAATCTTTCAATAGCTTTATCTCTTGCTTCTATAATTTCCTCTTGCGTCTTACTACGCATTGGTTGACTTACAAATAATCTTCTCATAATCATTTGAGAGTAGGAGTTTATTCAACCCCAAACTCGTCCGCCTTTTCTTCAATCTTTGTCATCATAGAAACTGCTTTTGTTTTAGTTAAAGCCATTTCGCCTTTTTTGAATTTTTCAAGGTTGGCTAAAGTTTTTTCACCATATCCTGGTTTCTTTTCTTGACAAGCTTTGATTAAATCAATCATTTCATCTACATAAGCCATAGTTGGTTGGTCGTCATTTACGACTTCTTGTTTAGCTTCTTCTCTTTCTTCTTTAGTTGGAGGAGGTGTAGGTTTAGATTTTTTAGGTTCATCCTTTGTTACATTTAAAGGTTTTTCTTCTGCTTTTCTATCTTCTTTAGCTGACTCTGGGTCGATTTCATATTGTGTTTCTGGTAACAAGAAGTTATTTAGCACAAAGTATTTGATAGCCATTGTTTCAGCTTTGTAAATACCTTTATCTAAATTATCACTACCTTCTGCAATAATTGGATAATCTTCAAATTCTCCTGTGTCTGGGTCAATCAAACTCATATTTCCTTGAATAGTAATCAAGTTCATATTTTTAGTTTTTTCAAGAGGTGTGAATAATCTATTTACAATAGATAATTTGTAAATCAATCCAACTTCTCTACATCCTTGTCCTAACACTTTACGATAGTAAGACGACTTGATGTATTCATATCCTTGTGCATCATTGTACCCATCTGTAATGTAAGGTTGTTTTGCTAAATATAGACCTAAATCAAAAATCTTTTTGTATAGAGCAGGTCTCGGCTCTAATTTTGTTTTAGCTACTGCCATTTTCTTTTTCTCCTTTGTTTTCTTATTTTTTTTAATGCCTAGAAAATCATTTATTCTTTTCTTTGCAAGATTAATATACCACTCTTTATCAATAGTGTCAATAGTAATTTTACAAGAATTGTCTATAAGTGCATGAGGTGGACAATTTTGAATTGTATCTTTTCTCATAAAGAAATCTCCCTTTTCGTCCGTTTCCCATACTATCTTATAAGTTTTATTTCCTTTTTGATTGATGTAGTATCTCGACCATTTTTCCTCAAAGTCTACTTCTTGAACCAATTCTTTGTCCAAATATGTTTTCTTTACTTTTTTAACCGCACCTAGATTTTCATCTTTGACCGCATAAATACGATTTACCCTTTGTACTTCTATTTCTTCACCGTTCACATAATGAACTGTCTTATCGTAACTACCTCCTGTTTTTCCAATCAGTTGAAATTGGAAAGGGTCATTACAAGCATTGATGGTATCTTCTACAGGTACATCACTAATAAAATAATCAATAATAGCCTTTGCTACAATAGAAAATGAATTATGCTTGAATGATGGCTTATAATCGCTCACATAAGCACCTTTTACTTTCAACGAACCATCTTCTTTTTCAAGGATATAATTGTTCACATCTTTAATAATATAACGCTTGATACCCTCAATTTCTAATTCTAGACGTGTTCTCTTTTGCCATTCATTCATAACATCATTAGCTATATCCATTTCGCTTTCATGAATGATAAAAGCGACACCATCTGTATTTACATTAGTAAGTCTAATTGTCTTACATTGTTTACACAACTCAACACATAAATCCGTCAATAGTAACTGTCCTGTTACACATACTGAACGACCATTACGTGGGTCGTAGCAATCACTAAACTGTTGTAATGAAATACCATAAACTGTATTGATAGGTACTTTAAGAGAATTTGCTACTCTCTTGTCACCTCTATGTTTAGCGTCAATACGTTCTTTCTTCATATTGAAGAATTTATTAGGGTCTGGTACTGCACGGCTCGTAAGTCCATATTCTTCCATCAATGATGGATATAGGGAAGTTACGTCGGCAATCTTTTGAACATATCCATTCTCGTTTACAATGATTTCATTTTGAACACTCGCATGAACACCTCCCCAGGCGAATACCCATTCCAACCCTAAAAAATCAATTTTAAGTTTCTTATTGAAAAGTACCTCCGTAGGGATATTTTCATCAAAAGCTTGGTAGAAAAAATCCTTTACTTCTTTAGGGATATTGTTCCAATTTACTGTATCTGGAAACTGAATATCTCTTTCGTCATTAAACTCGCATCTTTCAGCACCTAAAGAGATACTCGCTAACTGTCCATTTGTTCGATATAAGGCTTCTTCTGGTGTCAAACCTTCTCTTGTACCATTGAATACTTTAGCCTCTAAATAGTCCATTCTTTCGTCAATTAAACGTGATGTAGAGTCGACATCATGGTGACAATAGAATAGCATTTCGTCAAACTCCTCTTTAGTCCACGGATGGTCTATTTTAAAGTCTACACTTGACTCTTGAATATCCATGAGCATATTACCTTCAAGTTCCTTTAAGGACTGTCTCAAAGGCATATCCAATCTGAGGTCACTTGTTGGTGGTATTTTGATGTACGGTTGGTCGAATGGATAGGTCCATCCATCTTGATGTTCCTCGATAATATAATCATTAATATCCTTAATAAAATCTGGTGTATAATGGTTTAAAACACCTTTGAGAATATAATTATCATAATGTTTATTGTTATATCCTACATAGATGAAATCATGCTCATTGATGAAATCCTCAACACCTTGCGGGTCATTATGGAAATCATAGAACTTTCCTGTCTGTCTATCTTTGATACATAATAACCAATCGTAAGCTGTGGCTTCAAAGTCAAAAGCTACTAATCTACTTTTCCACCCATCATCTTGTTTTCCCATTCTTCAATCTCCTCTTTATAAAAATAAATTCTACCATTTACAGGTAATTTATGATAAGGTAATCCTTTCATATCTTTCCATCTGTCAAGGGTTCTCTCACAAATCCCCCAACGTTTCTGTAAGTCTTTTTTAGTCAATTTTTCCATTTAAATCATCCTTTCTATGTTTATTGAAATAATCAATATCAAATTCTTTCTTTCTAATTGTATATTTTCCTTTATACAATGTTTTTTCTCTACACGCTCTAGATACTTGTCCACCTGTAGTATCATACTCATACCCTATATCTTTAGGAATTCCTGTATAAACAACCTCTCCTTGTCTGTTAACAACTTCATAAGTTTCTTCTTTAGACGTTGGAGGTTTGAAATAATTTTCAGCTAGGAATGTAATATAAAGACTCGTCTTATATGTACCTCCTAAAGCTTTGTATTCTGCGGGTTTCGGTGAACGCATATAAAGTGCATAGAAATCTTCTATGATTTCTAATTGTTTTCTTTTACTCTCAATCACAATATCTCTCCTTCTTTTATTTCATAAAATTTATAAGGCTCAATCTCAATAAAATCATCTACTACGATAAATTTGTATTCACATTTGATTGATAGATAAAGGTCTTTATCATCTACGAGAAACTCTCTTTCAAATTTACCTAAATCCTTACCTTTGTTGTTGATACCAATATATTCAGCTATTCTAGGCTCGTCTAGAATTTTAAAATTATCATTAGCTTTCAATATATCCAGCCATGATTGATAGAGTTTAGAATTAAGACGAATACCATAAAATCCTTGACGGTCTGGCTTCTTTAAGTCCGTACCGAATTTCTTTTTATCATGTACTATTCTTCTATAGTCTTTGGTCGTAGCAATCTTTAAAGATTGCTTTTGAGTGCGACTGTCCGTATAAGGGAGAATTAGTTCACATTGAATATCCTGTTCTTTTCTAAACTCTTTAAGTAATTTAATAGCTTGTTGAGTGTTATTCAAATACCTAAAATAATCTGAATAGAGTTGATGCCATGATGGTATCTTAAATGTTCTCTCTATCATTTTCATCATCCTTTCTAGGACATTCAGAAAGAAGCTTATTAGGTATAAAATGCCTTGTTGTGTCCATCCCTAATGTGAAATCAATTAATAAAGATTTTTCTCTACATTCTTGTAAATGCTCACAAAAATCACATCTAGTGAATTGTTCCATTTTATCACATCCTTTGTCTAAAATTATCTAAAGCTTCTACATTGAAGTCAATCCCATTTGAAACACGTTCGTAAATATCTTCTTCTACAGTATCTTTTGTAATCAACCAATGGTAACTACATTTACTAGTTTGTCCATTCCTATGTATACGTGCTATAGCTTGGTCGATAACTGTACTTGATTGGTTTGGTTCATAGAAAATCATATTACTAGAAGCAAACAAATCTATTCCTGCATTAGCTGAACGATATTGACATACAATAACTTGAATGTCCTCGTTCTCTTGAAAATCTTTCCATATGGACTTGTTTCTTTGTTTCCCATCCAATGTTACATAATTGATTTTCTTCTTCTCTAGAAGCTTGTGAATTTGAGATAGAGAATAGGTGAACTCCGCAAAGATAACGAGTTTACCATTCAAACTGTCGATAAGTTCATCTAGCATTTTTATCTTCTCACATTTAAGTTCATGAAGTTCTTGATAATCGTCTATTACAAAGCCACTACATAACTGTCTTAACTTCACAATGACGGACATAGGATTTCCTATATTCATATCAAATTCTTCTATGAAGTTTTCTAAAGCTTCTTTGTATTTCTTCTTTTCTTTGAGTTCACAATCAATGATATTGTCTGGTAATTTGTCTGGCAAATCAAGACATGACTCCTTATCAATATAATACGCTTTTTCACTTATTTTGTCTAGCAATTCTTGAACATTTCTATATTTTACTATAATTTTAACATACGTACCTGGTAACTGTCTTTGTACAGTATGATGTGCTAGAAACTCGTTATAAGTTCCTAGATAATTAGGAAGAATAAAATCAATTTGAGAATAATAATCTTCATAATGCCCGTTATGCATTGGTGTACCTGTCATGATATACCTGTATTTGCTCATATTTTTAAGTTTATGAATAAATTTAGTACGTTTGGTATTTCTATGTGCTATGGAATGTGACTCGTCCAATACGATACAATCCCATGCTCTCTCATACTCTTTTCTTCTCCACACCATATCATAAGACACAACAACTAAATTTTTAAGATACTTTGCTTTCCTCTTACCTAGTTTTTCAATATCTCTGTTCCATGACCCTTTGACTGATGCGGGACATATAACTAAAGCGTTTTCTATTTCTCTAGCCATAAATAGGTTACATAAATGGCAAAGAACTCCTAAAGTTTTGCCAGTTCCTTGCTCACAAAAAAATGCAAAACTTTTATTTTGAGTAGCTAATTCTACCATCTTTTTTTGGTGACTAAATAATTTTACCACGATATTTCACTTCCGCTTCTTTTACAATTTTTAATCTACCATATCTTTTTTCCATTAATATCACCTCTTACCATTATTAGATGTTAATAGATTAAGTATTTGTTTTTGGTGTTCAAACAGTTTCATTGTCGTATCTCCATACCAATTCGTCAATGGTTTCATCATCTTTGACATTTTTATAATATCCTCTCATTCTCATACCAACAAGTGTACCGATTTCGTCAAAACAATCATCACCACATCCATCATCTTGAAACTCTTTCAATAAATCTACTTCAAATTTAGTCATTTTCTAACCTCCTAAACGTTTAATAAAATTTACATAATAAATACAAAACTATATTTATTATTAAAAATCTTTCTACATAATCCTTGAATTGTATACAATTGCGTAGTCTCTCAAACCTATCAATATCTTTTT
>UMLM01063422.1_pt1 | contig 47571 bp, 42 predicted proteins | sample 1966571 | NCBI WGS metagenome assembly UMLM01 (sample SAMEA4836203, study PRJEB28245) | human gut metagenome | biome: gut microbiome; material: fecal sample | place: Denmark | collected 2008 | reverse complement strand
GGCAAACTATCTGGCAAGGATTCTCCCGTCCAAACTTCGGGTAGTCCGTTCTGTAAATATTGTTGAATATTCGCAAACTTACCGTTTAGGTCGGTTGCGACTTGACTGGCTGGTTCACCGTTCGTGATGTTCATGTTATATGTACCGCCAGAGGTAATATCAATGTTGCTTGTAAAAGCAGCCATTCTCATCATTCCTTTCTTAATGAGTTTTGATATTAAATAAAAGGGTGTACTTATTAATACACCCTGTTTATTAGAATTAAATACTATTTATTATCCGTTACCCTCTAAAGCCTTGACACGTGCTTCAAGTGTGGTATAATTATCATTGAGCTGAGTAATATTATTTTGAAGCGCAACTATCTGCTCTGCAATTTTGTCAATAAATGCAGAAGGTTGTCCTTGAATAGCAATTACAAAACCACCAGTAATATTATCACCGCCAGTTGTAAGTACATAAGCACCTTGACCATGCACAGGAGTATACCCCGATACATTGCGAAACGTCATATACTTTTTACCCGAACCTACATCTTGCGGAAACTGCACTTTCACCTTTCCGTCAGATTCAACACTATCCACTACAACTGTATAGATATAGGGGATGTTATGCTTGACTTTTAAATTTCTATCTGATATAATACCTATAGCAGAATTAAGTTCATCTAACTCTTGTGGTGTCATATGCTCATCTCCTTACTTACCACCACCACTTGAACCACTTCCACCAGAACCTGAACTACCACCGCTTGAGCCACTACCAGAGCCAGAACCACTTGTCGTGTCTTTGATGCTACCTTCTTTAAACTCGTAATACGGTAAACTACTGATATTAGAAGCAGTAATACTCATTTTGGAAGATGTGTCTAATGGGATTGTGAGTGATTGAATAATAAATCTTTGTTTATTAAATTTATAATAATCATCTGTAACTGTAATTACTCTGTTTACATCAAGGTGCGGAAGTAACGGACAACTAAAATCCATTGTTTCTTGCATAATAGACTTTTGATTGAGCGTATATTCCGCATAATCCTTTGCTCTATCATTGTTATATACAGACGTAGATTCTTCATAATAAGCCTTACGTCCAATATTCTCAATAGATACTTTAGAAATAGGATTATGATTTTCAGCAGTATATGTATAAGTTACAGTGTTATCACTATTATTACCAACAATTGTAACGCTATTAATAATATCAACAGTGTTCAATGTTAGTTTTGGTTCAAGATATTCAGAAGAATCTTCGTGAAAATCCCATATAGAATCAGCAGAACCATAACTCATATCCAGAGTACCATTGTCGAAACGCATATGACCATCGGTGTCATAATAGGTATCAGAACCCATAACGTTACCCATTTCAATAAATACATCTGCAAGATATGAAGCTGGGGCTTTTTCCATCTCATAAGGGAATTTTTGGTCAAGCAAAGATACATCAATTAGAGGTGGTATAGCATCAATTACCATACCATTACCAAGGTCAAGCATTAAAGTATCTTTAATTGCTTCTGGAATAGGAGTATTTTCTTTGATTACGTGCGCAACAGTAATTTGGTTATATCCTGTCTCAGAACCCAAGAAACCATATTTATCAACACCTTCAAGTGTAATACTATTTGTTTCTCTATCAATAGAAGGATTTGTAACACAAAATACTCCTTGCGAGAACCAATAAATATCTCCTGTATAAATATCTTGTAATCCAATATATAATTTAAATTTTCTATTTAACCAAATAGGAGCATCAACAGATGGAATAAATTCTCCTTCTGTATCAACAAGAGTAAATGAACAAGTTCGTCTAACTCCTTGTTGATAATTAACTGAAATAGAACCACTATTTTCAGAAGATAAATATCCTGTAATGTCGTTTAAAGTATTCTCGTAATGGTCAAGTAAATCTACTTTAAACATTGGATAAATTTCATCTCTTGACGCAATCTCGGCATACTTTGTATTGTATACATTATAGAACTCCATCTTTATTCGTCACTTCCTTGGTTAATTACAGAGACTCCATCTAATGTACCAACCTCTGTAAATGTCCATGTAATTGTGGTTGGATAAACTTGACTATAATCATCAATTTTACCACTATTTGCATCAATCTGAGCACGCCACATATGACCCTTTAGGTCACGGATTAGCACTTCAACACCACTTGCAATTAGTGCGTTCCAGTCATCGAACATTGAAGCTGGTTCATTATAAATATATTTATTATTTCTATATGGTGAATACTCTGCAAAATTATTTACAATAACTTTATTATTGTATACTTTGTTTTCTTGCATAGTAGTTAAATACGTTGTTAAACCACCAGAAATATAATTTCGTTTTTGTACTGAGAATTTGGGATAGCGTGACAATCCTTCAAACTTAGTTTTAAGAATGTTTTGTGTTAAATCTTGTGCTTCAAGATTTAGTCCGAATTTCCATGTTGCATCAGAACTATATGTACTTGTAGTACCTTCTGTTAATTGCATTGGGTTTACACACCATTCATCAAAACGGACATATAAACGGTTTGTGTCAACAGCAATACCAAGACGTTTCTCAAATACAGGAACGATAGACCAAGTATATTCCTGATTGTTAGCAATCATAAAATCTTCAATATACTCATTGTCTAATGTCGCAAATCCAATATTGTGTAATCTATCTTCAAAAGTAGACCTACGATAAATAGTATAGCCCAATAACTGACCAGTATCAGTCTTTAGGTTGGACGAAGCAAGAGAATTATTATCAAATTTAACATTAACAACCGTATCAGCATAAGTGTCAAAATTTGGCTCAAAACTAAAATCTTGATTTAGATAATCATTAATTTCAGACTGTGACATACTTCTACGCAATAAAGTAGCATAATCAAAATACGTCTGTGCAGACAAAACTAATTTAGTATATGTCTCATTTGTATTTCGATTTGTTTTATGAACGACTACACCAGTCTCATCTTTATAATAAATATCTGTAGGTGTGATAACAACTTTAACAACCTTTGAATTAGTAGTATCATCACCCATAATATAATATTGTGAAAAGTCCCAATTTTTACTTGAAAACCAAAGATATTCTGTATCCTTTTCTACAGTATTAGTTGATTGAAGCATAGGGAAAACATTATTGCTCACTCCACGAAGTTTAGTATCTTCAACAGAATCTGCTGCTGATATACGGCGTACATACCAACGTCCAATAGGGTCTGAATGTTCAAACAATACATTTAACGCTACACCATTATAACTTTTAGCATTATTTGACAGACCAATAATATTACCAGTCTTACCAGATTCTACATAAAATTGTGCCAAGATTGTATAATCTTTTACATTAATATTCTTACCACTAACTTTATCATATGTTAAATCACCGGATTTAATATGTAGCGTATTATTGTCTGTAAATTCATATTCTCCATTAATAGTAGGATAAGAGACCTTAACAATGTTATAATATAATTTTGCAGCATTATGTTCTGAATTAAGTGTAACAAGTGGACTGTCAATAACTTCTGGTGAACTATATAAAACATCAAACACTTTGTCAACAGAAACTTGTACTCCATCTTGTGTTTCAATACTAAGTACAACCTTATATTTAATTCCTGTCACAAACCCATCAAATGTATATTTAATATTTGAATTATAAATATCATCTGTTTGTTCTATTAATACATTAGTATTTGCGTTATATAAACTCCAATTATGATATTTAATAGAAACATTTTGAGCTTGTGCATAATGTCCAACAAACGTATATTGCCTTTGATTTAGATTACCATCTGCATCTTTAGAATCACTCGTAATATCATCAATACTAACGACAGGTGTATTTCTTGTCTTAAAATAAAAACCATTTAATGTCGTAATAAACGGAGAATATACACTATATGTTTTACCAGCTTCTGGCTTAGTTGTAAATGCAGATTCAATTTTACAAGTACCATCTGTAGATTTATATTCAATAATCTTCTTGTATTGATTATTATAATATAAAAACATATCTTTTTGCACTGTAGTCATCTGTGTTGAGATAACAAATTCTGTATCGCTTGTAATAGTTACAAACTTACCATTGATAACAAACATAGTTGGATTTGCTTCAAATTCTGTAAGTTTCCAAATATAATCTTGTGCATTTTGTAAAGTATTTGCTGGTAATGTAAATGTTACTGTATCTCCACCATATACAGTTGTACTTGGTGTTACAGTATTAGTATAAGAGGTTGTACTTTCATTTAATTTATACACATCAACTCTATATGATGCTAAATTATCACCATTGAACAACCAACTAAAGTTGTTATTAATAGAAGCGTCAACAACGTTATTATTTGGATATACGTTGACTGGTTGATATATCACATTATACAACCTCCTTTCATAATTTAATATAAAAGGAGGGTTTACACCCTCCTTTTTATCTATTCAAGCTAATCATTTTTAGCTGTTTAACAAAAGAATCTCTATCCTTAACAGACGGAAGTTCAAGATGTTCAATATGAATATCTGTACTATTGTCTGTATTAGCAGTAGTGATTTTAGACATTAGTGATTTAGCAGCAGAACCAATATCTTCGATATTGCAGTTCTCATCCATATTATGAATCCAGTTCCACAACTTCTTAGCATCTTCTGCATTAAAGATAACTTCTGCTTTCTGACGCTCACCATGAAGTGCAAACATATCTGTGTCTGTATTAACACCGCCAGTAGCAAAACCAGATTGTTTCTTGGTTTTATTATCTACTTTAGTTGATGTATACGAACCATCTTTATTAACACCAGTAATTTTAAATGTACCGCCATTAGTAGATACCTTATCACCAACACTCAGACCAGACGGAGCTTTACCATTAACAGCAGCTACAGTCTTTCCACCAGAAGAACTACCAGAACCACTGTTGCCATTAGAGCTGCCACCACCAGAAGAACTGCCGCCACCAGAAGTAGCGTTATTCTTCGCTGCTTGTGAAATAGCACCCATACTAAAAGTATCATCTCCGCGTGTAATGGTAACAGAACCATCAGAGTTCTTAACCCATGTAGAACCATCACTACCATTTAATGTTTCACCAGCTTTGGCATTAGTAACAAAGTGCTTACCTAAATCAGAATTAATAGTATAAGTCTTACCACCAGCACCAACAGCCTGATAACCATATTTTGCACCAGTATCATAGCTCTTATAATTTCTAATCGAGTTCATATTTTCGATTTGTTTGTCAAGCCACGGGTCATGAGTACCAGTTTCTTTTTCTTGTCTTGCGATTTCCTTTTGCAGTGCTTTAATTTCTGCTTGATAGTCAGTATTTTTGTTATATTTTAAACCACTGTTCGGGTCAATTACAAGGTCATTAATATTAGAATTATCAAGATTATAATCCTTGATAATATCTGAATTTAATTTATTATTCCATTCAGTTTGTTTTGTATATAATTCATCATACTTTTTGATAAGTTCGTCTAATTTACCACATGCCTGATATACCGTTTTGTCAATGTTATCAACCATATCTTTATTGATTTGCTCTTGCCAATTTTCGCCCCATTTAGCTTTTGCTACTTGAGCATTTATCTCACGTTCGTAAATATCGGAACTATCTTCAACCTTCTTGATGTAATCATTCCAATGGTCAATCTCTTTTTGTAGAGCGTCAATTTTCTCTTGCTTAACAAAATCATCATATGCCTTTTGTGCTTCTTCAATTTTTTGTTGGTCAGCTTCCCATCAATTTGTTATTTTCTTTATTAATAAAAGAAAGATAGGTCATTTCTGCCTACCTCTTACACTTTATTTTCTATACATTATATGTAAGTCCAGACTGTATATTACTATTAATAAATAGAATTAACTTAATAATATATATTACTATATATTATATCGCAGTCGTTACAGTATTGTATTGATATACATTACCTCGGTCTTGTCTGTGTCCAGATTTTAACCGATATAGTTAATTATGGGCATGTAATTTACCCAGCCCTTGTCAGCGTAATAAACACGCTTGTTCTTTTGTTTAGAACTATCAAGAGCTTCAAGAAGCTTTTTCTTTTCTTTTTGTTTATCAAGAGCGTCATTTTCTTCTTCAAGCTTATCAATTTGGTCTTGAATCTTATCAACTTGGTCTTGTGCATATTGCTTTACAGCAGAACGGAGTTGTTCTTGATAATCAAGTTCGCGTTGGATATTATCCAAATTTTCCTGACGAACATTTTCTGCAATATCATGAATGTTATTCTTTAATTCTTCTGCTTGTTTTTCAAGCTTCTGAATATTTTCTTTATTCTTTTCGTAACCTTCTTTATACAGACGATTAAGTTCTGTATTAACTGCTACTAATTGAGCATTAATAGCCATAGCCTTTTGTTTATATAGAGAAATTTTATTATCTAAATAATTTCCCAAATCTTTTTCCAGCTCATCGAAAGTCATTGCAGAATCTTTTGTAACTCTAATAACATAATCATCAATTCTGTCCATACGAGAATCTATTAGGTCGATTGTATGGTCAAAATCATTAATATAATTATCGAACATTTGTGTACGTAAATCATTGATTTTATCGTACATATCCCACCATTTCTTAGAGAGTTCTCTAATTTCTGGGCTATCGTCTGCGAAACCTTGTTTACGATATTGCGCTGCGCGGTCATGATAGAGCTTTTGCATTTGTTGATAATTAGCAATCTGTTGTTGTTCCGTACCAGTATTGCGTTGTAATCTGTTGTTTTCTTCGTCAAGCATAGAAATTCTATCTTCAAAGAAAGTCTTTTGTAGGTCATGCAATTTTTCTTGCATTTCAAAGTCTTTATCTCGATATTCTGATTTGCCTTTATAATATTTTTTCCAGATTGCTTCATATTTTTTAGAATATTGCTTTTCAGTAATGTATTCCATCTTACGTTGGTGTTCAAGTACTTTTAGTTCATTTTCTGCTGCATCATTAGTACCAGAAGTAGAACTTTTACCTGAACCAGAAGAAGATTTACTTGAAGATGAACCACCAGATGAACCACCAGATGAACCCCCAGAAGATGTATGCGAAGATTTATGAGATTTATTAGAAGATGATGTACCATCATATTTGCTTGTAAATCCTTGAACAGTATGTTTACCAGCACCGCCGTGGAATGTACCAGATGAACCAGAAGAACCAGTATATCTTAATCCAGAACTACCATCATGTTTCTCAAGTTTACCTTCGTCAAGAAGTTTAGTAACATTAGCTGGCAATACTGTATCACCTTTATGAAGGTGAACAAGTTCTGCACCATTAACGCCAACATCATATTGCTGACCAGTAGCAGTAATAACACGCTCTTTACCTTCTTCGCCAACAAGAGAATTGGCATTAGATACAGTACGAATAGGTTCTCCCATTTGTGGGTCTTTGCCTTGTGCATATGCTGGCATATCACGACCATTAGCAGATGGCCCTCCCTTGCCTTTTTTGGTTGGTGCTCCACCAAGCAAGTTAGGCAACGAACCTGACTCGTGATACGAATATGTTAATGTTACAGTCTTATTTTTTGGTAAACTATTTAATGCTGTTGCAAGTCTAGAAACAGAACCTTGTGCATCTGATGCAACATTACCGCAATTTTGAATATTAGATGATGTACCAGAAAGACTAATGTTTGCAGCATCCTGCAATCTTTTCTTCATATCGTCAGCAGCATCACCAATAACGCCTAAACCCTCAGAAGCATTATCCTCAATAGCGACTTTCATCTGAATTTCTTTACCAGATGTTGCGTTTTTAATTCCGTCTGTAATACTCTTTAATGCAGAATCGGTAATCCCTTTAAAAGCGTCAGCACCTGTATTGCTACCAGTGGTAAATGTTAATCCAGAAGCCATTGCATTATTAATAATAGATGCAACATTCAAATTGGAAAAAGTTTTCTGTAAAGATTCGGTAAAAGCCGTAGCAGCCTTTGTATTGTCGAATTTGATATTATCTCCATCAATTGTAATACTGCCTTCACCAAGACTATTATTAATTTCTGATGCAATCTTTTTGATTTTCTCAGTATCAAAATTGAAATTATCATCAATCAATTGTTGCATTTGGTTACTGGTATTTTGAATAACAGAAGAAGCTTTTGACAATGCAGCAGAATCATTACTTTCTGGTTTCTCAAAATCAAGTTTTGGTTTAATTTTAATATCAATACCAGCTTGTTGCGCAACGTTCTCTAATTCTTGTTTCTGTTTGGCAATTTCATTAGTTAAATTAACTCTAGCTTCTGTTGCTGACTTAGTACCATTATCTAAACTTGTTTTAAGTGTATAAGTAATATTGCCAGCTTCGTCTATAGATGATTTATCTACGAGACCATGCAGCATATCATTTAAACTCTGTTTAGCTGCTTGTGCTTTAGTGGTTACGTCAGATAGAGCATTCTGCAATGCAGTGAATTGTGTTTCTTCGCTAATATCATACATTGCTTTTGCGCTTTCCAATAGTGCATGGAACGCCTGTTCTGGAATACCCATAGCACTTGCAAGTGCTTTATAATTCTTTATAGAAATTTCGCCAGTTTCTGTATTAACAGTACCAAGGTTCTTACTTGCATCACCAAGTTTTTGGTCTGCATCTATAAGTTCAAAAATCTTATCTCTAAACTTATCCGTATCAACATACATACTACCATCAGAATCAAATCCTACATAATCTTTCAGTGATTTTTGTAGATTTAGAATATCTTGACGAGTAGCTTCGCTTGTTAAACCAAGACCTTTAAGTGATGCCTTATACGCTTCCCAATTTTTAACACCCTTACTTGAGTCTGATGATTTGAGTGCGTAATCAAGCATCTCACCATATTTAGTAACTTCTTCGTCATAATTTTTATTTACAGCAGTATTAAATTCATCATACGCTTCTGTACAATCTTGTAGTATACCATAAAAATCATTATAAACATCAACTAAATATGATGCAGCGTCAGCACCAGACATATTAGAAAGAATTACAGATAATTCATCCGCATAATCTCCACAATTTAGTAATACATCTTGTACTTTGGTTAAATCAGTATTTGAAAGTGATGCTAACCATTCATCCATGCTATCAGCATCTTTAGGCTTAATTTCCATTCCAGAAATTGCTTTAAATTGAGTAGAAAGATTTGAAGCTATGTCTTCTACACTATCTTCTGCGCTGCCAACACCATTAAGAATTTCTCCAACAGTTTGTCCAGTAGTCGTACCCGCAGTTTCAAGAGCAGCAATCATATCATCTATCATCTTCAAATCTGCTGGGTCATCAAGTGTATCTTTAAATTCTTCTAAATCTTGAATCATAGATTCAATTTCTTTTTCGTTATCGTTTGCAGATGTTTCAAATGCTTCGGCTTGTTCTTTTGCTGCTTCGTTACCAGTCTTAGAAAATTCTTCCATATTATCTTTATATGCTTTTAAATATATTTCTTGGTTAGCAACAAGTTGTTTAGCTCTTTCAACACCACTAAGGTCTTTGCTATTATTTTGTGTTACAGTATAATAATCAGTAACTTCATTTCCAGTATCGTAATCGGTTTTTGTTTGTTTGGATTCTTCTGCTATTGGAGTATTTTTATTTTCTTTGTATTCTTTATCAAATAATTTTTTATTTTCTTTAGCTAATTTTTCTTTTTCGATTTGAGCTTGACGTTCCTCTAAATCAATTTTACGCTCAAGTAACTGATTTTGTCTTTCAAGACTATCGCTTTCATCTTCTAAGTCACTACTCCATTTAGAAGTGCCTTTTAATTGATTTATTTCGTCAATACGAGCCTTATTAGACTCAAGTGTATCATTATAACCATCAATGGTACTTTCAATATCTTTGATATTATCTTCTGTGTCTTGAATATTTTGACGCATTTCATCTTCGCTCTCATATAATGCATCAAATACTTTTGGTAAAATATAAATTGCTGCACCAATTGCTGCAATTGGAATTAATAGAGATGCTAAAGAAGATGCTAATGCACCAAATCCAACCGCACCAGCAGCAGCTTCTGTACCAGCAGCAGCAGACGCTGCACCAGCAGCAGCAACCTCTGTACTAGCCGCAGCGGCAGCACTGCCAGCACCTGTTAAGAATCCTTTTAATACATTAAACATGCCACCGATACCAGATGTAGCACCGCCCATCTCTGCGATAGAAGCCGCAATTGAAGCAATCTGTGTGCCTAATTTCATAATTGAAATAGCTGCAAGTCTAACCAATACAGCAGCTAATGCTGTTAGTAACATAGTACCAATTGGTGTTTTATTAATTAATAAATCTAAAACTGAAACTAATCCCTTTAACATATCAATAGCACCATTAATTGTGCCGCTATCTGCTAAATTCATTAAAAATTCTGACCATACAGTTTTTAATTCGTTGATATGCGCTTGCATACTATTTAAATAAATATCATATTTCTGTGCAGAAGTGCCAGCACTATTTGCTGCTACTTCTTGTGCGTCTGAAACTCGCTCCCAGTTTTCCAGAATTGCCATTAAGGTATTTCTTTGGTAAGTGCCACCACGTTTCTGTTACTTTATTGACTATTATAAAAAATATAATAGCGAGATAGGTGCTTCTTAAAAGTGTCTTTACACTTGACCTATCTTCTGCAATTTCATTCACTAAGTATATATTTGCAGTCCAGACTGTCGCATACTTATATTATAATATAAGCCTTTTTCATTCAGTCGTTTCAAGTATTATTTGACTATCTAAATTATAATAAATAACATTATTATATATTAATAATTCTTTACATTCATTAATAATACGTTCCATAATGTCTTTGCTATATACTATGTCTTTGTGTGTAATTAATTTAATGATTTTAAACCCATTATTAATAAAATATTCGATACGTTTATTTTCTTTATGTATAAAGTCTTCATATGTTATTCTTCCCATACGTACAGACATATCATGACCACTTCCATCATACTCGACAACAACATTGTCTTGTAATAATATATCAGCAAAATATTTGCCAATTGGATAATTTAATATGCCATGTAATATGCTACATAATTCCTCTTGTGGCTTAGATGATACAACATATGAATTATTTTTATAAAACTGATGTATATGATGCTTCTCTTGTACGGATTCATTTTGCATAGGGTTCGCAACGCCATAACGTTCAATGTTAGTATTTTTACGTTTTTGTTTGATAGACTCTAAATGTGATACATTATCTACACCATATTTTTGTCGTACTGTATATTGCATATGACTTTTAAAATCTTCAACCTTCATAGCATTATTTACGCCATACTTGGTACTCATAACATCTTGTATCTTTTTTGATTTGCATTTATTACAAGCATCTTTATTGCATCCATTTTTATGCCCACGATTATATTTAGCAATTGTCTTTTCGACAATTGCACCACAATAATCACATTGTACTTGAATAACAATTTCAGATTCTTTTTGCACATCTTCGGTTTTAACATTAATTACTTTACAACAAACATTATATCCTAAATTTTGATAATATAATTTATTCTTCTTAGTAATAACAATTGGAACAATCTGCGTAACTAAAATAATATCACATCCTTTATCTTTCTGATAATGATATTATAACATAATATAATATAGAAGTCAAATAATTTCTTGTGTATTGCCTATCTTAGCATAGGTTTTTACTTTAATTAGAAAAAGTTTTCATAATAATAAAATTATTATGCCCCTGTTTTGTTAAGGGCTGTGGCAATTGCTGACTTATCAATGTCAGTCAAAGATTTCCATTTTTTACCAACTTCATCTAGAACTTCCATAGGGTCTTTCCACGAAGTTGCGCTATCTTTCAGAGTAACTCCCAAATGATTAAGTACTTTTTCGGTGTCGTTAAGTGCTTCACCTTCGTCACTAAGGTATTTACCTACCTTAATATTTTGTAGACGAGAGAATAATGACTTCATACCATTACCGATAGTCTCGCCACTCAAACGAGTAGTACTTGAAACTACGGTCATAATTGAAGCCAAATCTTCAAAACTCATACCAGCAGTTTTTGCTACGCTGGCAGAACGTTGTAGACCATCTGCTAATTCTTGTGTAGAAGTAGCATATGCAAGGTCAAGTGCATCTAATGTATCAATGACATGGGTAGCTTGGTCAGTAGCCATACCAAAACCATTAATAATAGAAGTTAATGCAGTAGATGCTTCATCTGCACCCATATTACCTACAGTAGAAAGCATTGTAGATGCTTTTAGTAATTTAGCTGTATCTTCTTCGGGGACTCCTTGTCTCAGCCATTCTCCCGCACCTTCCGCTACGGTTTGCAATGTAACACCAAGGTCTTTAGCCATGTCTGCATAACCAGCCATAGTATTTTCAATAGACGCATCGGATGTTTCTGTTACAATCTGTAGTTCAGTCATTGCAGTATTAAGCTCTACAATTTCTTCTCTTACATTACTAATAGCTGCTTGGATACCATCAAAGATGCCTGTCATCGCTGCAAATTGTCCTATAGAACCAAATGCAGACTCAAAACCGCTACCCATTTCGTGAGTATCAGTTCTAATTTTATCAATGTCAGCATCCATTTCTTTCAAAGCATTACTTTTAAACTTATCAAAGTTTACGCTTCGAGCAGCATTACCTAATTCTTTAAGTGATTGCTCTGCTTGGTCTGCTTCTGTCTTTAGACGTTCACAGTCTTGTCTCATATTTTCAAGACCAGAACTATTCATACCAGACTTTTCAGCTTGAGCAAGCTCCTTACGTTTAGCAATATATTTATTTAGTGCTTCTGTAGCCTGTTTATACACATTATTCATGCGTGTATCTGCTTGTGAAGTCTGAGTATTTTTAGAAGCTGTATCAAATTCTCTTACTTTTGTAATCAGCTTTTCAAGTAACTGTTCAGTAGTCATAAGACCACTTAATTTACTGCTATCAAAATTAGTAGCGAAACTGTTACTTGCTTCGTCATAAGTAATACCAAGTTGTTCTAATACAGGTAAAAAGTTTTGAATTGTAGCACGCGCTTGTTCAATACGTTCGGTACTAAAATCATCTTTACCTTCTTTAGAAGCAATTAATGATTGTGCTTGTTGAGCTTCTCTTAATGCAGTTACATATTGCTTTAAAGCATCTGCATCTTTATTATATTGAGCAGCATCTTGTTGCTTTGCGTTTGTATCATTAGCTTTATATTGAAACTCAGTGACTGCTTCTGTTAATTTTTGATATGCTTCTGTCGTATTAACAACGTCAGCAGCCAAATTCTTGGTATTTGCATGGCTGAATTGATTATCAGCTTTATCATATGTAATACCAAGTTCATTTAAAGTAGTCATCAAACGCTCTAAAGAACGTTGTGTATTTTCATATTCTTGAGTATTAGTCTTACCAGCAGAACGCATATTTGCAATGTCTTTTTGATATTGTAATGCTTTTTGCATTGCAGACTGATACTTATTCATAGATTCAGTATCTTCTGCTAATTGCTTTACATCGGATTGATGAGCAGACTGTCTTGATAGACTTGCTGTATAATCATCTGTAAGTTTCTGAACTTTTTGTTTGTTATTAATAAGTGATTTAAGAGTAGTATTTTCTCTCTCAAGAGCAGAAATAGTATTCTTAACATCAGCAGCTTCATTAACATAACCTTTAGAATCAAGCTGTGCTAATTGCTTTTTAAGAGATAATATCTCCTTATAATTAGAAGCAAGTTTTTGTACAGCATTTGTCTGAGTATGGTCAGTAATACTTGCAGTACCAAAAGCAAGTCCACCTTGCTCATTAGTACCCATATTCCATGCCATAGTAATATCATTTACTGTGCCACTGACACTTGCACTAACAAGTTTGCCTGTTTTATCAAAACGTGTTTGAACATTCTGTAAGAAAGAGCTTACGTCACCATCTAACTTATCAAGTTCAACGCCAGCCTTTTTGAGTGATTCCGTAATAAAGTCAAGAACTTTATTATAATCCTCACCTTTCAAAGACTGTTTGAGAGCATCAGCTCCATTACGAACTACATCAAATGCTTTTTCTACTCGTTTTGCAGAATCTTCCATATGCTCGAATGGATTAGCAGTATCATCTTTATTAATAGAAAAACTATTAATAGAATCAGATACATTATCCATTGCTCCAACAAATTCAATAGCATCTTGTCGCAGTGAAGTAAATTGTACTCCTGCTTCTTTACCAAAATCAGTCAGTAGTTGTTGCGCTCTTTCAAATCCTGTTGAAAAATCAGTCCAATCAATGGTGTCCATGCCTTGTTTAAGTTTCTTGAAAGCATCTGTGTTACCATAGCTTTTTTCAAGATTCTCCATGACACCATCTTGAATCATTGACTTACTTTTTTCTTGTAGCTTATGTATATTCTTATATGCATCTGTTACAGATTTTTCCAGCTTATCTGTATTAATAGATGGCATAGGAATATTCATATCAGCATATTGCTTTTGCAGATTGCTGATTAAATCAGCAGATTGGGTTTTAAACGCATTAGATAATTGTCTATTAATAGAAGTCAGATTACCACTACTAATATCAATATTATCCAAATTCATTCCAGTAGAAATAGCTGTCTGTAAATGCTTAAACAGCGTACTTATTTCAGAAGCATAACGTTTAATATCTTTATTGCTTTTAAAATCAAGATTTAAAGGAATGTGAAACATTTCCTTGATTTTGTTTGCAATACTCTTTGCTTCATTCAGTGCTGTAACATGATTAAAATTTAAATCTATTGTGCCTTTGTGTAATGCTTTAATACGTTGTTCTATTTCATCCAGCGCGGAAGTATCAGATTTTAAAGCTACTGAAATATCAATATCTGCCATTCAAACCACCTACCTTTCTTATACTGGAAAACATTGTTTAACAGCCTTATATACGTATGACAATAACCATGCACGAAGTCTCTGTAGACCGTGAGTACCATAACCTTTACGCGGGTTGGAATCAGAGCCACCACCGCTACCAAATTCTACGGTTTCAATAAAACTTTCTCCACCAAAAGGAGAACCATCAAAACTTGCGTGAATATTCCAATATCCATCACCAGAAAAAGATGAACTAATAGCGGCTGTATCATAGTATATTTCAACTTCATCGTCATTAATAAATCGTGCTTTTACACAATTTAAAAATTCATAAGTACGGTCATAATACGATGGAGAATAAGCATCATACCAATATGCCTTAACATATTTCTGTAATTCTTTTCTACCATTCTCCATGATAAGATTCAGTGCCTTTTGTTTGTCAAATTCTATTTCTTTAGCAATTTGATTAAGTTTTGCTATCGAGTATAGTTTTCTCGCCACCGTTAATCACCTTAAAACCTTTCTGCTCAGTAAGTTTATCTCTTGCTTCTTTGGCAGAAGATTCTTTAATAGCGTCAACTACAGCTTTTGTGGCTGGGTCATTCATTGCAATAATATCATTGATTTTACTTAGTCTTTCTGTGTCGAGACTTTCAATAATATCACGCATTTCTTGCAGTTTTTCAACAGTCGGAATATTACCAACCATACCATTAAATGTATTAATAATAGAAATATCACGAATACCAGTTACAGTATCAAGGTCTTTACATAGCTTTTCGTAATCATCATGAGCATAATTATTTACAAAATCATAGAATCCAGACTGCATAATAAGGTCATATTCCATGCAATTGTAATACTTATAATCAAAATGTACGTCTGTATACTGAAAGAAAATATCAAACATCTTCTTCATTTCGTATTCCATTAATACATCAGAAAAATTAAAATCTTTTACTGTTAGCATCTGTTCAATGGTAAAAGAAAATCCCGCATTAAAAATATCAATAATAGCATATTTTCTACCCATTGTAATATATGAATAAATTTCTACATTATCTGCTACATACTGTAGAAATGTATCTGTATCATCATGAATCATATGATGACGAAAATCTGCGTATTCAATCATATATAGCTCCTTTACATATCATCAAACAAATCATCCAATTCATCATCAAAACTACGTAAATCATAGTAGGACGATGTGGTATTTATATCATTATGATGAGCAATAAATTTACTTACTAACTTCATATCCTTACCTTGTTCAAGCATATATGTAATACAGCTTGCTTTAAATAAGTGTGGATTAATACGTCTACCAAGAATAGGAGAAAGAACTTCGGTACAAAAATGATTAGCCCATCCCTTAGTCATCTGCTGTGGTTTCTGTTTACCAACTTGTGTAGTAAATATATATTCATGGTCATATCCACGCTTCTCAATCCACAAACGCCAATAATCCAGCACTTCAATAGGAATCATATATTTGAGTGGTTTACCTTCTGCACCAGCACCTTTACCTCTTACAACGTGGCTAACAACATAATTCTTACCTTCCTTAATAGGATAATTAAGAATCTCTGTCTTAAACTGAACAATCTCAGCTCGTCTGCCACCAATATGGAATGCTGTTGCAACCCAAGCAAGACCAAGATAATTCTTTCTTTCTTCAAGATAATTCATAATTTTATCATATTCTTCTTTGCTAATAGGAATCTTGTCATATACCTGTGTCTTATTTACTTTAGGCATACCACGTGTAAAATTACGGAAATTCCTACATTCTTCCATATCATCAGCAACAATATTTTCAATATAATTACAGAAACTTGATACAGCAGATTTACGTAGGTTGATTGCACTGGAAGATAAACCTCTGTCTTGCATATAGCCAAGATAGTTTACAAAATCACGTTTGCTGATTTTATAAAACGGCTTATCTCTCAGATTAGTATGCACAAACCAGAAAAACTGTCTTAAACAAGTCTGATATTGTCCTTGTGACTGTGGAGAAAGCTGTCTATTATTACGAAAATATTCATAAAACATATCTACATTTTCTTGATTACACTGCTCAAATTCTGCTGGTGTAATCTCTGGTAGACGTTCTGCCATTTCACGTAACATATGCTTATCAATCTTAGCTTGCTGCTTTTTACTATGCTTTTTACGACTCTTTGGTTTTCTTAAAGAATCATAACGATGTTCCAATTCCACTAAAATCAACCCCTTATTAATTCATTTAGGAGTTTCTCAACATTATATCTATATCTTACCTTTAATAGTTTACTTTCAATTAAAACTCCTTCATATTCAATAATATCATTTTCGTTAATAGAAAATTTAGAAGTATCATTATAGAAATTCATAAAATTAATAATATCTAAATAATACGTTCTATGTACATCTCTAAAATTAAAAATAAATCCAGCTTTTGCATTTTTAAACTGGCTTACTTCATTAAGTCCATGAATCTGACTTAGTTTTATTAATTTATTACCATTACCAGCACCTTCTTTTTCAAAACTAAAAGAAGTGCCTTTTGTGGATTTTAACTCCATCGGAAGAAAAAAGCCCTCATATAACACAAAACAGTCATAAGGATTAGTCCTAGTAAATGAAGTATTACCACCACTAAATGAAGCAGCAGAATCTTTAATTCTAAAATAATAAACATTAAGTTTCGCAAAAGAATTTTTCCAATCTTCTTCAAATTTTTTACCTTCGTTTTGTGCCATATTACACCTTCCAAAAAATAAAAATAGAAAGAAATTGGGAATGTCCTACTGTCAACAGCACTACATTCCCTTTAAGAAATAATTTTCTTTCAATACGCTAAAACATATTATTTTAATAACATAAAGTACAATATCCTTTATATCAAAAGAAATTACGATTTCGACAACAATATTGCACAAAAATTTAAAACAAGGTCATACACGCATTCAGATTCGCTATACTGCATTTAAATTTATTATTTAGATACTTTATCGAGTACAATCTTCTCAGAAGCCACAGGCTTCTCTGAGACTGTATCGACCTTTGTAATAACCTCATTTTTCTTAATATTTGCTTTAGTCTTTGTTTCGGTCTGTACCTTAACAGTACCAACCATATCTTTGAGAACTTCGGGAGTAATATAGAAGAACTTAACTTCATCATAAGTTAGAGTACGTCCACCGTCACAGTCAAAACGACCAAGGTCTACGTCATAACCGATAATGTCGTAAGTTTTTCCGTCCTTTAGTTCTGCGCGTAGAATAGTCTTAGTCATATTCTTGTCTCCGTTCTCTAAAATGATAGGACGAACACCATCTAAAGATTGCATATTAATAAAACATTCTCGTGAACAACAAACATTCTTCCAAGAATTAATACCAATACACGCTCTACAGATGTAATATTCATTACCGCAATAATTGCATTTTCTATTTAGTAGCATAATAAATACCACCTAAATTAATATAAAAAGAGGGATATGATTATATCCCTCTTTACTATACGTTTAAACTATATTATTCTTCTTCCTCGGTATAAACCTTGAAGTCATATAGCTTCTTAGAACCACAGCCACGTACAAATTCCATATTAAATGCCTGTACTGCTGGGTCTCCGTCTGCGGAAAGGTCGAAGTTCCAGTTACCATCAACCTGTGCAAGACCATCAAGCTGGCAGGGGAATAGCTCACCAGTGCAAGTGTCCTTTGCAAGACCATAAGCGGTTGCAAGAACAGTTGCTGGGATACCATCACCAGAAACAGTGACAACCTGTGCGTTATCAGCAGACTTAAAGGTATAAGCTACTGCAAACATATCGCCAGCTACTGGTGTCTCTGCGGCGTTAAATGCAAGAGTCTTAGTACCAGAAGTATAAGTAAACTCGCCAGTCTTTGGCTCAGCAGCTACCTGCTTAAAGGACTTCTCATATTCGCCAGACTGTGGATTTACCTTGTAAACAAATAGAAGTTCTGCGCCAGCAGTGCCGATAGCAGTTAGCTTAGTCTTAACAGAACCATCTGTATCTGCGGTCATTACTTCGTAGTACTGAATGTTGGAAGAACCCTCATATAGTTCAGTACCAGCCTGTACTGCCATTACGTTGGTGTTGAAAGTAGCTACCTCTACATTTAGAGTAGCGCGGCGAGAGTGGGAGAAGCCACCGCCGATATATACGTTACCACGTCCCTTTAATGTTCCAACGATTCACAACTTCGTTGCGTAATATCAATATTTATATTACAGCTTTATCTTTCGATAAAGAACAGACTATATCTTTATCTTTATATATCCTTGCTATAATATATAAAGATATGCTCCATTTCGATTTAAGGGGTTTTCACCCACGCCATAAGTTTGCGCCCTACTGATATTGATAATATTTATTATCTTATTTCATAGTCGTTGAACCTTATTCCTTATTATTTTAATTCCATTCTATTAATTAAAAATTGAATTTAGTAGTAATATCACGCCATTTTTTATGATTCTTAATATTCCACACAGACGATGGTGTAATTCCGAATTGTGATGCGATTTCTTTTGTTGGAACTCCATTGAGAATCATATCACAAATTTTATAAACATCATCTTCTGTCAATTTAGCCTGTGAATTACTTTCGCCTTTACGAGATAGTAACCCCATTCTAAAAGCGTGCTTTTGATTTTCGGATTGAGTACACCATTCTAAATTGGACAAATTATTATTCGATTTATCACCATCAATATGATTGACTTGTAGGTTTTCCATTCCTTCTACTGGATTAAATGTCATTAAAACAAGCCTATGGATGAAAAAACGTTTATCTTTCCCATTAATATACAAAGAATATTTATAATACCCTTTTTTATATAATATGCGTTTCTTCATACGTTGACACTCAACGTCCCATAAATCACCATTATCATATATCCAATATTCTTTATTCAATCCATCTATTTCTAATTTTTTATACATAATATATCACCTCATTATGTTATTTAATAAATAATTCAAGGTTGATATAATAAGGAATCTTGGCTGCGGATTGTCCAATATTTATAATTATTACTATACCTTATTCATTACAATAAGCCATTACAATATCACTATTATAATTTAGTATATAAATCTCTAAGGAGTTTCCCGCAATTAAAAGCATTTATTTTAACATACCATTACTGGTACGACAGGCTCACATTTGACCTGTTGGATATACCATTTCTACTGTATTCTCTAGACCAGAAGTCTTAGTGTTAGTCAGATAGAATAGAATAGACTTGTCGATTGGCTTACGACCAAGAATTTCAAAAACCTGCTGGATAGCAAAGTTTCTTGGAGTAGCAAGTGCCATATCTGTCAACTCCTTTATATTTTATTTTAATTTATTAATTTAAAACCCTTGACCAATTTATCTTATTCCAATTAATAGGATGTTTTTTGGTGTCAAGGTTTCCGCTTGATAAAGTACGCATCGTATTATCCCATTGATTAAGTTGTACATGACGCTGATATTGGTCATATATCATATAAATAGGCATATCCCATATTTCTTTATAAGATAACCCTTTCGCAATCAACGAAGAAACAATACTATCAAGTGTTATTGTTTCACGATGCCGTTTTGCGTCATCTATACGCGCTTTATATTCCATTTCAAGTATATATTTTTTCGCACGTTTTGTACCACCATGTACAACATTATAATCTTTCTTTGCAGTCCAATTTATCTCAGATAAAAACTGCTGGATTAAATGATACGACATTTCTGTAAGTACAAAACTCTTTTCTGTATAAAAATATAAAAATTTTGAAACTTCTGTAACATTTACTAACGACATATTACCATCATTAATTTTTACTGCATACTGATTAGACGTTCCTAAAAAGAATGCGAGTGCATCACCAACAACTTCATCTATTAATAGAGTAGGCTCTGGTAATGTTTTTTCACCATCAGAAGTTTCTTTATACATTTCTATTGCTTTTTGCGAAGTTAATCCCTTTTCTATAAAAAACTGCCATTCGTTTTTTATGTCCTCATACCATATATTACATTCCTTCCATAATATATCTGCAATATCCAAAGAGGTTGAAGTTAATGTATTAACATATTGTAGATATAAATTACCATTAGAAGTTTGTAATTGTTCTATGTCTAATAATGTTGGGTGTTTACAAGAATACAGTTGAGATAATTTTAAGTTATCTCCATGCTGCAAGACAAGTCTATTAGTCAATATTAATATTACCTTTAAACTTAACGTCTTGATACATAGGAACTGTAGTAATACATCCTACATTACTATCCACATATAATTCATAAATCAATTGGATACCATAGAAATAAGATGAATAACCTTTTGTTCTGAATCCATAATATTGTGAACGATTAATAATAGGCAAAGTAAGGGATTTATTGTTAAACATTTTGTCAATTTCACTGGCAACAAAATATGGTCTAAAACCACCTTTAATTGTCCACGCTTTTAAGTGATAAATAATGTCAAATTGTATATTTACTCTGCGGAATCCAGTATTCTTATCAACATCATTGCCACCAGTTAAAGTACAAGTAAGATAACCTTTCTGGTCTAAAACTGCATCTGGCAATTTTGGAACTGGAAATACATGAGTAAACATCAGTTGAGATGTATCTTCAATATCTGGCTGAATAAATGGGTCATAATTCGGTCGTTGGTCATCTGGATAATAATATAATAGTTTACAAAGCCTTTGATTTTTTAATATATATTCACCAAGAGTGCCCATAACAATGCCATTTAATTCTTCAAAAAATGCCATTACCAAACACCTCCAAGTTCAATATAAAAATCAGTCTTTTCACCATTATCCAAATTTTCACACACAATCTTCAAAAGACCATCTGTACATAATCTGTTGTATTTAATAGTAAATTCATTATCTGTACTATTAATAGTAAAACAATTTTCTGGTACATTATATGCCTTAATATTGAATTTTGTATTTGTTTTTTCGCCATTGATATAGTGATAAATGGAATATGTTAAAGTTTGATTTAATTTAATATAATGAATATCAGGTAGAATGGTGTCTGTAATTACATCTTCTTTTTTATCTACAACCTTAATTTTAGTTTTACTTAAAATTGCAGGATTGTGATATAATGTACATGTAATTATACATTCACCAATACCAACACATTGATATTTACCATTATATTGATTAATTTTACATACATCAACATTACTTGATTCATATAATACAGGCTCATCAAATACTTCGTCATCAACAAATGTTACTGACTTAATCATTTTCCCCTGCGTACCAATTTCACATGTAATTTCTTCTGGTGTATGTACTTTATATGCTGGTTCAAAATAGTCTGCAACCTCAATATCGAATCTATCAGCAGAGTTTCTTTCGTCAACATCCGCATAAAATGATATAACAGGCACGCTATTTTTACTAAACGTTTTTTGTCTATCGAATTTACTACGTTCACGGACTTTATAAACATTATCATTAAAAATATAACGCTTATTAATATCAACGTCTTGTGTATGTTGATTTAATTGACAGGTTACATAAATACGTCCTTGAGGAACATCCAATGTCCATTCCTTAAACAATTGCGATTCTGTAATCTTATAATCAATATAACAAGGCTCTTGATGTATATTACCATATTTATCTTCCATTGTTAATACATTATTACAACGTCTTAAATATGCACTGGATGTATCAGTCTTAATATTATCAGTAGAAAATACCATCCATATATTATTATCAAATCTATAACGTGTACCAAGCTCTGGTATCTTTGTTAAATCTTTAAAAATAATACGCTTATAGTCATCATTAACACGTTGACCTGTTTTTGCATCAACAAGTGTTGTAATACGACATTCGCTTAACGTTTTAAATTCAAGTGTACCAAACGCAATTTCTTCTTCAATATCATATTGTACTGTAGAAGCATTATCAAATTCTTGATTGACCATTTCTTGTAACTGTTCCTGCCAATATTGTTTTGGTCGAGCATGGTTACAAGCCATAAAACCATCATAATATGCCATATTACACCTCCATTTTTTGTACAATAGAGATAATGTGAAATACCAGCGACTTCACATCTTTATGACATAACCTTTCTACATCTTGCATACCAGTAAGAATATTTACAATAGACACAAGATGAATGTTATTAGTATTAGTGCTAAAACCGACAAACTCAATTTTAACTCTATCTATATATGTTAAATAAGGCGTATATGATTTATTTTTATCGCAATCTTCATATATGCCTAAGATTGCAAAACATTTATTGATAAGTTTAGATTTATATTGTTGAATTTCTTTTTCTGAAAAAGATACCTGAGAATTATCAAAGTGCATAATTACCAGAAGCCCAATCTGTCCAAGGAACATTTTTGAAATCATAATCCCACATTTGCTGTGCGTTAATCTCTCTTTGTCTATCCCTTGTTTCAATTTTCTTTTCGAGGTTCTTTTCCTCGGCAAAGTGCTTAAAATCATTATCATTCAGCGTAAGATTCATCTGAGTGATGTCTAAACATACTCGATTAAGCCACGCTTCAACCATAAGATTTGTAAGAATATCCTTCTCAGTTAAAGTTAGTTCAACATTAAATACACATAAATCTAAATTAGGATTTTGAATATCCTTTTTACAATTTGTAAACTTGGCAATAGCTGTTTTTAGAAAAGACAGGCATAAATTAGTTGCGACTTTTTCATCTCTAAGATATAGATTTCGTTGCTGATAATCTTGTACCTTAAATAAAAAATCAGAATATAATTCTTCAAAAGTGGTGGTTGCCAAGCATATCACCTCTTAATTGTCTTTCTTAGCTGCTTTTGCTCGTTCGTCAAAGTCCTTCTTCTCCTGTACCATTTGTTCAATACCTACAGGCAGATGCTTACTAATAACAGCAATCTTATTAAGGTCAAGTTCTTCTCCATGATAAAGCTTGTCAGCAAATAGGTTTGCAATAGATTCCTTTTGAGCATCAGTCATTACAGACACAATGCTCTCAAGTTCATTAGCTGAATAATCCATCATATGATTAACAATATCGCCATCTACAAGATGAGAATATTCATTTGTTAGACCAAGATGATATACAGCAGCCTTGTCAAGAATATAAAAATATCCTTCTTCTGCAAATCTACGTTCATTATTTACATAATCAACAAGGTCATGATAAAGTACAGACTTAATCTCTCCAAACTTATGAAAAGTTAGAATACGACCAGCAGAGCGGTTGCTATTATTATTTAGGTTTAGAGAACCATAAAACATAGACATAATTTTAATCTGCTTATTTGCATCTGGCTCTGGATATTCAGAAGTATCTTCAACTTCATCTGTTGCAACCTTTTCTCCGCAAGCTTCTTTAGCCTTATCCATTTCATCAAGACGCGCAGATAGCTTTGCAATCATAGCTTGTAGAGCTGCATTTTCAGCAGCAAGCTGCTCCATCTTTGCATCCTGTTCCTTGTTATTAATAGTAGTAGTATCTGTAGTCTTTGTTGCAGACTTCTGAGCACGAGTAGTATTCGCCATTATATAAAACCCCTTTTAATTCTTAATATTTATTATAAAATAGGGGTTGACAAGTCAACCCCTATTAATATATAATAATAATATAATTTATATTATAGAGTAATTACACCAACAGTAGCGTTAGTAGCAATACCGATACCGTAGGACTTCATGATGGTGGTCTGCTCAGTTAGATTTGCAGACTGCTGTGCATTCATGGTATTGGTCATGGTGTTGCCCTCGTAAACTACCTTAACGATAGACTGAGAAGCAGGAGACATAACATAAATGCGGTCATCACGTAGACCAAGAGTATATGGCTTATCCCATACAGCAATCTGAGGTAGAACGATGCAGTCATAACCGAATGCGTTCTTAACGTAACCAAGAGTTGCATAGGTATCGTCAAGAGTATAACGATAGTTAGCGTTGTCTGGTAGAACGTTCTGTAGAGCTGCCTGAGTACCTACAAATACAGCCTTTGCACCGTTGTTGTAAGCGGTAACAGTCTGTGCAAGCTTAACAGCAGAAGCCTGAGACCAGCCAGCAATCTTTAGAGAAGAACCAGCAGGAGTAGCTGGTAGACTCTCCATAGCAGTATCAAATGCCTTGTATACATCATTTGTCATCTGTAGCTCGATAGACATAATAGCCTTCATTACAAACTTAGCCAGAGAATCATAGCCGCAAAGTACACGATAGAAGTTTACATCTACAGTGATTTCACGGTTCTCAGGTACTACAGATACCTGAGTGTTCCATTGACGCTGGAACTCAACGGTACGCTGATTGCGACCAGCCTTAGATACGTAGAATAGGTCGTTTGGCTCTACAGTAAATAGAGCAGAATCGCCCCAACCAATATAACGAGTCTCAGAATACATACCGATGGTCTTATTTAGAACGTCTGGTAGAATCATATCAATTAGGCTATTTACAACTGCAAATACTGCCCACTTGTACTGTGGATTCTGAGCCATCATCTCAGTAGAGATAGCAGAGTTTTCAGAGAAAGAGATACCAGAAAGCTTCTTAACCTCATTCATCATTAGTGCGTTCATGTCCTTTTCCTTCTCTGCAAAGGACTTGTTCTTGCTATATGGTAGACCAGTAACTACGCCGTTGTCATCCATGTACTGAGCCATGTAATCGCGGAATGCGGTCTGTACAGTAGCAAGGTTATCAGAGAAACAAATGCTCTTATTCATTCTTAAATTCACCTTAACTTTCCTTTTGTACTATAATTAGTTATTTACTACTTCGTATACATAAGTAGTTGGATGAGACTGCATTAGAGCCGCACCACCAATATGTAGAATACCAGTATCTACCTTATGTAGAGCAAAACCAGTACCTGCTGCATCATCAGCCTTTAGCTTCATAGAAGCTGTATCAGGTACAAGATATTCCTTAGCAGCAATGTCTGCAATACCTTCACCAGTCATTTCAATAAGGTCGCCCTTCTGTAGTAGAACTGCATCAAATACACGACCCTTGGTGTTGGTATATGCACGTGGGTCAACGTTTAGACCACGATACTCAACGCCCATTGCGTCAACAACGGTAACAATCTCAGGGGTCATAGCCATCCATAGACCAACATCGGTAGCAGCAGCCTGTTCAGCTTTCCATACTACCTTTTCGCCCTCAACGCCAGTCTTAGCAACTAGCTTAAATACAGAACCGTTCTCTACATCAACGTCAGCCTTAACGGAACGGTTGTAACTGTCTACATTATAAGCAGCAATCTGCTTCTGCATTACAACATTATATGCCATTGTATTTTCCCTCCAATTTATTTTAAATTAGTCCGTCTGCACGAATCTTATCCCAAATATCTTCAATCTTTGCAGAAGTGTTTGGATAAGCCATACGTACTTCCTTGTCGGTATCCATAGCGTCAAATGCAAATGCCTTTGCATAATTGCTAAATCCGTCAAGTGTTTTATATTCGTCATACTTTTTGCTCAGTTCTGTCTTTTGTTCGTCAGACATAACAAAGCCTTTATCAGCAAGTTCAGAAAATACCTGATTGATTTCAGCCATCTTCTTTTCCTGCTCTGCCTTTGCTTCTGCGTCACACTTAAATTGCTTTAGTGCTTCGTAATCTGACATAGCTTCACAACGAGCCATGTATGCCTTATTATTTTCTTCGAGTTCAGCGCACTTCTTTTCAAGCTCTGCACACTTGCATTCAAGTTCAGCGCACTTCTTCTCACAGTCAGCAAACTTCTTGCCCTCATCGTCATCGTCATCAGACTTATCGTCAGACTTATCATCCTTATCTTCATCGGGCTTTTCGTCCTGATTATCATCAGCCATTTCTGACTTCTTTTCGTCAGTAGATTCTTCCTTCTTAGAACCTTCTTCGTCCTTCTTAGAAGTAGTATCTTCTGCCATCTTTTCATCAGTTTCGTCTGGCTTCTTCTCGTCACCATTGGCAGTGGCAGCATTCTTTACTTCCTTCTCGTCCTCTGGATGTTCGATATTAGCAACATTCTTCTTATCTTCCATGTCGTTATCACCTTCTCTTTCGTCACTAAAATATAGACTAAATTCCTCTTGACTAAAACCAAATTCGGCAAAGTTTTCAGTATTTAGTCCTAACGCATGATAGTGCTTTAGTAGATGTGACTTTACTTTACCTTTAACAATTCCTTGCTGTGCTGCACGCGAAAATGCAGCTTTAAGTCCAGCAATATGAATAACTAACTGACCATTTCGCACAACATGGTGTGGATATTTACAGTTAGAAGTTGTTGGGTTCTCTAAGTCAGGAATTAGATATGCTTCATTAAGCAACGCCTTTTTATTAGAAGCTTCTGTAATTGGCTTGAGCAATTTTCTACGTGGATTTGACCAAGCACCATTAACCGCTGCTTCTTTTGTATTATTAATAGTAATACTATCTTCTGCGAAAGTTAGCATATTATTATATGCATCTTGAGCTTCTGCAAATTCAATCATTTCAGCCTTACAGCCTTTTACTGCTGGATTTACATACTCACCAAGAATAGTAATTCCAGTAATATAATAATCATTAATAATATCACCATCATCTGTCTCATAACATTTACAATCCATCTCGATAGATACATCTTTTTCAAATCCATCTCGTTCAAAAATATGAATTAAACGTCCAGTATACTTTGTCCACAATAAAGCATTGACTACAAGATATACCTTTCCATCTTCTTCAACAAACTCAATTGGATTATCAATTTCTGGAACAAATCCAACAATGGTTTGATTAGGTGTATGCGTACTACTATCATCTAAATATGGATTATAGTCCCAAATTACTGGTGCATTATAAATTGTTTTTGCACCGCGTTTGAGAACAGCTACATCAACAGGCAGTGTATGAGCGTTTTCACCAGATGCAAATGCTTTAATTCGCACCTTTCTAAATAATTCTTTACGCTTTAAATCGAGTTCGGATTCTGAATACTCATCAGAAAATTGCATATCAACAATTTTATATTTATTATTTTGATTCACTCATTGTCACCACCTTTCTTTCTATTTTGTAGATAATCAAGCAATTCTTTTGTTTCTACAAAAACATAAGAGCTATCATAAATAGATAAAAGTGAAAAACCATGATGTTCAAGTTCATCACTTAATTTCTTATCACAATAGAATAGTTTGGTATGTGCCAATGTTTCAATATTATTAATAAACATTGTAAACTACCTCTTTATTATGCAGTTACAGAACCATCAATAATACTATTCAGTAAAGTACCAGCCTGTACATTTTGGAAAGCTACATTCATATTATTAAGTTTTGCAACTGTGTCATCGTCAAGTACTACACCTGATTGCTCAATAATATCATTTAATAGTTTTCCAAGATTTGCGTCTTGTGCAGCAACATTCATATGAGTTAAATCATACACTTGTTTATCAGTAAGTTTTGTACCAGCTTTTGCAATAATATCATTAATAAGCTGACCAAGGTTTGCTCTCTGTGCTGCAACATTCATGTTAGTAATGTCATGAGCTTGTTTATTTGTCAGAGCCATTAACATCACCTTCTTCATTCTGCATGGCTTTCATGATACGTCTACGAGTATCTTCATCGAGGTTCTGCCAGTCAATATCAGCAGCTCCACCGCCACCAGCAATTAGCTTATTAATAAGAGTGCCAAGCTGTACGTTTTGTGCAGCAACATTCATATTATTTAAATCATAAATTTCTTTTGCTGTTAAAGCCATAATATCTCACCTCAATTATTAATTTATATATTTATCAATGCTTGCATCCATCAGAGCGATACCCATAGTATCCGAACCAAAGTTTTCAGCAAGGTCTATTAATAATTGAGCAATATCTGTATATTTTACAAGATTTTTAATAATTCCACTAATCACTGCTTTAGTAGTGTAATCACTAATATCATTTGCTGCTTCATATGTATCATACAACATATCTTGTAGAGAAAGAAATTCTTTAAGCATATCATTGAAAAAATCAATTGGCTTATCATATTCTCTATCTCCAATCGGAGTTGCTGGATAAACAGTCTCATTAGAACGCTGTGCCTGATAATCACTTAAACCATCAGCAAATTCAGCAGATGGAAATGCGTGCGCAACCTTTGGATGTAGAATTTGTGCGGTCTTTACCATCTTCCAACGTACATTTAATAGTGACATACCTCTGTCCAGCATACGATTTACAGCAAAACACTGACCAATTAATTCATTGATTTGATTATTTAACTTTTTATCAATAAGTCCTTTTGACATACAAATTCACCACCCATCATAATTCCTTTATTTCATTAGAACTACGCTCATATGAAGCAATAGTATTTTCATTGTCACTATTTGGTTTACTTGGTCTACCTACTTTTCCATTATTAATAGAAGAACCAGTATTACCGCCGAGTTTTTGTTGACCAAAGTTTAAGTTTGGAATTAGCAAATCAGAAATCTCTTTATCAAATCCCATTGATTTACTTAAATGTAATCTACGTTTAAGTTGAAAGATATTCATATCACACATACGTGCAACATCTTGAAAATCAACAATGCCAATAGAAGCATTATCTTTAACCATTGCTTTACGTGCTTCTTTATCATCAGGAATATCTACATCGTGGAACTCAAACTTAAATTTATAATGTTTAGTTCTACGATTAATAAAGTATTCAATAAAATTAGCAAACATAGGATACATAGTTTTGACAATATTTGCATCAACTGCGGCTGCTAATTTCGATTCATGAACACTTAATTTATCTTGATGGAATAATACAGAAGATTCAGCAACAGATTGTTTTGCGATAGTTTCAGTCTGTGCAGTCTCAAGATTTTGCTGGTCAGTATCAAATTCTACTTTTTCTACCTTATCAACAGGCAATGCTGTTAAACCAATTTGTCTGCTTAAACCTTGTCGTGCAACACCAAGAAATTTACCAAGTACTTCTGGTGTAATATTTATTTGGTTAGCAGTCTGACCAGATTTAGTATCTTTATTAAAGCCAAGAATACCAACCAACATCTTAGATGCTGCAATAAAATATTTGTCCTCTTGTAACTTTCTGACAACAGGGACTAATGCAACCTCTGGAAACAAAGGTGCAAAATATGGGAGTAATGTAGCAAGTTCTGGATTTGTTTTAAAAGCCCAAAATCCATCAGCGGGGTTACACTGTCTCCAATAAATAAAAGAACTATGACGCTTGTCAACTTTCTGAGCTGGGTCATAGTCTTTTTCGTTTTGACGATATACACTTCTTAACATTCTTTTGAATACGTTAGGGAACATATTAATATCTACACCAGCTTGACTAATGAAATACTGCATATCGAAATCGAATAAAACACCATAAGCATGTCTACCAGTAATTTTACAAAAATTAGCTGGCAATTCTTGCAATGTATATTTTATGCCGTCATCTCGAAATACACAATAATATACGCCCTGTCGAAGAATTTGTCTTAAAACAGTTTTAAATTCTTCTTTTGCATCGAATCTATTAAGAAAATCATCAATAACTTTTAAATCATTTTTAAAATTTTTGGAAGTATATTCACTGTCTTTCTCAATATTAACACAATCAAAAGTAATATTAAAACATGGCATATCAGACAAATAATGAAGGAGTCTCTTATAATACATATTCTGTAGCTCTAAAGCCATTGAATATTCTCTAATGATTTCTTCATTTGTTTTGGGATTCTTTAACGCATTAATAATATTATCCACTGTGGTTTCTATTGGATTCATATTAATGTTTTGCATTTGCTGATTGATTAAATCAGGTGTAAAGTATCCTGTAGCATTTGGATTATAACCATAATATGTATCTCTATAACCACTTGAGAATGATAAGAAGTCAAATGCGTTAAGTACATTATTTACTTCTTGTTCTGTAAGTCTTTCTTCTGACAAGCATATACCTCCTTTCTCGTTATATAATTATGCCCAACAAACCCAATCTATAATAGAATCATTTTGTTGGTTTAGTTGATTTTCTAATACGGTAGCATACCATAAACCATAAATCAAAGCCATTACACGGTCTTTACGCCTACCTGACTTTTCTTTTAGTTTAATATAACCACCAGAAATATATTGTTGTAAGTTAATAGCTTCATTAATAAATACCTTTGTTTGTGCATACGGATTAAGAATACGTGCTCTATCTTCGGAATTTTCAATATTATAAAATTCATAATGAGCATTTAAATATTCCACAGCATCATCTGTATCCATTAAGAAACTAATATCTTGTTTATCAAAAATATTTTTTGCATTGATTATCATATTATATAATAAATCTGCTGGTGTTTTTACGGAATAAACGACAGGAACAGAATTATTTGAAATCTGTCCTGCACGATTAGACATTTTAACATCTTCTGGATTGACAACAGTCCAAGATGGGTATGTAACACCTCTTGCGTCATCGTAGGTTGAATCTGTTAAAACATCATATACACCTCATATTGTTATCTTAAAGGCTTTTTATCCTTTAATTCTTACAATTATATTTCTTGTAAGGTCAGCATATCTTTTTACCTTATTAGTAATAACTTAGGTATCGAAGTCTCGTGGGCAGGTTATATTCTATTAATAATAGGTTCACTACCTATGCGTTGCGGCTGGTATAAATTTTGCAGTATACCTTCACCTCTGATTAGCATTTCAGCTTTCCAGATTTTCACTTCGATTTATTACTTATATATTTCTATATAAGAGGGCAAGCATTTCGCCCCGACACCATTGGTATCTATAATAGCATAATCACATTGCATTTCATAAAACAATTGTTTAAATCGTTTTGCTTGTATAATTGCATTAGCACCATGCATTGATTCACAATATGCAGCAATCTTTTTATATTTTCCACCATCTGGTATTAATCTCAATACCCACATAGCAGTATTGTCGTTTGCTGCTGATTCAATTAATGCAATATCAATACATAGTAATCTAATCTCGTTTGGAAGTTTTTCTTGATAAAATTTCCATTTAGTAAAATCATTCTTATAATATATGTATTCTTCGTCAGACATAGCATATAATGCTTTAATATTGTCTTGACATTTTAACAGTGAGACATATTTAAAGAAGTTATTTTCAGAACCTCTCTCTGGTCTACACAAATACTCTGCCATAACCATATCAAGGTTTTCAGTGTTAGATTTAAAAGACTGTTCAATAACGCTTTTATTAATAAATCCATTCTTTACACCAAATTCATATGGAGCAATATGCACATAATATCTCATATCATCCTGCGACATATATTTTAAATAACTTTCCAATTCTTTATAAGACCATTCATCTGCACCTCTAATAGAGGATAGATAAAGTTGCTTGTTTTGTTCTTTAGGTAACGCTGCTCTTTCAGCAGGAGTTAATTGTGTATAACGTGGGGTTCTTAACGATGTTAAGAAAGGTACAAATACACGGTTTACTACATCTTTTTCAGTACGCACAAATTCGTCAACAATTAAAATGTGACAACGAATCAATTTTGTTATCTTGTAAGTTTTTTATCTTACAATTCTTATAGTTTCCTATAAGTTCAGCATATCTTTTCAACCATATAGGCTGTTGGTGTCTCGTGGATGGATTATATTCTATTAATATAATAGTTTCACCATCTATGCGTTGCGCGTGTATATAATATTACTTATATACTTCCGCTCTGATTAGCATCATTATTAGCCTTCCAGATTTTTACACCAATACAAATTATATATTACTATATAATAGGGCAATCTATATTTACCAAGTGCGTTTTCTCCATACGGAACTGCAAATATCTTTGAACCATTTTGAAATTCAATAGATGAATTTTGAGCAGACAAATGTAATTCTTTTATTTCAGCTCGTAAATTAGGTGAATCTCTCATAAATTCACGAACTTTACCAATAAAACGTCCAGATTGCTCTCTTGTTGGAGCAACAATAACTATTTGTTGATGAGGATATAATGTTGCACGTTCGATAGCAAACAGTAAAGTAAGAGTTGACTTAGCAATACCTCTTGACCCAACAAAAATTTCTGCTTCATGTATATCCATCTCATATAAAACAATTTTCTGGAAATCGTATAATTCAAGACCATAATAGTCAGTAATTAAACGATGTGGATTAAATCTAAAAAAATCAATCCATTCTAAAAGATTCTCTTGATATTGTTCGTTAAGACTTTTCTTCTTCTTACGCTTGATGACAATTTTATTCTGCTCCATTGTTACCACCAGAAGCTATCTTTTCGAGTTCTTTTTCTTCTGCTTGTTTGTTTGCAAGCATCTCATTAACAATATCAACTTGATAATCTTTCATCCATTCATCGTAGAATCTTGTATATTCATTTTCAATACCCATTGCTTTAAAATAACAACCAGCAGAACCTTTAATATAATTCTGTACACCATCTACATCATCAAAAATTAGCTTACCTGATGTAGCAGGCTTCATATACTCGATTCTTTCAATTTCCATACCTAAAGTTTGATGTTTTTCATTAGCTTTATCTTGCTTATCAATCAAACCTGAGTTGTTCATAAGGTCAGTTAATGTCTTTAGCTTTTTATCTACTGCTGCACCAGACTGCCTGTCTTTATAAATATCAAGCAATTGATAACAAATTTGTTTAACAAGAATATCTAATGTCTTATCATTAATACCATTTAGTTTCTCATTCCAATCAAGATACTCGCTCTCAAGATAAGCAAGTTCCCAATTTTCAAAAGTCATACCCCACTTAGACTGTAAAAATTCAGTATCATATTCAATAGTTTCATATTCATCTGAATCATCTGTGTTATGTTGTGTAGGGTTGTTTATCCTATTGCGTTTGATTTCTGTAACTGCATCAAACGTATTTAATTTTTCAATTTGGTTTTCTCCTTGACTATCATCAAAAGAAGTTCCCCATCCATTTTGTTCTGCAAAACTAAAGCCTTTCATATATGCTTGCATAATTGCACCCTCACCCTGTATCTTAGAGTTTGGATTGTTAATATTTTCCACAGCACCAAGATAATTAGAGTGTATATAAGGAACATCAATTTTGCGGCAAGTATAATAAACAGCAAGATTTTGGTCATCATACATACCTAAATAGTAAGTATATATACGTTTAATACATTCCTTGCAATAAGGCACTTTACCAAAAAATTGTTTATGTTTATCCCTACTCATATAAAAGTTTGTCATTGTAGAATTGCCACAACGCAAACAATGAATTTTCGCAACTTCTTCTTTTTTAGGAATGTCATTAATAGGAGTAACCTTCTTTGGTCTACCTCTTGGCATACCATCACCCCTTTTAATTCAAAATAATTGTATGTAAATCTACGAGACCTTTGTCTTTTTCAAATACACCAATATTAGCTGTAGCATCAGCACATTTACGCACTTTCATAGAAAAAGAATCTACACCAATAATACTACCAACTCTGATAGCACCTTTACGATAACCACTTTGCATAATCTCATTATGATGTAAATGTCCAGCTACAATATAATCAATATCAATATTATATGCTTCTTGATAATCTTTACGTGCTTCATCAAGATTTTTAACTTCTCCATGAATACCAAGAATTTTAGTACCACAATTTAGTTCTGTATAAATCATATCAGCGTAATTTTCAACAATAGTAATTCTATTATTATTAGTCAATTCTACACCGTTTTTAATAATAGACATAATTACTTTGTCTAAATTTTCACGTTCATGTTCGCCTTTCTTAGTACCAAGTAAATCAAGTCGAGTGTGATTGCCAGCAACATTATAAATAGTGATATCAATATATTTAGAGATTTCTGTAAACCATTTAAACATATAATTTGCATATTTGACTGCACAATCAATAACTCCCCAACGTAGTTTAATTAGTTGAGATTGACGAATCAATCCGTCTAAAGAATCACCAAGACACATAATATCGAGATGTTTAATCTCATTTTTATTAATATAATCCACAGTTTCCCAAAGAATAGTATTCATTCTTTCTTCAAAAATCTCTGGACTATATTGATTAATAATAGAACCATCGAGACCATTAATAGTAAATGATACTCCATAGTGTTGGTCTGCTAAAAATAGCACAGCAGATTGATTATTATTAATAATATGTTCTGCTGGTCTCTCAAAAACAGGATTATATGATAAGCATTCAGCCATACAATCCTGTACTTTATCATAAAACATTTCTGAACGAGCTTGTTCTCGAATCCATTTATTAGTTTCAATACGTTCAGTTTGAGCTTTCTTTTTAGCCTTTTCTGCTTCAATACGTTGCTCAGTTAATTTATTAAGGATAGCGGAGTTGTCTGTCGAATATTGTGTACCATCATTGTATCCTTCTTCGTAAGCAGCGAACCACTTCCGATATGAACTTTCATCTCTATTGAGGTTACTCGCATTATTAATTAACTCCGCTATATCCTTATTTGATAGTTTATAACTATCTTTATTTCGGAATAGTCTAATTTTATATTCTTTTAATGTTTCTCCATTTTGTTTTAAAATGTTCATTAAAAATACCCCTTTAAATTCAAATAGAAATTATTTTCTGTTAGCCATTAGATGAGAAATATTGTCTGCATCATCCATTTCTATGACTTCCAATGATTGCATTGAAGGTTGTACAACACTATGCACATACCCATTACCACCAATTGCTTCATAATCATCAAATAAAGACCAAAATGCAGTAGCTTCCATTTTTGTCCATTGCTGTAATGGGTTATGTTGACTACTTGTATAATATCTATAGCTTTGTAAAATTCTATCTCTTAATTTATTACGCTCTCTATTATTGATATTTGTTTCTAATTGCGTAAGTCTTTCGGAATTAGCCTGTTGTGCAGAATACAATTGTACAAGCTGTGTTTGCATTGCTTTTTGATTTTCAAGCATTTCAGTCCTGTCTTTTGTTAATTCTTTTACTGCATCTATCATATCTGCAATCTCTTGTTTATGATGTATATCATCCTCTGCTTTATTTGCAAAAAAGTCTCTAATTTTAGTATAAACTTTATATACAAATCCACAGGCAAGAGTTAAATAAATGATATTACTAACAGTTATATGTCCGAAAAGATTTATAAACTCATCCATGCCAGACACATTATCACCCCTATAATTCTAAATAGGGAGAATTACACTAAAAGACATATAAATATAGACTTATATATCCTTTACTATAGTTCTATTAATATAGAAAAGCAGACAGGTAAATACCTGTCTGCTTGTAAATTATTTAATTGTTATCCCAAATGTCAATTAACATCTTAGCAAACATTGCTTCTTTGCCAGTCCAACCACTCATCATAGAAGTACGATAAGCATATTCTGGAAGTACAGAATTATCATATCCTGCTGTTTGTACAGAAAACATATTAACATTTTTGTTGACTTGTCTACGATAATTCAATAGACACTGAAAAACATTAATATACATTCCACAAGAGCAACCAGCGTGTCTGTATTCTTGCTGTTGGGTAGATGTACCATATAGTTCACCATGCCCAGCTTGCATATCAGAATAAATAAAGATATTATCAAACTTATCTTTATTTTTAGTGGCTTGCTGGAAGAACGTCCAAATACCACCTTCTGTATTCATGCCAATTTCTTTGCCAATCTTATTAATTTCTGATAATTTTCTAAGCACTTTATCATTCTTAGAAATAGGAATAATTTTAAGTCTATCTCCAAATACACCTACATATCCTTCGTCAGAACATTTTGCAGTCAAAATAGAAGATAGATTGTCAATCTCTGCTATTGTTACCGAACCATATTCAGTAGGAATTGTACCCCACGCACTACCAGAATTATCAGTTAAACAAATAGTTTTACCAGATAACTGTGGCATGTTTGCAATCGAAATGTCAACACAATCTTCAAGAGCATCAAGCAAAATATCTTTATGATGCACATTAGAATCTCTAATTGCTTTATACGCTGAATAATATCTAAATGGGAACTGCTTTCCATGTAATACTCCACGTTTTAATTCTGCAATTACAGCATCAGCAATCGCAACATTATTAATTTCTGAAAAGATATTTCTCAGATTACGAATTAATGCCATATGTGAAATATTACAATTTTCAAGAATATACATCCAGTCCTTACCAGCAGAACGCATTTGTTCCCAAGTAGTTTCAGAATTAGAAACTTGAATATCACCAGTTGACATTAGCTCATTGATATTTTCTGAATTAGCATGACAAATACGTACAGCATTAATCATACCAATTTCTGCATTCTTATACTTATTAATAGCATAAGGCTTTAGAGATGATAGCTTATCAGACCAAGAACGTTTGAGAATATTAGGAATATTATTCTTTTTACCGTTATTAATAAAAAGATAATATGCTATCTGAACCATAGGTTCATCTGCACGTTGCATTACTTGGCAATTAATAAATCTAAAATTAACTTTATTATTTGCAGTAAATTCCTTACGCTTTGGATGAATTGCTGCACGTACCATAATAATCTGTGGATTCAGTCGAATATTATATACAGTACGTAGCTCAACAGCCCAATTCAGTGTTCCTTCATAATCATAGTCTAAAGAAGCATCAATTGCTTCTGTCATAATCTCTGTGGTACTTTTACCATTATATTCTTTTGGAATAATAATGTAATCAAGTAGCTTTGACCAAATTTCATTTCCACGAGCAGAATACCTCGTAGAACGTTTACCAATACCACCATCACGATAATAAGATGGTTCACCAAAAATACTCGATGCACTAATCATTTTAAGTGTAGCAAGTGGAGAATATACATATGATTCTCCATCCATAAAATTTTTAACTACTTTATCCTTTTGTAGAATAGTAGTTTCGCGTTGTTCTTTTACAACTTTAGATAATCTCGACATAATTATGCTCCTTTCGTTAATAGAAAGAGAACAATGTGCTATTAATAAACACAAAATTCCTTATAATTCATGGAGTGTCTAACGAGAATCGGACTCGTGCTATCAATTTGGAAAATTGAAGTTCTACCATTAAACTATAGACACATATAAAGTAATAGCCTACAAGTATTACCCATTCAGTATAATACTCGCACTATTCTTGATAGTTGGCTGATTATTCAAATATATCTCAGCAGACTTCGTTTGTCTTTACTATTACTTCATTTTGATTATTAGATGTTTCCATTTGAACACCTCTTGCATATGCGATACCAGCATATTTATTATATCGCGCTCATATAATAAAAAGAATTTTCAATATATCCTAATTCAATATTGAAATAAGAACATTTAACTGGTTATTGTTCTTACATGTGTATTATTAATAGATAACAATACTTGATTGGCGACGACCAATGGTTCTGGGGGACAGGATTGAACTGTCGAGCTTTAGCTTATGAAACTAACGAGATACCACTTCTCCACCCCAGTATATCAGACCAATATGTATTAATATATTAGTCTGCTCTGTGAACATGTTTCTTCTTTAGCTTACGTTCGCGCTTTACTCGGCATGCAATATCCATAGATTCAAGGTCAATCATACGACATGCAACCATTCCTTGAAAAACGTTCATTATTATCACCTCTTTTACAGCAGTGTGTAAGAATAAGTAGAACCTTTAGCTTCTACAGAAGTGTCAAGTTCTTCAACGTTACAAATAACTTCGCCACTCTTATCAAATAGCTGATTATTCTTTACCTTCTTAATAATGTAAGAAGATGTTGAAACAATTCCGTCAGAACCTACAACTCTAAACTCTACAATCTTACCAATATAATCCTTTGATTTCATAATTAACACCTTTTCAAATTATTAATAACGAGAATAATTAATACGGCATAATAATTCTGATGTGAGTCAAAATTCTTGTTATTGTTTTCTTTTTAGAAGTAACCGTATTTGCTGCTTCGTTATTCATAAGTACTCTAAGTACAATGACCAGCTTACGAACGAATGATATTCTAACCGTCATTCACGGATATAAAGTTAGATTGAGTATATTAACACACAGTATAAATATGTAATATATTATCCAAAAATATTAGTATATTGTATCTGTATAAAATAAAATAGAATTTGAAGTAACTGTATGTTCTGCTTCAATCCAATGTCGAAATTATTGATACAAACAAGAATAATATATACAGTATACATGTAATATGTACAAATATTAACAAACAAATACTGCCATTTGAAGTAACTGTATATTCTGCTTTGTTGTATCTTTGGAAAGAATAATAAGATTCGCACTTATATTGCCGCATTATCATTCGCGGTGTTTTGCTAATTAAACTATACTCTTATGTATAACAACGAGTATAAAGACAACAGGTAACGAATCACTTTACCACAATGAAGTAACTGTTGTGACTGCTTCGTTGCTATAATCTTGGTCGGAGAAGTTGGAATTGAACCAACCGAGGTTAAACCAGAAGTTTTACAGACTTCGCCGCTCCCATGTACGGTATATTCTCCGATATATGTGTGCCACAGTTAAGTGGCACACTTTATATCAAATCTTAATTATAGTACGGATTCCTTGATAGAAGGAGATACATAAGGACGCACAGTGTTATGTGCGGGCTTACACCATGCACCAGTGCCACGTAGATGGTCAACACCAGAACGCTCTGGAACTTCTACTACCTTATAAGTAACGTCTGCAACCTTTACAGAATCGCCAACCTCCATCTCTGCGAGATAGGATACAGTAGCTGCTTCAAGAGCCTTTAGGAACTCCTTAGCCTTTACCTGAGAAATATCAGCGGTCTCTGCGAAATGCTTTACAAACTTAGAACTAGTCATAATAATAAACTCCTTTAATTTCTATTTGATGGTTTACCATCATTTTTTAATTTATATAATATGATAAAGAGTGAAGGTCTGAGTAACTCTTATATCTGAAAGTTCGGCTTACTGTCTCTTGCCACTCTCTATCATATATTTATTATATCATACTCGGAAGTATTTGTCAAGTCTTTTTTTTATTTTTTTTTGTTTTTTTTACTTGATGTTTTACTTCCTTCTTGACTATATAAGTATTATATCATACTTCATGTACTTTGTCAAGAGCTTTTTATAAAATATTTTTAAAATTGTTGCTTCATAGCCGTCTCGCCAGAAATCTTAGCAACTGCAATACTTGTATCATTACTTTCCTTGCTAAGTGCGGTCTGTAGCTTATATGTCATGCTATTAGCTTCTGTAGCACCAATATATTCAATTGCTTCTGATGGGGATAGACCAGCATTAACCAGAGCGGTAATCTTGCCAGCAATTTCTGACATTTCGGCAACACCCTTTTCAAAGTTATGGCGGTTATACTTTACAGTATTAATATTAGAGGTATCCATAAGATTGATTAAAAGATTGCGCTCAAACTCATGTTCTGGAATCTCACAATGACCACACATACACATATCTTCATCTGGTTCAATATCCATAGGTTGCTTATTTACTACAATTTCTTCATCATCTACTGGTTTATTTCGTTTAAGAGACAATAGTATCAACTCCTTTAATTTCTAACATATCTTCTGCTGTAAAGTATTTATCAGCCTTACGAGCATTAATATCTAAGAAGAAATCTTCGGAAAGGTCAGTATACTTTGTAGCTATACTAATCATATCCTTTTGGATTTTTTCTGTAAACTCAACTTGTTCCAGAATATTGCCATGCTTACCATACACACCATACGATACATCGTGATACATATATTTAGCGTATTTGTAAGCCCTGCGTTCTGTACCACAAATTGATAGAAAGAATCCCATACTATATCCTCTACCAATATTAGTAGTAATAATGCGATAACCATCTGATTTCATATTCTCAATTAGTGATAATAGAGATAGTCCATCTTCAACAGCACCACCACACGTATTGATTTGAATTTCAATTGGCTTTTTGTCGTCACAAAATTTTTCATCCATATACTTTAATTTATTTAAATAATAAATGGATTCCATCATTGAATTATCATCAACATCATCATATAACATAATAATACGTTGATTCATAGCCATTGAAAATCTCATCTGTTGTGAAAAGCCATTCATAAACTTTGGCATTTCACTATGATTAAAATGAGTATTCAATACATAAACTCCTTTAAATTCAATTAGTTACATTTTATCTGCAATAGTTGTAACCGTACTACGATAACTATTCTTTAGTTTAATACAACCAAAACAATCATTATCTTTAAAAACATCAATCATGCGTTCCATGCCTGATTGAGAAATATTTACATCAGTCTGTTCAAGAATGTCTCCTTCATAAACCTGTTTACAACCTTGTTCACATCTTTGAAGAACAGTTTTTAGAGTATAAATATCCATATTTTGTCCCTCTGTAATAAAGATTGAATCAGTAGAAGAAACATTAATACCTCGTATATTTGCAGTAGGCACAATCTCTAATTGACCATTCATCATAAGTGATTTAACCATGTTAATATCACCGAACTTAGTCGCAAGAATATTACCAATAGAACCAGTCATCAGAATTTTTTCTTCGTGGTCGCCCTTTTCATATCCAAGAGTTGGAGCACCTTTCAGTGTGTTGTAAGAAAAAATAACATAAATTTTTCTAATATCCCCGCACTCAAGTAACTTCATAAGGTATGCAAGTGCAAGATGAGTCTTACCAGAACCAGCACGACCGTAAATAGCCGTAATATCATTATTACACATACTGTCTAATGCGCATAGCTGATATTCATCTTTTGCTTTTACATTACCAAACATACGGGTTTTAAGATTTTTATGACCAACTTTTACATGACCTTGGGCAGTCCATTTTAAAACATCAAGACAAACCTGTTCGTCATTATAAATAATTAAATATTCATTGATATTAAGATTATAAATATTTTCCATAGTATGTTCATACAAATAAGCAAGTTGCTCATCTGTAAGTACTACACGTTTATAACCTTTATACAAAATCTCTGATGGTACATCAACAAGAGGTACACCAACAGACTTTGCTTTAATTTGTAGATTTAAATCACCAGTACATAGATAAGCCATATTATGATATGCTGATGTAACAATAATATCATCATTCATATTATAAACATTATCAACAATATTATTAGCTTCAAATTCTTTTGCAACTCTACGTACAAGGTCAAATTCAACATATTGAGCGTTATCTCTAATATGTCTAATTGCATTACGAGCTTTTGATGAACGTTCATAATCTCTATTTGTTTTAAGATTATCAAGTTCTTCAATAACCGTAATAGGAATAATAATATTATATTCAGACTTTAGTCTTTCAATAATATTACAACAGCTCATTAGTGCGCTTGTGTCAAGTACACATTTTTCCATTAGAACACATCCTTAAACATTCATAGACTTTAGCTTTGCCATAATCTGTCGTGTCTCAACAACTGCATACTTATGTCTACGCGACTTCTTTTGTCTATTAATAGTAGTAAAGTTCTTATTATACTTATCAAACTTAATAAGACCTTCTTTAATGAGTTCATTGAACTGCTGCTTTGTAATAATTACCATAAAAGTAATTCCCCTTTTAATTCAATTTTGTATAATTATTATATCATACAAGTAAATATTTGTCAAGAGTTTTAGAAAAATTTGTTTTTCTTTTTCTTCTCTTTCCATACTATTGGTTTCTTCTCTCGGTAGTCGTTATCCCTTACTAAAACAATGTATTTTTTAGGGTATATAAGTTGCGACATTTTTTACAGCTTCTTGACGTTTAGTTTTTACACGTTTTTTATCAGCATGACGTTTGTGCTCTTTTCTGCATTTTGCACAGTAATGCGTATCACCTTTTTGTTTACGCATGTGAATATATGGCTCTCCACATTCTTCACAAAATTCAACATTACAGATATTATAATATAGATAATAAAACAATACAGGTGTATTTGTATCATGAATAGTAAAAGCAATCTGCTGTTCGTCAAATTGTGGAAAGTCTTTACCAAGCTCATACACTAATTCGTAAATTGTCTTATCTTGTTCTTTACGTTTATTCTCTTTGCAGACAATGTATCCACGTTGATATAGTTCATAGTAACAATCATTAAAATAACCAGTATATGATTTCATAAGAGCCATACGTAAAAACGTATCTTTTTTAATTCGTGGTGGATGACCAAATGATTTATATAGAACTAAAAATGTAAACATAAACTTTTCAAGCTCAATGTTGTCAAGCTGATGAATGTATTCTAATTCATTTACAGAGATGGGAATTAGCCCATCTCTGAATTTTCCATGCTTATTCATTGTATGACTTACTACAGAATGAACATAATTACCAATTAGTCCATCTGTATCGTTTTTAATTTTAATTTTTTGTTGCAATAATTGGTCGATTTCGGTGTTGGTTTTACCAATATGTTTATAATATTTTACCAAAACTCTGGCTAATTTAATTGGATGTTGATTAGTTGTAATTCCATTTTTATCCAATTCTTTACCAATAAGTTCTTCATTAATTATCATCATTGAGTAAATCAACTCTTTCTAAAATATAATGTTTTCCCATATATTCCTCGCCATCATCACATTCTTTTGGAATAAATGCTACAGACGCTTTAGCTTTCACATTATTAATAATAGTGTTACCAGCAATATCCCACATCCAAGACTTTGATTTGTTATTAAAATAATTATAATAACAATAGATGACATAATTTGCAATATCTTCGCTATTAGAATCCAACTGATTTAATTTGTCCTTTAATAGCTGCTCGATATTTAAATAAACATTCTGCTCTACTTCATCCATATCATCTGTGCTATTTGTAGCATCACAGCGAATAGCATTGATTTGATATGTATATAATTTAAAACATTCTGCAATACATTTTCTAACTGCACCTAATAGATTTTTATTAATAGGTTGCCAATATTCAGAAAGTAAAATAGTATAATCAAACTGATTATGTTTATTATTATGCCATTTATTATCAAACTCAATATCTTCAATGTAATAAGCAAGTAAATTCATTGTACAATTATTTTTAATAACTGGCATATATTTATAATAATTATGAATAAATTGTACTTCTTCTTTACTTTTATTTTCTTTTTTTAGTAACTGTGAGATAGTACATCTAAATTGTGACATACATAGTTGTTTATATAATTTACAATGAGTATCATATTCTGTCTTTAGTTTTGGATATACATAACTAAAGAAATATGCCTTTCTATCAACTGCAATTTTATTATTAAATGCAATTTGATTATTTTGTTCTTGAATTTGTTGACGTTCTTCATCTGTGCAATTTTCTGGAAATTGAATAAATTTTTGTTTTTTAGACCAAAGCTTTGGGGGCGGTACAAATACATCACCCTTCGCAGAATCTCACTTATACCCTCGGTTTCCCGATATTTGAGTAGGGGGTTAGACTATATCATCATCTATATTTTATAGATGTTCGGCACTACGGATATATGAATTTCACATATATCCTCTTAGAATTTATAATAATAAATTCAATTTAGTCGTTTGACCTTTTTGTATTATCAAATACAAACTTGGCACAGGATTATCATATTATTTTATTTATTTTATATATCGTTTAATTGTATCATATGAGACATTGTATTTGCGTTTAATATCAGACATACTAAGACCACATTGATAATCTTTATAAATATTATCTTTAACTTCTTGAGTTATACGTTGTTTATGAGGCAATCTGTCAACATATTCATTCCATCCATCAATTATAATATGTTTCCATCGTTTGTTATATTGTATACTTTTAATATATTTATATGATGTATTAAAAGTCTCAGCAATAATATTTATATCAACATCATCTATCAACATCTGTTTAATATTAATAATATCATCATTAGTAAATTTAGCAAAATTACTATTTTCGCCTTCAAATCGTTTTGAAAGTTTAATTTTAGTTTCGTCTGAAACAACTTTATGTTTGTTAGCTTCAATTAATGCTTGTTTTTGTTTATCAGATAATTTTCTTCCTTTGCGTGATTCACTCATTCTGTGTTTAGTTTCATCTGATAATTTTGCACCAAGCATTCTTTGTCTATTTTTCTCACCAACAATTTTACGACATTCTTCTGATAGATTAAAAAATCCTTCTCCACCATCTGTCATATTGTATAATGTATATCCGTTTTGTTTATATTTCTGAATATAATATTTTTCTTGTTCGTATATTTTATCATTATCTTCAATTTGACATAAAACATTAAATTCAAATTCATCTTCGCCATATTTATTATATGCATTTTGTAAATGTGAATTTTCATGTCTATTACCTTCTAATGCCCAAATATGAGCTTTAAGTCGATGTTGAAAAGTAGTGCGCGTACATCCAATATATACTGCATTAGAAATTAAATTTGTAATGATGTATATACCTTTTGTATTCATATTAATATTATCAGCAATTTTCATTTAATCACCACCTTTCTTATGTAATACGATATATTATAAAATAATTTAGATTTCCCTGTTAGCATAGATATTAACAATCATTTCCTATTGTTACTACACGTTATCTATACACCTTATATTTATAAGTTCACCGAATTTTTAACTATACATCACTGTATAGTGCGACTGATTACTTAATCGCTGTACCTTGATGGTATCTCATCTGTTTAATACGTTTGTCTAACTCTTTATATTCATCAGTGTCTGGACTATATATAGATTGCATACTAATCATATTAGATACTATATTTGTAATAACGCCAATTTTCGTATTAAAGGATTTAACATCCATCGAAGCAAAAGCATTCATATTCAATACTTGAGATTTTGCTTTTGTTTTTTCATAAGTGATGACCTTTTTATTATGACCAACGGCTTCTACCATATAACGATTATCCGTTGTTATACTAAGGTCTCCATCATAATCCGCATCAGATTGACTTATAGCTGTCATATCCCAAATATTATACATATTACCACTTTTAATATGTTGATACCATTCCATGCAGTCATCATTACTATATACATTTAGTAAACAGTTTTCAGATGGAGCAACTAATGGGCTTCTATGTGTAGACACTACTTTACTTCCTTTTTCCACCCATCTCCTATTCCAAATAGTACCAGATGGTAATAACCCTTTGATTTCCATGCCAAAAGCATGTTCTGCCATTGCGTACAAATCTGGGATTAAAAATTCATAAGCACCTTCTACCAATACTTTACCAATTTTCATTTTATCAATTTTAGTTTGGATTTGACGTAAAATTTTGGTATTTACATAATTATCATTAATAAGATTTGGACAATATGTGAGTACTTTAGCTATTTTATCATTAGTTGTATCAACTTGTGCATCATCAGATAGAATTGATTTTGATGGTTTTAGAAATAACATTGTTGTCATATAATCCTTTGACATTAGTTTCTTCGCCCAATTCACACTATATGATGCCAATTCTTTGATACTATCTTTTGTAAAATTATTCGTTTGAATATATTGATAATTTAAAGTCGTATATTTATTATCTTCTTTTTTATTAATGCGAGTAACAGAAAAAATATGTTTAAACTTTTTAAAATAATATAAATATTGTTCCCAAGAATCATAATATTTTGCAAGTTTAAACTGTGATTTAGTTAAGATAACATCAATCTCATCAATATTATGTTCGTTGCCATATAAATCTGTAATTGTATTTGTCTTTGCTTTTTCTTTAGCAAATTTATGGAAATCAAATACACTTACACATCCCTTAACCCACGGGCTTCTTACAATAAATGAACTTGGTATATAATTATCACAGTGTAAATCATCAGCCCATTGGGCAGCCATTTCTGGTGAAATCATACCAGCACCATCAAAAGCATTAATATCAAAATTAATTAATCTTTCTTCAATGTCTTTTTCACCTTGCTCATTATCATAAACCCAATCAACTAATTGGTCTTTGAGTACATACTCATAATCTGGAATAACACAAATTCTTGGTGTTGTTACTTGACGAGATGCAGAAGTATACAATGCAAAATATGCACTAAATTTCGCAAGATTCATTTTACCAATATGTCGTGGAGTTAAACCACACATCATAATAGTTTCTAATTCATTGTACATATCTTTATTAACAAAGATTGCTGAATTACGTCTAAGTTGTCCTGCACCAGCGCATAATCTTTTATATGTTCTTTCAAATTTAATACCAAACATATCAAAGGTTACTGAGAACATATTTTTGCAAATATATTTATATTCTTTTTTGGTCGTATCTGCTTTTACTGAAATAATATCTGGAACAAAAGATAAGAGTTTAAATCTTTGTTGTAATTGAGATAGCGTTCCAATATTTTGTTTACTATTCTTTTGTTTTTGGATTACTTTAATAATTTTTTTTGTTTCATAAATTTCGTCAATTAAATTCTCTTGGTCATTAAGCCTTCTGATAAATTTAAATAACTGATTATCTCCTAAAGCTACAATGTAATTATTTAACATTGCTTCTTCATAAGACAACTTCACATTTAAATCACTTTTCGTAATATAAGAAGTGTTTAATTTAAGAATGTAAAATAAATTCATGTTAGCCAATAGGCATCACTCCTATTTTTAAGATACTTATATTATACCATATTTACATAAAAATGTCAATATCATTTTACAAAAATTTCAAAAATTTTCTTTCTATTAATAAGGAAGTAATAAATATATAATTATTTAAATAATATTTTTTATTTATTAATAATATATAACATAC
>UMLM01013409.1_pt1 | contig 49808 bp, 41 predicted proteins | sample 1966571 | NCBI WGS metagenome assembly UMLM01 (sample SAMEA4836203, study PRJEB28245) | human gut metagenome | biome: gut microbiome; material: fecal sample | place: Denmark | collected 2008 | reverse complement strand
TAACGGGTTTTGCAAGCGGACGTTGAAGAATGAAGCTAAACTGACATTAACAATAAAAGAAGCTGCGGAGTACAGCAATATCGGTATAAATAAAATAGACACCCTGTTAAAGCAACCTAATTGCCCGTTTGTACTTTTTGTAGGAACACGGAAGTTAGTAAAGCGACGTGAATTTGAAGAATATATCCGACGAGAGTTAACTATATAGAACTTCTACCAACAACCGCTACAAAAAATTCCTGTTGAGATTGAAAAAGCAGAGTCCTTATGCTATAATATATAGTTGCATTGGACTCTTTTTTTGAGATACGAAAGGAGTCCGCTATATGGGCAAAAATCTAAAAGGTAAAGAGTGCGGCAAAGGCATTTACCAAAGAAAGGACGGTTTATTCTCCGCAAGATACTACGCAAAAGACGGCAAACGCAAAGAGAAGTATTTTGAAACATTGCCGGAAGCGAAAAACTGGCTTGCTGACGCAAGATATGAGGAACGGCATAACCTTATCGTCACTTCTCCCGATATGACGGTAGACAAGTGGTTTACTTACTGGATTGAAAATATCGTTTGTGACCTTGCTCCGAATACCATAAGAAATTATAAAGAGCGTTACAAATGGAATATCCAACCCGTAATTGGAGCCATGTGCATAGCTGATGTAAAGCCCATGCACTGTAAAGCTGTTCTGAACCGAATGGAAACTACCTATGCAGGCTCGACCATTCGACAGGCTTATATCACAATGGGAACCATGCTGAAATCAGCAGTTATGAATGATATTATCGCAAAGCACCCTATGAACGGTGTCCGTTACACAAAACCTGTTCGTGCGGTAGATGATATTAAATACTTAACCGTTGAGGAACAGGATAAGTTCTTGGAAGCAGCGGAACGCTCTCATAATTACAGGCAATACGCCTTGTTACTGGAAACAGGATTGAGAACGGCTGAATTGATTGGTCTGACTTGGGACGCTATTGATTGGAAAAAGCGGACATTGACAGTAAACAAAAGTTTAGAGTATCGACACAGCCAGGGATATTGGCGTGCGGGACCACCTAAGACGCAAAAAAGTTATCGTACCATTCCTCTCACAGATAAGGCATATTCCATTCTCAAAAGCTGCTATGATGAAAAAGACCAACGAAAACAGTCTGAAACATTGTCACAGGTTTTAGAGTATATCGACAGCAGGACAGGCGAAAATAAATGCCTTGTTATGCGAGATTTGGTTTTTGTCAACTGGAGAACAGGAGAACCCGCAAAAAACAGTTCCTATGACACACACTTATACAAATTGTGTGATGAAGCAGGTATTAAACGCTTTTGTATGCACGCCTTGCGACATACTTATGCTACACGCGCCATTGAGCGCGGCGTACAGCCTAAAGTGCTGCAACAGCTTTTAGGACACGCAAGTATTAAAACAACAATGGACAGATATGTTCATGTTACGGACGAATCACTGGTAAACGCCATACGCCAATTTCAACAGGCTACGCCGCCAGTTTCAAAAAAAGGGCGTAAAAAGGGCGTACAAGAAATTTAAGGAAAGGCGAAAAGTCTTATAAATCAAGGCTTTTCGGATAGGTATAAACAATTATGAAATTAGGAATCGTGGGACTTCCGAATGTCGGAAAAAGTACCCTGTTCAATTCACTGACAAAAGCCGGCGCTGAGTCAGCCAACTATCCGTTCTGTACCATTGACCCGAACGTCGGTGTTGTTGCAGTTCCGGATGAGCGTTTGAAATTACTTGGAGATATGTACAATTCCAAGAAAGTGACACCGGCAGTCATCGAGTTCGTAGATATCGCAGGTCTGGTAAAAGGTGCCAGCAAAGGTGAGGGACTTGGAAACCAGTTCTTGGCAAATATCCGTGAAGTAGATGCCATCGTTCACGTTGTACGATGCTTCGAGGATCCGAATGTTGTTCATGTAGACGGAAGTGTAGATCCGGCAAGAGATATTGAGACCATCAACTTGGAGCTGATCTTCTCTGATATCGAGATTCTGGATCGTCGTATCGCAAAGACAACCAAAGGCGCAAGAATGGACAAAAAGCTTGCAAAAGAGCTGGAACTGTTACAGAAGATCAAAGCACATCTGGAAGACGGCAAACTTGCAAAAACGTTTGAAGTGGGCGATGATGAAGATGATCAGGAATGGTTCGCTTCTTATAACCTGCTGACAGCAAAACCGGTTATTTACGCAGCAAACGTTTCTGAGGATGATCTGGCAGACGACGGTGCAAATAATCCGCATGTAGCAAACGTACGCAAACTTGCAGCAGAGGAAGGTTCTGAGGTATTTGTGATCTGTGCACAGATTGAGCAGGAGATCGCAGAACTGGACGATGATGAGAAAGCAATGTTCTTAGAGGATCTGGGACTGAAACAGTCCGGCTTGGAGAAACTGATCAAGGCAAGTTACAGCTTACTTGGACTCTTAAGCTACCTGACCGCAGGTGAGGATGAGACCCGTGCATGGACCATCAAAAAAGGAACAAAAGCACCGCAGGCAGCAGGAAAGATTCATACCGATTTCGAGCGTGGATTTATCCGTGCAGAGGTTGTAAACTACAAAGATCTGCTTGAGTGCGGTTCACTGGCAGCAGCCCGTGAGAAAGGTCTGGTAGGACTGGAAGGAAAAGAGTACGTGGTTCAGGACGGTGATGTGATCCTGTTCCGTTTCAACGTATAATAAAAATAATTAACGTATGGAAATATGAAAATAAGATACAGCTGCCGGAGGTACGCTGTGAAAATGCACTTTCTTTACGGATTCGAATAAGATAAAGGAACAGAGAGTAAAGGAAAGTGCACCATGCGTTTATGTGAATTTTCAAGGAAAGAGGTAATCAATGCCTCTGACTGCAGATGTCTGGGAAATGTCTGTGATCTGGAGTTTGATGAATGCAGCGGACAGATATGTGCAATGATCATAAAGGGACCTCCGAAGTGGTTTCGTCTGGTGGGATGTGACACAGAATATGTCATAGACTGGAAAAAAATTGTTCGGATCGGACCGGATGTAATACTGGTAGATATATGTGCGGAAAAATGTCTGCACAAGCTATAAAAGAAATAGGTACGGAGGATAAAGAGCGATGAAATGCCCTTACTGCAGCAGTGATAACACACGTGTCATTGATTCCAGACCGGCGGAGGACAACTGTTCCATCCGCCGCAGAAGACTTTGTGATGACTGCTCAAAACGTTTTACAACGTATGAAAAAGTGGAGACAATTCCGCTGATCATTATCAAAAAAGACAACACCAGAGAGCAGTATAACTGTTCCAAGATTGAGGACGGCGTGCTCAGAGCCTGTCACAAACGCCCGGTATCTGTCAATCAGATCAATCAGCTCATCGACGATGTGGAGACCGAGATTTTTAATAGGGAAGAAAAAGAGATCCCGAGCAGCGTGATCGGCGAACTGGTGATGGATAAGCTGAAAGATTTAGAGGCAGTAGCTTATGTGAGATTTGCATCTGTATACAGGGAATTTAAAGATGTGAATACCTTTGTGGAGGAACTGAAGAAAGTTCTGGACAAATAATCTATCGGGTGTGAGCATTATCCTATCCGATGTGAGTGACAAAATAATATCAGTGGAGAAATTTGTCTTCCCCGCTGAACGGAGGTAACTTATGTTTCAAAAATTTTATCCGGATCTGTACATTTCATCTACATATGAAATTGATTTTGACCGGCTGTACCGGGACGGATACCGGGGACTGATTTTTGATATTGATAATACACTGGTGACACACGGCGCACCGGCGAATGAGAAGGCAAAAAAACTGTTTGCCCATCTGCATGAACTTGGATTTGCGACCTGCCTGATCTCCAACAATCAGGAACCCAGAGTGAAACCGTTTGCGGACGCTGTGCAGTCGATGTATATTTACGATGCACACAAACCGTCCACAAAAAATTATGAAAAAGCAATGGAACGGATGCACACCGATAAGAAGAACACGATTTTTATCGGTGATCAGATGTTTACCGATGTTTTCGGAGCCAATCGAACCGGAATCCCATCGATCATGGTGAAAAAGATTCACTGGAAAGAGGAAATCCAGATTGTCTTAAAACGCAGACTGGAGGCAATTGTTCTGATCGGCTACCGCAACTTTAGAAAAAAACACAGGAGTATTTTTGAAAATCGGGAGGAAGAAAAATGAAACTTGTAATTGGAAACGATCATGCAGCAGTAGAACTGAAAAACGAGATCAAAGCATATCTGGAAGGAAAAGGTCACGAAGTGATCAATATCGGAACGGATACACATGACAGCTGTAATTATCCGGAGTACGGCGAGAAAGCCGGACGTATGGTAGCAGCAGGTGAAGTGGACGGCGGTGTGCTGATCTGTGGAACCGGCGTTGGTATCTCCATCGCAGCAAATAAAGTAAAAGGCGTTCGTGCAGCAGTTTGTTCTGAGCCGGTCACTGCACGTCTTGTCAAAGAGCACAACAATGCAAATATCATTGCATTCGGTGCAAGAATCGTTGGAAGCGAGACTGCAAAAGCAATCGTTGACGCATGGTTAAATGCCGAGTTTCAGGGAGGACGCCATCAGACAAGAATCGATATGATTCATAAAATTGAGGAATAGTCCATAAAAAGGTTGAAAAATCGCGGTTTTTCATATAGAATAGAGAGAAGTAATAATTACCATTCGTTTGTGGTAATAGAAGAAAAGACCGAAGGTCTTAACATACAAGGAGGATTTTTGAATGGCAAACGCAGGAAAGGTAATCGGAAAAGGTGTTACAATCGAGCTGGAAGGCAACGTATACAGAGTAGATGATTTTCAGCACGTAAAACCTGGAAAAGGCGCAGCTTTTATCAGAACAAGATTAAAAAATATTAAAACCGGTGGTGTTGTAGAGAAAACTTTCCGTCCGACAGAGGATGTAGAGACAGCACACGTTGACAGATCTGAGAAACAGTATCTGTACAATGACGGTGATTTATACTACTTCATGGATACAGAGACATATGATCAGATCGCTCTGAGTACAGATGCAATCGGTGATGCTCTGAAATTCGTAAAAGAGAACGAGGCAGTTACAATGCTTGCTCACAACGGAGATATCTTCGCAGTTGAGCCGCCAATGTTCGTTGAGCTTGTTATCACAGAGACAGAGCCGGGATTCAAAGGCGATACAGCTACAGGTGCTACAAAACCTGCTACTGTAGAGACAGGTGCTACTGTATATGTTCCGTTATTCGTAAACGAAGGCGATGTAATTAAAATTGATACAAGAACAGGTGAGTACTTATCACGAGTATAAGGAATTTATGGAAAGTAACGGAGTGGATGATGAATATCCGCTCCGTTTTTAGTTTGAGGAGAAAATATGAAATACGATTTTGACAGAATGGTAAACCGCTATGGAACAGATTGCTATAAATGGGATATGATCACAAAACGAAAACTGGATCCGAATACGTTACCACTCTGGGTAGCGGACATGGATTTTGAGACCGTTCCGGAAGTAAAAGAGCGTTTAAAAGAAGTGGCAGACCGCGGTATTTACGGTTATTCCATGCTTGGAGACGGCTATTATGACGCATTGAAAAACTGGTTTTCCACACGATTTAACTGGCAAATTGAAAACGACTGGGTGATCGCAACTCCGGGTGTCGTATTTGCACTGGCAGCAGCAGTTCGTGCCTACACAAAAGAAGGCGACAGTGTCATGATCCAGCGTCCGGTTTACCACCCGTTTACAAATGTAGTAAAAGAAAACGGACGAAAACTGGTGAATAATCCACTGGTTTTAGAAAACGGGAAATACCATATGGATTACGAAGATATGGAGCGCAAGATTACGGAAGAACAGGTAAAACTGTTCCTGCTGTGCAGTCCGCACAATCCGGTGTCCCGTGTATGGACAAAAGAAGAATTGTGCAAGACTGCTGAAATCTGTAAAAAACACGGTGTCATCATGATTGTGGATGAGATTCACTGTGATTTTGTTTATGAGGGATATCATCACACGAGCTTTGGCACACTGAGCGAATACGCAGATAACGCAGTGATCTGTACTGCACCGAGCAAAACATTTAATCTGGCGGAATTACAGCTTTCCAACATCATGATCCCAAATCCGGAATTAAGAAAACCATTCCAGAACGAGATGAACAAAGTATTTTATTCCGATGCGAACCTGTTCGGACAGGTATCCTGTCAGGCCGCTTACGAGCACGGCGCACAGTGGCTGGATGAATTACTTGTATACCTGCAGGGCAATATCACATACATCCGTGATTATCTGTCAGAGCACTTACCGAAGGTTCATTTGATCGAACCGGAGGGAACCTATCTGCTTTGGATGGATTTCCGAGAGTATGGTCTTTCCCCGGAAGCATTAAATGCCAAAATTTTAAAAGATGCAAAAATCTGGTTTAACGAAGGCTCCATGTTTGGACCGGAAGGCGCAGGCTTTATGCGTATCAATATCGCAAGCCCGCGCGGTATGATTATTGAGGCAATGGAACGCTTAGGTGAAGTGTTTGGAGCATAGTGTATTTTGCACAGATTTCACATACGTTCGATAGGAATGTATGAAGCTGGCTATGCAGACCTCTTCGGAGGTTCTGGCGTCTTGCGCAGACTGATCCATGCCAGACCGGAGATCAGAATCTGACTGGCAAGCATGCCCCACAGATAGGCAGACAGACCAATCTTGGGAATACCGATAAAAATGAAACCAATGCGCAGTGCGGCACCGGATAAATTGATCAGCATCGTAAGTGTTGGTTTCCCAAGTCCGTGGAGAATACTGCATAGCGTACTTGCGAGAAACAGAAACGGACAGATCCAGCTTAAGGTTCGGACATAAAAACCAGCTAAAGCATTGTGAAACAAATGAATACCGATCCAGTTTCCGCCGAGCAGAAAACCGAGGGTACACAGCAGTCCAAGGATTACACACAATTGTGTAGTCTTCCGGACTGCTTTTTTTATCAGATCCGTGCGGTTGCGGCTATTTGCTTCTGAAATGGCGGGCAGCAGCATAACGGACAGGGAATTGCTCAGCACGCAGGGAAACAGGATGGTGGAAAAAACCATACCAGTCAGAATACCGTAAACACTTAAAGCATCGCTGTTTGTGTAGCCAAAATCCCGCAGCTTCATGGGAATCAGGATCGCTTCTGAACTTTGACAGATACTTAACAAAATGCGGTTGCAGGTCAGTGGTAATGCCATGCTGCACAGTTCCCGCAGAGTCTGCAGATAGGATAGAACTTCCGGTGAAAGTGCGCGCGAGTCTTGTGCCGGATTTTTTTCGCGGGAAAAAAGTAGCATGGTAATGGAATAGAGTGCGCCGGTTATTTCTCCGAACAGAATCCCCAAGACAGCAATCTCAGGAGACGGCAGATTGCCCTGTTCCGTCAGGATCTGAATAAGCAGCCAGACACCTGTCACACGGATCAACTGTTCCAGAAGCTGTGAAACAGAAGGAATTACCGCTTTCTTTTTTCCGAAATAATAGCCATTGATGCAGGAATGAATACAGGCAAATGGCAGAGAAAACGTCATCAGGCGAAGCAGAGATATGGTACGGGCATCTTCTAATAAAACAGAACCGATCCAAGGGGCATATGTCTGTACAATTACGATACAGATGCCGGAGATCAGCAAAGAAAGCACCAGACCAGTTACAAGATAACGTTTAGATTGCTGTTCGGTCTGACATTGTGCACAGTACCGGGAAATCGAAGTCTGGATGCCGGCAGCTGAAACTGCGATGATCAGGGCAAATACCGGAAAAATTAACTGATAAATGCCAAGACCTTCTGCACCGATCGTACGTGACAGGAATATTTTATAATAAAAACCGATAATCCTGCTTAAAAATCCGGTTAGCGTCAGAAGCAGCGTGCCGGAAATGAGATTATTTTTGAGTGTATTTGTATGTAAAACCATAGAAATTAATTGTTTTTTTATATCATATGCAAAAGGGTTGTTGGTCAGAACCGGAAGGAAAGGGAGGTTCTCATGAAGCGATTGGTTTATCTGGATAATGCAGCAACCACACAGCCTTTTCCGGAAGTGCTGGATGCCATGATTCCTTATTACAGCAGATATTACGGAAATCCTTCATCTGGCTATGAACTGGGAGAGGAGAGCAAACGTGCAATGTCTGTATCAAGAAAATGGATTGCAGATTCACTACGCGTTGCGCCGGAAACGATTTATTTTACGTCGGGAGGAACAGAGTCGGATAACTGGGCGCTTAGGTTTGCGGTGAGTGCCGGTGGAAAACGGACACCACATATCTTAACGACCGCAATTGAGCATCATGCGATTCTGAACACATGCAAAAATCTGGAAAAAAGCGGTGTTCGAGTGACTTACCTGCCGGTAAACACAGACGGATTGATCTCGCCGGAACATGTGGAACGGGCAATCCGTCCGGATACCGTCCTGATCTCTGTGATGTATGCCAACAATGAGATTGGAAGTATCCAGCCAATTCGTAAAATTGCGGAAATCGCGCATCAAAGGAAAATCCTGTTTCATACCGATGCTGTGCAGGCATACGGTCAGATTCCAATTCGGGTAAAAGAAGACGGGATTGATCTGCTTTCTGCCAGCGGGCATAAATTTAACGGTCCGAAAGGAACCGGTTTTTTGTATGCACGCCAGGGACTGAAGTTGCAGCCAATGGTCCACGGTGGAGGACAGGAGCGGAAAATGCGCTCCGGAACAGAAAATGTGCCTGGAATCGTTGGAATTGGAATGGCAGCACGCTGCTCTGCTGAGATTCTGGAAAAAAAGATGTGTTATGAGAAAAGATTACAGACATATCTGATCGACCGGATTTTAACTGAAATTCCGGAAAGCTGCCTCAATGGTTCACGGACAAAACGTCTGCCAAACAATATCAATATCAGCATTGCCGGGATTAACGGACCGGCGGTGGTTGCATTGCTGGATCTCGAAGGAATCTGCGCGTCTTCTGCGTCAGCATGTTCTGCGGGAATACAGAAAGCGTCCCATGTGCAGATGGCTATCGGAAAAAGTGAACGTCAGGCATATGAGGCGATACGTTTCACTCTTGGGGTTCATAATACGCGCGAAGAAATTGACTATACTGTTGATGTACTGAAACAGTGTGTGAAAAAATTACGGGATTCTTCGGATTGCGACGAAGTTAAAAATGTGTGATTTGAACGCAGAATAAGCATTCCCCCGCTTCAAGTGCGCAGAGCCCTTCTTTTTACGTTGTGAATTTGCTTTTTGATATGCAATTTATAAGACTGCGTGGGAATCGGAGTACGTGTATATAGTAATTCTATAACTAAATGGAGAAATCGGTGAATCCTTCTGTAACGAACGGTTAGTTGGCACAGAAGGATTCGCCGATTTCTCTTTAAAATATTAAATTTGATCCGAAAAACTTAGCAAAGCGGAATAAATTCCGGTTTCCGTTTCGTGAAGACGGTAAAATAATCAAATCCGGCAGCTTTCAGAATCCCCGGTACTTTTTCAAAATCCCATGCAATCTGATCCGGTGCGTGTCCGTCTGCGCCAATGGTAATGATTTCCCCGCTAAGTTCCCGATAACGGTGCAGGATTTCTTCGGTAGGATTTGGATGACCAAGTCCGTATTTGAATCCTGCCATGTTCAATTCGATGCCTTTTCCACGGGCAATTAACTGTCGCAGAATCTCATCAATCACATCTTTGAATTTTTCATAAGTATAGTCTGCATTTTTATTTGGACCGTAACGAACCACATAATCGATGTGTCCGTATACATCGAATTCATCAAATGCAGTAATATTTTCCAGGATTGATTCAAAATATTCTCGGTAAGCGGCAGATTCTGTGCGACTTTCATAATAAACCGGATAATACGGATCAATGCCGTGTACTACATGAGAAGATCCGATTACAAAATCAAAATCCTCTGTCTGCAGCAGATTGTGATGCCTATTTGCCAAATGTGGCTGCAGTCCGAGCTCAATGCCATAATTGATCTTAAGAACATCAGAAAAGTCTGACTGTAGTTTGTGGATTTCTCTGTTGTATTGATCAAAATCAATGATGAATAAATCCGGATCATCCGGGTAATCATAATCAAGGTGATCGGTAATGCAGATTCCGGAGAGTTTTTTTGCAACGGCAGCGTGTGCCATGGCAGCAGAATCCGCTTCACTGTCTCCGGAAAAGTGTGTATGCATATGTGTATCCCAAAGCATGAAAATGACTCCTTTCAATGATTGTATTTTATATCTTGCATAATACAAAACGCTCTGGATCGCGTAATTACGCGACTCCTGAGAATATGATAAACGTAGAAAAGGTTTTTTGTCAATCCAATACGTGCATTTTGAATAGGAAAAATGGCTAAATATGTAAAAAAAGAAAAAAGTTTTGTGCATATCTTATAAAAATAAAAAAACAATATAGATATTTGCTATAAAAATAAGTGAATATCCAATTGGTAAGCTTGTACATTTTGCTAAAAAAAGAAGAAAAATGCCATGAGTTGGTGAAAAAATTAACAAAGTTAAAATAAGAGCATGAAAAGTATTGAAAAAGTCAGTCATATTCGTTAAAATATAAGCAGATTGGATGAGACATCCAAAAATAAACAACCGGATGATCCGGATACATTTTAATTCTAGGAGGAATGAAAAAATGGCAGTAAAAGTAGCAATTAATGGATTTGGACGTATTGGACGTCTTGCATTCAGACAGATGTTTGGCGCAGAGGGATATGATATCGTTGCAATCAACGATCTGACAAGCCCGAAAATGCTTGCTTACTTATTAAAATATGACTCTTCTCAGGGTAAATATGCAAAAGCTGAAACAGTTTCTGCAAGTGAAGATTCAATCACAGTAGATGGCAAAGAGATCAAAATCTACAAAGAGCCAGACGCAAACAATTGCCCATGGGGAGACTTAGATGTAGACGTAGTATTAGAGTGTTCCGGATTCTATACATCCAAAGAAAAAGCACAGGCTCATATCAATGCAGGTGCTAAAAAAGTTGTTATTTCCGCTCCGGCAGGAAATGATCTTCCTACAATCGTTTACAATGTAAACCATGATACATTAACAAAAGATGATACAATCATCTCCGCTGCTTCTTGTACAACAAACTGTCTTGCACCTATGACAAAAGCATTAAATGACCTTGTACCGATCAAATCCGGTATCATGTGCACAATTCATGCTTACACAGGTGATCAGATGACACTTGATGGACCACAGAGAAAAGGCGATTTAAGAAGAAGCCGTGCTGCAGCAGTTAATATCGTTCCGAACAGCACAGGTGCTGCAAAAGCAATCGGTCTGGTTATCCCGGAATTATCCGGTAAATTAATCGGTGCTGCACAGCGTGTTCCGACCCCTACAGGTTCTACAACAATCTTAAATGCAGTAGTAGAAGGAAACGTAACAGTTGACGAAATCAACGCAGCTATGAAAGCAGCAGCTAACGAGTCCTATGGTTACAATGAAGACCTGATCGTATCTTCTGATATCGTAGGTATGACATATGGTTCTTTGTTCGATGCTTCTCAGACAATGGTTCTTCCGTTAGACAACGGTACAACTCAGGTACAGGTTGTTTCCTGGTATGACAACGAGAACAGCTACACAAGCCAGATGGTTCGTACAATCAAATACTTCGCAGAGTTAGCATAATCGACACTCTATTATAAAGTATAACAAAGACTCACTGCAGGGTCCGGTCTTTTGGACCGGATCCTGTTTTAAATTTATCTTCGACAAATTTAAAACACAGGATGTTATTGCGCATTCACATAAGAGGAAATTAGCTTCACACATGTTCGGCGCAACAAGAAAAGTATGCATAGATAAGTTGTAAAAAAAGTTGGGTTATGTATGCATATTTTTCTTGATTTTTAGAGTTTTCCTAAATTAATTGAAAACAGGATAAGGAGACAATATCATGGGATTAAATAAAAAAACAGTAGATGATATTAATGTAAAAGGACTCAGAGTTCTTTGCAGATGCGACTTCAACGTACCGTTAAAAGATGGCAAAATCACAGATGAGAACCGTCTTGTAGCAGCTCTTCCTACTATTAAAAAACTGATCGCTGACGGCGGCAAAGTAATTCTCTGCTCTCACCTTGGAAAAGTTAAGACAGAAGAAGATAAAAAAACAAAAACACTTGCACCGGTTGCAGCGCGTTTATCCGAGCTGTTAGGACAGGAAGTAAAATTTGCAGCTGATCCGGAAGTTGTAGGACCGAACGCAAAAGCTGCTGTAGAAGCAATGAAAGACGGCGATGTGATCCTTCTTGAGAATACACGTTTCAGACCGGAAGAGACAAAGAACGGAGAGGCTTTCTCCAAAGATCTTGCTTCTATCTGTGATGTATTCGTAAACGATGCATTTGGTACAGCTCACAGAGCACACTGCTCTAACGTAGGTGTTGCAGGCCTGGTTGACACAGCTGTTGTTGGTTACTTAATGCAGAAAGAAATCGATTTCCTCGGAAATGCAGTCAACAATCCAGAGAGACCGTTCGTAGCAATCCTTGGTGGTGCAAAAGTAGCAGATAAATTAAATGTAATCTCCAACCTGCTTGAGAAATGTGATACTCTGATCATTGGTGGCGGTATGGCATTCACATTCCTGAAAGCAAAAGGATACGAAGTAGGTAATTCCTTAGTAGATGATTCCAAAATCGATTACTGTAAAGAGATGATGGACAAAGCTGAGAAACTTGGCAAGAAATTACTTCTTCCGGTTGATACTACCATCGCAGCAGGTTTCCCGGATCCGATCGATGCAGAAATCAAAGTAGAAGTTGTTCCGTCTGATGCAATTCCGGCTGACAAAGAAGGCCTTGATATCGGAACAAAGACAGCTGAGTTATATGCAGATGCCGTAAAATCCGCAAAAACAGTTGTATGGAACGGACCGATGGGCGTATTCGAAAACCCGATCCTTGCAAAAGGTACTATCGCAGTTGCAAAATCCCTTGCAGAGACAGATGCTACAACGATCATCGGTGGTGGTGATTCCGCAGCAGCTGTAAACCAGCTTGGATTTGGTGACAAGATGACACATATTTCTACAGGTGGCGGAGCTTCTCTGGAATTCCTTGAAGGCAAGGAACTGCCAGGCGTAGCAGCAGCAAACGACAAATAAAAATTCCATATATGAAATAATTGCTTCGTTAGATGAGACTTGACGTACCGCTATGTACGCCTGCGTCTCATCTGCCTTGCACTGATTCCATATCTGGAATTTTGGAAAAATTATATAAAAATCAGAAACTTATGTATTGAAATGGATGTAAGGAGAAAAGGCGAAATGGCTAGAAAGAAAATTATCGCAGGTAACTGGAAAATGAATAAAACACCGAGCGAGGCAGTTGCTCTGGTGAACGAGTTAAAACCATTAGTAGCTAACGAGGATGTTGATGTAGTATTCTGTGTACCGGCAATCGACATCATTCCGGCTATGGAAGCTGCAAAAGGCAGCAATATCTGCATCGGTGCTGAGAATATGTATTTTGAGGAGAGCGGAGCTTACACAGGTGAGATTTCCCCGAACATGTTAGTAGACGCCGGCGTAAAATATGTTGTTCTTGGACATTCTGAGAGACGTGAGTATTTTGCGGAGACAGATGAGACTGTAAATAAAAAAGTGCTGAAAGCTTTCGAGCATGGTATTACACCGATTATCTGCTGCGGTGAGACTCTGACACAGAGAAAACAGGGTATCTACCTTGACTGGATCCGTATGCAGATCAAGATCGCATTCCAGAACGTAACTGCAGATCAGGCAAAAACAGCAGTCATTGCTTACGAGCCGATCTGGGCAATCGGAACAGGTGAGACAGCTACTTCTGATCAGGCAGAGGAAGTATGCGGCGCTATCCGTGCATGCATCGCTGAAGTTTATGATGAAGCTACTGCAGAAGCAATCCGTATCCAGTACGGTGGATCTGTAAACGCAGGAAACGCAGCAGAGTTATTTGCAAAACCGGACATCGATGGTGGTCTGGTAGGCGGCGCTTCTCTGAAAGCTGACTTCGGCAAAATCGTTAACTACAACAAATAATTCAAGAATGACAGTATCATTCTTGCCGTGAGATATGCTTTATGCAGCGCATGATATATTTTTCTGCACATTTTGGCAATTATGATAATGTTTTAACCATTCAGAGCCATCCGCAAGTTCGTTTGGCTCTGAATTTATCTCAAACTAAATTGATACTTTTGCCATGGTAAAACGTTGTTAAAAATCATTTTTGGGGCAGGAGTTCAATGATACAGATATTTTGGAGGAAAACATGAGTAAAAGACCAGTCGTATTAATGGTTTTAGATGGATATGGTTTAAATGACAATCCGGAAGGAAATGCTATCGCAATGGCAAAAACTCCGGTGATGGACAGCCTGATGAAAGACTATCCGTTTGTAAAGGGTGCCGCATCCGGTCTGGCAGTTGGTCTGCCGGACGGTCAGATGGGTAACTCTGAGGTTGGACATATGAATATCGGCGCAGGCCGTATCATTTATCAGGATCTGACCAGAATCACAAAAGCAATCGAAGACGGAGATTTCTTTGAAAACAAAGGACTGCTGACAGCAATTGAAAATTGCAAGAAAAACAATTCTGACCTGCATCTGTGGGGACTGTTATCCGATGGTGGTGTACACAGTCACATCACACATCTGTACGGTCTTCTTGAGATGGCAAAAAAACATGGTCTGACAAATGTGTATGTACATGCATTTTTAGATGGTCGTGATACACCGCCAGCTTCCGGAAAAGATTATATCGAGCAGCTGGAAGCAAAAATGCAGGAGATCGGCGTAGGTAAGATCGCATCTATTTCCGGTCGTTACTATGCAATGGATCGTGATAACAACTGGGATCGTATTCAGAAAGCATATGATTCTTTAGTATCCGGAACCGGCGTACAGGCAACTGACGCAGTAAAAGCAATGGAAGCTTCCTATGCAGACGGCGTGACAGACGAGTTCGTACTCCCGACGGTTATCACAGACGAGGTAGGCAAACCGGTTTCTGTTGTAAAAGAAAATGATTCTGTTATTTTCTTTAACTTCCGTCCGGACCGTGCACGCGAGATCACCAGAGTATTCTGTGACGATGCATTTACCGGATTTGAGCGTCCGTTTATTCCATTGACCTATGTATGTTTCAAAGATTACGATGAGACCATCCCGAACAAAATCATTGCATTCGAGAAAGAATCTATCAAAAATACCTTTGGTGAGTTCCTTGCTGCACAGGGTAAAAAACAGCTCCGTCTGGCAGAGACAGAGAAATATGCACACGTTACCTTCTTCTTCAACGGTGGTGTGGAAGAACCGAACGTAGATGAGGCACGTCTGCTTGTTGCATCTCCGAAAGATGTTGCAACTTATGATCTGAAACCGGAAATGAGTGCTCCGGAAGTAGGAATGGATCTGGTAGAGGCAATCAAATCCGACAAATACGATGTGATCATCATCAACTTTGCAAACCCGGATATGGTAGGTCATACCGGTGTGATCCCGGCAGCGGTTGCAGCTGTAGAGCGTGTAGACAGCCTGGTAGGCGAGGCAGTACAGGCAGTCAAAGATGTAGATGGAATCCTGTTTATCTGTGCTGACCACGGAAATGCAGAGCAGATGATCGATTATACAACCGGTGCTCCCCACACCGCGCATACAACTAACCCGGTACCGTTTATTCTGGTAAACGCAGATCCGTCTTACGGATTGGCAGAAGGCGGATGTCTGGCAGACATCGCTCCGACACTGATCGAGCTGATGGGATTAAAACAGCCGGAGGAAATGACCGGTCACAGTTTATTAACTAAGAAATAGGATGTGGATTTTCTTCCCTTTCTGATTCAAACATAACACTTGTGATAATTGAATCAGAAAGTATCACTGATAAAGTGAGTTTTTTTCGCCACACAACAGTTGCTATGATTGTTGTGTGGCTTTTTCTGTGCATACATGTACGAAGAATAGAAGTTATTGATTGAACGCAGAATAAGCATTCCCCCGCTTCAAGTGTGTAGAGCACTAAGCGGTGGGTAAAGGGGATGCTTTATGATAAGATAAAAAATCCGAATAAAAGTAAAAAGAGCATAAATAGAAGGAGTATAAGTAATTGAACGAGACATTTATGAAAGAAAAACCGATTTTTCCGCTGTTGCTGTCGATGTCCCTTCCGATGGTCATCTCCATGGCGGTAAATTCACTTTACAACATTGTAGACAGTTATTTTGTGGCAAAGATCAGTGAGGATGCCATGACGGCACTTTCTCTGGTATTCCCGATTCAAAATTTTATCAATGCAGTGGCCATTGGCTTTGGCGTCGGTATCAATGCCATGATTGCCCAGCATCTTGGCGCAGGAAGAAGAGAAAAAGCGGATGAGGCACTGACACAGGGAATGGTGCTTTCTGTGATCCACGGAATTGTTATGATGATCTTATGCATCGTTGGAATTCCGTACTTTTTAAAATTGTTTACCACAGATGCAAATGTGATTGCACTTGGTGTGCGTTACGCGACCATCGCATTTGCTTTTTCTGTTATTATTAGTGTGAATCTGACATTGGAGAAAATGTATCAGGCCATTGGAAATATGAACATTACTATGGTGTGTCTGTTGCTTGGCTGTGGATTGAATATTCTGCTGGATCCAATGATTATTTTTGGCATCGGACCGTTTCCGGAACTTGGCATTGCAGGAGCAGCGCTGGCAACCGGATTTGGACAGTGTGTGCCGGTAGTTATCTATATGATCGTATATCTGAAGCATCCAAAACGAGTGGCTTTTCGTCGGAAATATATGCATCTGAGCAAAGAAGTGACCGGACAGCTTTATGGTATCGGCGTACCTGCTATTTTAAATATGGCGCTGACTTCGGTACTGACTACAGCATTAAATGCGATTTTGGCAGTATTTTCTCAGACCTATGTGCTGGTGCTTGGTATTTATTACAAATTGCAGACCTTTTTATACATGCCTGCGAACGGAATCATTCAGGGCATGCGTCCGTTGATCGGTTACAATTACGGAGCCGGAGAACATAAGCGTGTGAACCAGCTTTATCGACTGACACTGATCATGAACGTCTGCATTATGGCAGTTGGTATGATCCTGTGCCTGACAATCCCGGGAAAATTGATGGGTGCCTTTACGGAAAATCCGCAGACTGTTCAGGCGGGAATCACGGCACTGCATATCATTTGTTACGGATTCATTTTGTCTGCAGTATCGGTTACAGCCTGCGGCGCACTGGAGGGACTGGGAAAAGGAGTACCGTCCCTGCTGATTTCATTATCCAGATATGTAGTGCTGATCATTCCGCTGGCGTTTATCTTCAGCCGGTTCTGGGGAGCTGTCGGCGTATGGCATGCTTTCTGGGTGGCAGAAGCATCGACGGCAGTATTTGCCGCATTGATCTATCGCCACAGTGTAAAAGAATAAGAAATAAAAGAACTGTGTTGTAAACGGAACTTCACGTATTCTCAGATAGAAAATGTTTTATCTGAGGATTTGCTGCTTGGTGCATGGAATGAAATACAGCGATATTTTGTAGTACATAGAAGCAGAAAAGAAAACTAATATTAGGAACACTAATAAGCAAGAAAAAATATACAAAAATACTTATAAATAAAGCCAGATTTTCTACATGCACTTTTCCATTCTGCCACCATTGTCGATTGACGAATGTTTTTCGAATGTATTATACTTAAATTACGTTGCAAAAGTTTTATTTATAAGAGTGAACCATCTGAGTTGATGACTTGCTATAAATAGAATATTTCGCAGAAAATACAGAAACTAAATAAGTACAATACAGAGAAAAGGGGAATCAATCGCTATGAGTATTCAGACATTCAAACCGGTGAAAGAAGGAAAAGTACGTGAGGTTTATGATATTGGTGACAGCCTGATCATTACTGCCACAGACAGAATTTCTGCCTTTGATGTAATTTTAAAAAATAAAGTTGAGAAAAAAGGTACCATTCTGACAAAAATGTCAGAGTTCTGGTTCGATTTTACAAAAGATATTTTACCGAACCATATGATTTCTACCGATGTAAAAGATATGCCGGAGTTTTTCCAGAATGAGAGATTTGATGGAAACAGCATGAAATGTAAGAAACTTGAGATGCTGCCGGTAGAGTGTATTGTACGTGGCTATATTACAGGAAGTGGCTGGGCAAGCTACTGTGAGAATGGTACAGTCTGCGGCATCAAGCTTCCGGAAGGATTAAAAGAGTCCGAGAAACTGCCTGAGCCGATCTATACACCGTCCACAAAAGCTGAGATCGGTGATCATGATGAGAACGTAAGTTTTGAGCAGACAATTATCAACTTAGAGAAAATTTATCCGGGTAAAGGACAGGAGTATGCGGAAAAGCTGCGTGACTACACAATTGCACTTTACAAAAAATGTGCAGAGTATGCATTAAGCAAAGGTATCATTATTGCAGATACAAAATTTGAGTTTGGTCTGGATGAGAACGGAAATGTCATCCTTGGTGATGAGATGCTGACACCGGACAGCTCCCGTTTCTGGCCATTAGAAGGATACGAACCGGGCAAAGGACAGCCATCCTATGACAAACAGTTTGTAAGAGACTGGTTAAAAGCAAACCCGGACAGTGATTATCTGCTTCCGGATGAAGTAATCGAAAAAACAGTTGATAAATATAAAGAGGCATATGAAGTGCTGACTGGAAAAAAATTCGAAGCATAAAACTGCGTAAGTTGGAGGGAAAAGATTCATGCTGGAAAACAAAATGGAACAGACCATGGCACAGGACGAATTACATGAGGAGTGTGGTGTCTTTGGTATCTATGATTTAGACGGACATGATGTAGCATCTAGCATTTATTATGGCCTGTTCGCCCTGCAGCACCGTGGACAGGAGAGCTGCGGTATCGCGGTCAGCGAGACACAGGGACCAAAGGGAAAAGTATCCAGTTTCAAGGATATGGGACTTGTCAATGAAGTATTTGATGCAGAAAAGCTGGAGCGTCTGAAAGGTGATATCGGTGTTGGACATGTGCGTTATTCTACCGCCGGAGCTTCCACCAGAGAAAATGCGCAGCCTCTGGTACTGAACTATGTAAAAGGTACACTGGCGCTGGCGCACAACGGAAACCTGATCAATGCAAATGAATTGCGTCATGATCTGGAGTATACAGGTGCGATCTTCCAGACCACCATTGACTCTGAGGTTATCGCATATCATATCGCAAGAGAGCGTCTGAAAGTCGGTACCGTTGAGGAAGCCGTACAGCGCGCCGCTGCAAAAATGAAAGGTGCATATTCTATCGTTGTCATGAGCCCGCGCAAACTGATCGGTGCCCGTGATCCGTTTGGATTCAAACCATTATGTATCGGTAAACGAGACAATTCTTATATTATTACATCTGAAACATGTGCCCTTGAGACCATCGGCGCAGAGTTTGTACGTGATGTAAAACCGGGTGAGGTCGTTACGATTAATGGAGAGGGAGAAATTTCTTCTGATATGACAAATGCCATTGATCCGTGCAAACAGGGAAGATGTATTTTTGAGTACATTTATTTTGCAAGAGCAGACAGTCACTTTGACGGTATCAGCGTGTACGATGCCAGAATCCAAGCCGGCAGATTTCTTGCACAGGATTCACCGGTGGAGGCAGATCTGGTTGTCGGCGTTCCGGAGTCCGGAAATGCGGCAGCACTTGGCTATGCCATGGAATCCGGTATTCCATATGGTACTGCATTTGTCAAAAACAGCTATGTGGGACGTACCTTCATCAAGCCGAAACAGAGCAGCCGTGAGCAGAGCGTCCGCGTAAAATTGAATGTTGTAAAAGAGGCAGTTGCCGGAAAACGAATCATTATGATCGACGATTCCATCGTACGGGGAACCACATCCGGACTGATCGTAAATATGTTGAAAGAAGCAGGAGCAAAAGAAGTGCATGTGCGCATCAGTGCACCGCCATTTTTATGGCCATGTTACTTCGGAACCGATATTCCGGCCAGAGAGCAGCTGATTGCTTACAATCGATCTGTTGAGGATATCCGTGATCTCATTGGAGCAGATTCCCTTGGCTATCTGCGGATTGAACGCCTGAAAGAAATGGTAAATGGTCTGCCGATCTGTGAGGGATGCTTTACAGGAACTTATCCGTTAGCTCCGCCGACAGAAGATATCCGTGGCGAATATGAGCGATAAACGATGAACGTGAATTTTGGACAGGAGAGAATTCTGCTTGCAGAAATGAGCTCCTGGACAGAAATCCATGTGAGTGTAACGGACAGCTTGAAAATGTGAAACATTTTCAAGCTGAGTCGTTTATCGCAATGAAAATTAACAGAAAAAGGAGAACAACTATGAGTACAGACAGATATACAAGTCCACTTTCCGAGCGTTATGCAAGCAAAGAAATGCAGTATATTTTTTCACCGGAGATGAAATTCCGTACATGGAGACGTCTCTGGATCGCCCTTGCTGAGACAGAGAAAGAGCTTGGATTGGACATTACACAGGAGCAGATCGACGAGCTGAAAACACACAAAGACGATATCAACTTTGAAGTAGCAAAAGAGCGTGAAAAACTGGTGCGTCATGACGTTATGTCTCATGTATACGCATACGGTGTACAGTGCCCGAAAGCAAAAGGTATCATTCACCTTGGCGCGACATCCTGCTACGTTGGTGATAATACAGATATTATCCTGATGTCTGAGGCACTGAAATTAGTTCGAAAAAAACTGGTGAACGTTATTGCAGAACTTGCAAAATTTGCTGACCGTTACAAAGACCTGCCGACACTGGCATTTACACATTTCCAGCCAGCTCAGCCGACAACTGTTGGAAAACGTGCCACACTGTGGACACAGGAATTTCTGATGGATCTGGAAGATCTGGATTATGTGCTTGGCTCCCTGAAATTACTTGGATCCAAAGGAACTACTGGTACACAGGCAAGTTTCTTAGAACTGTTTGACGGAGATCAGGAAACTATCGATAAAATCGATCCGATGATCGCTGCCAAAATGGGATTCAAAGAGTGCTATCCGGTATCCGGACAGACTTATTCCAGAAAAGTAGATACAAGAGTATTAAATGTCGTTGCAGGAATCGCTGCAAGTGCACATAAAATGTCAAATGACATCCGTCTGCTTCAGCACCTGAAAGAAGTAGAAGAGCCGTTTGAGAAAAATCAGATCGGATCCTCCGCAATGGCATACAAGAGAAACCCGATGAGAAGTGAGCGTATCGCTTCCATCTCAAGATATGTAATGATCGATGCCTTGAATCCGGCAATTACATCCGCAACACAGTGGTTCGAGCGTACACTGGATGATTCTGCAAACAAACGTCTCAGTGTGGCAGAAGGATTCCTTGCCATTGATGGTGTGCTGGATCTGTGTCTGAACGTCGTAGACGGACTGGTTGTATATGACAAAGTAATCACAAAACATCTGATGAGCGAGCTGCCGTTCATGGCAACAGAAAACATCATGATGGACGCTGTAAAGAAAGGTGGAGACCGTCAGGAACTCCACGAGAAGATTCGTCAGCTTTCCATGCAGGCAGGTGCAAATGTAAAACAGAATGGTCTGGATAATAACCTGCTGGAACTCATCGCAGCAGATGAGAGTTTTGGCCTGACACTGGAAGAACTGCAGGCAAATATGGATCCGTCCAAATATGTGGGACGTGCTCCTCAGCAGGTAGAAAACTTCCTGAAAAACCATGTAAATCCAGTTCTGGATGCAAACAAAGAAATTCTTGGAATGACTGCCGAGATTAATGTGTAATAGATGCGGGTAATTGTGTGGTTTAGAATTTTTAGGCTATGAAGGCGCCAGTCAGCAATCTTACCTCTGCAGCTAACAATCGCTTGCTGAGGAAAGATTGCCTGACTGGCACTATTTACTTTACGAAAAGCTAGTTGGAGAATCACGAAATGATTTTATCCTAACGGCTAACCATTGTTTGTCACGAAAAGAATATGAGGTGTATTTACATTGCAGTAAAATTATTGCGACATAAATGAAAAATGGGGGATATTTTTGTTTTTGCCAATGAATGAAATAAAGGGAAGAGGATATTTTTTCTCGCGAAGCGATTGTTAGCCAGCAAGATAAAATATCCTCTTCCCTTTTATACAGTCCCAAAACTAGAAGTTCCCAAAACCTGAAGACCCAAAATTTGCCGGCAACATTTTACCGGCGCTCATTCGAAATTTTTAAATCATTCACAATCTGCTGGATATGTGCCTTCTGCTCCAACGTCAGACCAGTGGATTCGATATAGATTTTCTGATCATCATGCAATTCCAACAGATAATCAGCAGAACAGGAGAGCACTTCACAGATCCTTCTTAACATGTCAATAGATGGCATGATATTGTTGTTTTCCCAGTTGCTGACACTTTGTTTTGACACGTTTAATTTTGCGGCAAGCTGTACCTGACTGAGTCCGGCAGCTTGTCGAAGTTCCTTTATCTGATCTCCGAACATAGTTATCTCCTTTTTTCTCCACTTTAAAGGAGATAAGGTCTTTTTACAAAATACAGGAGTATTGTTAAACTAGATTATTGGTAATATATTTCAAACTATGCAGAAAACAATAATTTTATAATGCGTGAATAATTACAGGATTTGGCAGGTTTAGTCTGCACAATTTTTTTTGTGCGTATTCTGCTGGAAATCTCAGTTTACATGATTTTTTCGTGCGTATTCCGTGGGGGGCATTCCCATCTGTTTGTGAAATACTCTGGAAAAATACAGACTGTTGTCAAAACCGACGGATTCAGCAATATCCATCATCGACATATTATTGTGTGTCAGCAGGTAGCATGCCTGCTTGATACGATATTCGCTTAAAAATTCTTTTGGTGATTTTCCAAGTACTGCCTGAAATGCCCGGCACAGATAGCTTCGGCTTAAGCCTACATAGGCAGCTATATCGTCAACCGTGATAGGAGAACCGTAATTGGAGGAGATATATTCAATACTCTTGATCACGTAGCTTTCTTTTCGACTCAGCTTGTTCTTTTTCTCTGCTTCCCGCATATAAATAGCAAGAAGCATGTACAGATAGCCAGCCATTTCTACGGAATTGATAAAGTCGTTTCCGCGGGCATTATAAATCTGATTCATGCGCTGACCGATTTCCCCGCTGTGGATATTATTGTAAGTCACTGGAAAAGACGGGGTAAAACGGGTTGCCTTCAGGATGGATGGCGCATCGTTCCCTGTGAACCCGATCCAGGAATATTCCCATGGATCTTCCGTATCGGCATAATACCAGACTTCGTGATTGGGATAGATCAGAAAGGAGTCTCCGGCTTTTAATGTATAGAGTTTTCCGTTGCAGTGGTAGTATCCTTTGCCAGTCAGAATGTGGTGGATCAGGTAATGGTCCTTGAGTCCCGGTCCCCAGTGATGATTTCGGTCACATTTTTGATGTCCTACATTACAGACGGACAGAGAAAAAAGTTCATATTTGCGTATTTTATAAGAATCTTTGTAAAAATCACTCATTTTTCATACCTCCGGAATAAAATCAGATTAGCATAGGAAAGAGAAAAAAACAACATTTTTACATATTTTGCACACATTTCCACATAGGAATTTAGAGAGAAAGAAAGTACAATGAAACTATCAGCGGCAGAGCAAAAGATGAGATGCACTGTGGCGGGAACAAGTGATGCAAGCGGATCGTGAATGTCCGTTTAGTGATAACAAAAATAACAAGAAGAAACAGATGGAGGGGTTTGATGAAAGAGCAGTTATTAAAAGAGTTCAAAGAAAAATTTGGCAGTGAAGGCGATATTCGTAGCTATTTTGCACCGGGCAGAGTAAATCTGATCGGTGAGCATACCGATTACAATGGCGGACATGTATTTCCATGTGCATTGACTATCGGTACTTATGCAATCGTAAGAAAACGTGAAGACCGCAACTTCCGTTTTTATTCTACAAACTTTGAGAGCCTTGGTGTGATCGAGGCAAGCCTTGATAATCTGAAATATGACAAAGCTCTGGACTGGACAAACTATCCGTTGGGAGTTGTGTGGGCTTTCATTGAGAAAGGATATCCGGTAGATTATGGTTTTGATATGCTGCTATTTGGAAATATCCCGAATGGTTCCGGACTTTCTTCTTCTGCTTCCGTAGAAGTTGTAACGGGTGTGGCACTGCGTGATCTCTTTGGATACGATGATATTTCCATGATCGATATCGCATTATTCGGACAGTATTCCGAGAACAACTTCAACGGCGTAAACTGCGGTATCATGGATCAGTTTGCAATCGCAATGGGCAAAAAGGATCAGGCCATCTTCTTAGATACCAGCGATCTTTCCTATACATATGCACCGATCAAACTGGCAAATGAGAAAATCGTGATTGCATGCAGCAACAAAAAACGTGGTCTGGGCGATTCCAAATACAATGAGCGCCGTGCAGAGTGCGAGGAAGCTCTGTCAGAACTGCAGACAAAACTGGACATCAAAGCACTTGGTGAACTTTCTGAGGAAGAGTTTGAGGCAAATAAAGATCTGATCAAGAGTGAGGTACGTCAGCGCCGTGCAAAACATGCAGTTTATGAGAATCAGCGTACCTTAAAAGCAGTAGATGCACTGAAAGCAGGCAATCTGGAAGAGTTCGGTAAACTGATGAACGCTTCTCACGTATCTCTGCGTGATGATTATGAAGTAACCGGTATCGAATTGGATACACTGGTTGAGAATGCATGGGAACAGGAAGGTGTTATTGGTTCCCGTATGACAGGCGCTGGTTTCGGCGGTTGTACCGTAAGCATTGTAAAAACAGACTGCGTTGATAAATTTATCGAGAACGTTGGAAAAGCATATCTGGAGAAAATCGGCTATGCAGCAGATTTCTATGTGGTAGAGATCGGTGACGGCGGAAGAGTTTTAGCGTAATAATGTAAGAATATGCAGTGGTTCAGGATCAGTATGATTTTGAATTACTGCAAAAACAGACAGAAGTAATATTACATGAAAAATATCTGATTCAAATAACAGGGAGATATTGGAATATAAAAATATCCGATTTTTAAATAAGAGAGATGTTTGAACATGTATCATGAGGAGGAGCATACGAAATGTCTGATTTATATGTAGCAAGACTGGTGCAGTACGGACTGGAGTCCGGTCTGATTCCGGAAGAGGAGCGGATTTACAGCACAAACCAGATTCTTGAGGTAATGAAAAAAGATGATTATGAGGCACCGACAGTCGAAGAAGTCGGCACGGAGATTGATCTGGCAGATACTTTAAACCACTTGCTGGATGAGGCTTTGGAGAACGGCGTATTAGAAGACGGAGGCGTGGTATCCAGAGATCTGTTTGATACAAAACTGATGAATTGCCTGACTCCGCGTCCGGCACAGGTGATTGCAAAATTCCGCGAGGATTATGCAGAGGATCCGAAGAAAGCAACCGATAATTACTACAACTTCAGTGTGGCAACCAACTACATTCGCAAGGACCGTATCGCAAAAGACCGCCGCTGGAAAGTACCGTCTGAGTATGGAGAGATCGACATCACCATCAACTTAAGTAAACCGGAGAAGGATCCGAAAGCCATTGCAGCAGCAAAACTGGCAAAACAGTCTGCATACCCGAAATGCCAGCTCTGCGTGGAAAACGAAGGTTATGCAGGACGTTTGAATCATCCGGCCCGGCAGAACCATCGTATCATTCCAATTACCATCAACGGTGGAAACTGGGGCTTCCAGTATTCTCCGTATGTATATTATAACGAGCACTGCATCGTATTTAACGGCGAGCATACTCCAATGAAGATTGAGCGTGCAACGTTCCGCAAACTGTTTGACTTTGTAAAACAGTTTCCACACTATTTCCTGGGATCCAATGCGGATCTGCCGATCGTTGGAGGTTCTATCTTAAGCCACGATCATTTCCAGGGCGGACATTATACCTTCGCCATGGAAAAAGCAGAGTTTGAGAAAATGATCACAATCCCTGGTTTTGAAGATGTGGAAGCCGGCATCGTACACTGGCCGTTATCTGTCATCCGTATCAGAAGTAATGACGATGAGAGACTGGTGGAACTGGCAGATCATATCTTAAAAGCATGGCGTGGATACACCGATGAGGATGCATTTATTTTTGCAGAGACAGACGGTGAACCGCACAATACCATTACACCGATCGCACGTATGCGTGACGGCAAATACGAACTGGATCTGGCGCTGCGTAACAATATCACCACAGAGGAATGCCCGCTTGGTGTATATCATCCGCATGCAGAACTGCATCATATCAAAAAAGAGAATATCGGTCTGATTGAGGTTATGGGACTGGCAGTCTTACCGGCCCGCCTGAAAAATGAGATGGACGTACTGGCTGAGTACATTCTGGAAGGCAAAGACATTCGCTCCAACGAGACTGTTGAGAAACATGCAGACTGGGTAGATTCTTTCCGTGATCAGTATACATTTACAAAAGAAAATGTGGAAGAAATCCTGCAGCAGGAGATCGGAAAAGTATTTGTAAAAGTTCTGGAAGATGCCGGTGTATACAAATGCACCGAAGAAGGAAGAAAAGCATTTGACAGATTTGTTTCAGTTTTATAAAATTGTAATTGTTCAGAAATGGTCAGATTTGAACGAACTCTTTGAGTGAGGGATACTTCTTGAACTTTGTTCAAGAAGGGCGCATGAATAGATGTTTTATGCCTAAAAAGAAGAAGTCTGACTTGCATAAATTTAGGAGGTAAAGATATGCATATTTTAGTAACCGGAGGCGCCGGCTATATCGGCAGCCATACATGTGTGGAACTGTTAAACGCAGGCTATGAAGTAACTGTAGTAGATAATCTGTACAATTCCAGTAAGAAAGCCCTGGACCGTGTACAGGAGATTACCGGAAAAACACTGAAATTCTATGAGGTAGATATTCTTGACAGAGATGCTATGAATAAAGTTTTTGATGAAAATACATTTGACGCTGTTATTCACTTCGCTGGATTAAAAGCAGTAGGTGAGTCAGTTGCAAAACCGATCGAGTATTATCAGAACAACATCGGTGGAACACTTGTGTTGACAGACGTTATGCGTAACCATGGCTGCAAGAACATTATCTTCAGTTCTTCCGCAACTGTATACGGTGATCCGGCCATGATCCCAATCACAGAGGAGTGCCCGAAAGGAACCTGCACAAATCCATATGGCTGGACAAAGAGCATGTTAGAGCAGATTTTGACAGATATCCATACTTCTGATCCGGAGTGGAACGTAGTATTACTTCGTTACTTTAACCCGATCGGAGCACACAAGAGCGGTATGATCGGTGAAGATCCGAAAGGTATCCCGAATAACCTGCTTCCATATGTAGCACAGGTTGCAATCGGAAAATTAGAGTGTCTTGGTGTATTCGGTGACGATTATGATACACCGGATGGAACCGGTGTACGTGATTACATTCACGTAGTAGATCTGGCAGTAGGTCACGTAAAAGCGGTTGAAAAACTGGCTGACAAAGACGGTGTATCTATCTACAACCTTGGAACAGGACACGGATACAGCGTACTTCAGGTAGTTCATGCCTTTGAGAAAGCATGCGGTCATGCAATTAATTATGCAATTAAACCGCGTCGTCCGGGCGATATTGCAATGTGCTACTGTGATCCTGCAAAAGCAAAAAGAGAGCTTGGCTGGGAGGCTCAGTACGGCATTGAGGATATGTGTGCTGATTCCTGGAGATGGCAGAGCCAGAATCCGGACGGATATGCTGACTGAAAGGAATTTTAGACTGAATGAACGACTATAAGATTACGCAGCAGGTGAAGCGGAAATCAAAGCGTTTTGCAAAACCATTATCAGTTACCATGGTCATATTGGCCGTGGTACTGGTAATTCTTGCAATTATGTTTGATACAGGACTTATGATGCCGGCTTTTTTATTTGCAGCATTGTATTACGTGTTTTCTATTAATGCGGATACAGAGTATGAGTATACGATGGAAAACGGAGTGATGACCATTGACGTGATCCGTGGAAAACGCCGTCGTAAAACGGTGCATACACTGGATATCAAAGATGTGGAAGTAATCGCACCGAACTGGCATGAGGCAGTGGAAAAATACAGAAAAGACGGCGGTACAGAGAAATTGAAAAAATTCGACTATACCTCCTATGATGATAATATCCCGTATTATACAATGATTGCATATGAGGACAAAGAAAAAATCAAACTGTTGCTGGATTTAAACATAAGCATGCTGGAAGCAATCAAACGAGTTTACCCACAGAAGGTGTATTTGCAATGAAAAAAATAAAGGGCAAAATGGAATTGCGTTATTATGATATTCCGCAAAATGAGTTTCTGATCGCGTTGCAGAACCAGAACTGGCAGAATAAATATCAGACGGAATCCGACGTGCTCCATTTTCATAATCTGATGGAGATTGGCATCTGCCGTTGTGGACAGGGAACAATGCGTCTGGAAGATGATGTGGTTCGTTACGAATCCGGAATGATCAGTATCATACCGGCAAATTATCCACATAATACGATACCGGATGTCGGGGTAGATAATTGCTGGGAATATCTGTTTGTGGATCCAGAGAAGATTTTTGCTGTTGTATATGAGGATGATATTCTGCTGCAACAGAGAATTCTGGAAAATATCAACAGAAAAGCCTTTTTAGGACGGGAAGAGGACATCCCGAATATGAAAAATATTATCTGCGCGATCATGAGTGAGATGAGCCGAAAACAGGAATTTTACCGAGAGAGTACCCGTGGACTGGGACTGGCTCTCATGATGATGATCGCAAGAATGAATTCAAATGTAGGAAACGCACCGGAAGGGTTACGCCAGAAAAACGGTTTTGATCAGGTGCGTCCGGCGTTGGAACATATCAGGGATCATTATGCAATGCCGATGAAGATTGCTGAGATTGCATCGGTCTGCCATATGAGCGAGTCGCATTTCCGGAGATTGTTTGAGGAAAATATCGGCATGACACCAGTGGATTATCTGAATCAGGTGCGAGTAAAAAAAGCCTGTGACATGATTCGAAAGACAGGATATTCCATGGAAGAGATTGCGGTAAAAGTAGGATTTACCACGACTTCTACCTTTAATCGTAATTTTAAGCGGATTGTCGGAACTTCCCCTTACCAGTGGAAAAAATCGCCGGAAAATTTCGAGACACGTCTGGCAGATTTTAATATTATGATCGAAAAAGGCTGGTAGTATAAAAAATGAAATAAAACAAAAAGATATGCCATGATGCGGCTTTGCCGTATTCTGGCATTTTTTTGTCCGAGAAAAAAGTGCAGCCTGGTAATTTTTATGCAGAGATATATGATGGAATAGTTTGTTTACAGATGCTTTTTTGCTTCGGACAGAGACAACAGATATTTTCTGTTGTTTTTTTGTGGAATAAAATACTGTTTTTGCAAATAAAAGCAGAAAAAGAACAGATACAGGCAAAATGTCGAAAAAATCAGGGATAATCTTCGTGAAAAAGACGAAAATGTGTTAAAAAAAAGACGAAAACGGGACCTGAATGCGAAAAAGGTAGAAAAAGATGGTTGAAAATGCAAAAAAATGTGCAAGTTGACGATGAATGATTGAATATGCGTGTATTGTAGAAAAAAATGCGAACAATAGTTGGAAGGGGTATAGTATAATATGTACATCTTGATGCAGGAGATAAAATGATATTTGAATAAAATATACAAAGGATTTTGATGCATCAGAATTTAATTTCATGAGGAGGAGAAAACATGAAAAAGAAAGTAATTTCACTTATGCTGATTGGTGCTATGGTAGCTTCCATGGCAGCATGCGGAAGCAATGGCGGTAGCAGCGACAACAAGGCAGCAAAAGGTGACACATCCGCAACAGAAGAAAGCGGAGCAAGCGAGGGTGGCAACACATTAACAGTTTGGACATGGGATCCGGCATTCAACATTCCGGCAATCGAGGAAGCTGCAAATGTTTACAAAGCTGATCATCCGGATTTCAAACTCAAAGTAGTTGAGACATTATCTGATGACTGTGAGACAAAACTGATCACAGCAGCTGAGTCTGGAGATCTTAGCACATTACCGGATATCTGCTTAATGCAGGATAACTCTTATCAGAAATTCGTTTCCATTTATCCGGAAGCATTCGTTGATTTAACAGATTCTGGAATCGATTTTTCACAGTTCGCAGCTGGTAAACTTTCTTACTCTACAGTAGATGGAAAGAACTACGGCGTTCCGTTTGATAATGGTGCTGTAATCGGCGCATACAGAACAGATTATCTTGAGCAGGCTGGATACACAATTGATGATTTAACAGACATTGATTGGAACAGATTCATCGAGATCGCTAAAGACGTTAAAGCGAAAACCGGTAAATATATGTTATCAGGACAGGCTGACTCCCCGGATATGGTCATGGAGATGCTTCAGTCCGCAGGTGCTTCTCTCTTTGATAAAGACGGAAAACCGGCTATGACAGATAACGCAGCATTAAAAGAGTGCATCAGCATTTATCAGAAGCTGGTAAAAGAAGGCGTTTACTACGAAGTAAACAACTGGGATGATTATGTATCCTCTATCACAAATGAGCAGGTTGCAGGTGTTATCAATGGTAACTGGATCTCAGCTACAATCATGGGTATGAAAGATACATCTGGTAAATGGGCTATCACAAATATGCCTAAATTAATTGAGACACCAAACGCAACTAACTACTCTAACAACGGTGGTTCTTCTTGGTATATTACATCAAACTGCAAGAACCAGGATCTGGCAATTGACTTCTTAAAGAGCACATTTGCCGGTAGCGTACAGTTTTATGAGAACATCCTTCCGACAACTGGAGCAATCGGTACATATGCACCGGCAGGTGATTCAGCATCTTACCAGGAGCCACAGGAATTCTGGAACAACCAGCCGATCTTCGCTAAAATTGTAGATTTCTCATTAAAGACACCTACAAATAACACAAGCCCATACTACTATGATGGACGTAATGCAATCGGTACACAGATTCAGAACATCATGAACGGTGCTGATGTTGATCAGGCTATTGCTGATGCTCAGGCAGAAGTAGAGTTCACAATGGGTGAGTAATTCCTGTTTGTTGAATGATTACAATGTAGTTTTTTAAATATGCGGGGGGCTGCCTGGCAGTTCCCCGAATATTATTTGCGAAGGGGGTTTTGAGGTGGAACCTAAGAAAAAAGGCATGACCTTGGTTGCAAAACAGAAAGCGGCAGGATGGGCATTCCTGATCCCTGCATCAGCTATGATTGCAATTATGAGCTTTTTCCCGATGGTAAAGGCATTTATTCTTTCCTTACAGACTGGTAAAGGAGCGAATATGCATCTTTCCGGATTTTCAAACTATGTGCGTATGTTCCAGGATAAAGTATTTTTACGTTCTGTAGGAAATACGTTCATCTACCTGGCAATTCAGGTACCGATCATGCTTGTGCTTGCTATTTTACTTGCACAGCTTCTGAACAACAGAGATCTGAAACTGAGAGGTTTCTTCCGTACATGTGTATTCTTACCATGTGCAACATCTCTGGTTTCTTACGCTTTGATCTTCCGTTTCCTGTTCGCACAGGACGGATTTGTAAACAATGTATTAGTAGGTTTAGGCATCTTGGATCAGGGATATAATTTCCTTGGAAATGCCATAAGTGCTAAGATCGTAATTATCATCGCTTTGGTATGGAGATGGACAGGTTACAATATGGTATTCTATCTGGCCGGCTTGCAGAATATTGAGTACTCCGTATATGAGGCAGCCAAAATCGATGGTGCCAACGGATGGAAGACTTTCTGGAGTATTACTGTACCACTGTTAAAACCGACAATTATTATGACATTTATCATGTCAATTAACGGTACATTACAGTTGTTCGACGAGTCAGTCAACCTGACACACGGCGGACCTGCAAATGCAACTATTACAATGTCACATCATATTTACAATACCGTATTCTTACGTTCACCGAACTTTGGATATGGCGCAGCAATGTCATTCTTTGTATTTGTACTTGTGGCAATCCTTGCATTTATCAATATGAAAGTAGGTGATACACGTGACTAAGAAGAAAAATAAATCTATGATTCAGCGTCGACTGATCCCTACCTATATTTTCCTTGCAATTGTATCCCTGATCTCCGTATTTCCATTTTACTGGATGATCATGGCAGCAACAAATAACTATGTTGATGTATCAAAAGGAAAACTGACATTTGGTACTTATGCAGCTGAAAACTTCAGAAACCTGATCTCTCAGCAACCATTGGGACTGGCAATGAAGAATTCTTTCATTTATGCAATTTCAGTTACTGTTATCTGTCTGTTTATCTGCTCTCTTGCAGGTTACGGATTTGAGATATATCATGATAAATGGAAAGACAGACTATTCTCTGTTCTGCTTCTTGCAATGATGATTCCGCAGGTTGCAACTATGATCCCTCTGTTCCGTATGTTCAGTAAAGCAGGCTTACTGAATACAGTACTTGCTTTCTTCCTGCCGATGATCTCGACACCGTTTATGATCATGATGTTTAGACAAAACTCACGAGCATTCCCGGTAGATATCGTTGAGGCAGCACGTATTGATGGCTTAAGCGAGATTAAGATTTTCTTCCAGATGTATATGCCGGTTATGAAATCTACATATGCAGCAGCAGCCGTTATTACGTTCATGAATGCATGGAATGCATATCTGTGGCCGAAGGTTTGTATGACAGATGGCAAATCTCTGAACATGGTTATGTTGATCGCAAACATGACTGGTGGTTACAAGATTGATTATGGTATGATCATGATGGGTGTATTATTCTGCTCCATCCCGACACTGGTAATCTTCTTCGTACTTCAGAAACAGTTTGCAGAAGGTATCACAGGTGCCGTTAAATAATTATCTCTGTCGAGATGATTATTTAATAAGGATTGCAGGTCTGGGTAGAGGAATATATCAGCTACGCTGAAGTCCGATCCGCAGCAAGATATGGGCACAAATCTTGAATTAAAAATATTATATTGCAATTTTATGCAGCCCCACGGTGGTTTCGCCGTGGGGTTTTTAAAACAGAATATAAAGAAGAACACAATGTGAATGGGTATTGCGTATAAATATTTGATGTGAAACGCATGCCTGAACTTAAGTGATAGAAAGGATTTACAGACATGGGTGTTAAATTTGATCGTTTAATTTATGGTGGAGATTACAATCCGGATCAGTGGTTAGAATATCCGGATATTCTGGAAGAGGACATCCGTCTGATGAAAAAAGCGCATGTAAATACGGTCTCTCTTGGTATTTTTGCATGGGCAAAACTGGAGCCACAGGAAGGTGTGTATGATTTTGACTGGATGGAGAAAATCATTGATCATCTGTATGAAAATGGAATCTATGTATTTTTGGCAACACCATCCGGTGCACGTCCGCACTGGCTTGCAGATCGTTATCCGGAAGTACTGCGTGTGAATGAAATGCGTCAGAGAAATATTTTTGGACAGCGCCATAATCATTGTTATACGTCTCCGATTTACCGTCAGAAAGTACGTCAGATCAATATGAAACTTGCGGAGCGTTTTGGAGATCATCCGGGTGTGCTGATGTGGCATATTTCCAATGAGTATGGTGGAGAGTGCCATTGCCCGTTATGTCAGAGTGCATTTCGCAGCTGGTTAAAGAAGAAATACAATAATGATATCAAAGAAGTAAACCGCAAATGGAATACGGCGTTCTGGAGTCATGATTATCAGAATTTTGATCAGATTGAAAGTCCGACACCATTAGGAGAGACATCCATTCACGGACTGGTTCTGGACTGGAAACGTTTTGTCAGTGATCAGAGCATTGATTTCTGCAAAGCAGAGATCCAGGCATTACGCGATGCAGGAAACACAAAACCGACAACTGCAAATCTGATGTACAATTTCCCAACTATTAATTATCATGAAATCGCAAAAGTGCTTGATGTGGTATCCTGGGATAATTATCCGCAGTGGCACAAAGGACCGGAGCGCCTGGTCGCTATGGACAATGGTATGCAGCATGATATCATGCGTACGTTAAAGAAAGAGCCGTTTATCCTGATGGAGTCCTGCCCGGGACCGACAAACTGGCAGTCTGTCAGCAAATTAAAACGTCCGGGAATGTTAGAGACTGCTTCCCTGCAGGCGGTAGCGCACGGATCTGACAGTGTCATGTATTTCCAGATCAGAAAAGGACGTGGTGGATTTGAAAAGTTCCATGGTGCACTGATCGATCATTATGGAAAAGAAGATGACCGTACCTATCAGGAGTGTAAAGAAGTTGGTGCGGATCTGGAGCAGATCGATGAACTGAAACATGCAAATGTAAAAGCAGATGTGGCAGTTATTTATGACTGGGAGAACCGCTGGGCAGTAGAAGAGTCACAGGGACCGCGTAACAAAGGTATGTTCTATAAAGAAACGGTAGAGAAGCATTATTATGCGTTCCGTAAATTAGGTCTGAACGTAGATCTGCCGGATATGACACAGGATTTTGATGGATACAAGATTGTAGTTGCGCCAATGCTTTATATGTTCCGTGCCGGATTTGAAGAGAAAATTCATAAATTCGTGGAAAATGGCGGCACATTTATCATGACTTACTGGAGTGGTGTTGTGGACGAGAATGATCTGTGCGTACTTGGCGGTACACCGGGTGGACTGATGGATGTGATGGGACTGCGCAGTACAGAGATTGATGCACTTTATGATGGTGAGACCAATGTGGTAAAAGCTGTCGTTGGAGATGTTGCTTATCAGTGCGAGCGTTTCTGCCAGCTGGTAGATGTCAAAACCGCAGAACCGTTATTTGTATACGGTGAGGATTTCTATGCGGGTACACCGGCGATGACCGTTAATGAATTTGGCAAAGGAAAGGCATATTATGTATGTGCAGATGCTGAACAAAAATTCTTTGATGATGTATATGAGGAAATCGTCGCAAAGACAGGTGTTGAAAGACCGCTGAAACAGCGTATACCGGAAGGTATTGAAGTGTGCACACGTCAGAGTGAGGATGCGGAGTATATCTTTATCCAGAACTTTAATAAGGTTCCAACGGCGTTTACACCGGAAGTTGAAGGTGCAGAAGTACTCTTCGGCGAAGTTACCGGGGAGATGAAACCGTTCTCGACCATTATTTTCAAACGGTAGGTTTCTGTTGGGATTCTTTTTATTAAAAGGTAAAAATTAATAGTTATTGACGAAATCGAGGAATCCTGCCTTGACAGCTAGACGTTCGCTACCCTCATTTCACTGCGGTTTCATCGCGCACGTTCTCAGCTCCTATAAAAGCTGGTCGCTTCCCACTCGCGCAAAACCTTGTGAAAATCGGTCGCTCACTTAATCGCTTGCCAAGTCAGGATTCCTCGATTTCGCTCTAAGTATGATTGATTAATGTTTTATTTAAATACGAATTTGACACAATTAAATACTCTATAAAATAAAATGTGGAATCGGGAGAGGGCTAAGAAGATGGGAAAATTATGTGAAAATCAGCAGGAAATATGTGTGGCCTATCGGGTTGCAAATCTGCTTGGTGTATATGAGGATTGTTCGCCGAATGGTTTTTATCAGAGATGGAAGCAAAAGAATGCTTTCATGAAGGAGCAGGCGGAAGAGTTTGGAATTGGAAGTACCGATAATTTTATTGATGTCGTTGAACAGATTGTGGATCAGCGGCGTGCAGAAACGGAATGGAAGAATGCGGAAGCGTGGAAAAACGGAACAACGGCTTTCGGTGCGCGGTATCTGACACCGGCAATGCATCTGGATTATGAGTTGAAGAGTATACAGCTGGCTTTTGCGACATATAAGGGCGAAATGGTTGGAAATTATAAATGTCATGTTTATACAGAGGATGAGAAGCGGGCATTTTATGATGCAAACCAGGATCTGTTTACCAGGTATCATGGTGATCTGTTTCCGTATGAAGAAGTGGATTTGATCATAGAAAAGTGGTTAAAGGTACAGGAGTATCAAGATATCATAGAAAGTGTTGTTGCAAACACTCATTTGAGTGAAATGATCGTAAACGAAATATCGGCACAGGATATGTCAGATGAAAAGTCAGATAATGCAGTTCAGTGGATGTCAGAGTTTGAACGCAGAATAAGCATTCCCCCGCTTCAAGTGCGTAGAGCACTAAGCGGTGGGGAAGAGGGATGCTTATGTCAGTGGGAGTTAGAAGCTCCCACTGACAGGTCGCAAAGCGACTGTGTTCATGAGCAAGTAGCGAAAGCGGATTGCGAATGTCCGCTTTACGCTGTTTGGAATCAGATGCAGGAAGATCAGCGCCAGAGAGAAGATAAAAGCCGCCCGGAAGAAGCTGAAAATGAAAGCAGCACAGGGAACATCGGGCGTTGTTATTACGTCAGCACGATTCACGGCGATGATGCGAATGAGGGGACAGAGGATCAGCCATTGAAGAGTTTATATGCCGTAAACCGTTTGAAGTTGAAGCCGGGTGATCAGGTGCTTTTAGAACGTGATTCTGTGTTTGAAGGTCAGTTTTTACATCTGAATGTACAGGGGACAAAGGAGCATCCGATTTATATTGGTGCGTATGGAACTGGCGAAAAACCATTGATCCAGACGAATGGTCAGGGTATCTGGTATCAGGATTATGGAAATGAGCTTGATGCTCCGACGCATGTATACAGAGGGTATGTTTCATCTGCGGTATTATTATATGATTGCGAGTATCTGACGGTGGAGAATCTGGAGATTAGCAATAAAGGGGGCGTATTTGGAGAAACATATTCTGCTCCACACAAGATGAACCGTACCGGTGTGGCAGGAATTGCAAAGAACCGTGGAACGCTGCATGAAATACATCTGAATAATTTGTATATTCACGATGTAGAAGGCAATGTATATGATAAGCATATGAATAACGGTGGGATCTATTTTACCTGTCTGAAGCCGGATAAGGAAGAAAAAACGGGTGTGGCACGTTATGAGAATGTCAGCGTGCGTGGCTGCCACTTGAAACGGATAAGCCGTTGGGGCATTGCCGTTGGTTATAGTTATAAATGTAAGGAATTTATGAGGGCAGAATTGTCGGATGAATTGTTTGAAAAATATGGTCATCACAATATTTATATCGCGGATAATTATGTGGAAGAGATCGGCGGTGATGGCATTACGGTGATGTACACCATGAAACCGCTGGTGGAGTACAATTCCGGTGACAGCTGTGCATTAGAGATGAATGACCGTTATTACAGTGAACCGGGAAATCGTGGTGGAAAGGTTGCAGCAGGTATCTGGCCATGGAAGTGCAAAGATGCCTTGCTGACCTATAATGAAATGCGGGATATGCGTCTGAATCAGGATAGTATGGCATGGGATGCGGATTCCGGAGACGGAACATTGTATCAGTATAACTATAGCAGGTTAAACGAAGGCGGATGTGTGATGTTCTGTCTGGAAGAAGCGATTCACAATGAGTTTCGATATAATGTCAGTGTAGATGATCTTGGCGGAACGATCAGTCCTTCCGGCAATCCGGATGCATGGATTCATCACAATGTGTTTTATCACAGAGCAGAAGTGCCGTTTGTGCGGGCGCGGATGGATGATGGAAAATATAACGCAGAAGATAATGAGCTTTATCTGGTAAAATAGTTTGCGGTATATGGCAGATAAGTATATGGTTTCCAAACGATAAAATTTTTTATAGAAAAATGAACGCTTTACCAGCAGGCGTAAAATATCGGAGAAAAGTGGCTGAATCAGTCATTTTTCTCCGTTTTGCATTTTCGTATAAAACATAGAAAAACGCAGATAATGTAAGGGAGAAAACTGATTTATATTTTGGAAAGGAAAAAAATTATGGCTGTTTATCTGGAAATTGTGGATGTATATGCGAGAGAAATACTGGATTCCCGTGGAAATCCAACGGTGGAGACGGAAGTCCGCGTAAAAGATGGAAATCACATATTTACCGGGCGGGCAAGTGTTCCATCCGGAGCCAGTACCGGAGAACATGAGGCAAAGGAATTGCGGGATACGGATTCGCGACGCTACCATGGAAAAGGTGTGCATCAGGCGGTGGTCAATGTCAATGACCGGATCAAAGCGGTACTGCTTGGAAAAGACGCAGCGAATCAGGTTTTGATCGATCAGATTCTGAATTGTACGGATGGAACGGAAAATAAGTGTAATCTGGGAGCAAATGCGACATTATCGGTTTCTATGGCCTGTGCAAAGGCCTGTGCGAAAGCATTGAATCTACCGCTGTTTCGCTATCTTGGTGGTGTGTATGGGATTCGTATGCCGATTCCGATGATGAATATTTTAAATGGTGGACGTCACGCGGATAATACTGTAGATTTTCAGGAGTTTATGATCATGCCGGTGGGCGCGCGGGATGATGATGGCAATTTTATTTTTCGGGATGGATTGCGCTGGTGTGTGGAAATTTACCATACCTTAAAATCCATTCTGGAAAAAGATGGTTACACGACTTCTGTGGGGGATGAAGGCGGTTTTGCGCCGGATCTGAAAAATGCCGAGGAGGTTTTGGATTACCTGATGCGGGCAGTAAAGGAAGCAGGTTATGAACCGGGCAGACAGATTGCGTTTGCGCTGGATGTAGCAGCCAGCGAATTGTACAATAAGGATTCCGGATTTTATGATTTTCCGGGAGAAACGCGACTGAAACTGGCAGAATTAATGGCAAAAGGAATTCAGTGTGAGAGTAATTCCGCGCAGGAAATCCTGCATTCGGATGAACAGATACTGCCAAAAGCAGAGACGGCAGGTATGCTGGCAGATACGATTTCGCTGTCTGTGCATCGCACAACGGAGGAGATGATTTCTTATTATGAAAAATTGATCCGCAAATATCCGATCATATCTATTGAAGACGGTCTGCAGGAAAATGACTGGGAAGGCTGGAGTGAGATGACCAAGCGCATTGGGGATCGGGTGCAACTGGTGGGAGATGACCTGTTTGTGACCAATCCGAAACGGTTAAAACAGGGCATTGCAAAAAAAGCGGGCAATGCGATTCTGATTAAAGTAAATCAGATCGGTACGTTATCCGAGAGCTTTGAGTCAATTGTGCTGGCAAAACGAAACGGCTATTATACCATTGTATCGCATCGGTCCGGTGAAACGGAAGATCCGATGATCGCGGATATCGCGGTGGCGTTAAATTGTGGACAGATTAAGACTGGCGCACCATGCAGGGGGGAACGTACGGCAAAATATAATGAACTTTTGCGTATTGAGGAGGAAGTCTGCGAGAGATAGAAAAATTCATTGTCATTCACCACTCTTTTATAGAGATTTTATAGGAGTAAGATTATCAAATGGGGATAAAATGAAACTTAGCCAAAACTTACTTCCGGTTTACTTGTCCCGGAAATCAAGATGTGATACACTAAGCAGAGCTAAACTTGAGTAGAAATATTACTTTTTAGAAGTTTGCAGAAGTGAGCAAAAGCATTTTATTCTGGGAGATAGGATGCATATTTCGCAGCAAGTAGCGAAAGCGGATTGCGAATGTCCGCTTTATCATCATAAACGAATGATGAAGGAAACAGGAAAATCACTAAATGAGGAACGTGAATGGAACAGGAAAAACAAAAGACAGAAGAGGAACTTGCAGCAAAAATTATGGAATATTCCAGAGATGAGCTGATGATATCCATGCGGTTTCTTGACAGGGCTTTATTTCGGATGCCGCTGGTGGCAGCAGACAGTGTTGCGGCTTTCGGCGTGGATGGCGCGACCATGTACTACAATCCGGAATATGTGCTGCATGCATTTAAAAAAGAAAAAAATGCCTGTACCCGGGCATTTTTACATATGATATTACATTGCATCTTCAGCCATCCGTTTCAGTATGAAAAACTGGATCGAGAGTGCTGGGATCTGGCGACGGATCTGGCGGTAGAGCAGTCGATTCTGGATCTGAATCTGAAATGTGTGGAGCTGGAACGTGATGCGTCCCTGAAACGGACGCTGTCGCATCTGGCGCAGAAAGTACCGATTCTGACCGCAGAAAAAATATACCGCTGGCTGTATGAAAATCCGGAGGAGAGCGCAGAATTTTTCCGGGAAGAGCCGCAGTTTATGTGGGATGATCATCTGAAATGGATTCCATTGAAGGAAAACGAGGCCGGAGAGCGCAGAAACGACAGTATTACGACAGATACGAGAACGGCGATGGTGGGCTGTCATGAGGCAGACACCGGTGAGGAAGGCGAGCAGGAAGATATTGACGAAGCACTGGTGGGACAGCGTCAGGGTGACTGGCAGGATGTGAGCCAGCATGCCAAGACGGATCTGGAAATGTTTTCCCATGAACAGGGATACGGTGCCGGAAGTCTGTTATTGAATCTGAATGCCGCACTGCGGGAAAAATACGATTACGGCGAGTTTTTAAGGAAGTTTGCGGTTTTGGGTGAGGAAATGCATGTCAATGACGATGAATTTGACTACATTTACTATACTTATGGATTGCAGATGTACAAAAATATGCCGCTGGTGGAGCCACTGGAATACCGGGAAAATAAGCGTATCCGGGAGTTTGTCATTGCCATTGATACGTCCGGTTCCTGTCAGGGTAAGACGGTAGAGCGTTTTTTGCGGAAAACTTATAATATTTTAAAGAGCAGCGAGAGCTATTTTGAACGGGTCAATATCCATATCATTCAATGCGATGAAAAAATCCAGCGTGATGTGAAAGTGACCACAGATGAAGAATTTGAAAAATATATGGAAGATGTGGAATTGTGCGGTTTTGGTGGCACGGATTTCCGACCGGTGTTTGAATATGTGGATGGACTGATCCGGAGACATGAATTTCAGGATCTGAAAGGTCTGATCTATTTTACGGATGGTCAGGGAACTTTCCCGGAGCGAATGCCGGATTATCAGACAGCGTTCGTATTTGTGCAGGAAGGATACAGCATTCCGGAGGTGCCGATATGGGCGATTCGGTTGGTGCTGGATGCGGATGACATTTAAAGTATAGAGATACGTTGAAGTAAAAATCAGCGAAAACGAATCATTCAGAAAAAATACCGTTGAGAGATACATGAGTTACAAATGGAGGATAAACATACATGAATATACAGGAAGCAAAGGAACAGATTGAAAAGGCAGTCCGTATTTATCTGATGAAGGATGAGTACGGGGATTACCGCATTCCGATTGAACGTCAGAGACCGGTGTTTCTGCTTGGTGCGCCGGGTATTGGAAAAACAGCGGTTATGGAGCAGATCGCTCAGGAGATGGATATCGCGCTGGTATCTTACTCTATGACACACCATACAAGACAGAGTGCCCTTGGTCTGCCGTTTATCAGTCACAAAAATTATGGCGGCACGGAGTTTGACGTATCCGAATATACCATGAGTGAGATTGTGGCATCTGTGTATGAAGCCATGGAAGCAACCGGAAAGACAGAGGGAATTCTGTTCTTGGATGAGATCAACTGTGTGTCTGAGACACTGGCTCCGTCTATGCTGCAGTTTTTACAGTACAAAACTTTTGGCAAGCATCGGATTCCGCAGGGCTGGGTGGTTGCAACCGCAGGAAATCCACCGCAGTTTAACCGTTCCGTCCGCGAGTTCGATATCGTAACCATGGATCGTCTGAAAGTGCTGGAAGTGGAAGCAGATTATGATACCTGGCGCAAATATGCAGTCAATAAAGGCCTGCACGGCTCAATTTTGACCTATCTGGATATTAAGAAAAATGATTTTTATGTCATTGAAAATACCGTGGACGGCAAATCTTATGTGACTGCCCGTGGATGGGAAGATCTGTCAGAGACCATTTATCTATATGAGGAAAACGGATTTACTGTGGATGAAGTGCTTGTTGGTCAGTATCTGCACAACAAACGGATTGCCCGCGAGTTTGCTTCTTATTATGATCTGTATCAGAAGTACAAAAAAGATTACCGTGTGGCACAGATCCTGTCCGGAAATGCGGATGCAGATGTGCGCAAACGTGCGAAAAACGCAGCATTTGATGAGCGTATTTCTCTGCTTGGTCTGTTGCTGGATGCATTGCAGGATAAAATCCGCAAAAATGTGGAGTTTGAGGATGCACTGCGTAGCCTGCTCCCTGTATTAAAGGAGTTAAAAGCAGAACTGGCAGCATTTACGGGAGAGAGTTCTGAGATTTCGGGCTTACTGGAAGCGCGTGCAGACAACATACAGCTTAAGATGGAGCAGGAAGATAAGGCGAATGCCTTGTCTGGAGCAGCACGCCGTGGTTACCAGCTTGTGATCCGCACATTGCAGAAAGATGCAAAAGAACTTCGGATGCAGGAGATTAGTGATGCACAGGCAGCATTCCTGTTTATCAAGGAAGCCTTTGATGATCAGGTGACGGATATGAAGGCGCAGAGTGATGAAATCAGCAGGGAACTGGAAAATCTTTTTGCGTTTGTGGAAAAAATCTTTGGTACAGGCAATGAGATGCTGATTTTGGTAACAGATTTGACAGTAAATGCAAACAGTATGAAATTTATCAGCCGAAAAGGCAGCAAAGAATATTTCAAATATAACAAAAAATATCAATTGTATGAAAGACAGCAGGAAATTTCGGATGCATTGGAACAATTACAGATATAGAAAAGAGGCAGATGGAATCGTTATTGAGGAGTATGAGGGCGAAGAACTTCATATTGTGATTCCGTCTGAAATCGAAGGACTTCCGGTGAGAAAAATCGCACCGGAGGCATTCAGTACGCATGGAGCATTGAGCGAGACCATCGAAGTGCCGGGAACGGTAACGGAGATTGGGGATGGCGCCTTTAAAATGTGCATGAGTCTGGAAAAACTGCTCTTGCAGGAAGGTGTACAGAAAATAGGGGAGAACGTGTTGCTTGTCACGGCGGTGACAAAAATGTATCTGCCGGCGTCAGTGTCAGAATTGGTGCGCCCATGGGAGTGGGGGAAAATTGCACTGGAAGTGGCGCCTGACAATCCAAACTATTTTTCGGATGGATACGGTTTATATGAAAAGCATCCGGAAGGTTATGTACTGGTGGCCGTCCGTGCGGAAGATGAGCGGGAGACTTATGAAGTGGCTTCCGGGACAGTTTGCATCGCGCGTCATGCCTTTGAAGGTCAGATGTATATTCGGAAGGTAGTGCTTTCGGAAGGTGTAAATCGGATTGAAGAGGAAGCTTTTGAGAGCTGTCAGGCTTTACATCAGATTTCTCTGCCGGAAGGTTTGCTACAGATTGAGGCAGATGCGTTTCGCTGCTGTATCAATCTGGAAGGAATAGACTTACCTGCATCCCTGCGGATGCTTGGTGAACACGCCCTGACGGATACTTATGGTTGGAGCCCGAGTATGAATGGAATTCAGTATATTACCGTAAAACCTGAGAATCCGTATTTTTATAATGATGCACACGCGTTTTACTGCCGCGGGGAAAACGGCGATACACTGATTAAATATTTTGGGAAAAATGAGGCATGGAAGATTCCAAAAGAGGTGACAGAGATCGGTCCGATGGCGCTGCGCCGGGCGAATCTGCGGGAAGTGACGATTCCGGAAACAGTAAAAAAAATACCAAAGGATGCGTTTCAGGAATGTGGCCGTCTGGAGTGCATGGAGATTGAGGCGGATCAGGTGAAACTGTATGTTCCGGAAAATCCGGTGTACCGCAAGTTGGAGATCAGTGGTCTGTTTTGCCAGGATACCGATGGCAATCTCAAATACGATTATGCGGCTTATGATGCACTTTTACAGGATTGGTCGCAGATTTTGATCCGCTGCAGAATGGCGGCGTTTCGTCTGGAATATCCAATGCAGCTTAGCAGTGCGCAGAAAGAATCATATCAGGCGCTTATCTCAGAACATCTGAAAGATCTGGTTTACGATATCTGTAAACGAGAAAGCTTAAAAGATCTGGAGGCACTTGGAAGAGCGGGGATGATTACTACGGAGAATATCGAGGATATGATCGGTTGGACGACGGATTGCCATCGTGGAAAACTGACGGGCTATCTGATGGAGTATCAGAGCAAGTATCTTGGTAGAGATGAATTTGATTTTTCATTATAATAATTTTGGGAAAAGTAAAGGACTAAGTGCTTTATAAAATACGTTGGAAAAATAGTGGAAATGTATATTGAAGTAAACGGGGAAAGGTTTTTATACAATATGGAAGCAATCAGAAATGAGAAAAACATGCAGCAGTTGAGAAAAGTGCAGAAACTGATCATCGGCATGGGGGAAGCACTGCTTTGTTATGGTGCGGAGATTTCCAGGGTTGAGGAAACGATTCAGCGTGTGGCAGATCATTTTCAGGTAGAAGAAGTGGAAATGTATGTTATTACAAATGGCCTGTTTGTCAATGTGCACCAGCGGGAGGAGCATACTTCCACCAGATTAAAGTATGTGCCATCAATTTCTGTTAATATGAAGAAGTTGTGCGATATCAATGAACTTTCCCGCAGGATTGAACAGGAAAATCTATCAGTGGATACGGCATTAAGAACGTTGGAACAGATTCGGGCAGCGAAAAACGAGCCGGTGTGGGAACTGGTACTTTCTTCCGGTGTTGGCGCGGCAACCTTTGGATTCCTGTTTGGCGGAAGCGTGTGGGATTGTCTGGCAGCCTTTGTATGCGGTGTGATCCTGCAGATGTTTTTCTCCTTTCTGGAGGCGAAACATGTCAATATTTCAAAAGTATTGCTGGATATTATCGGCGGATTGCTTGTCACGATCATCTGTGTGATCTTACATCGGATCGGTGTGTCGGATCATTTGGATCTGGCCATTGCCGGGGCAATCATTCCGATGATTCCCGGAGTGGCGTTTACCAACGGAATCCGTGACATTGTAGATGGTGATTATCTGTCGGGATGCATTCGTTTATTGGATGCGATTCTGGTGTTCTGTTCCATTGCCATTGGCGTGGGACTGGGACTGAAATTGTAGCGGGGAGGAGAAAGCATATGTTGATCAATGCAATCGGGCAGCTTGCGGCTGCGTTTCTGGCAACAGTTGCCTTTTCTGTGCTGTTTCATGTACCGAAAAAACAGTACATTGTCTGTGGAATTACAGGAACCCTTGGCTGGCTGGTATATTTGCTGGTGAAACTTAAATTTTCCAATACCCTTGCCTGTTTTGCAGCGACGGTAGTGATTGTGTTCTGCGCACGGCTGTTTGCAGTATGGAGAAAGGTTCCGTCGAATGTATTTATGATTTCCGGTATTTTTCCAATTGTTCCGGGAATCGGTATATACAATACAATTTATGACATTATGATCGGAGATGCTACGGCAGCTATGACAAGCGGTTTGGAGACGTTTAAAGCGGTGGCGGCGATTGTGCTTGGAATTGTGTGTGTGTTTGTGATTCCAAACAAATGGTTCCGGGGATTAAAACTATAGATATAGAAATTTCTGCTATTGCGTTTAAAGATGATCTGTGAGATATAGAAAACAGTGATGCAGATGTAGATATAGACGAGATATGGACGAATAAAAAAATATTGATTTTTTCTGTAGTACGTGGTATTATATTTTTTAGTTATGGTTATAGGTGTGTTATGACCATTGAATTTATACCGCAGGAGGTGGATATCGTGGAAATCGCAAGAACAATCGTACAGATCGTATTTATTATATTAAGTATTATCATGACAGTTATCGTATTGATGCAGGAAGGTAAGAATAATGGACTGGGAGCTTTAACCGGTTCATCGGATACTTATTGGAGCAAGAACAAAGGACGTTCTATGGAAGGAATGCTTGTTAAGATCACAAGAGTTCTTCTGGCACTGTTCCTTATTATTTCTGCAGTACTGACAATTGGACGTTTTCAGTAAGAATACCTAAGAGGCTGTCGTTTTGCGACAGCCTTTTATTATTATACTAATATAGTAAATAATAAATATGTGAAACGATGCATTTTTACAACAGATGTTCATTTTTCTGTATTTCATATGGGGATAGAATAGATGAAGAAAGAATTATTAGAAGAAAGAAAACAAATTGTATATGAACTGATCTGCGATGATCTCTATGTACCGATGAAGGCAAAGGAAATCGCAATCCTGATGAATGTGCCGAAATCGCAGCGCCATGAGCTGCAGGAAGTATTGGATGCACTGGTGGCAGAGGGCAAAGTTGAGGTGTCCACAAAGGGAAAATATACGAAAGGCACCAGCCCGAACCTGACTGGTGTATTTACCGCACATGCCCGGGGATTTGGATTTGTCACCATTGAAGGCGAGGACGAAGATATTTTTATTTCGGAAAGCAATACAAATGGGGCAATTCAGGATGATGTGGTACAGATCGCGCTGGTTCCGTCCAGTGGAAAACGCCGGGAAGGAAAGGTTGTAAAAATCGTAGATCATGGTTTAAAGACTGTGGTTGGTACGTTTGAAAAAAGCAAGACCTTCGGATTTGTACGACCGGATAATCCAAGGATCAATATGGATATTTTTGTTCCGATGGAGCGTTCCAAAGGTGCCGTGAGCGGGCATAAAGTAGTCGTAGAACTGACTTCTTACGGTGGAAAAGGCAAGAAACCGGAAGGCAAAGTCATCGAGATTATCGGTCATGAGAATGATCCGGGTACGGATATCATGTCTCTGGTGCGGGCGTATGGACTTCCGGTGGAATTTCCGGAAAAAGTGTTGAATCAGGCAGAACGTGTGGCAAAGGATGTGACTTCTGCGGATATGGCAGGACGTATGGACCTCAGAGACTGGCAGACCGTTACCATTGACGGAGAGGATGCCAAGGATCTGGATGACGCAGTGACACTGACCAGAGACGGCAATTTCTGGCAGCTTGGCGTACACATTGCAGATGTGACAAATTATGTGCAGGAGCACAGCGCTCTGGATGTGGAGGCCTTGAAGCGCGGTACCAGTGTTTATCTGGTGGATCGTGTGATTCCAATGCTGCCGCATACGTTATCCAATGGAATCTGTTCCTTAAATCAGGGTGAGGATCGTCTGACCTTAAGTTGCATTATGAAAATCGATGCCAAAGGAAACATTGTGGATCATCGGATCGCAGAGTCTGTTATCAACGTTGACCGCCGCATGAGTTATACGGATGTAAACAAAATTATTACATTGAAAGAACCGGAGAAAACAGAAGAGTACAAAGATTTTGTGCAGATGTTTTTTGATATGAAGGAAGTGGCAGATCTGTTGCGTGCAAAACGCCGGAAACGTGGTTCCATCGACTTTGATTTCCCGGAGACGAAGGTAATCCTGGATGAGCAGGGACACCCGGCAGACATTAAACCGTATGACCGTAACCCGGCGACAAAGATTATCGAGGACTTTATGCTGGCGGCAAATGAGACGGTTGCACAGGATTATTTCTGGCAGGAGATTCCGTTTGTATATCGTACCCACGAAGTGCCGGATACGGAAAAAATCAAAAAGCTGAGTACCTTTATCAATAACTTTGGATATCATATCCATATGGGTTCCGATGAGGTGCATCCGAAAGAATTGCAGAAACTTCTGGCAAAAATCGAAGATACGCCGGTGGAAGGGCTGATTTCCCGTCTGACTCTGCGTTCTATGAAGCAGGCAAAATACAGCGTGGAATGCGTAGGACATTTTGGACTGGCCGCACAGTATTACTGTCATTTTACCTCGCCGATCCGCCGTTATCCGGATCTGCAGATTCATCGGATCATCAAGGACAGTCTGCGTGGACGCATGAATGAAAAACGGATGGAGCATTACTGGAAAATCCTTCCGGGTGTGGCGCAGCAGGCCAGCCAGTTAGAGCGCCGGGCAGATGAGGCAGAGCGCGAGACTATAAAAATGAAAAAAGTAGAATACATGGAAAGTCGCATCGGAAATGAGTACGAGGGCGTTATTTCCGGTATTACAAATTATGGTCTGTATGTGGAACTTCCGAACACCGTAGAAGGTATGGTGCATGTCACGACATTGCGCGGAGATTACTATAATTATATCGAAAGCACTTATGAGATGGTGGGCGAGAACACCGGGAAAAGTTACAAACTTGGACAGACTGTAAAAATCCGTGTAATTGGTACGGATAAGCTGGTGCGCAGAATTGATTTTGAACTGGTGGATCCAGAAAAAAATCAGACGGAAGAAGGATAAAATAGACATGTAATTTCAGTCAGAATAGATTTCATTTTTGCAAGATGGAGTGGATATTTCTGGCTGAGAAGAAAGAATATGAGCAAAGGTAGAAAAATTATGGGAAAAGACAGATACAAATTGGTCGCAAATAATAAAAAGGCATATCATGATTATTTTATTGATGAGACATATGAAGCAGGCGTAGCCCTGCATGGAACGGAGGTAAAATCTGTGCGTATGGGAAAATGCAGTGTCAAAGAATCTTTTATCCGAATAGAGAACGGAGAAGTCATCGCATACGGATTGCATATCAGTCCTTATGAAAAAGGAAATATATTCAACCGGGATCCGCTGCGCCCGAAAAAACTGCTGCTTCACAAATATGAGATCAATAAACTGTCAGGAAAGATCGCAGAGAAAGGTTATACGCTGGTTCCACTGAAAGTGTATATCAAAGGTGATCTGATCAAAGTCGAGATTGGACTGGCCCGCGGTAAAAAAATGTACGATAAACGTCAGGATATTGCAAAGAAAGATCAGCGGCGCGAAGTGGAACGCGAGTTCAAAGTAAAAAATCTGTATTAGATGTTGTTTTTGTGCATCATACGTTTTGAACGCAGAATAAGCATTCCACGCTTCAAATGCGTAGAGCACTAAGCGGTGGGTAAGGGGGATGCTTATGTCAGTGGGAGTTAAAAGCTCCCACTGACAGGTCGCAAAGCGACTGTGTTCATGAGCAAGTAGCGAAAGCGGATTGCAAATGTCTGTCCCCTTTACTGATTGTTCAGAGAAGAAAATAAACTTTTCACTTCAGCAAAATAAACTGTTGGTTTAGACAGAGGCTTTTCTCTTGACGAACTGAAAAAAATCCCATATAATAACAAAGATCAGAAGGAAAAATTCTGATAACTGGCATGATCCGCCGAAGGAATTCGGGGATGTACTGGTTTCGACGGGGTTTTAAAAGCCGGAGAAGCGAGCCGTATGAAATGCGTTAAATTTCAAATTTAAATATAAACGCTGATAATAATAAATTAGCACTGGCTGCCTAAGTTGCAGCTTGTCTGACCGGTAGCACCTGCACTTTCGGATCCAGGCATCGACCATGCAGGAAACGACTTATACAAAGCTTTGCGTATAAGGGCGTAATATGAAGCTACTGAAACCGAAAACCGGTTACTGGGTGTTCGGCAGAGGGAATGTCAATACAGTGACTACGCTCGTAGAAGTACGGTGGCTGGAATTTCGGACAGGGGTTCGATTCCCCTCATCTCCATAAAAAAGAGCCGAAAACACTTGTTTTTCAAGGTTTTCAGCTCTTTTTTTGTTACTCTCTGGTACTAATGTCTTTTACTACTCAATCGCGGAGAACATAATTTTGAAGTATGACGCTGGGAACATCACAGGCTGTCCAGAAACGGCATTTGCTTCATCCATTGTGGGAGATAAAGACGGGTACGCTAAAGTCTTCGTTCCGGGTGAAGACAAGGCTGAATGGTATGCAAAAAAATGGTATACTGAACATGAGAAGCGAATGATTGAAAAAGGTTATACATTCACATGCTGACGGATGTATATGACGTTCACATAAGGTTCTTTCGCAAATTTGCGGTTTGGAGAATTGAAAAAAATGGAATTTACCTATTAAG
>UMLM01062938.1_pt1 | contig 49989 bp, 45 predicted proteins | sample 1966571 | NCBI WGS metagenome assembly UMLM01 (sample SAMEA4836203, study PRJEB28245) | human gut metagenome | biome: gut microbiome; material: fecal sample | place: Denmark | collected 2008 | reverse complement strand
AGTAGTCTTGATTGACTACATCATTATTATACTAGGAGAAATATCCTTGTCTGATTTGGGCAGCGGTTGATCATGAATGATATATTTTTCATACTTTTCAGATAACATAAAAATAACCTTCTTTCTGTTGTGGGTGGAAAACAAGTGTCAATATAGTCTATTGCAAGAAATATGCCAGAAAGAGTGTGCCAAAACGCGTCATGATTTGAAAAAAATATGTGTCAGACAGTCACAAAATGGCACAAAATGGCACGGAATGACACAAAAAAGAAAAAGTGTGCGCCATACCCTGTCAAAAAGTAAAAATAGAAATTGGCATGTAAGTTGCATAAATAAGAATATAAAAACAGAGAGGAGGAAGGAATTGTAATGACTGTATGGGACTTGGAAAGGGGGAAAACAGGATATGAACACTTCGGTAATCATAGCGGTAGTAATTTTGTATGAAATCGTATCAATCGGAGGCTGTGCGTTATATCTTAAGATGAAAGAGCGAAAGCATAAGGGCGGACAGAATACGGCAGGAGACGATTTCTCAACAGGCGGACAGAGTATGACATGGCCCGTGGTAGGTGCATCACTGGCATTGTCATTATTGGGTACTGTAAAAATTTTTGGTATCATGCAGCAGGCTATTAATCTTGGGGCGGTTGTAGCATGGTTTTCCATAGCAACGATATTTCCACTGATCATGATATCGCTTGGAACCGGGCGATGGGTACGAAGACTGAAAGTTGCCACCATGCCTGAATTATTTGGAAAAATGTATGGTCAGAAAATCCGGTTATTTGTGTGTGCGGTAATAGCACTTCAGACATTTGTTATTCTTACGATAGAAACGCAGGGGCTTGGAACAGTGTTTAATGCATTATCTGCCGGTAAGGTATCTGTTGCAATGGGAGCAATCATCGGTGGAATCATTGGAATTTTTTATGTGATCATAGCAGGAATGAAAGAAGTCGGTATGGTCAATGTTGTGAATGTAATCGTGATGTATGTTGGTCTGATCGCAGCAGCAATTATTTTAGGACATGTTCTTCCGGGAAATGGCTGGAGCGATTTTGAAGCATATTTTATGAACAGCGGTCAGGAGCATATGTTAAATTTCTTTGGCGCGCCTGGAGTATTTTTCTCATTTGCTTTAAATAATATTCTGGCATTGCTTTGTGCACAATCCGTTTCACAGATGGGTGTGCAGTCTGCAATTGCTGCAAGAAGTGAAAAAGATATTAAGCGGGCTGTTCTTGTTTCAGCACCGGTAAATGGTATTTTCGGACTAATTACCATGACAATGGGACTGGCAGGAAAATATATGGTAGAAACAGGAAATCTGTCACTTCCGGAAGGGGTGAAAGCGACAGGACAGGCAATTGGTACACAGGTTATCATACAGATGATGCCTGGGTGGGTAGTATGTCTGTTACTGGCAGCATTTTTAGGGGCAATTCTTTCTACTTTTGCAATCACTACCATGGCACTTGGATCCATATTTTTAAATAATATTTATATTCTGAAGCACCGGGACGCATCAGAAAAACAGAAAACAATGGTTGTACGTATTATGATTGTTATTACCGGTGTTGTTGCAATGGCAATTGCTTCCAAACTTCCGAATATCATTAACAGTGCAAACTGGTCCTTTGCATGGATTACCCCGTTATTTTTTACATTGGTGTTTGGCCTGTTCTGGAAACAGAGCCGGATTGGTGCAGCAACGACGATGGGCGCTTCGTGGATTATAATTTTACTTTATACATTTACACCGTTACCATCTGTACTTGGCATTACACTGCCACTGATTTATATTGTTTTGATTGTTTGTATTGTAGTAGGGGTGATCTCCTATGCAGTAACAAAAGGTGAGCGAGGTTACATGATACTCTGGAAGGAAGAACATGGAGTCAGATAAGTATGCATGCAAATTATGGAATTGGAGGCGTAAGTATGAGTTGGTTTGCAGCGTTTATGTTAAAAGGAATTGGAGTATGTGTCATTTTGGCAGTTGCAGCAACAATTGCCGGGATGTTTATCAAAGATTACGATGAACAGTAGAAGGAGTGTGGAAGATGACATTTATCTATGAAATAGCAGAAGTTCAGTATATGGCACTGGTGATGATCGTACCTGCCATCTATCTGATTGCAGGATTTATCTGCAATGCAGAAAATAAAAAATAAGTAGTGGGAAAAAGGAGAAGAATAAGATGATAAAGAAGATCGATCTGGAGAACCATTTTTATGACATTAGTTCCGTGGAGGCATTACAGTCCAGGGCAAAAGGAGATTATCCATACTGGGATAAGGAAACAAATACGATTCACTGGCTGGAAGGAATCGCGATGTGTCAGGATAAGTTTTATGAAAATCTGCTGGATTTTGCAAATATCAGATTAAAGATAATGGATGAACTTGGAATTGAAAAAGCAGTCATTTCTCTGGCACCGGGTATTGAGGCATTGCCACCGGAAGAAAGTCGCATTGCCTGCAAAAAGGCAAATGATGCTTTATATAAAGTGATGCAGAAATTTCCGGGACGATTCCTGGGATCAGCCATCTTACCGATACTGGATGTAGATGCGGCAGTAGAAGAACTGGAACATTGTGTGAAAGACTATGGATTTGTGATGTGGCAGACTCATTCCAATTATGGTGCGGGTATTGATCCGGATCAGAAAAAATTCTGGCCAGTCTGGAAAAAAGTTGCAGATCTTGGAATTTTTGCATATTTACATCCGACTGTATCACATCAGCCAAAGTTTAATGAATATGGATATGCGATGGCGGCACCGGGACTTGGGTTTACGATTGATACAATGGGAAGTATTGTGCGCATGATCCTGTCTGGAATTTTTGATGAGATTCCTGATCTGAAAGTCGTATTGGGACATTTTGGAGAAGCACTTCCATTCCTGATGGAACGAATGGAGAATCGTTTTAGCTGGCTGCCGAATCCAAAACAAAAAAACAAGGAACAGATGGGTGCTTATTGGGGAAAGAATATTTTCGTGACGACTTCCGGAAATACATCTATACCGGCCTTTGAATGTACACGCGCTGCAATTGGCATTGACAGTATTATGCTGGGAACAGATTATCCATTTGAACATATGGAAGAATGTGTGGCGTATCTTGAAACCTGTCCAATGACAGAAGAAGAAAAAGAGAAACTGTATTATAAAAACGCAGAGAAATTAGGCTTATACTTATAAAGCGAAAAAATGAGCAGAGAATCAGTCTGAACAGGAAAATGAGAGCATCTGACGGCGTATGTAGGCTGTTGGCTGCTCTCTTTTTTTCGGGATTTTCAGTTAGCTGTGACAACCTTATAGTCGACTATAAGGTTTGGTGTTGTATGATGTTATAGCTTAAAAAACATAAAATTGTGCAATATGTATAGAAAACACTGGAATAGTCAAAATTAACTGTGCAAAAATATGGTTATTTTTGTAGGGACTTTGTGATTGACCTTATAGCAAGATGGGGGGATAGGATAAAGCCATGAAGAACACATAACCGAAAATTAAATTAGGAGGAGAAAAATTTATGCCAAGATCAGGATTTAACGGGGTTGATTTCGAGGATAATATTAACTTTGAGCGACTTCACTCAGAGAGACTCGAAAGAGCAAAGAAATTTTTACATGAGTCAGAATTTGGAGCATTGCTCTGCTACGATTTTGACAATATCCGCTACATTACGGGTACACATGTAGGTGAGTGGAACAGAAATAAAATGAACCGTCATTGTTTGCTGATTGATGGATATGATCAGCCGATTCTGTTTGATCCGGCCTGCCCGTCCAAGAGACAGCGTGTTTCATGGATTCGTCCGGAAAACATCATGCCTGCAGTTGGTTCTATGAGAGGTTCCATTCCAGCTTCTGTCGGCATGGTACAGCAGGAAGTAGAAGAAATTATCAGCTACCTGAAAAAACATGATGTTTTTGATCAGCCACTTGGAATTGATATTGTGGATATTCCATTATATCAGGAACTGGAAAGAGCAGGTGTCAAGATTGGTGATGGTCAGGCTGTTATGGTCAATGCAAGAATGATCAAGACAGATGACGAGATTCAGTTATTGAAATGCTCAGCAGCAATGGTTGATGCTGCATACTGGGATGTTGCAAAAAATCTTCGTCCGGGTGCAACCGAGAATGAGATGGCAGCACTGATCCAGCATCAGTTGTTTAAATGGGGAGCTGAATCTGTAGAGTTTGTAAACTGTATTTCCGGTCAGCGTGGAAATCCACATAGCCATACAACATCCAATCGTATGATTCGACCGGGTGAGTTGGTTTACTTTGATGTAGGAAATGTATATAACGGATATCATACCTGCTATTACCGTACATTCTCCTGTGGAAGACCGACAAAAGCACAGGAAGAAGCGTATGCAAAAGCACTGAAATGGATTCGTGACGGTATTGACCAGATCAAACCGGGAGCTACGACAGCAGATGTTGCAAAAGTATGGCCGTCCGCACAGGAACTTGGATTTAATGATGAAAAAGAGGCATTTCTGCTTCAGTTTGCACATGGTATTGGACTTGGTCTGTGGGAGAATCCGGCAATTTCCCGCCTGTTCTCACTGGATAATCCGTTAGAGTTTAAACCGGGCATGACATTTGCAATTGAGACCTGGTGCCCGTCAGAAGACGGTACCGGTTCCGCGAGAATTGAGGAAGAAATCGTTGTTACTGAAACCGGACACGAAGTTATCACACACTTCCCATCTGACGAGATTGTATCCTGTGGTTTTGCAGGCTGCATGTTCCCGTAAAACAAAACGTTTCAATGATTCGCAGGGACTGTTATATCGGGGGGATCATAAAAGGGTATAACAGTTCCTTCATATAAAAAGGAGGATAAAAAAATGGCAAAATTAGGTTACATTGGACTTGGAAACATGGGTAAGCCAATGAGTAATCGTCTGCTTGATGCAGGAAAGGATCTTACAGTATGGAATCGTACTGCATCCAAGGCAGATGAACTGGTAGCAAAAGGTGCAAAACTTGCAGCAACACCAAAGGAAATCGGCGAAAATTGCGATATTATTTTCATCTGTGTTTCTGACGGACCTACATTAAAAGCTGTAACACAGGGTGAAAATGGTGTGGTTGCAGGATTAACGGCAGGAAAAATTGTGATCAACATGAGTACTGTTGCTCCGGCTGAGTCCGAGGAGCTGAATGCAGCAGTAGAAGGCGCAGGATGTAAACTGATTCGTGGACCGGTTACAGGAAGTACTATGCTGGCACAGAACGGAACACTTGGTATTCTTGCTTCCGGCGATAAGGATACTTATGATATTGTGCTTCCTTATTTTGAAATTCTTGGCAAAAACCAGTTCTATCTTGGTGATGCAGAGCAGGCTGTTGTATTGAAACTTGCAATTAATACAATGATCGCATCTACCATGCAGATTGAAGCAGAAGCAGTTGTATTATCTGAAAAAGCTGGACTGGATGTTGCTCAGGTCTGTGAAGTTATTGCAGGTTCTGCAGCAGGTTCACCACTTTGCGGATACAAAGCAAAATTAATCGCAGAGGGCGAGTATGCACCGGCATTTACTGTAAAACTGATGATGAAAGATCTGGATCTTGCATTTGATGCAGCAAAACAGTATGGCGTATCTATGCCTGCGACAGCAATCACAAGACAGCAGCTTCAGGCAGCTTCTGCAACAGGCAGAGCAGAGAAAGATTTCTCTATTCTGACACAGGTTCTGGAAGATGCATGTGGATATAAGAGATAAACAAAACAGGAAATATTGAATAAAAAGATTAAGATGATATGGGGGATATTATTATGAGCTTTAAAGCATATGTACAGAATTTTTATGATATGAGAGATATGGCACCGGTTCAGCACGTAGGCGCACATTCCAGACCTTTTGCAAATGCAGCAAAGATGGGCTATGATCCGGCAGGAACAGAGTGGACATATCAGTATTTTTCAACCTGTGAGATTACATATGGCGGAGCTGCATTAATCGCAAACCACGGTCCGGCAGATCACATTTTCTACATTCTGGAAGGTGAAGGATATTCCATGATGAACGGAAAACGTTATGCTTACAAAGCAGGCGATATCATGTGGACACCAGGTAATTATGACCATGAGATGTATCCGGATGGAACAGCAAATCTGAAATTCCTTGTTACACTCTGTCCAAGAGGATTTAAACAGTCTGAGCCGTATATCAAGAACGTAAATGATGCAAAAGTAACAGAAAAAGAAGGTGTAACTTTCTTTACACTGGCAGATGAAGAGATAACAGGTTCTCCGACACAGGAATTCCATATTGTTGATGTATATCCGGGTGCAAAACTGACATTGGATACTCCAAAATCTGACGTGATCGCATATATGTACAATGGTCAGTGTGTTGCAACTGTTGATGGTGAAAAACTGGAAATGAACAGACAGGAAGATGCTGTTGTTATTCCAATGGGCGCAAAATGGGAGATTGAAAATGTAAGCAAACAGTGTGTACGTTTTGCTTTATCATTAAGCCCTTGCCGTTAGGTAACAGTTTTTACAAACAAACATAGGTATTAAAGAAGGCGGCAGACAAATCTATAAATTATGACTTGTCTGCCGTTTTTTTTATTAAGGAGAGGAAGGTAGAAGATGAAAGTTGGATTGATTCTTGCTGTTATTATATATGAAATAGCAGTAGTAGCAATCGTCTCTATGGTTTTAAAGGCGGTAGAAAAGAAGAAAGCCCATACTGCTGCGGCAAGTGGGGATGATAAGGATTTCCTTCTGGCAGGTCGTAACATGGGAGTCATTACACTGGCACCGACGATTGCATTGACAGTATTAGGTTCGGCACATATTACAGGTGTATTTGAGATGTCCTACGGAATGGGGGCAATTGCAATCTGGTTCAGTCTGGCGCACGTTTTAATGGTTGTTGTAGCCTGTTTTGCAACCGGACAGTGGGTTCGCCATTTCGGTATTACTACAGTACCAGAACTTTTAAAAGATATGTATGGCCCTGGAGTAGCATTGGCAATTTCCTGTACGATGGCAGGACAGGTTTGGGGCGTACTTGTTCTGGAATGTCAGGGTATGGGTATTGTTATTACCGCACTGACGGGATGGCCACTTCAGAATTCTATTATTGTAGGTGCAATTATCGGTATTCTGTGGGTTATTTTTGCAGGAATGAAAGAACTTGGTGCTGTAAATGTAGTAAATGCAACTGTTATGTATATTGGTCTGATCATTGCAACGGTAGCCATAGCATTTAAGATGCCGGGCGGAAACTTTAACTTTATTATGGATACATTTACCGGTGAAGAAGCATTTATGACAAATGTGTTTGGAAATGCAAACCTGTTTATATCCTTTGCAGTAGGTCAGATTATTGCGGTAACATTCTGTCAGGGTATTTCCCAGATGCTGATGCAGACGATGATGAGTGCGAAGAACGAGAAAACAATCCGCCGTTCGGTATGGCTGGCAGCTCCATTAAATGGTTTATTTGGTGTGTTTGCGGTAATTCTTGGTCTGGCAGCACGTGCAATTCCGGAATATGCGGCAGCTGGAGCAAAAGAAGCAGCTATGACAATGCTGGTTGATCTGTTACCAGGCTGGATCAGTGCCGTTTTACTGGCAGCGTTACTGGCAGCAATTCTTTCAACCTTTGCAATGACAAGTTTGACACCGTCTACAATCTGGGTAAATGATATTTATCTGGGTTACATTAATCCGAAAGCAAGTCCGAAACAGGCAACAAATATGACAAGAATCCTCATCGTCATTCTGGCGGTATGTGCAATGATCACATCAACTGCATTACCGACGATCCTTGATGCAATCGGCTGGGTATTCTCATGGGTAATTCCGGTATTCTTTCTGGTTGCGTTTGGACTGTTCTGGAAAAGAAATTCAAAAGTTGCAATCGCAGCACTGGCAATTTCCTGGATTGCAAACATTTTATGGTCCTTTACCGGTATTCAGGCAGCCGTTGCAGGTGCAATCGGCGTAACTTTACCGAATGCATATGTAACATGTATTCTGACAATCGTAATTCTTGTGATTGGTAATCTTGCAAGTAAAAATGGCGAGCCGGGATATTACAAGATTGCAGAGGCAAAAATGAGAGAGCAGCAGAACTAGACAGGAGGTACAGGATGTTTTTAAAACTTTTTATTATTACAATTGTATTAATTCTTGTATTGTGTGCATGCGGTCAGTTAATTTACACATTGACACACAGAAAGAAATAGCAGGAAGGAGAACAGATTATGGCAGATAGTGTTGCTCAGGTATATATGATAGGTGTAATGTGCATTATGGCATTTTTTGCAGTAAGCTGCCTGATTGGAGTTGGAAAAGCGAAGAAACGAAAAGATCTGGAAAACACGAAATAGAATTTTGAAAAAGGCTGGTGAAAGATATGGGACATATATCAATTTATACAATTTCAAACATTATTATTGTTGTAGGAGTAATCTGGGCGATTAGCGGATTCTTTCAATATCTTCAGGTAGTAAAAATGAATAACATACTTTACCGGCTTGGTACAAAAGCACCCCGTGTATTTCGTGGAATCAATGGTAAATTTTTCGCATTGCGGATGTATGTTCTTGCGGCTTCTGATGCGGAGGGAAAGATTCTGGATGCAAGTTATTTATATACCTCAATTCTCTTAAAACCTTCTAAGGAAATAAAGGCCGATCAGCTTATCGGTCAATATATTCCGACTATAGACGTAACAAAATTGCAGCAGGATAAAAAAGTCTACCGCGCAGTATGCAATTTGCAGGAAGATTACAGGAAACGCTGTAATCTGAACGCAGGTCGCAAAGCGACTGCGTTCATGAGCAAGTAGCGAAAGCGGATTGCGAATGTCCGCTTTACTGTATGATCGGATGGCAGATGCATAAAAATGTCCGTATATGACGGAAAACGAAATTCCCGGAGAAATTCCGGGAATTTTCGGTTTTTGTACTTTGAAAAGAAATGCAAATGTGAGAAAAATTTGTTATAGTTATTATATGGGAAAATACAATGCGCGATTTTCAGTCCATGGTCTGGGGGGGTAAAAGTCAAATAAACTTTTCAACATAAGAGGAGGTACCTAAATGGAAGACAGGCAGTGGTTGGGAGTGAAAGAATTGGCAGATACGGTTGGGGTGTCGCGGCAGACATTGATTTATTATGATTCTATTGATTTGTTTAAACCGGAATTTATTGACACGAATGGATACCGGAAATATTCGACAAGTCAGATTATGGAATTGCGGGAAATTCTTTTTTTGAAGAACAATAATGTTCCGCTGGAAGTTATCAAGGCGAATATTAAAAAGAAAAGTCTGGATAATATCAAGAAGGGGCTGAAAGCGTCGCGGGAAAAGATGCTGGCAGATATTGAAAGCATGAACCGTAAAGTGGAAAAAATCAACAACCGGATTTATGCATTAGAGCGGGCAGGACTGGAGTTATACACAGTATCGATTCCAATGATTAAATATTTCCCCAAAAGAATGCTGTTTATGATACCATGGGGGACAACATTCATGACACGAAGTAAACTGTATCAGACGTTTATGAATATCAGAAAAGAACTTGGGAAGCAGAATCTTTCAGATGATCTTGGGTGGGGAGCATTTTTCCCGGAAAAAAATCTGAAAAATGAGGACTGGCTGGAAGAAGCCGGTGGATTTATTTATCTGCCGGAGGATGCAGAGATTGATATAGAGCAGTATAGTGAAAACATCAAGACACTTCCGGCAGGAGAGTATCTGTGCATGAATCGGTTTGACATGCCTTATAAACGGAAAGCAGTGGACGAATTGCTGGAATGGGCGAAACAACATGATATAAAGACAGAGGGAAATCTGATCGATGAGTGTTTACTGGATACAACATTTCAGGGAATTACGGATACGGAAAAAGTAGATTTTTCGCAGCTTCAGATCTATATTAAACGTTGAGGTAAACAGGAGAGAAAGATTTTCTGATAAAAAATAACGTAAATAAAGGGAGCAGAGGAAATTTTTCCCGGCGAGATGATCGTCAGCAGCAGGGGTAAGTTTTTCTGCTCTCTTTTACATTATTTTTCGGTAATATAATGAATGATTGTTCCGCCTTTGTTATCCTATCGGTGAGTTAGATATCGGATTTCTGCCGGATCAATTTCATATTTCTCAAGTTTACGATAAAGTGTGCGGCGGCTTATACCAAGGCTGTCGGATGCTTTTTTTACATTTCCGCCGGATCGTTTTAGATGTTCGATAATCAGTAATTTTTCCGATTCTTCAGCGGTAATAGTTGAAGTGATGTGCTCCGTGTCCATCACGGATTCTGTTGGGGAGACAAAAGTATCCTGAATCGATGGCATGTTTTCCACAGGGAGGTCTGTTATTGGCAAAGTGTCAGGAACAGCAGGTGATACAGAAACGGTTGCCACTGCTTCCATGTTATTTTTCGTCGGTATCAGATTTTTATTCTCCAGAACATGCTGCATATTGGAAGGAAGTGCCTCTTTTGTTAATGTTCCGTTAGAGGTCAGAATACAGCAGCGTTCAATGACATTTTCCAGCTCACGGATGTTTCCCGGCCAGTTATAAAGTTCAAAAATTTTGCGTACGTCATCGGAAATAACAGTGATTGGTTCGTGGTTTGGATTCTGATATTTTTCCAGAAAATGACTGGTCAGCAGGAAAATGTCATCGCCGCGTTCCCGAAGCGGAGGAATATGCAGACTGAAAACATTCAGCCGATAATACAGATCGCTTCGGAATACATGATTTTCAATCGCTTCTTCCAGATTCACATTGGTTGCTGCGATGACACGCACGTTTAACGGAATGGATTTCTTGCCGCCGATACGTGTGACGGATTTTTCCTGAAGCACACGCAGCAGTCGAACCTGTACTTCGTAAGGCATATCTCCAATCTCATCCAGAAAAATCGTACCACCGTTTGCCAGCTCGAATTTACCGGCACGGCCTTCTTTTTTTGCGCCGGTAAAAGCACCGGAATCGTAACCGAACAATTCACTTTCAATCAGATCTTTTGGAATCGCACCACAATTGATCGCTACGAAAGGACCGTTGGAATGTGGACTGTTATTGTGGATGGACTGGGCGAACAATTCTTTTCCGGTTCCACTTTCACCGGTAATCAGAACACTGGTATTTCCCTGAGCAACTTTTAAGGCAAGACCTTTCAGGCGCTGCAGAGCAGGGCATTCACCGATGATATTATGAAAAGTATAATGAGCATCTGAGCCCATAACTTTGTTAGCCAGCTGCTGGATATATTCTGTTTTTCGGAAAGAGATTAAAAAACTTTCCTTGTTGCTGTAGTTGGTTGGTGCTACAAATTTGATACTGACATAACATTTGAAGGATTCCTTTTTCCCACAGACCGTTGTTTCGAAATCGTAGGTATTTTCTTTTAATTTTTCAAGTTCCAGATTTGGAAAAATCTCCCGGTAGGAATGATTTAATACATCTTCCTTTGCAAATTTCAATACATGCAATGTAATTGCATTTACATAAGAAACGTTATAATCCGCATCCAGCAGGACAATGCCACTGTGAATAGAGTCAATACTGGTCTGAAGTTGATTTCGCATGGCAATCAGATGCTCGTTTGCCTCCGTCAGATAAAGTTGACGGGAAATGGCTTCAGCAGCAGACATTACCATGCCAAGGGTATGCGGATGAGCCCGTTCCCAGGAACCGCTGATGCAGATGACACCAAGAATCTTGTCTTTGAGCAGGATCGGTGCGCCGGAACAGGTCCAGTTAGAACTCAGTTCAAAATAGTGCTCATAAGCAAAAAGCTGAATCGGTTTACCGGAAAATAATGGTGTGCCGATGGCATTTGTGCCAAGTACTGATTCCAGTCGACAGCTGCCTTCCGTCAATGGAATATCCTGATTTTTAGCCGTTTCTACAATGTCTGCATCCCCCACAAGCTTCAGAACATGGCCGTTTTTGTCAGCAAACATGATCATAAAACCGGAGCCTTTTACGATCTGATACAGATAATCGATGAATGAAGATGCAATGTTATAAAGCACCTGATTTTCTGTAATGGCTTCCTGCAATTGTTCCTGTGTTAAAATGTTGCAACGGGCATCCGGTGCGTTGATATGAAATGCCCGGGAACGCCGCCAGGAATCCAACACTTCTTCCCGGATGATCATTTCCGGATGTCCGGTTCCTTCCATAAAATCTTTGCGCGCCTGCTTTAAGGCAGACAGATAAGTATCTGAAATCATAAATTCCCCTCGCCTGTAAAATATCCCATTTACATTTAGTTATAAGTAGTGTTATGTGTACACATCTGCTGTACAGAAAATGTAACATCAAAAATATCATATAAAAGTGTGACAACAAACTGCAATACAAAAAGTGTGTCGCTTAAAGGAGTGCTGCACAAAAGTGTGCCACCCAGAAGTGTGCCATACAAATATGTGTCACACAAGATAATAGCACATGTGCGCCAAAATGTCACATAAAAATCAGATAAAATGATAAAAAAGCAGAAAATAATCAGAAAAAAACTGGCACAAGTTTTGCTGAATATAGAGTAACAAGAAAATCACAATCAAATTGTTGAAAGGGAGGAAGGTTTGACGTGACAAAGCAGGAACAAAAACAGAAAGCAAAAGAGTTTTACACAATTATGTATCGGACAAGAAGATTTGAGGAAGAAGTATTTGAGTTTTACAAAAGAGGTCTGATGCCGGGACTGGCACATCTGTATCTGGGGGAAGAAGCCGTGGCAGCCGGTGTATGTGGCGCATTAGAAGAGCGTGACTTCATCGGAAGTACACATCGTGGACATGGACATCTGGTTTCCAGAGGGGCAGATCTGAACAAGATGATGGCTGAGATCCTTGGAAAAGCAACCGGATATTCCAAAGGAAAGGGCGGCTCCATGCATATCATGGCAATGGACAAAGGAATCCTTGGAGCAAACGGTATTGTAGGTGGAGAGATCCCGATCGCAACCGGATCGGCATATGCATCCAAATATAAAGGAACGGACGAAGTTACTGTATGTTTTTTTGGTGATTCCGCTTCCAATGAAGGAACATTCCATGAAAGTATCAACATGGCAGCAGCATGGGATCTCCCGATCGTATATGTTGTAGAAAATAACCTGTATGGTATTTCTGTAGATATCCGTCGTGTAACAAAAGAGTATCATATTGCAAAACGTGCCGCAGGATACGGTATCGAAGGTATCACAATTGATGGAAATGACGTATTTAAAGTATATGAAGAAGCACAGAAAGCAGTAGAAAAAGCAAGAAAAGGCGGCGGACCTACTATTATTGAGTGTATGACTTACCGTTGGCAGGGACATCACGTAGGTGATCCTGGTCTGTATCGTCCAGAGGAAGAAGTAGAAGAGTGGAAAGCAAAAGAACCACTGAAGATCCTTGAGGATAAGAAACTTCTGACAGACGAAGAAATTGCAGAAATCAAAGAGATGGTAGAAAAAGAGATTCAGGAAGCATGTAAATTTGCAGAAGAAAGTCCATATCCGGATATGGCAGAAGCCTATACCGACGTATTTGTAGATTAAGAGGAGGAATAGAAAAATGAAAAATATGATGTATAGAGATGCCGTTCGGGAAGCATTAGATGAAGAAATGGCAAGAGATGACACTGTATTTAATATGGGTGAGGATGTTGGATTCCTTGGTGGAAACTTCAAATGTACCGAAGGTCTGATGGACAAGTACGGAGATTTAAGATGTAAAGATACACCGATCTCTGAGCAGGGATTTGTCGGCATGGGAGTCGGAGCTGCCTTACGTGGACTTCGTCCGGTAGTTGAACTGATGTTTGGTGACTTTATGATGGTTTGTATGGATCAGATCTGTAACCAGATGGCAAAAATTACCTATATGTCCGGTGGACAGGTAAGTGTTCCGATGGTTATCCGTATGCCGATCGGTGGCGGTCGTTCTTCCGCAGCACAGCATTCCCAGTCTTTCCATGCATGGGTGGCTCACTGTCCTGGTATGAAAGTTGTTGTTCCGTCCACAGCAGCAGAGGCAAAAGGATTGTTAAAAACAGCAATCCGTGACAACAACCCGGTTGTATTTTTCGAGCATAAAATGCTTTACACAACCAAGTTTGATGTTCCGGAAGACGAGGATTATACCATCCCATTCGGACAGGCAAGAATGGTATCCGAGGGTGATGATATTACAGTTGTAACAGACTCTATCATGACTGTAAAAGCAGAGAAAGCAATTAAGAAATTACAGAAAGAAGGCATTTCTGTTGACCATATTGATCTGAGAACGATTGTACCTCTTGATACAGACACAATCATCAAATCTGTGAAGAAAACAGGAAAACTGCTCATCGTAGATGAAGGACATGAGAGCTTTGGTATCAGCGGCGAGATCGCGACCAGAATCATGCCGGAAGTATTTTATGATCTGGAAGCACCGGTAAAACGTCTCGGTACTGCAGATGTTCCGCTTCCATTCAGCCCGGCTCTGGAGTTCCCGCTGATTCCGGATGACAAGAAAATCTACGCAGCAATCAAAGAGATGTTATAAGTATAAAATTGGGAGGACAGAAAAATGGCAGAAGTAATCTGTATGCCGAAACTCGGATTTAATATGGACGAGGGACAGCTGGTACGCTGGTGCAAAGCTGTCGGCGAAGAAGTAAAAAAAGGCGAAGTGCTTTTTGAGATAAATACGGATAAGACAACGATGCCGGTGGAAGCAACCGGTGACGGAGTGTTATTAAAAACACTGCTTGGAGAAAACGAATATGCAGATGTATTTACTCCGATCGCAGTTGTTGGTGCAGCAGGAGAAGATGCAGACGCAGCACTGGCAGCTTATGGTGACGGTGCAGAAGGTGGAAGCGCTCCGGCAGCACCTGCTGAGGAAGAAAACGCGGCACCTGTTGCAACAGCCACAGAAGCAGCTCCGACAGTGGATGTCAAAGATCTGAAACTGACACCGAAGGCAAAGAAACTGGTAAAAGATGAGGGGATTGATCCTGCATCCTTAAAAGATATCAAAGGAACAGGTTTCCGAGGCGGCATCACAGCGAAAGATATCAAAGCATCACCACTTGCAAGAAAACTGGCAGAAAAGAGTGGTGTGGATCTCGCTGCTGTAGCAGGAACCGGCGTCAACGGCAAGATTATGAAAGCCGATGTGGAGAAAGCAGCAAGTGCAGCTCCGGCGGCAACATCAGCAGAAAATCCGGACAAGAAGATTCTTTCTTCTGTTCCTTACAAGGGAGTACGTAAGATTATCGGTGATAAACTTGCTGAGAGCAAATTTACCGCACCGCATCTGTATTTTACAGACGCTGTAGATACAACAAATATGACTGCTTTCCGTAAACAGATGAACGAAGTATCTGACAGAAAAATTACAGTATCTGACATCCTTGTTTATGCAGCAAGCAAAGCATTACAGAAATTCCCGGGAATTAATTCTTCACTGGTAGATGGCAATATCGTGACATATAAGAGTACCAATATCGGTGTGGCAGTCGCTGGTGATAATGGTCTGATCGTTCCTGTAATCAAAAATGTACAGGAGAAAACGCTGACAGCCATTTCTGAAGAAAACAGAGATCTGGTTGACCGTGCAAAAGAAGGCCATCTGAAACCGGAGGAGTATTCAGGCGGAACGTTCTCAATTTCCAACCTTGGAATGTTTGGTATTGGCAACTTTACTGCAATTATCAATCCACCAGAGGCAGCAATCCTTTCCATCAGCTCTGTTCGTAAGACACCAGTTGTCATCGAAGAAGATGGTGAGGATAAGATTGTGATCCGTCCGATGATGAACATCCAGCTTTCTGTTGATCACAGACTGATCGATGGACTGTTAGCTTCTCAGTTTGTAGAGTATATGAAAGAACTGCTGGAAAATCCGTTAAAAATCTTACTGTAGGAGGGCGTCATGGCAGAAGTAATCATCATGCCAAAACTCGGTTTCAATATGGATGAAGGCGAGTTGGTAAAATGGCACAGAAAAGAAGGCGAAAGCATCAAAAAAGGTGAGGTCCTTTTTGAAATCAATACAGATAAAACAACGATGCCGGTAGAAGCTACCGCAGATGGAACCGTATTAAAAATTGTCCTTGCAGAAGGTGAAACTGCTGACGTATTCACCCCGATCGCCGTTGTCGGCGATCCGAGCGAGGATGCGGACGCAGCACTGGCGGCAGCAGGCGCAGAGGTGGATGCACCGGCTCCGGTACAGGAAGAAGCACCTGCAAAAGCAGCAGAACCGACACCGGCTCCGGCAGCAGCTTCCGGAACATACGATTACGAAGTGATCGTGATCGGTGCTGGTCCTGGCGGTTATGAGACTGCGATCAAATCCGCACAGTCCGGCAAAAAAACAGCCATCGTGGAAGAAAAACATTTCGGTGGTGTATGTCTGAATGAGGGATGTATCCCGACAAAGACACTGGTTCGTACCGCAAATCTGTATACCGAAATGAAAGAAGCAGAGAAATTTGCAATCTTCGGAGTAGATCAATCTGCATTAAAAGTAGATATGAAGAAGTTGCAGGATCGCAAAAACGGTGTAGTAACGACTTTAACAACCGGCGTACAGGGATTGTTACGCGCGAATAAAGTATCGATCATCAACGGTCATGCTTCCTTTGTGGATACACATACCATCGAAGTAGAAGGAAAAACTTATACATCTGAGTACTTCATTATTGCTACCGGTTCCAACACATTTATGCCGCCGTTTATTCCACTGGAAGGCAATACAAATGTAATCACAAGCCGCGAAGCATTAAATATAGATAAGCTTCCGGAGACCATTGCGATCATCGGCGGTGGTGTGATCGGAATTGAGTTTGCACATGTATTTTCACATCTTGGTTCCAAAGTGACTGTTCTGGAACTGATGGATCACATCCTGCCGATGGTGGATGAAGAAGTATCCGACATGGCGAAAAAACGTATGGAGAAAAACGGTGTAGTTTTCTGTAATGGCGCAAAAGTGCAGAAAGTAAAAGACAACAGCGTTATTTATGAATACAACGGAGAAGAAAAATCCGCAGAGGCAGAAGTTGTACTGATGGCAGTTGGACGTGTGGCAAACACCGACGGACTGAATGCAGAGGGCATCGGAATTGAGTTTGAGAAAAAAGCGATTAAGACAGACGGTCATATGCGTACAAATATCCCGAATATTTATGCTATTGGTGATGTAAACGGAAAAGTTATGCTGGCACATACCGCATCCCACGAAGGTTTTGTTGCAGTAGCAGACATCTGTGGCAAAGGCGGTCATGAGATGGATTATGGAAGAATCCCATCCTGTATCTATCTGGATCCGGAAATAGCCTGCATTGGTCTGACAGAAAAACAGGCAAAAGAAAAAGGCTATGACATTCAGGTCGGCAAATTTCCGATGATGGCAAATGGTAAATCTCTTGTTGAGGGAGATACCGACGGAATCGTAAAAGTAATTCTGGATAAAGAACTGGGAGAAATTCTTGGTGTACATCTGTACGGCAAACATGTGACAGATATAATCGGAGAAATCTCTGTAGCAATGAATCTGGAAGCAACTGCAGAAGAAGTGATCGGAGCCATCCATCCGCATCCGACAGTTTCTGAGGCAATGCCGGAAGCATTTATGGCAGCTTTCTATGGCCGGGCAATTAACTGTTAAGCATCGGCGAAAGGAGAACAAATGCAGGAATTAATGTTAAAACCAACCATTTTTAAATATGATACAGCAAAAGAATTTGTAGAAGAATTCAAACCTGGGAAAGGTGATCTGGTTATTACAAATGAATACATTTATAATCCGTATTTTGAGGACATGAAGCTGGATTGTGATGTGATTTTTCAGGAAAAATACGGAGCAGGCGAACCGTCTGATGATATGGTGGAAGCAATGTACAAAGATATTCGGGGCGAGCACAAACGTGTCATTGCCATTGGTGGTGGAACCGTCATTGATATCTCCAAACTGTTTGCACTGAAAAACCTTTCTCCGATACTGGATCTGTATGATGGCAAGATTCCACCAATCAAAGACAAAGAACTGATTCTGATTCCAACGACCTGTGGAACGGGTTCTGAAGTGACCAATATTTCCATCCTTGCATTAAACAGCAGAGGAACGAAAAAAGGTCTGGCGGTAGATCAGATGTATGCGGACACCGCCGTACTTATTCCGGAGTTACTGGAAGGACTTCCGTTTGGCGTATTTGCAACGAGCTCTATTGATGCACTGATCCATGCCATTGAGTCCAGCCTTTCCCCGAAGGGAAATGAGACAACAAGACTGCTTGGATATCAGGCTATCAGCATGATCTTAAACGGTTATAAAGAGATCGCAGAAAAAGGCAAAGAGGCACGTATTCCGCTTCTTAGCCAGTTCCTGATGGCATCCAACTATGCGGGTATCGCATTTGCAAATGCAGGCTGCGCAGCTGTTCATGCAATGAGTTATCCACTTGGTGCTACTTATCATGTGGCACATGGAGAATCCAATTATGCAATGTTTACCGGAGTTATGAAAAATTATATGGAACTGAAAACCGATGGGGAGATCGCAGTTTTAAATAAATTTATTGCACATATTCTTGGCTGTGACGCAAAAGACGTCTATGAGGAGCTTGAAAAATTGCTGAATGTGATCATTCAGAAAAAACCGTTACATGAGTATGGCATGAAAGAGTCTGAGATCGAAGAATTTGCAGATTCCGTATTGGAAAATCAGCAGCGTCTGCTGGCAAATAATTTTGTTCCGTTAGACAGAGACAGACTGATTAAAATATACCGTGAGCTTTACTGATAAAATTAAAAACAGACCCGGCAGACGAAATCAGGTGTTTCGTTTGCCAGGTTTATAAGAAAAATCAGTAGTAATGGGTTCTGTAAGAAATGGGGAGTTTTTATGAACTGGAAAGAAGTATATAAACAAAAGATCTGTACGGCAAAAGAAGCAATATCCCACATCCATTCCGGAGATCGGGTCGTTGTAGCGCATGCCTGTGCAGAACCGGTCATTCTCACAGATGCAATGACGGAAGCTGCTGAAAAATATGACTGGAAAGAGATAGAAGTTGTCCATATGGTTGCCATGGGAAAAGCCGGATATTGTGCACCGGAGATGTCTGCACATTTTCGACACAATGCATTGTTTGTCGGTGGTTCTACCAGAAAAGCAGTAGAAGAAGGAGGAGCAGATTTTACGCCGGTCTTTTTCTCAGAAGTGCCAGATCTGCTTCGGAATGATATGCATGTAAACGCAGTTCTGATGCAGGTAAGCGCTCCGGATGAACATGGTTACTGCTCTCTTGGCGTATCCTGCGATTATACAAAGGCAGCAGCTGAGTGCGCGGATATCCGCATTGCACAGGTAAATGCAAATATGCCAAGGGTATTGGGAGATAATTTTATCCATATATCAAAATTAGATTACATTGTTCCGGAAGATACGGATCTGATCGAACTTCAGCCACCGAAAATCGGTGAGGTGCAGAAAAAAATTGGTGAAAATATCGCATCCTTAGTAAAAGATGGAGATTGTCTGCAGCTTGGAATCGGAGCGATTCCGGATGCGGTACTGATGTTTTTGAAAGATAAAAAAGATCTGGGAATCCATTCAGAAATGTTTTCTGACGGAGTGGTAGATCTGATTCAGACAGGTGTCATAACCAACAAATGCAAACAGATTGATCAGGGTCAGTGCGTGGCAACTTTCCTGATGGGAACCAGGAAATTATATGATTTTGTGGATAATAATCCGATGGTTCAGATGAAACCGGTGGATATTGTAAATGATCCGCGTGTGATCTGCCAGAATGACAATGTGGTATCCATCAATTCCTGTGTGGAAGTGGATCTGATGGGACAGGTCTGTTCCGAGTCTGTAGGTTTAAAACAGATCTCCGGTGTCGGTGGTCAGGTTGATTTTGTCCGTGGAGCGAATATGTCAAAAGGTGGCAGAACGATTATGGCAATGCCTGCCACGGCAGCAAAAGGGACCATTTCCAAAATTGTACCGTTGCTTGCCGAAGGAGCAGCAGTTACGACATCCAGATGTGATGTAGATTATGTCGTAACAGAATATGGAATAGCAAAATTGCATGGGTGTACGTTAAAAGAGCGTGCACGCCAGTTGATTCATATCGCAGCGCCTGAGTTCAGAGAAAGTCTGAAACAGGAATATGAAAACAGATTTCGCTGCAAAATGGAAGATTGAATATATGAGTTTCAGAAAAAGGACGCCATCCCTCTCTGATAACAGAGAAATATATTCAAAACCCTTATCTAACCCTCTTTCCAAAAGGAACCATCGGCAGCGGTGGTTCCTTTTGCAGTATTGAGAAGCTGACAGGAGAACTTTTGCAGTATTGAAAATCTGATATGTGAACTTTTGCAATTTGGAAATTCAGGAAAAATCTATCGAACATATATGGAATGTATGATAAAATAAACCTGAGTGAAGAAGGATAATTTCCTGTTAAAAAGCAATAAAAGAAAGACTAAAGGAGAAGACATGGGAAAAAAAGTAGTTTTTATCGCGAGTAACTCAAATGATCCGAGATTTAATCTGTCACTGGAGCAGTATGTATTTGATGAAATGCCAAATGACAGAGAGTATTTCTGGTTATGGCAGAATCATAATACAATTGTCGTGGGTAAACACCAGAATACGGCGCAGGAGATCAATCAGGCGTATGTCAGAGAGCATGGAATCACGGTAGTACGCAGACTGTCCGGGGGCGGGGCAGTTTATCACGACATGGGAAATGTGAATTTTACCTTTATTGCGGATACCGGAGATATGGAAAAATTGAACCTCCATGCATTTTGTACCCCAGTGGTCAATACACTGGAGCAGATTGGTGTCAGGGCAGAAGTCAGCGGAAGAAATGACATTACGATTGACGGAAAGAAATTTTCCGGTAATTCTCAGTACATCAAGCATGGAAGAATTATGCACCACGGAACACTGATGTTTGACTCGGATCTGTCTGTGGTATCGAAAGCATTGCAGGTTTCCAATGATAAATACGAATCAAAAGGATTCAAATCCGTCAAAAGCCGTGTGACCAATATCAAACCGTACGCGCCGGCAGATATGGATATGGAGACTTTTAAAAACATCTTAAAACAGTACATGGTTCAGGGCGAAGACGTGGAAATCCACCATCTGAGCGAAGAAGAGTTAAAACGCATCCGGCAGATTCAGAAAGAACGTTACAATACATGGGAATGGAATTATGGTGAATCACCGGAGTTTTCCGTACAGAAAAAACGAAGAATCGAGGGTTGCGGACAGATTGAAATCAGCATGAATGTAGAACATGGCTGTATTATGGAATATCGCAGTTTTGGTGATTATTTTGGAAATGGTGATACCGAAGAACTGCAGGAAACGTTAAAGGGATGTCCGCTGCAGCCGGAGGCACTGACAGATCGTCTGAAAGACTTTGATCTGGAATCCTGCTACAGTCATCTGGATAAAGATGCCTTTATCTGCCTGCTGACAGAGTAATTTTATCAGTGGGAGAAAAGCATGGAAACAGCTATTTTTCATATCGGAAATGCCGGTCTGTTTTTTTATCGGAACGGTACCGGCATTCTGATCGATGGCATTTATGACGGAAGTAAAGTGGGAATGTCTGCCATGCCGGAGGCATGGGTCGCGGACCTGAGGCAATGCCACGGAATTTTACAACAAGTGGATGGATTGCTTTTTACTCATCGTCATCCGGATCATTATCAGGAACAGCTGACGGCGGCATATTGCAGTCAAATGACCGAAAGTGGACGGAAGCTTACCGTATATGCACCAGACTGGGAATCCTCCAATGCAGAGGTTCATGACCTTGGGGATGATATGTGTCGTCTGCATATTAAAAATGCAGAGATCATTGCCCGACGGACCATTCACGACGGTGGGGAACCATGGAAAAACGATCCACATGAGACGTTTTTGGTCAAAATGGGAAATGAAGCATTTTTTGTGTCTGGTGACGGTGTCCTTGGTGTGGAAGATGCGGCAGCATTTCATCGTTATGCATATCATATCGATATTGCCTTTGTGAATCTGTATCAGCTTGGCAGTGAGCGTGGAATGGAATGTATTCATACACTGGATGCGGACCGGATCGTTTTGTATCATCTGCCGGAACAGGAAGACGATACCTGTCATTATTGGATGATCGGGATGCAGGCAGTGGAACGGTTCACCGGAATATACGGGGAAGACGTAGAAATTCCAGAACATATGGCATGGATCGATGACGAAATGCCGTGTTTTTAAATTTGGGGGTATTGAAAAAGACCTCTGAGCATTTTGTTCCGTCAGCTAACAATCACTTTCCGGAAAAAAATGCTCAGAGGTCTTTATTTACACTGTGTAAATTGTTACAATAGCTTCCTTTGCAGACTAAGGAACTGTGGCAGAAATAATACCTGTCATATACAGCATAGATGTAAAAACATGTCTATCTTTACCATAATATGAATGAGGGGATTGGTATATTTCTGTCGTAACGTAAATGAAAAATCGTGAGATTTTTTCTTCGAAAGCGATTGTTAGCTGAGAAGACAAAATCTCACGATTTTTCTTAATTCATGATAGAAATTTTAAATTGAATTTACAGGAAAATGTACTTCAATATGAACAGCACCGCTAAAATATACATTAGCAGACTGATCTTCTTTTTCTTTGCATTACCTGTGATAACGTTTAATACAACATAAGAGATAACGCCCATGGAGATACCTTCGGAAATGCTGTAGAAGAACGGCATTGCCAGAATACAGATATAACATGGAATTGCCTCAATGACATCATTGAAGTTGATGTTTGTAACGTTTGTCAGCATGTAGAATCCTACGATTACCAGTGCCGGAGCGGTCGCGAAGGACGGGATGGCAAGGAAAATCGGGGATAACAGCAGAGACAGACCAAACAGTACAGCTGTTGTGATGGAGGTCAGACCTGTTCTGCCACCTTCGGATACACCGGAAGCACTCTCTACGAATGTTGTGGTAGTGGAAACACCGAGAACCGCACCTGCTGTAGTACCAACGGCATCTGCAAGTAATGCGCCTTTGATACGTGGAAGTTTGCCGTCTTTATCAAGCATACCGGCTTTTGTAGATACACCGATCAGAGTTCCGATGGTATCAAACATATCTACGAACAGGAACGCAAACAGGATGACAACAAAATTCAGTGATAAGATACCGGAGAAATCCATCTTACAGAAGATCGGAGCGATACTTGGGATAGACAGACCGTTGCTGAAATCCGGAAGCAGGTTGTAGAAACCAAGTTCCGGGTTCGGAACGTAAAGACCGATTGCCTGACAGATCAGACCAAGTCCCCATGTGATCAGGATTCCCCAAAGGATATTTCCTTTGACATTTTTGATAACCAGAGCACCGGTGATAATGATACCGATGATTGCAAGTAAAACAGTGATTCCTACATCATTAAAAGTAGCTGTTACACCGTTTACCTGATTGTATTTGTCTACAGAGAATAACTGAAGCAGTGTGGAACCGCCGATAACGATGTGTGCGTTCTGCAGACCGATAAATGCGATGAACAGACCGATACCAACGCTGACTGCGGATTTCAGGTTCTGTGGGATTGCGTTGAAGATTGCTTCACGTACGTTTGTCAGAGACAGAATGATGAAGATAATACCTTCTGCAAATACGGCTGCCAGAGCGAACTGCCAGCTGTACCCCATACCGATAACTACGGTATAAGCAAAGTATGCATTCAATCCCATACCCGGTGCCAGAGCGAACGGATAATTGGCAAAAAGTGCCATTGCCAGCGTACCGACCAGTGCTGCCAGTGCGGTAGCAGTAAAGACTGCTCCGTGATCCATGCCGGCAGCAGACATGATACTCGGATTGACTGCCAGAATGTATGCCATGGTCATGAAGCTTGTGATTCCGGCAATAATCTCAGTTTTCACTGTCGTGCCGTTTTCTTTGAGCTTAAAAAACTTTTCTAACATAACTTTCTCTCCTTAGTTTGTTAATAAAATGAGTAACGACACCATTATAGCGTTTTCCCAGGCAGAAAGAAAGTACTTTTTTCGCCAAATAATACGAAGATAGATACATATTCATACAAATATTGTACGCTCGTATCCAATAACTTCGAAAAACCATAGTAATAATATTGACATTATATGGATAAACATTATAAAATAAACACAGTCGTAGAAGGGGAAGAAATATGATATTGATACGCATGGTATGATGCTATAAAACTTATCGAAAAAAATGATGGTATGCATAATGAAGTTGCCATACATGCAAATAATAAAAATCCCGTACATTACACCTATCAGATTTCTGATATGTTGTAACGTACGGGTATTTTTTACAGTTTTTTCTTTAACATCTCCGGATTGGTTGCGTAGGAAAGTGCCGTTTCAACAGTAATTTTCTCTGATTTTACCAGTTGTTGCAGACTGTAATCCATGGAATGCATATCTTCCTTGTTCGCAGAGTAGACCGTTCCGTCAATCTGTGGAATTTTATTATCACGGATCATATTTCGAATCGCAGGTGTCACCGTCATAACCTCAAAAGCAGGAACCTGTGTGCCGTCTGCTGCCGGAATCAGCTGCTGAGAGACAACCGCCTGAAGCACCATGGATAACTGAACAGCAATCTGACGCTGCTGGTTGGCAGGGAAAACGTCAATGATACGGTCAATGGTATTGGCAGCACCGATGGTATGCAGGGTGGAAAAAACCAGATGACCGGTTTCTGCTGCTGTCATGGCAACATCGATGGTTTCATAATCACGCATTTCTCCAAGCAGGATGACATCCGGGCTCTGGCGCAGGGAAGCGCGCAGGGCATTGACATAGCTTAACGTATCGATATTGATCTCACGCTGACTGACAATACTTTTGTCATGGCGATGCAGATATTCGATCGGATCTTCCAGAGTGATGATATGTTTTTCCATTGTATGGTTGATCTGGTTGACCAGACAGGCAAGGGTGGTTGATTTTCCGCTTCCGGCAGGACCGGTGACCAGAACCAGACCTTTGGATAATTTGGAAAAATCCATGACGGAATCCGGAATACCGATATCCTCCGGGTGCGGCAGATCAAAGGTAATGACACGGATGACCGCAGAGAGTGCACCACGTTGTTTGTAGGCACTGACACGGAAGCGGGAAAGTCCCGGAATCGCGAAGGAAAAATCGTCATCTCCGCGTTTTAACAGATTGGAAATATCACGATTTCCGGCTAATTCGTAGATTTCTTCGACACAGATCTGTGTCTCTTTTGGCATCAGTTTTTCTTCATGTTCGCGAAGAATCCGTCCATTTGCACGATAGGAAGGCGGAAGACCGGCGATGATAAAAATATCCGATGCATGATCGGCAACTGCTTTTTGCAGTAAATCAGTAACTTTCATAATAAACATGCACCTTTCTGTAACTTTGTAATTCTGTAACTTTATTATGGCGATATAATATTTGTATACAAAATAATATCATGATATCAGATGGCATCAGAGCGATTGTATCTGATTTTTAATAGGACTACTTATTGATCACTTCCAATGACTGGAAGTGTTGTCTGTGCTTCCCAGTCAGAGGTTGCAGCTTCTTTCCAGCGAAGAATCCGTCTGGAATGGTTGTCCGGATCAGCAAGTATCGTAACTTCCAGCTGCTGACTGTCGGTTACCAGGACCGTGTAGTCAATCTGCAGACCATCGGTTTCTTCTGTGACAATGACATCACTGAGGTTTTGCAGGGCGACAGCAGCATCTGATTCTTTTAAGGCAGCATCAATCTGTGCCAGACGTGCGGAAGCCTGTGAACTGGCGCTGGCATAAGCGGTCTGATGTGCGGCCAGTTTTTTTGTATAAGACTGATCTCTCAGTGAACTGGACAGAGAGAGCGCAGCAAACGTGACCAGACATAGGACGATAAAAATCACCAGCAGATAAGAGGTTCCAATCTGAAACCCCGGTTGGGAAGCATGTTTTTTCTTTTTCATTGATTGCTTACCTCCTTATTATTCCGGTTCCGGACAATAATCCGTTTCCATGGAATAAATGATAGCTGTATCATCTGTATCCGAAGCAGTGCGCGCGGTAAAAGTGCCGTGCAGCAAAGCCCCCTGAGGCTCTATCTGAATCTGAACCTGATAAGCGGCGTCTGATGAAGTGCAGATCTGCCAGTTTTCATCGTAAGATACGACATACTCGGCAGAACCGTCCGCGTTTTTGAAACCATCGGTATTTTCCGGCAGCAGCTCAGAAAAAGAATCCCCGGCAAGGAATACTTCAGAAAATCCGGATACTTTTTCCAATGCCATATTCAGTTCCTGTGTCTGATGACTGATCAGATGCGCCCGGACAAAAATCTGCACACAGACCGCTGAGGTCAGACTGAAAAATAAAATTGCAATGATCAGTTCCAGCAAAAACAAACTGGAACGTTTTGCAGGTGTTCCTTTCATAGCATTCTCCTATGTGTTACGACGTACTTTTGATACTGACATAGGTATCGGAAATACTGCCGTCTTTGTTTGTACAATACAGATGGAACAATCCTTCCTGAGATTCTTCAAAGGAAAAACTGTCCGATGCGAGAATCCTGCGTCCATCGGAGGCTTTTGCATCCACGCCATCCTGAATAAAAAGCTCCCGCAGGTAGCCATCATATTCATAGAGGTAGGTCATATAAGTCTGTTCAGAATATGTCTGGCAGATCACGATGGCATCCTGACCGTCAAATGTCCCTGCATAAACAGCACCATACTCGTCTGCCTGATGAATCTTTTCCATCACATAAGACAGCGCCGTGCGACTGACAAAAGAATCTTCAGAGTCCTGAACCTGACGACTGTAAGTTCCCGAAGCCAGAACAACCAGTGCGACCGAAGTGGCAGTCAGTACAAAAAAGAGCGCAAGAGGAAACAGAAAATCAATGACATGTTTCCGTTCGGTTTGTTCTCTCATATTCCTTCCTCCTAACGTTCAATAACTGTAATATCCGGCAGAAGATTGGCTCCTGCAATCTGATAATCTACAAAAAATGAATCTGTATCATATTGGATGCCACAGGTGTCTTTCAACTCCAGCAAGGACTGTGGATAGCGCCCCTCCAGCGCATAATACTGAGAGACACCACGCCAGAGCGCATTCTCCAGACTGTTTTTCTGCTCCTGTTTTGCCTGTGCAGACAGATGGGAGATCCCTCCGAAAAACAATCCGCAGACACATAAAAATATCAGCAGTGACAGACATAAGTTCCGCAGGGGATGAGAACGTCTGCCATGATAAAATCGTTCATTTTTTTGCTGGAACATACCAGACACCTCCTATAATCCGGCCATGATGCCAAGCAGCGGCAGCATGACAGACAGCAGGATGATTCCCACGATCACAGACAGGATGATGACCAGTGTCGGTTCCAGTACAGAGATGAAGGAGGTGATACGGTCATTTAACTCATCTTCGCAGCGGTCGGCAATCTGATCCATCACTTCATCCATCATGCCTGATTTTCCGGCAATAGAGGTCATGCGTGCATAGACACCAGTGAAAACTTTGGATTTGACCAGTGCTACAGAGAGGTCTGTGCCCTGTTCCATTTCGTCTGCACAATGTTTGATCTTCTCGCGGAAATATTCATCTTCGATCAGGTTCTGGGAAAATTCCAGTCCGCGTTCCGGTGTCAGACCACTTTTTAATGCAAGTGCCATAGCTCCGGCAAAGCGGCAGACCGAAGATTTTTCTGTGATCTCTCTGGAAAAAGGGAAGACGTGCCCGAGTTTCCCAAGCTGTTTTCGTCCTTTTTCAGTGCGCGTCAGGTAAATGCCGATGATGACAATGGCAACAATCAGGACAACAAATACCAGTGCGTAGCGGGAAAGTCCGTTTCCGAGCATTAAAATACCTCTGGATAAGCCGGTCATTTCTGTTCCAAGCTGCTGAAATACCTGCTGGAATACCGGCATTACCTTTGTGATCAGAATCACAATGACCACCAGCATCATAATGATCATGATCAGTGGATAGGTCAGAGAATTACGGATATTTTTACTCAATGTCTCCTCACGGGTGTAGTGGGCAGCCAGAGAGTCCATAACGTCATCCAGCCGGCCGGTTTCCTCTCCAATCTCCGTCATATGGATCAGATAGGTCGGAAATACGTGCGTCTGCTCCAGTGCGTCCGCAAAAGTGCTGCCTTCCAACATGGTCTGATACATGCTGTTGAGTAATTCCTTTTCCAGTTCATTTTGGGTATCTTCCATCAGAAGCTCCAATCCTTCCAGAGCAGAGATACCTGATTTCAGGATCATTGCCATCTCATTACAGAACGATGCGATCTCCGGATAGGCTAACGATTTTTGCTGCGTCTGCTTTTCCATTCTTTTGAATCCTCCATTTTGATTTCGTACATATATTTTTCATATAAATTGATTTCAGAAATATTGCTTCTCGATTTAACAGGTAGATTAATAGGTATATTTCGTTACATAATTGCTTCCGTCACCGACGTATTTTTTGACATTGGAAGCACTGTTATTGGCAGCCAGTGTCGGATCCATGATCGACCAGCTTTTTCCGTCAAATTCAATAATATTGTCCACCCAGCCAACTTCCGTTACATAGCAACTGATCCATGCGTGGTAGACATCGCCGGAGTAGCCGACATCCAATTTGGTTGGAATCCGCTGAGAGCGGAGCATTGCCGACATCAGGGATGCGTAGTCAAAGCAGATTCCCGTGCCGGAGGAAAGGGTGTCATCCGGAACCGGGATATAACCATAAGGAACCGATGCGGCTTTTTTCTCATCGTAAGTGATATTTTCGATGACATAGTTATAAATATTTGTGATGGCATCCAGATCTGTATTACAACCCTGTGCCAGTTCTTCTCCCTTTTTGACGCAGGCAGAATCAGAATTGAAATTTACATAAAAATTCGGGTATAAAAATGGTGAAAATGCATCAGAGATCTGAACGTCCAGGTCCTGTGTAAAAGAAACCGCATACAGATGATCCTCTGCAGATACCGATTCCAGCAGCGTGATCTTGTACGTGCCATTTCCACCGGGAAGGGGGTAGACGAAATAATCCTCCGAAGCTGTTACCGGATAGGTGTATTCTGTGCTGTCCGGCAGCGTTACCTGAACTTTGACCTTTTCATTGTTGCCACTGTAACGAAGCATGACATAGCCATCAGAAGTATGAGAGGCATCCAGTGTCACCAGATCACTTCCGTAAGTGACTTCCCCGGAAGCCTGTGCGGTCAGTACCTGTGGCGTTGCATCCCTGGTTCCCTGTGCATCCTGTGTATCTGATTTTTCAGCAGTCGCTGTTTGGGTATTGCCGGAACCACTGTCAGAAGAAGTGCATCCGGCGAAACAAAACAGCGCACAGCAAAGCAGAAAAAGGAGAACGCTGTTTTTACACAGGTGTCGATATTTTTTGCGATGATATAGCACGAATCCTCCTCCTTCCTGAATAAATAAGTATAAAATTGTCCTGTTATTATACTGAAAAACATTACCAAAAAAGTAAAAACAAAAATAGTTGCTATAATGTTAATTAACAGTAATTATACCACATTTGAGCATTAAGGAAAAGAGATACAAATCATAGATTTCGATTGACAAATAATCGGGGGACTTTTACAATTATCTTAAGCAAGGGAAAATCGTTATATAGAAACGAGGAAGAAAAATGAATGAAAAATTACCGATATTGAATGTTCACATGCTTGGGGATTTTTCTGTTATGTATGGGGACCAACCAATATCATTTGGAAAGAACACAACCACAAAGGCAATGAAACTTTTACAGATTCTTTTGTATCATGGGGAACAGGGCATTTCCAGAGAAAAACTGCTGAACGCATTGTATGTACGGGAAGAACTGGCAGATGCCTCGAATAACCTTCGTGTTACAGTTCATCGTCTGAAAAAGATCATCGTTGATGCAGGACTTCCGGCAGATGAATATATACACATAAAAAAGGGTATTTACAGCTGGCAGGCACCGATGAGAGTGGAAGTCGATGTGAATTCCTTATATAAAGAATCAAAAGAATGCACAGATAAGGAACGTAAAGAAGAACTGTTAACACAGATCTGCCAGATGTATCACGGAGAATTCCTTCCGGCATTGTCCGGGGAAGAATGGGTGCTTCTGGAAAGTATTCAGTACAAAAAGATCTACAGTGAATCATTAAAGGAACTTTGCGAGAGCCTGATGACAAAAGGTGAATATGAAGAAGTGCTGGCACTGTGCGAATCTGCATGCAGGATGTATCCGTTTGATGAGTGGCAGTCAGTGCGTATTGAATGTTTTATCAGGTTGAAACGTTTTAAAGAAGCGTTAAAAGAGTATGAGGATACAGCAAAGCTTTTTTTTGAAGAACTTGGTATTACACCGTCGGATCGTTTACTGAAACAGTTTGACGAGATGAGTAATCAGATGAATCATACCAATCCGAGGGAAATTAACGAGATTAAGGAACGTCTGAAAGAAGACAGTGACCGCGGCGGCGCTTACTATTGCAGTCTGCCAAGTTTCCGCGACAGCTACCGTCTGGTTTCCAGAATGTTAGAACGAAACGGTCAGTCTGCATATCTGATGCTTTGCAGTATCACAGATGGAAAGGGACATCCGATGGAGAAACCGGAGAAACTGGCAGTGATGACAGAGGAATTACAAAACTCCATCCAACACAGTCTGCGTCTGGGAGATTCTTTTACGAAATACAGTTCTTCTCAGTATTTGATTCTGCTGACCGGAACAAACAAGGAAAATTGCGGAATGATATTTGACCGTCTCCGGAAATATTTTTCACGGGAGCATAAAAGCTGGGTAAAAAATCTGGAATATTTTGTGTCCTCTATTGCAGATGTGGAAAATCCGGATTCTCCGATTCAGTTTCAAAAGGATAAAAATGTATGGTAACGGATGAAATATTCCATGACAGTTATCATATAACAATATTTGATGTATGAATACGTTATGAAGTGATGATCAGAGAACTTGGAAGGGGAATGGCATGAATATGGAGCAGAAGCAGTCAATCGCCTGGCATGTGCCAAACCTGCTCAGCATTTGCATCGACAGCGTTGCAGATGGCGAAATGTCAGGAGAGATTTATCATTGTTACAAGAAAGAACCATTAAAATTCAGCAATATCATTCGGATGATCGAAACTGCGGATAAATTTTTTGATCAGATTAAATTTCCACAATCAGCGACACAGATACGTTCCTTTGAAAAAAAAGAACCGACCATGGAAGCTGTACCGGAAAAGGTTTGTATACCCCAGGAAGTGTTGGAAAAACGCGGTGCGAAAGGCACATTTTTACTGAATGTGAAATACCGCCAGAATTCATCCTGGCAGGGCGTGATTCAGTGGGTGGAAGGGAATTTGACATATTCATTTTCCAGTGTGCTGGAGCTGCTGAAGATATTAAGTAATGTGATGCAATAAGTTGTTTTATAAACAGTAGTAATGCGATGATTAATAAAAGCGGATTTTCGACAGATGTCGGGAATCCGCTTTATATGTAAGATAGACTGAGTCCATGAAAAATATTACATAATATTACAAAAAAACATAAAATTACAAGAAATGATAAAAAGGTTAATGCATAATGTCGAAAAGTAATGTTTTGTGTAATGGGTGGTAATATATAATGCTAATATGCAACAAAGATGATAGATAAGCTGGAAAGATAAGAAGGTACTGACATGAGTAATAGACAGAAAAAGACAGAAACATTTATTATAAAAGTCATGGATCAGCAGAATGCAACCTGGCAGGGCAGTGTTACCTGGGTAGATGAACAGCGAGAGCAGTACTTTCGAAGTACTCTGGAACTGCTAAAACTGATAGATGGTGCATTAGAAAAACGTAATGATGACGAAGAAAACAGCGATGAAGATAAAAGGAGGACGCCATGAAACATACAAAGAAAAAACGGCTATTGGCAATCGTGCTTTGCATGATACTGGTGTTAAGTACCGGAATAGCAGCCTTTGCCAATGAAAATGTTGGACTTCAGTCCGTTGCGTGTCAGGCAGCAACGCTGGAGCGAGTAATAAAAAATGCAGAGGGTGAAGATGTTGGAACACTGATCGCGGATATTCCGGAGGGCACATTCCTGGCAAGTTCATCGGACGCAAATATACAGATGGATGTACAGGCAGACGTCGGTGCAGACGGTGTTCTTGACCGTGTACAGCAGCAGCTTGAGGCAAACGGTGAAACAGGTTATACACTGAACAATTATGTGATGGCTGATGTTACATTTTATGTAAACGGTGAAAAACAGATACCTCAGCAGCCAATCACATTCCATGTGTCAGGAACAAGTATTGATACAGAGAATGTAATGGCTTTCGCAGATGACAGACAGAATACAACGACTCTGATGGATGCAGACACAGATGAAAACGGTGGATTACAGTTTACAGCACAGACATTTGGTGCTGAGACAGTTGTATGTGGTATTTTCGATGTAACTGAAGCAGAAGAGGAAGATGAAAATACCGAAGAAAAATTTGCAGCTGATCCTGTAACCACAGGAGCAAAGGTAGAGGATGAAACAACTACTCAGAAAAATGATAATGTGCAGGCAGTAGCAAATGTAGAAAAAACCGTAAGTATTACAGAAAATTATGGAAAACTGACAGCTAACTACAGTGATACAACGGCAGATGTTGGATATGTATGGTACAGAAGTGTTAATGGAGCAACAGCGGAAAGACAGATTCCAACACAGTATTCCAGTACAACAGGAACAAATCTTGGAAAAGATATCAGTTCAGATGGTAAAGAACTTTACATAGCATTGAATGGTGGCGCACTCGGATATAATGGAAATAAGTCAGTAACTTATACAGTAGAAGCTTATAGTAAAAGCGATCTGAACGAGTATGGATTACCAAACGATGGTGCGCCAGTTCTTGCAACAAGTTCTGTATATAATGTGACCGGATACTATGAAGTACAGAATGGAAGTTTTGAGACACCAAGTGTTACGAAGTATCATCAGAATACAAATAACTGGCAGTTTTCAAATGAAAATTATAAAACATTAGACGGTGTTTGGCAGACAACAGGTACACATGCTGCAGTAGATTCCAGATGGTCTGATTCGGAAGGCGCGGATATCGAAATTGTTACGACATTAGGACCATCATTAAAACGTCAGGATGACGGAGATCGATATAATTGGCATGGAGATGAGATAGCAGCAGATGGAAACCAGTTTGCAGAACTTAACTGTGCCGCCGCCGGAGCATTATATCAGGATGTCCTTACGACACCTGGAGAAGTTTTAAATTATCAGGTGGCACACAGAGCACGAGGATCAAACGGAAGAGATAACTCTCCAGAAGAAAAGGATACAATGTATGTTGTTGCAATGTCCAGTAACCTGGCTAAAAATATTACAACCCAGGGTCAGGTGTTAGCTGTTGTCAATCATAAGGAAAACTATCCGGGAGCAATGGTTGCTACCTATACAGACGGAGATCGTTCTTGGACAACTCATCAGGGAACTTATACGGTAGCAAGTAATCAGTATTCTACACGTTTCTTCTTCGTTGCAGGTAGTACAGCATCCAATGATGCTACAGTCGGAAACTTTATTGATAATGTAAAATTTACACGAGACAGATTGACACCAGTAGCAGGTACAGCAAATGTTACTGTAACTAAAACCATTACCGGTTTGAGTGCTAAAGCTGCAGAGACATTGGCTAAACAGCTTCAGTTTAAAGTAGGCGATGTAAGAACATTATCATATAATGATATGACCTGGACATATGAAAATGGTGTTTACAAAGGAAGTACGATTGTGAATATTCCACAGGATAAATGTGGAAACATCAACGTCAAAGAAGAAGGTACATTAGATGTATCGGGATATACTAGAAATACATCTATATTCGTAGACAGTACGGTAGCCGGAAGCGGAATAACATCTACAAATATGAACATTGTAGTTGGAAATTCCAGGAGCGTAGAATTTAAAAATAACTATTCTCCGAATGGCGGTTCCGGTGAAACTGTTGAAAGCAAGATGTTTCATGAAAAGTACATCAAACGTAATGACAATGGTACATATGATATTACACTGAATGCTTCTGGAACAATTGGCTTCGATGTAAAGAAAGCTTTTGTTGATATTGTGTTGGTGGTTGATACTTCAGGTAGTATGAAAGGAAGTAATTTAACAAGTACAAAAAATGCAATTAACGCCTTAGTAGATGCCTTCGATGCAAAAAAGGAAACAGTAGATACAAAATACAAATTAGTCACCTTTAGTTCATCAGCTGAGACAAAAACAGATAATTGGGTTGATGGAAAAAAACTGAAGAAAAAAGCAGGAGAATTGTCCGCAGATGGCGGAACAAATTACGACCAGGGATTATCCCAAGCTGCCACTGCAATAAATAGCAGTAGTAGAGAAAATGCAAAGAAAATTGTTATTTTCCTGACAGATGGAAAACCGACCTACTACGGAACAAACCCATATGGATATGGAAATGAGACAAGCAAAAGAACGCTTGAGGCTGCAGTAAGATCTGCTAGTAAGATTAGCTGCGAGAGGTTTTATGCAGTTGGAATTGGACTTCCAGGCTCTATTAATATTTATACACATGATGATAATCCATATTGGGATCATAATAGTTATTGGCACCAAGGAACTTGTCCAGATGGTGGAACTTATTCTAAAGGATACGATATTTATGAACAAATCAGTGGTTTAGATATTTTAAATAGGCTATCTGGAGCAGTTAGTGCAAGTACCAAAAGAGCTATTAATTATTCAGATCCTTCCGATCTTACAGAAGAATTCACTAGTATTGCAGGTGACATCTTAACTCTGGCATGCTCAGAGGTTACAATTACTGATACATTAAGCGAGTATGTTGATACAACAGCTAATACAAAAATTAAAGTAAATATCGCACGGAAAAATGCAAATAATTACACAGATGTGGCAGGCAATGGACGTGAATTTACATTAACGGATGGTTCTTTAATTGGTGGTGAGGTTTACGAAGGTAGTGATAAAATTGCTACGGTAAGTTATGATAAAGATAGTAAAACTGCAACACTAAAATTTGAAAATGATTATACTTTCAAAAAAGATTACTATTATTATCTGTCCATCACAAATGTTGTGCCAAACCAGACTGCATTTGATAAGTATCAAAACGATGGTTATACAAACCAAGGTGATGATTACACAGATGCATCTTTAAATGGTTATTCTGCAGTTGGAAATGGAACATCATCAAAACAGGTAGGTTTCTATTCAAACAGCCAAGCAACGATTTCCTATAAGTGGAAAGATAGCAACGTTACAGAAAATTATAGAAAACCAGTTGTTCAAGTTGAACAGATTAATGTTAACAAAAATTGGGTGGGAATCAGTGATCCAAAGGATACCGTTTTAGTACAGTTAATTGATAAAAGTGGAAACCCAGTTTCGGGACGCATACTTGAATTGTTACCTGGAAAAAATTACAGTGGTTCTTTCACTGTAGAAGAATCAGATAACTATGGCGGTATTCGTGAGTTGAAGCTGGATGACACTGGAACAATTAATTATAATGGTCATAGATACAGTATGATAGCACCAGATGGAACAACAACCATCAGCGGAACAACATACACAGTAACGTATAGTACATCTGGTAATAGTTATACCATTACAAATACCAAGAACACTCAGAAAATTAAAATCCTGAAGACAAGACATGCGGAAGGTACATCTGATATTTATCTGAAAGGTGCAGAATTTACGCTACTAGACAATAATGGAAACCAAGTGACTATTGGTACAAATACAAATGGAACATATATTTCTGGTGAAGACGGTCTAGTATTAGAGGGTGATATAACTTATGGAACATATATATTGACCGAGGTGAAAGCACCATCAGGTTATACCAAACTGGCAGATCCAATTACTGTAACAGTAAATGATGATGGTATTACAGTTTCAGAAAATACAAATGTAAAGATTGAAAAACAAAATAATACCTACATCATTACGGTAGCAAATAATTTGCTTTATGAACTGCCTCATACCGGCGGACCTGGAATCTTCTTGTATATGATTGGTGGAATGCTTCTCATGGGAGCAGCCGCATGGATCTTATACAAAAACAAATGCAGGGAGGTGCTGAAAAGATAAAAACAACTGATTTAACTTTTCAGCGGCTCACCGCCGCTACAACAACTAATTAATTTAACTATCTTCCCGAAACGGGACAAGATAAACGGGCAATGCCCTAAAAGAAAAGGAGACGACGAGATGAAAAAGATGAAAAAATTCTTCGCAGTGATTTTATCACTCGCAATGGTACTCGGAATGAGTATGACAGCTTTTGCAACGGAAGCTGGAACAGCTACTCAGGCAGCTACAGGTAAGATTACAGTGGAAGGTCTGACAAAGGAAAAAACAACTGTAAAAATTTACAAAGTGGTTTCATGGGATGAAGCTAATAGTGAGTGGAAAGTAGAAAATTGGGCAAAAGGTAAGGTTGATCTTACAAAAGATCCGGTAACAATTAACTGGAATGCCTTAAAAGAAATTGCAACTGATGCTAATTTATATCAGGCAGCTAAGGAAGTTTCTAATGGAACAGCAGAATTTGATAACCTGGAAATTGGCGCATATCTTATTACTGCAAACGGTGATACCACTGTGTACAACGTAATGGGTGATTTTACATATGATTATGACAGCGATAATTTAATGGTACCTGCTCAGAAAACAATCAGTGCAAAAGCTTCTGATTATCAGGTAGTTAAAACATTTAAGAACGATGATTCTGACAAGTTTGTAAAACTTGGTGACAGCATTCCGTTTGTAATTACAACAACTTTCCCAAGTTATGAAGATGGAACAAAGAACAGAACATTTACAATCACAGATACACCAACTGGAATGACAATTACAAATATTGAAGTTAAAGTTGGAGAAGATACACTTAGCGCAGGATCAGACTATACTTTAGATAAGTGTTTACCGTCAACAGAAGCTGTAACAGTAAATTTTGCAGCTGATTATATTGGAACTGAGAATACACATGCTGGAAAAACTGTAACAGTAAATGTTACAGCAAAAGTAACAGGAACAGGAAAATACTCCAATGAAGCTACAACAAATAAAGCATCTGATCCATCTAAAGTAGAAGGTGAGACAGGATCTATCACAATCAACAAAGTTGATAAAAAAGATAATGTTCTGAAAGGTGCAGAATTTAGTGTTGCTCTTGATGGAACAAAACTTGAGTTCGTTGAGGTAGAAACAGGTGTTTACAGATTAGCAACAGCAGATGATGCTGAGAATACAAAAGTGACAAATGTAGTAGCTACAAACGGATCTGTAGTAGTAAAAGGTCTTGACGAAGGAACATACAATATCGTTGAGGAAAAAGCACCGAAGGGTTATTCTGTTGTAGATGTACCTAATCAGACTATTTCCGCAGGACAGAATGCTAATATTACTGTTAAAGTAACTGATACAAAACTTTCTGCACTTCCGCATACAGGTGGTATCGGTACTACAATCTTCACAATCGCAGGTTGTGCAATCATGGTAGCAGCAGCTTTCTTCTTCTTCACAAGCCGCAAGAAAGCAAACAAATAATGAATGATAGTGAATGTCAGTAAATGAGATTTACTGAAGAAACAACAGAATCCGGGGCGACAGCCGCCCCGGATTCATACAAAAAGAGTAATTTACAACAACAAGGAGAGCCCGGATGAAAAAGAAAAGCAGTAAAATAGTGATCATTCTTATATTTTTAGCCGGTTTGTCCTTATTGCTGTATCCTTTCATTGCAAATCAATGGAACAATCACAGACAAAAGCAGCTGATTGGCAATTACGAAAGTGTTATTTCTGATAAGGAAGCGGCAGGGAACATTGATTATGCAGCAGAGATGAAAAAAGCAGAAGCCTATAACGATGCATTGCTTCCAAGCATTTTGCCAGACTCATTTGCCGTGGCAGATGCAAGTACAGAGACAGACAGCAGTTATGAAGACAGTCTGAATATTGCCGGAGACGGGATGATGGGAATTGTAGAGATTCCAAAGATTGCGATCAAGCTTCCTATTTATCATGGAACAGGTGATGAAGTATTACAGAAAGCGGCAGGGCATCTGGAAGGAAGTTCTCTCCCAATCGGTGGCGAGAGCACACATGCAGTTATTTCAGCACACCGCGGATTGCCGAGCGCATCACTTTTTACCGATCTGGATCAGCTGGAGATCGGAGATCATTTTCTGATCCATGTGCTGGACGAAACCCTTTGTTACGAAGTAGATCAGATCCTGGTAGTAGATCCGGAAGATACATCCGCATTGGCAGTAGAGGATGGCGAAGATCTGGTGACGTTGCTGACTTGTACACCATACGGTGTCAATACGCAGAGATTGATGGTTCGGGGACACAGAGTTCCTTACGAAGAGCAGGCAGTGGCAGATGAGCAGACACCACTCAGTGGCCTCAGCTTACATACGAATTATTTACTTTGGGTAGTGGTAGGAATTGTTATTACCGGAGTATTTATCCTTATATTATTTATCAGAGAGAAAAAACTGCAGAAGAAAGCAGCAAAACAAAAGGAATCTGAAGAATGAGTGAAAAAGAACTGGAAAAAAAGCCTGTAAAGAAAAAAGGCAGATTAGCTCCGATTCTTTTCGGACTGCTGTTTCTGGTTGGATTCGGAATCCTGGCTTATCCAACGATTTCGAATCAGTGGAATACTTACCGGCAAAGCCAGCTGATCAGTAATTATGAGAGCAGCGTAAACAACATGACGCCGGAAGATTATACCGATGAATGGCAGAAAGCAGAAGATTTTAATGCAAATATCACACAGAATAATCTGTATGGAGATGTGTTTGGGGAAGATGACGGAGATCTGAAAAGTACCGATTACTGGAAAGTGTTAAATGTCGGGGATGACGGAGTCATGGGGTATCTGTCCATTCCGAAGATCAATATCAAACTTGCAATTTATCATGGAACCGGTGATGACGTGCTCCAGACCGGAGTCGGACATCTGAATGGAACAAAACTTCCGATCGGTGGTGAGAGCAATCATACCGTACTGGCAGCACACCGCGGATTGCCGAGTGCAAAGCTTTTTACCGATATTGACCAGATGGAAATCGGAGATAAATTTTACATCCATGTGTTAGATCAGGTATTAGCTTATCAGGTAGATCAGATTTTACCGATGGTAGACAAGGATGATCACGAGACATTGGATGATGCAATGAAGATAGAAGACGGTAAGGATCAGGTAACTTTATTTACCTGCACACCATATGGTGTTAATTCCCACCGTTTACTTGTAAGAGGAACCCGCGTAGCGTATAATGGAGAAGAGGAAGCAACCGGATCGGTGGCAGACAGCATGTTACATTCCATCCAGAATTACTACATGTTGTATCTGATCCTTGGAATCGCAGTTACGGTTCTGCTGATTCTTATTATGAAAGTTGTATCAGGAAGAAAACAGCGTAAGAAATAAAGCACAGACTTTAAAGGAGGATACGAGGCGATGATGAAAAGAAAAGTAAAAGCAGGAAGTGCCATTTTCCTGGCTCTGGCAGTGGCATTCTCCGTATTTGTTCTGCCTGGCGTATGGGCGGCAGATGCGATACAGGTTGACAGAAATGACTGCTCCGTGGAATTTTCCGTTGGAAGTGATTATAAAGAGCTGTTGACATCAGACGTGACAATTGATTTATACAAAGTTGCTTCTGTGGATAAATCAGGAACTTATACCGCTGAGCCGGATTTCGAAGGGCTGGATGTCAGTGCACTGGATATCGATGATCAGGCAGGTTCCGCAGCAAAATGGTCAGAGAGAGCAGCAAGCGCAGCACAGAAGGTGACAGAGAAGAATCTGAATGCAACTGATACCGTTACAACTACAAACGGAATGACAAAATCCGAGGGACTTGAGACAGGACTTTACCTGATTCAGCCGGAAGAAGTTGTAACAGATAATTATACGTATACATTTGCACCGTCGCTGGTAGCTTTGCCGAATAACTATTATGGAAACGGTGGCAGTGATACATGGGTTTACAACCTGACCGGAGAAAATGGTATTACCTTAAAACCGGAACAGCATGCAAGATATGGTAAGCTGGTGATCAACAAAACACTGTTACATCAGAATGTGACATCCAGTGACAAAGCAACATTCGTTTTCCAGATTGATATTGAAAATCCGGATGGAACGAAAGAATCAAAAGTAGAGGCATTAGATTTTAAAACCGCAGGATCTGATTCCATTACGATCGAGCATCTGCGGGCAGGCGCAGACGTAACGGTGACAGAGGTTTACAGCGGAGCATCTTACAGTCTGGTATCCGATAATGCTGTTAAGGCAAAGATTACCGCAAACGATGAGTACAGCAGCGCAGATGCACCGACAGCAGAAGTTTCTTTTAAAAATGATACCGATGGTCGTCCAAACGGCGGATACGGCATAGTTAATAACTTCAAATTAAATAAAAATGGTCTGTATGACCATATAAAACCGGCACAGTAAAGGAGGGAAGCCAAATGAGAAAGCTACATAAAAAACCATTGGTTCTGGCAGCTGCAGCGATCGCGTTAACCGGCTCCCTGACCGTGGGAAGTGCGGTGGCATATTTTACCACATATGCAACTGCACAGGGCGGTGTCACCATGAATATGGGATTTACAGAGACAAAACCACATGAGGAAGTTGACGAAAACGGAAAACATGTCACGATTTCCAATGTTGGCGATTATGATTGTTTTGTCAGAGTCAGAGCATTTGCTCCGGTGGAATTAAGCTACAATGTACCGGACGGTGGATGGACAGACGGCGGTGACGGATACTGGTATTACAATGATGTTCTTCAGGCAGGACAGACCACGGAGAAGGAATTGAATATTACTTATAAATTCCCGTCCGGGGATCAGAAACCGGAGGAGTTTAACGTAGTAGTTATTCAGGAATGTACACCGATTCTTTATGATGAAGATGGAAACGCATACGCTGACTGGGACAACGTTGTGACAGACAGTAGCAATACACAGGAGTAGGAGGTAAATGAGGATGAAGAAGAAAAAGAAATCATTTCCGAAAGTAACAGTCCTGCTTCTGGCGGCAGCCGCAGTGCTTCTGGTTGGGAGCGGTGTGGGAAGTGCGAGAGCAGCACTGACCTATTACAGTGAGAACTATTCCGTACAGATGAATATGCAGAGTATCGGCGTATCTCTGACAGAGAACGGAGATGTTGTCAGCAGCAGAGATTATGCAGAGCCAGATAAATGGGAAGGTTCCACAGAAGGTACTTTATTAAGCAAGATGCTTGGCGAAGATGAAAAATTCACACCGGGCAAGAAATATGAGGAAGCGATTGGCGTAACAAACAGCGGAAATATCGACACATTTGTACGTGTGATCATTACAAAAAGCTGGCAGGATGCTGATGGAAACAAAAATACAACACTTTCTCCGGATTTGATCGAATTAAATTATCTGACCGATAACGGATGGGCGATCGCAGAAGATCAGTCCACACCGGAGCGGACAGTTCTGTATTACACAAAAGCAGTAGGTGTCGGAGAATCCACACCGGCATTGTCTGATACACTTCGCATCAATCAGAGTATTGCTTCTGAAGTGACAAAGACAGTGAAAGATAACACAATTACTTATAGTTACAAATATGACGGTTATACATTCCATGTGGATGCGGAGGTTGATGCAGTTCAGACACACAACGCAAAAGATGCGATCAAGAGTGCCTGGGGTGTGGATGTGAACGTGTCAGAGGATGAGACCGCGATCAGTCTGCAGTAAGGAGGTACAGAAGAATGAAAAAGAAAATTTTGTGCCTGGTGCTGACACTTGTTATGACAGTAGGGGCAGCGACAACTGCATTTGCAAAAGATTATCAGGGTGCTGACGGATGGAATGTAACTTTTGACGGCAGCAAGATGAACAGTAATTTTCAGGATTCCGATGTGACCGACGGGATGGCAAACATCCAGCCGGGTGACAGCATCGAGCTGAAAGTACAGGTAACCAATTCTGACAGTGGCAAGACAGACTGGTATATGACCAACGAAGTCATTCAGACGCTGGAAGATGCACAGGCGACAGCAGAAGGCGGCGGATATACTTATCGTCTGACTTATGTGGGAGCCGACAATACAGAAAACGTGTTATACGACAGTACAACCGTTGGTGGTGAGGGTAATTCCAAGTCCGGGGAAGGTCTCAAACAGGTGGATAATTCCACACAGGAATACTTCTATCTTGGCAGACTGGCATCCGGAGAAAGCGGAATGGTACATCTGACAGTTGGTGTTGATGGCGAGACACAGGGTAACGGCTATCAGCTGACACTGGCAAAACTCCGTATGAATTTTGCAACTGAAAAGGTGACAGAGGCAACAACCACCGTTAAAGAGAACAAAGTAGAGAAGAAGGTTCCGGGCAAGAATCATGTCGTAACGACAACCAAGCGGGTAAAAACAGGTGACACGAATCTGATGCTCAGATATTGTGCACTGGCTCTGGTTTGCGGAATTGTCTGCCTGATCCTTGCAATCTTCTCCATGAATAAAAAGAAGAAAGAAGCAAAGGCATACAGAAAGAAAGGAGAGAAATAATATGTTCAAATGGAAAAAAATGTTAATCTCTCTCCTGAGTGTATCTGTGATCGCAGCAGCACCGGCAACAACCGCGCTGGCAACGCAGCCGGGAAATGCATATACTTACAAAGTAACCTTATCCGCAGGAAATAAGGGCAGCATCAGCGGTCAGGAGAAGATCGAAGTGCAGGATCTGAATGCAGGCGATGATGTTTCTTTTGATCTGAGCCAGATTCAGGTGACAGATGAGAAATATTATGTAAAAGGTATCCGTCTCAGCGGTCGTGACAATGCAGAAGCTCTGGCGGCACCGGCATTTAACGTGGACGGTGATGCAGATTATGTCGTAGCATACGGCATCAAAGGCAATCAGGTAGCCTATACGGTTCAGTATCAGGATGAAGATGGCAACACACTGGCAGAAAGCCAGACCTTTTATGGAAATGTCGGTGACAAACCAGTCGTTGCTTATCGTTATATCGAAAATTTTGTTCCACAGGCATTGGCACTGACCAAAACCCTGAGTGAAAATGAAGCAGACAATGTGTTTACCTTTACTTACGCACCGGGTGAGACCAATCGGGTGGTAGAGACAACCACAACGATTACAACCGTTGTACCGGGAAATACTGTTTACAATACAGTGACGGTTCCGGCAGGTACCGTAGCAGGTGGAACAACGACCGGTGGCACTAATGCGGCAGGTGGAAATGCAAATGGAACAACGACCGGTGGCACCAACGTGACAGGTGGAAATGCAAATGAAACAACGACACCGGGCGGAACTACAGATGCCAATGGCGGCCGGGATGCAGATCAGGATAATACCGTAGAGAATACGGACGAGCAGACACCGCAGGAACTGGTAGATCTGGATGATGAAGATACACCTACCGGAAATATTGATGCAGAAAAGTCAGAATCTGTGAAAACAATGAATTTCAGTATTGCGATCATTGTGGCAGCTGCTGCAGCAATTGTGGCACTTTTAGTAGCGCTGAAACGCCGCAACAAAGAAACAAAATAAAAATATGTGAATCTTTATTGATGGCATGAAATGAGGCTCCCCAGAGTGAAAACTCCGGGGAGTTTTTGGGTACAATTTGAAGTAGTAAATACGGCAGAAATCAGTTATAATGAATGCAGAAAAATAAAAAGTGCGAATAATCTAAAATCAGAGGAGAATGAAGGGTGAGTAAAGAAACACGAAAGAAAAAAAATCCTATTGCAATGATATGCAGCGTAATAGGAACGATTTTGCTAATCATAGTAGTCGCAGCATGTATTCCGCTGACAGTTCCAAAAGCCATGGGCTATCAGCTCTATACGGTAGTCAGTGGAAGTATGGAACCGGCAATTCCGGTAGGAAGCCTGGTATATATCAAATATGTGGAACCAAAGGAAATTGTTGAAGGAGATGTGATCGCATTTTACGGATCGGATGCGGATGGTTCGATCATCACACATCGTGTGGTTTCAAACAGTTCTGCCATGGGTGAATTTATCACAAAAGGCGATGCTAACGAAGAAAATGATATGAATCCCGTGACGTACAATCAGTATATGGGCAAGATGGTGCGTTCCATTCCAAAAATCGGAGGTATTGTGCAGACAATCACCGGCGGTTCCGGGAAAGCTGCTGTGGGATGCGTGATCGGCTTGGCAATCGTATTGGAAATCATTGCAGCGGTGCTGAACCGGCGGCTGGAAGACGATGAGGAAGAATAACAAAGTCAAAAGCTGATAAAAGCAGACACAACTTAGAGAAAATGCTTTGTATGAAAAAAGAAGCAAAAAGAATAGTTATATTAGATTGACATTAATTTGTCAATGTGATATAAATAAATCATACATGGTGTGTTACTGATTACGCAGGCATTAACCGTGCATAGATATTTTTTGATATTTATGTAGGGTTAGTGCCTTTTTTTGTTGCCCGGGAAAATAGAGACGAAAGAAGAAAACTGCCAGCTATGTGAATTCAAAAAATGGGTACACTATAACAAATAATGCCTATCTCAGTCGAGAAGAATATTGGAGAAAGAGTGAGGAGAACTATGAAAGACAAAATTTTTGGAATTTTGCAGAGGGTTGGACGATCCTTCATGCTGCCGATCGCAATTTTGCCGGTAGCCGGTCTGCTGCTTGGAATCGGTGGATCTTTTACAAATGAAACGATGCTGGAAACTTACGGTCTGCTTGGTGTTATGGGACCGGGAACCGTACTGAATCAGATTTTGCAGGTTATGAATGCCGCAGGTAACATTATTTTTACGAATCTGCCGATCATATTTGCCATGGGTGTAGCGATTGGTATGGCAAAGAAGGAAAAAGAAGTAGCAGCTCTGGCAGCAGTTATCGCATTTTTCATTATGCATGCTTCTATCGGAGCACTGATCAACATCAAGGGCGGCGCTGAGACAATGCTGTCCGGTTCTGTAACCGATGTATGTGGTATCACATCCTTACAGATGGGTGTATTTGGTGGTATCATTGTTGGACTTGGTGTTGCTGCACTGCACAACCGTTTTTACAAAATTGAACTTCCGCAGGTGTTATCCTTCTTTGGAGGAACCCGTTTTGTACCGATCATTTCCGGTATCGTATTTGTTGGTGTCGGAATCCTGATGTTCTTTGTATGGCCGGTGATCCAGTCCGGTATCTACGCACTTGGTGACCTCGTACTGAAATCCGGTTACGCAGGTACATGGGTGTACGGTTTTCTTGAGCGTTTATTGCTTCCATTTGGTCTGCATCACGTATTTTACCTGCCGTTCTGGCAGACAGGCGTGGGCGGAACACTGGAAGTCGGTGGAAAACTCATCGAAGGCGCACAGAACATTTTCTTTGCACAGTTATCTGATCCGACTGTGGATCACTTTGCAGTGTCCGCAACCAGATTTATGTCCGGTAAATTCCCGCTGATGATCTTTGGTCTGCCGGGAGCAGCACTTGCGATGTACCGCACCGCAAAACCGGAAAAAAGAAAAGCTGTCGGTGGTCTGTTACTCTCCGCAGCACTGACTTCCATGCTGACAGGTATCACAGAGCCGTTAGAGTTCACCTTCCTGTTTGTAGCACCGCTGCTGTATGGTATCCACTGCGTATTTGCAGGTCTGGCATACATGCTGATGCATATTTGTAACGTTGGTGTAGGAATGACATTCTCCGGCGGATTTATCGATCTGTTCCTGTTTGGTATTTTACAGGGCAACAAGAAAACAAGCTGGGTTTGGGTAGTGATCATCGGTGTGATTTACTTCATTGTATACTACTTCCTGTTCAGCTTCCTGATCAAAAAATTAAACCTGAAAACACCTGGTCGTGACGATACAGAAGAAGTAAAACTGTATACAAGAGCCGATGTTAATGCGAGAAAAGAAGGCGAAAACGGCGCAGCAGGGGATGATCCTGTATCTGAGGGAATCCTGCAGGGACTTGGCGGCAAGAAAAATATTTCTGATGTCGACTGCTGTGCAACCAGACTTCGTTGTACCGTATTCAAACCGGAGTTAGTCAATGATGCGATCCTGAAAGCAACCGGAGCTTCCGGTGTGGTTCACAAAGGAAATGGTGTTCAGATCATTTACGGACCAAAAGTAACGGTGATCAAATCCAATTTTGAGGATTATCTGGAGAAAGCTCCGAATGAGGAGATTAACACAGATGAGACAGCTTCTGAATCAGCAGATGCAGCTCAGACAGAGACAGCCGCAGAGACACAGGAGTCAAAAGAAGTTGTAAAAGAAACCATTATCGTATCAAGCCCGATCACAGGTATCGCGGCAGATCTGGCAACCGCACCGGATGACGCTTTTGCCGGAAGAATGATGGGTGACGGAGCAGTGGTGACTCCGACCTCAGCAACCATTGTAGCACCGGAAGACGGACAGGTTATTTTCGTATTTGATACAAAGCATGCCATCGGATTTTTGACAGACAGCGGTTTATCCATGCTGCTTCACATCGGTATTGACACCGTAAATCTGGAAGGCAAAGGTTTCACTTGTTTCGTAGAAAACGGGCAGAGCGTGAAAAAAGGTGACAAGATGCTGGAAATCGATATTGAATATCTGACCGCAAATGCACCGTCCCTGTGCTCCCCGATTCTGTGTACAGAATTAGAGGATAATCAGAAAGTCAGACTGCTGGCAGAGGGTGAAATAAAAGCCGGAGATCCGTTATTTGCAGTAGACGTATACGAAGAAGCCTAAAGAAAAGTTATTTGCAACGGTATTTGCAACAATCATGTACGAAGAAAAAATAAGTGCAGTTCAGGGGTTGGCAAAAAGAAACCTGAGCTGCCAAATAGAAGAAGATTGAAACAACAAAGTATGAAACAAATTATCATCAGGAGAAGGAGAGCAGTATGGCACAGGAGTACAAAGGAAAATCCGTGTATAAAGGAATTGTCTTAGGACCGATCGTGGTATTTAAGAAAAATGATGTACAGGTAAAACGGGAAAAAATCACAGATGCAGAAGGCGAGATCGCCCGTATGCAGGAAGCGGTGAACGCTTCTCAGGAGCAGCTTCAAAAACTGTACGACAAGGCAGTCAAAGAAGTTGGAGAAGCGAGCGCAGCGATTTTTGAAGTACATCAGATGATGCTGGAAGATGAGGATTATCAGGATGCGATCTGCAATATGATCCGTAATGAGATGGTCAATGCAGAATATGCTGTTGCTGTTACCGGAGACAATTTTGCGGAAATGTTTGCCAGCATGGACGATGATTATATGCAGGCACGTTCTGCGGATGTCAGAGATATTTCCAATCGTCTGGTTCAGAATCTGTCCGGAAATGCGCCGGTGGATATGAACGATATGGAACCGTCCATTATCGTGGCTGATGATCTGTCTCCAAGTGAGACGGTTCAGATGGACAAAGACAAAATCCTTGGTTTTGTAACTGTACACGGATCCACCAACTCCCATACTGCAATCCTTGCCCGGATGATGAACATTCCGGCGCTGATTGGTGTGCCGATGGATCTGGATGCGCTGCAGAATGGCATGCAGGCAGTGGTCGATGGATTTGAAGAAACCTTCACGGTAGAACCGTCAGAGGAAGTATGTGCACAGACAAAAGTTCGCATGGCAGAAGAAGCGGAAAAACAACAGCTTTTGCAGCAGATGAAAGGGCAGGAAACCGTCACAAAGGACGGAAAACACGTACATCTGTATGCAAATATCGGAAGTGTGTCTGACATCGCAAGTGTACTGGATAATGATGCAGAGGGTGTTGGTCTGTTCCGAAGCGAATTCCTGTATCTTGGAAAAACAGATTTCCCGACAGAGGAAGAACAGTTTGCAGCTTACAAACAGGCATTGCAGTTGATGGCAGGCAAAAAAGTGATTATCCGTACCCTTGACATTGGTGCAGACAAACAGGTGGATTATTTTAACCTTGGCAAAGAAGAAAATCCGGCAATGGGTTACCGTGCGATCCGTATCTGTTTGAAGCAGCCGGAAATCTTCAAAACACAGCTTCGTGCATTGCTTCGCGCTGCTGTATACGGAAATCTGTCTGTGATGTATCCGATGATCACATCCACTGAAGAAGTGGAGCAGATTTTTGCCATTGTAGAAGAAGTGCGGGCAGAACTGGAAGCGGCAGAAATTCCATATAAAATGCCTGAGCAGGGTGTGATGATCGAGACACCGGCAGCGGTTATGATCAGTGATGAACTGGCACAGATGGTAGATTTCTTCAGTATCGGAACCAACGACCTGACACAGTATACACTGGCCATCGACCGTCAGAATGCAAAACTGGATGATTTTTACAATGCACATCACAAAGCAATTTTACGCATGATCCGTATGGTTGTGGAAAATGCACACAAATATGGAAAATGGGCAGGTATCTGCGGCGAGCTTGGCGCAGATCTGGAACTGACCAGTGCATTTATGGAAATTGGTGTGGATGAGCTTTCCGTGGCACCGTCCATGGTTTTGAAAGTTCGTAAAAATATCCGTGCATATGCAGAATAATAAATTTTGACCAAAGAAATACGGGCAGCAGCAGATTCGGTGAGGATTTGTTGCTGTCCGTTTTGCAAATATTATCGTAAATATGATACTATAAAAATGATACTGTAAAAATGAAGCGTGCTTGTACAGAACGTTGATTTATAACAATATGTACAGCATAGGATTGCTTTTTATCGTTTTTTACAGGGAGATTTCTGTTTTGTGGGTTTGAAAATACGGGGTTCTATGCTAAAATAATATCATTATAAACTATTTTGTGGGAGAAGGAAGTAAAATATGTATCGCATATGTAAGGTATTGAATCATAATGGGGTAATTGCCATTGATATGAATAACAGTAAAGAATATGTGCTTTTAGGAAAAGGTGTCGGATTCGGGAAAAAGCCCGGCGAGCGTTTTGAACAGCCGGTGGACTGTACCGTGTATTCCCTGCAAGAGACTTCCTCACGGGGAGCTGCTGCTGATCTGATCAAGACCATCCAACCGGAATATTTTCAGATGGCAAACCGGATTCTGAACGAGGCAGAGCGGCATTTTGGAAAAATTGACCGCAGTATTCTGTTTCCGATGGCAGATCATATCGCGTTTGCGGTACAGCGTCTGCAAAAAGGGGAGCAGATTTCCAATCCACTGACAGAGGATATCAAGACATTGTTCCATGCAGAATTTAAAGTCGCATCTCTCATACGGCCGATTCTGAAAGAAGAAAAACAGATTGATATTGATGATGACGAGATCGGTTATGTGGCATTACACATTCATTCCGCACTGGAAAAAGAATCTGTTTCGGTATCCATGCAGATGGCGCGGACGGTGCGTGATTGTATATCCTTGATCGAGGAACAGCGTGGTATTCATATCAATGTGATGTCTTTGAGCTATAATCGTCTGATGAACCATGTGAAATATATGGTTGCACGTGCGCTCAAAGGGGAGTCCCTGAAAGTCAATATGAACGATTATGTACAACATAATTTTCCGGAATCCTATGAACTGGCAACGACTGTATGTGATCATCTCAGTCATGCGCTTCGGAATCCGTTGGAGGAATTGGAGATCGGATATCTGGCCATGCATATTGAGCGAGTGAGTCAGGATGATGAATAGTTTTGTCTCGGAAAAACGGACAAATATAAAAATGCGGGTCGATGTAAGAACATCGTCCCGCATTTTTTTTCTATGGCAGAGTTGCTTATTTGGTCAAATATGCTTTTAACAGTTCAAATGTATTTTTGACACCATCCACATGGGAGCGCTCATAGTTGTGGGAGGCATACACACCCGGACCGATCAGCCCATGA
>UMLM01064992.1_pt1 | contig 50288 bp, 34 predicted proteins | sample 1966571 | NCBI WGS metagenome assembly UMLM01 (sample SAMEA4836203, study PRJEB28245) | human gut metagenome | biome: gut microbiome; material: fecal sample | place: Denmark | collected 2008 | reverse complement strand
TTTTACACAATAACCTATACTTAATGTTCATATCGTTCCTATGTCTCTCCCTCTAATCTATATTTTCCATCCTTATATACATTATATATATAATTATTATATAGTACATATAATCGCTTGAAACATATCCCATGCTTCCGCGCCACGGACCTCTCCCACCACGATCCGATCCGGCCGCATTCGAAGTGCCGTTCGGATCAGATCACGTATATTGATTCCCTCTGCTCCTTGCCCATTGGCATTTCTTGTCTCCAGCCGCACCAGATTCGGCACATCCTGAAACTGAAGTTCTGCCGAATCTTCGATTGTGATCACCCGATCTGTCTTTGGAATATAAGCAGATAATGCATTCAAAAATGTTGTTTTTCCGGAGCCGGTTCCACCAGAAATAAAAATGTTATATCCTGCCTGCACCAGAAGTTCCAAAAACTCTGCAACTTCCCCTGATAAGGAAGCCAGTTCCATCATCCGCTCTAACGTCATCGGTTTTTTCGAAAATTTACGGATAGAAACACAGGAGCCTTCCACAGACACAGGTTCTAACACAATGTTTACCCTGGAACCATCCGATAATCGTGTATCCAGAATCGGATTTGCCTCATTCACTGCCCGGTTTGCACTTCCTGCAATCTGTTGAATCATATCTCCCAGACGTTCTCTGGAGAGTTCGGCTTTCGTCCACGGGAACAGCGCTCCCTCCTTTTCATAAAAAATATGTGCCTCTCCATTTACCATAATCTCAGTCACTTCTGGATCATCCAGCAGCTCCTGCAGGACATCCAATCTGCGAAAAGAATTAAAAATCTGTTCCTCATAGGATTCCCGCACTTTCAGCGACAACAGTTTTTCTTTGCTGTAACCGCGCACTGCAAGCGCGATCCGCTCTCTTAGTTCTTCATCCGTAAATTCTCTGGACATATCCAGTCCATCCATCACCTGTCTTTTAATCTCCTGCCATGGAGCCTCCATTCTATTCCCCCTTTTCGTTCTATCTCATTTTCACTCCTTCCCTTTCTTCTCAACTCACGGTAAAGCGGACGTTCGCAATCCGCTTTCGCTACTTGCTCATGAACGCAGTCGCTTTGCGTTCAATATTTTCACAAAATTTGATAATCCCAATACCATTCCATTAAAAACTGATCCATCTCAGAATTCCTGCCTGTCCAATATCTGCCTGATCCGCCGTCCAGTCTCAGATTCAGACCATTCATGCAAAAGATGTACCCCCGGCAATTCTCCGGATAATTCTGAGACTGCCAGTTTTGTTATTTTTTCTTCGGAACAACATTTTTTCAGGAAAACGTCCTCTTCCCCGGCAGCACAGCGGCTGCACAGATCAATTCCTGAGATCTGCAAAATCCGTTCTGCCTGTGAAAAAATGAGCTGACATCCACAGATCATGCTTCCCATGGAAAATACAACTGCATCATACCGCCCCTCCATAGAAAGCCGCTTCAAAAAAGCCTGCAGATCTTCTTCCCGGATTTCGTACAAAATCATGGCATTTTCCGGTGGTTGAATGTAATCAATTCTCTCCAGCTGCCTGGTAAACAATTCAAAAGAAGTCCCCGATTCTTTTCTCAGTTGCAGAAATAAATCGCTCAGATCTGCGGTCCCATACTCCAGTTGAAACACCGATATCAGACCGCTGTTTTCCGAAAACTCTACATACAGCACACGCTGTCTCCTGGCCAGTATCCATGCGCATAATACAGAAACAGCCATCAAAATTCCCCGGTTTCCACCAGTGCAGACGATCCAGTGCTGTTGCTTTACCGTGGACATCTGCATCCCCATACTGGCGATGGAATGATACCGCGCAATAATCTTCTGAAACAGTACCGCTCTGGATTGATACTGACTGATATGCGTCTCATCTTCTTCCTCAGTATCAGTAAGAATCAGAATCTGCTCTGCCTGCCCCGCTTCCTGTAAAGCCTCCACAAATGATTCTGCCCCCACTGCCAGCTCCCAGTGTTTTTCCCTTTGATGATTCACATTTTGATGCACCATATCCGTCTGCCTGGCCGAACCTTCCAACAGCTCCACATAACCATCTTTTCCGATCCGCGTATTCAGATACAGCGCCAGTTTTTGCATATAAGATTTTTCCAGTCCCCCGATCACCACAACAGGGTTTTGCATACATTCACCCCCAGAATTACAGCATACCCAACCAGAATAGCTGCCGAAAAATGAAAACGGGCACCCTTTCTGGTCCGTTCAGGATAAGGAATGATCCTTCCCTTTTGTACTACTATTTGAAAATAGCTGACACAGCTTTGTAAGCTTGTCCAAAGCTGTCTCTGATTCAGCAATCTGCCGAATGAGAATCCTGCTGCCAGCAGGAAAGAAATACAGATACAATAGATTACACTCCGACTGCCATTCAGACAGCCGATTACACAGAACAGTTTGATATCACCGGCCCCCAGTCCATGCATACGAAAGGGAATCCAGCAAATCAGTATCGGTAATAAAAGCCCCCCGATCACTTCTCCTGCCGCCTTTGGCTCAAATTCCGGAATCCAGCAAAGAATTCCGATCAAGATCCCCACAGCCATCAGTCTGTTTCGAATGATGCCATCCGAAAAATCTGTCCTCACCGCAAGAAGAAGTATTACTGCCGATGCACTGATTCGAATTAGTTCCACATGTGCTCCACCTCCTTTGTGAAACCGATTATAAGTCCTTTCCCTGCGCCTGTCTATAGTCACTTTTCTGCCAATTTCCCGGCTTGTGCATTATCACAATAACTGAAGAAATAAGATTCCATAAAGTGCCGCAAGCCCGCTGATTCCAAGGGTTCCGCATGTCAAAAGACTCAACGGATTGATACCGATTGCCACATCAAATCCCCTGGATGTAAAAAAGGAATTTAGGAAATACATACAGATCAGGCACACCACCGTCCGCGCCACAAAATTCAGCAAAATCTCTGCATTTTTCTTCAAAATTCCAATGAGCAGGATCAGTCCGCATACCCCAAGGATCATCCCGATTCCATAGATTCGTTCCAAACGAAACACCACCCGATTTCTCTTGTTGTAATATATTATTTTTGTGAAATTTTATACCTGATTTTCAGGTAAATCGGACATTCGCAATTCGCTTTCGCTACTTGCTCATGAACGCAGTCGCTTTGCGACCTGTCAGTGGGAGCTTTTAACTCCCACTGACATAAGCATCCCCTTACCCACCGCTTAGTGCTCTATGCACTTGAAGTGGGGGAATGCTTATTCTGCGTTCAAATAGATATACACAATCAAAGTAGAAACTTTCTTCATTTTGTTAAATACTCTCTGACAAAAGAACAAAAAAGAGAGTCTAAAACGTAACTATAAAACACCACGATCGGTATTTCTGTCGTTTTTGACTCTCTTATTCAAGCAAAACATACATGAAACTTCATGCCAGATTCTATTCACACAAACTGACTCATCTATCTCAAAATCTCTATGCATCGCTTGTAAAGCGGACATTCGCAATCCGCTTTCGCTACTTGCTCATGAACGCAGTCGCTTTGCAACCTGTCAGTGGGAGCTTTTAACTCCCACTGACATAAACATCCCCTTACCCACCGCTTAGTGCTCTACGCACTTGAAGCGGGGGAATGCTTATTCTGCGTTCATATAAAATTTCATCATATTTCTTATTCAGATATTTCCAGCGGCTCCTGTGTCTGACTTTCTCCACGCCGCCATACATAAAGCAGATCTTTTCCGATGACAACACCTTTGTTTGCATCTGCACTCTGGATCGCTGCCGCCATATCCTTTGTTGCAAAAATAACCTGACCTTTGGCATAAACATAATAGTCGCTGAAAGCATTCAGATTTTTCATTTCAATCGTGACAGATTCTTCATTCAGGATCTGTTTCGGAATCACCTGTTTTGGTGCAGTTCCAGAGGATTCTGTACTCAGCGTGATCACAACCTCTGTCTGTTTTACCGTAGAAATCGTTGTTGACACGTTCACCAGATTTTCATCCTGCATATCGCGGTTCATAATGGTATCTTCCGGCGCGTCCGTATAGGTATCCCCGGATTTTGCCACTCTGGACAGGTAAATGCTGCCATCCTGCACCCGGATACCTGTCACATACATGCCCGGACTCTGGTAAGTTTTTAAAATCTGATGCTCACTGTCACCGAAATCCATAATCAATACCTGACTCAGTGCCAGCGTATTGGTCTGCGTATCCGTGCTAAACACATCTGACGTATAACCCCATCCATAAATGCAGTCGCTTCCGATGAATCCAAGCGGTTTCAATGTCTGACCGCTCTCTGCATTAACATCGTAAGTATCACCTTTTTCCAGATCTGTCACATGCATGACACTTCCATCTTCTGACCATGCAATATGCCGTCCATCCTCAGAGCTTACGATCATATCCGGCTGCAGATCACTGATAAAAATTTCTGTTTTTTTCGTATCCAGATTAATCTTGTATACCTGATCAGAAATGGTCAGATAGAAGTATCCGTTATCCGATACATACATTAACGTACCAAGCTGTTCTTTTACCACCTGATAGGATAATGTTGTCGGAATAAATAACATTTCCTCCACTGTATTCGTCACACAGTCATAATGGCATACGCTGACACCCACCTGGCCTTCATGCTCTCCACGGTTCATATAGCCATATACAACAAAATCAATACTTCCGCCTTCATCCGCTTTCAGAATCCGGATCGCATGTTCATCATAATTTTCCCGTATGTCCATGTCATCTCCGCTTCGGAAACTGAACACCTGTGTCATTTTATTTTCAGACTGATTGTAGCTCCACAGCTCTCCCTGCTGCACAAAACAGATAATATTTCCGGTTTCGTTCGCCTTGTAATCCACCACATCGGATCGGATTCCAAGATTAATGGAATCTTTGGATACGTGAGCGCCGTCTCCCCGGAAAATTTCTTCCATGGTCCGTTCAAAATTTAACAGATAAATCTTCTCTGCACCGACACGCACCCGATAATATTCCTGCACGTTATAATATTCTGTCTGACCATTCTCATTGTCAGCAGATAAAATATATTCCAGCAAAATAACCTGATATTCATCACACATCTCTTTGATGGATGCCACCGGTTCTGTCACTTCGGTTCCCTGCAGATCTCCCCAGCAAGCCTGAGAAAGACTGTTATTAATGGTGACAGTCTGCAAAGATGTATTGTCTGCATCCGCGAAAGGCTCCATATAAGAAGCAAGTTCTGACTGACGATCCTTATCCATGGTAATTGCATGAAATTCTTCTACGAAATCCACACAGGTACTGATCTGACTGTCTCCGGCATCCTTGATTCTTGTATAATAACTTGCCGTCGTATCGCCCTCTTTTACTTTCAGGAGCAGTTGATATTCCGTTGTTTTTTCCAACAGATTTTCAACGGTAATCTCACCTTTCATCGCGCTCTTGTCACCGGAAAGCGTAACTTTTCCCTCCTGAACCAATCTGCTTCCGTCCAGACTTCGCACTTCAAACGTCACACTGTCAATATTTTTGCCATACGGATCAATGCGAAGCGACAGCTTATGGTTATCCGGAAGCGGTGTGACGGTATCACGCATGGAAACTTCCGACATATCATCCACATAACCATGCAGTTCGTTCACCCGATGCCCGTTATCCTCAAAATACACGATCGGTAAGGATGCCGCCGGCATATCTGTCGTCAGATCCTTTGTCTCATGATTTGTAATCTTGGAAAAAATAAATAATGCAACGATAAATACCGCCACAAGGATAAAAAACTTTCGTATTCCTTTACGCATCTAATGTATTCCTTTCTGTTCTCAGCAACGCCGCCAGCGTCGGTGATACATGCAGTGCCTCCATTAATTCTGTCAGTTCCCCGGAGTTTTTTTGTTTTCCGGATTTTACTGCACGCAATAAAATATTTTTCGGCGTATGCTCCATATCGATAAATTCCAGTACCTGCACCTGATAGCCTGCCTCCTCCAGCAGATTTGCACGGATTGCATCTGTCAAGAGTGCTGACATCCGCTCCCTGATCAGTCCATACTTTAAAACTGGCTGCAACAGATTATTTTGAATCTGTTTATTCACTTCATGCTGACAGCACGGCACAGACAAAATCACTTTTGCGCCCCATTTTACGGCTTTTTCCAGCGCATAATCTGTTGCTGTATCGCAGGCATGCAGGGTTACGACCATATCTACATGATCCACACCTTCATACTGTGCAATATCACCAGTCAGAAAGGACAATTTTTCATATCCGTATTCCTCTGCCAGATTCTGACAATGCGCGATGACATCTGCCTTCAGATCCAGTCCGATGATCCGTACATCATAGTGTTTCAACTCATGCAGATAATAATACATGGCAAAAGTCAGATATGACTTGCCACAGCCGAAATCTATGATAACAGATTCTCTGTCTTTTGGAAGCTCCGGAACGATATCTTCAATAAATTCTAAGAAACGGTTCATCTGACGGAACTTATCGTATCTGGAATGAACGATTTTGCCATCTTTGGTCTGTACCCCAAGGTCAATCAGAAACGGAACCGGAATCTCCGGATCTAAAATATACTGTTTCTTCCGGTTATGTGATAAGTTCGCTTTCGAAACCGGGCAGCCGGATTTTGACCGTCGTACCGTCCGTTTTCCTTTTTTGCTGATCAACACCTGAATATGCTCCTGCGGATGCAGTGCCTCTAACTGACGGAACCCATCTGTCCACTCTGCAATCTTCTCATAACATTCTGCTTCTGTCAGGTTATAATGCTGCACCTGCTTTTCTGTATAAGCACTTGCCTGAAACATCAGTCTTTCTTTTAAAAGTACCGGTCGTATCTCAATTTTTCGCACTCCGTCTTTTTTACGCGGACCGCTGATAATGATTTTTGCCAACCGCTCATTCATGCAAGCAGCCAGTATCTCTTTCCATGGATTTTCTATCATAACGTTTCTCTTTTCTACTACAATCTATTTGTGATGAATATCCCTTACATCCAGTAAGGAATTAGCCATCTTGTTACTTAATTAATACTAAATTTTATTTCATATCAGTTTAAGTCGTTTTCATTATAGGGTATCTTTTTGCGACACACAAGACCTAATACCATCTCCGGCACCGATAATGTCTGCATCTTCTGCGATACATTTCCTGCATCAGCATTACCTGCACCAGCATAAAATACTTTTCATCCACATGTAATCGTCCGTCCTCCTCCACGTCTTCCGGCCTCAATCCCCGGTAGATCCTGTGGCAGATCATTTCCAGCATCAGCCGGTCCGGATACCGGTCAAACATCATGCTGCCTTCGTATTCCATCCGGTCACATTCCTCATCCACCATGCTCTGAATCCTTCTGGCATCTCTCGGATACATTTCCTGCAAACGTTTGCAGTCTTTTTCATACTCCGTCTCCTCAAATACGGTATTCTGCATCGGATATGTCATATAAAATGGCATTTTTTCGCGGGTATATGGATCCTGCTCCAGCCACTGAAATCTTTCCTGTCCAAAATTCATATTGCACTCCAAACGATACTTTCATCACAACATATGCAAAAATCGAAAAATCTGTGCTATAATAATATTCCTATGGAAAAAGATTTAACAAAAGGACCAATTTTTAAAACTCTGTTGCTTTTTGCCCTGCCGATGATGCTTGGAAATCTGCTGCAGCAGGTCTACAATATTACCGATACGATCATCGTCGGACGTTTTCTTGGCTCCGGCGCACTGGCAGCCGTCGGCAGCACTTACACTCTTATGACCTTTCTGACCTCCGTCATGATCGGACTCTGTATGGGATGCGGCGCGCTGTTTTCCATGCATTACGGCGCCGGCCGGCAAAAGGAAATGAAAGAATGTATGTGGGTATCTTTCTGGCTTGTTCTGCTGGTAACGCTCCTCATGTACCTGATCGTGTTTATCGGAACGGACGGGATTCTGACACTGCTTCAGACACCGGAAGATATTTATGAACTGATGCGCATTTACGCCCGCATTATTTTTATCGGCATCGGATTTACGTTTTTATACAATTATTTCGCCTTTGTCCTGCGGGCAGTTGGCAATTCTATCCTGCCCCTTATTTTTCTGGCAGTTTCCACTATCTTAAATATTGTGCTGGATCTGTGGTTTGTATTCGAATTGCAGCTTGGTATCGGCGGAGCTGCCGGTGCCACAGTTATCGCACAGGGAATTTCCGGTATCGGCATCACCATTGTTGCTTTATGGAAAAATCCACAGCTTTTCCCAAAAAAGGAACAGCGTATTTTCCGGAAAACAACATTTTCGGAAGTGGGACGATACGCATTCTTCACCTGCTTACAGCAATCCGTTATGAACTTTGGAATTTTGATGATTCAGGGTCTGGTGAACAGCTTTGGTACCGCAATCATGGCTGCCTTTGCCGCCGCGGTTAAAATCGATACGCTGGCATATATGCCAGTGCAGGAATTTGGCAATGCCTTCTCCCTGTTTATCTCACAAAATCACGGGGCCAAACGTCCAGACCGGGTAACCGCCGGAATCCATACCGCAGTTCGTGTATCGATTCTTTTCTGCGTGATCATCTCCGCCGTTGTCTGGATCTTTGCCCGTCCGCTGATGCAGATCTTTGTGAATGCAGGAGAAACAACGATCATTGCGGAAGGTGTTCGTTATCTGCATATTGAGGGCGGTTTTTACTGGGGCATCGGTTGTCTGTTTTTACTTTATGGTCTTTACCGGGCAATCGAACGGCCTGCCATGTCGCTGGTGCTCACCATCGTATCACTGGGAACAAGAGTAGTTCTGGCTTATGCCTTTGCACCGAATACCCCGTTTGGTGTCAGTGCTATCTGGTGGGCGATTCCGATCGGATGGATTCTGGCAGATCTGACCGGATTTCTTTATTACAGGAAAATAAAAAAACTGTGAGAAACGGAACTTTTTCCCTCTCACAGTTTTTATATTTTTTAATCATCCAGCAGCATATGATAAAAATCCAGATAATTCGTATCGTGATTCTTCGTTGCGGCAATGGCGGTTCTTGGATGCTGATCCGTCAGACCGGTCAGAAGATACGGGATATTGTATCCCCATACCGTTCCATCTTCAATCAGCTTTAACATATATTTTTCAATAAAGGAAAGCACCGGTGCAATCTCATACTTTGGATTTTTCAAAAATCCAAGCAATCCTTCCAGTGAACAATTTCCTGCACCACGTCCCATTCCCATGACAGTTCCATCCAGCATACTTGCACCAACTGCCAGTGACTGAACAGTATTTGCAAAGGCGCACTGCTGATTGTTATGTGCATGAATACCAACCATTTTTCCACTCTCTGCCAGTGCATCCAGATAAATGGATGTAATCTCACAAATCTGCATCGGATACAGAGAACCATAACTGTCTACCACATAAACACCATTTACCGAAGATTTTACAAGCATCTCCAGCGCCATCTGAATATCGCGCTCCTGACATTTGGAAATTGCCATAATATTGCAGGTTGTCTCATAACCCTTTGCGGCAGCATCTTCAATCATAGCAATTGCTTCCGGCATCGTATTGATATAAGTAGCCACACGAACCAGATCCACCGGACTGTCTACGCGGTCCCTGATACTGTGTTTGTAATCACAGCGGCCCACATCTGCCATAATGGAGATTTTCATATCGGTATCATTGTCACCGACAATCTCACGAATTGCTTCATCTTCCGCGAATTTCCATTTTCCGAATTTGTTCACATCAAACTGCTTTTTATCTGCCCGGTAGCCGAACTCCATATAATCTACACCGGCTTCCAGATTCGTTTTATATAAATCGCGTACAAAGTCATCGGTAAAGTAAAAATCATTTACCAGACCACCGTCACGCAGCGTTGCATCCAAAACCACGACATCTTCCCTTACAGACATCATATTTCCTTTTCCGTAGTAATTCATCACTGTTTTCTCCTTTGTCTCAACTCATTTCTGTCATTTTATCTTACTTTATTCCAAAAATCAACAAAAATATTTTATCACTTTAAAGCGTTGATTCAAACTTTTTACAAACAAATCACAGTTTTTTCAATTTTTTTGTGAAATATCTCTGGATTTTGCCGGGCAAGGTGCTATAATGGAAACAGGCTATGTGGACGCATGACGTTATCAACAGAGCACAATAATTATTATCATGTAATTAATAGGAGGGAAAGAAATGGCTAAAACAAAAGTTATTTCTGCTAAAGAAGCTGCCGCACTGATCAAAGATGGCGATACAGTATTAGTCGGTGGATTCATGACAAACGGAACAGCAAAATCTATCGTAAACGAAGTAACAGCAAAAGACCTTACAGTTGTATGTAACGACGCAGGTTTCGAAAATGAAGGAACAGGTCGTTTACTTCACAACGGATTAATTAAAAGATTAATCGCTACACACGTAGGTCTGAACAAAGAAGTTGCAGCAAAATTCAATGCTGGTGAGATCGAATTAAAACTTCAGCCACAGGGTACACTTGCTGAGCAGGTACGTGCAGGCGGAGCTGGTCTTGCAGGATTCCTTACACCAACAGGTATCGGTACTATCGTTGCTGACAGCACTTCACCGACAACTCTTGAAGGCAAACAGGTTATCGAATTAGATGGTAAAGAGTACCTTCTTGAGAAAGCAATCCGTGGTAACGTTGCAATCATCCAGGGATATATTGCTGATGAATCCGGAAATATCCGTTACAAAGGATCTACTCGTAACTTCAACCCGATGATGGCTTCTGCCGCTGATATCGTTATCGCTGAAGTTGAGAAAATCGTTCCGGCTGGTGAGATTGGTCCAGACTATGTGGAAACTCCACACATTTATGTTGATTATTTAGTAGTAAAGGAGGAAGCATAAGATGGAAAGAAGTGAAATCAAACCATATATCGCGAAACGTGTCGCTAAAGAATTACATGATGGTGATGTTGTAAACCTTGGTATCGGACTTCCTACTATGGTTCCGGATTACCTTGATCCATCTGTTAAACTTACATTACAGTCTGAGAACGGATTCATCGGTCTTGCAGCTGTTGATCCGGAAGATCCGGATGCTGCATACATCGTAAATGCAGGTGGACAACCGGCTGGTATCGAGAAAGACGGTATGTTCTTTGACAGTGCTACATCTTTCTCCATCATCCGTGGTGGACATGTAGATGCTACAATCCTTGGTTCTCTTCAGGTAGATGAGAAAGGAAATATCGCAAACTGGATTATTCCTGGAAAAATGGTTCCTGGAATGGGTGGTGCTATGGACCTTGTAGTAGGTGCTAAACGAGTTATCGTTGCTATGGAGCACACACAGAAAGGTGCACCGAAGATCTTAAAACAGTGTACATTACCTCTGACAGCAGAAGCTCAGGTAAACCTGATTGTTACTGAGATGGGTGTTATGGAAGTAACTCCGGAAGGAATCGTATTAAAAGAGTACAATCCGGAATTCACTGTTGAAGAGATTCAGGCAGCTACAGAAGCAAAACTGATCATCGCTGACGATCTGAAACCAATTGAGGCTTAAGATTCGATTACAGTTTAACAAATGAATACATTGAAGCAGGTAAAGAGAATGTACCCATTCCCCTGACTTTGAGTAATAAAAAAGGTGTGCTTTCCTGGAAGGCACACCTTTTTATACGTTTTCAATTGACTGTCTCAGATCCAGCATCCGCTGATCCATATTTCTTACATCAATGGCGCAGGAAAACAGCTCCTTTTTCAATTGTTTTCCTTTTTTATGATGCTTTTTATACTGCAGCTGATATTCCAGTACCGACCAGAAATCCATTCCAATGGTTCTCAACTGAATTTCAACCTTTTTTTCATTAGCAAATTGTACGATCATATGCAGGCTTTGATAGCCACTGTTTTTCGGTTTTTTCACAAAATCTTTCTCTTTCACAATTGTAATTCCGGGAAGTTCACGGACAAAATCTCTCACCCGGTAGATATCATCCAGAAACAGGCAGATCACACGAATCCCTGCCAGATCATTTATGTAAGTAAACACATTTTCCTCTGTCAGTTCCCGTTTCTTGCGCTCCATCTTTGCCAGAATACTCTCTCTTGTTTTTAAACGATATTTTGTATGACTGATAATGCTGCGCCCCAGTTCTTCTTCCTGCGCAAATCCAAAATCTGTAATCTGCGTCAGCAGATATCTCATACAATCCAGATATTCTTTTCGTAATTTCGGGTCATCCAGAAATATCAGATTATCCCCTGTTTTCTCCGGAAACACATCGGCAGGTTCTTCTGTTTCATGCATTGTCACGTCCCCTGTTTTTATCTCTTTTTCTTTTTTGGTATCAATTCTCTTTTCTTTTTCTTCTTTCAAATATACATCTCTCCTTTCTTAGCCCACTCTATACTATATGCGTGGATTTCTGATTTATGACTTATTTTTTCTGATTAACTTTCCAGAAAAAATATTTCTCAGATTTGCAACATTTTCAGCTTATGACCACCGGGTAAAATCCAGAACCAGATTTCTGTAAATTGCAGGTAAAATTCTCAAATGCCATCATCATTTTTATCACAACATGCACATTGTGTAACACATGACATAATTCTTCTGCACATGTCTCCAATTCTGCCGGAAACCAAACCAACAAGGAGAACAAATCTACTTTGAATGAATTCTTATCATATGTCTGTGACTTTTTTATGTTAAACTGCATCTAATGGGTGTAATAGCTATTACAGAGTATAAAAATCTCATTTCACATTTATAAAAACATATTGAGATAAAAAGAGGGAAGTTATGACAAAACAGGATTTCGGAGATTTGATCATTTCTTTTACCGATGACTTCTACCGCATTGCAAAGGCGATTTTAAAAGAGGATGCCGACTGTGAGGACGCCATGTCATCTGCCATCGTAAAAGGATTTTCAAAACTTCACACACTAAAAAAACAGGAATATGCCAAAACATGGTTTTCACGCATATTGATCAACGAATGTCAGATGATCCTGCGGAAACGCAAACGGGAAGTCGCTTATGAGGAAGGTGCACTGACCGAAGAAGCCGCACAGCAGGATTACTCAGACCTGTATCAGCATCTGATGCAGCTAGATATTTCCTACCGTCTTCCACTGGTAATGTATTACTTTGACGGATTTAAAATACGGGAAATTGCAGACATTCTGGAAATGAGTGAAAGTGCCATAAAAATGCGGTTAAACCGCGGAAAACTTCAGTTACGAACAATGTTTGAAAAGGAGGCCGCCATATGAATCACGACTCTAAACACAATGATTTCGAATATGAAAAAGAAACTTTTCCAAAAACACCAGAGCATTTTAAACAGCTTGTTGTTAATCAGGTAGCTCAGGAACAGCAGAAAAATAATGTTTCTCCTATAAAAGCACGTAAGAAATGGATGCCGGCAAAAGTTGCTGCCGTAATTATTGTATGTGCTACCATGGGAACCACCGGCGCTTATGCCGGAATTAAACAGTATCAGGCAAGATCACAGCAGTATTTGCAGGAAACAGGACGTATCACTACTCCGGAAAGTTCTTCCGAAGAAGAAACATCTACTGCTTCCGACACGACAGATTCTGTGGCACCAGCAACGATTGTATCAGAAGAAAGCGGTCTTGTTACTACTTTTTCTGATACCTGGCCAGATGTTATGTTCAATCAATATGATAACAACTATCAAAAACAACCAAACCCATATATGAATGTTATAGATGCTTACTATGATGGCAGTCTGCTTTCTATTTATGGTGAAGCCACCCCATATGGTATAAAAACCTTAGGAAACTGGTTTCTTCCGGATCGTATTATCATCAATGATACCATCTATATAGCACAGTGGAATATTAATGGTTTAACAGGATCAACCGATGCCCAGTATAAGCGCGGTGCATTTCATGCCAGAGTAGAACTTTCTGATGTAGTTCTTCCAGATACTTTCACGGTACAAGTTCCGCTGGCAACCAGTATAGATCCAAAAACCGGAAATTGCTATATGCAGACAATCAGCTTTGACATTTCCGGCTCTGCCAACGTAAAACCTGCAACTTCTGCCTATACAGAAAGCGGTGCAGAGGTAACAATTGCACAGAGTAAAGTTTCTGCCTCTGGAACATATCTGGATCTCACTTGGAATTTTGGCAAGGACTATGACTCCTTCCAAAACTTTGATAACGTAATGAATGACGACAATATTCACAACTGGGTATTCTGCAAAATTACAGATTCCAATGGAAATACTTACAATACCCAGACAGAAAATGCAGCTTTTCATTCCTCTAGCATGGAGAATGACTCAGATGATGGTGGAGAACGTGCTTATACCGACGATGATGGTAACTACTGTTTCCGCACACAGGTAGTTATTCCGACAATGACACAGGACTTCACTTCTCTGGAAGTTATCCCTTATGTTCATCTCGAAGATGGAACTGAAACTGATCTGGACTTTGCATCTTTCCAGGTAGATTATGAATAGTATAGTTTTAGCATATTTTTCAGAAAGCCGGCAATTGCCGGCTTTCTGTTAGGAATTCATTTTCCATCTTATTGATTTGCTTTTTTCTTTTCCTCTTCAAGCTCATGAATACGCGCTAAAGCCGCCTGTAATTTCTGATTTTTTTCATCCAATTCCTGACTTTTTTCATTCAATTCCTGATTCTTCTCATTCAATTCCTGATTCTTCTCATCCAGTTCCTGATTCTTCTCACCTAATTTCTGATTTATAAGATCCAGTTCTTTTCCTTTTTGTTTCAAATCCTCCTGCATCTCATCAATCATCAACTGCACAGTATTCCGGTCAAGTTCCTGTAATTCTTTCGAAAACATATCCATCACTCCTTCGATATTTCGACAGATGTCATAGATTTGTTCATAGTATGCTCTAAACTCGGGATACTGCTCGATAATCGCAACAATCATTTCCGGATCATCTATACAAAAGAACGCAATCCATGCATCAAGTCGACTGTTTATCAGATACTTATTTTCTTTATTTTGCTGAATATTTTTAAAATTGTCAAGCGCTACGAATACATATTTTTGCAGCAGATTAAATTCCAATCCCGAATCTGATTTTTGCCCGAAAGAATGAATATATACATCTGGAAATTTTTTAAATTCTGCAGGACTGTTTTCAAACAGCACAATTGTATATACATCTTTGATGTCTTTGTAACTGAATTTTTTCTTTCGTTCACTTCGCACCCGCTTATACTGCCGCAACAGCAAATCTGCGGAATAGCAGGCGCTTCTTTCTCCCGGAAACTTATACCCAATTTTTTGAATTTCCAGATTTGCAATGCTGCCATCGGAAAGCTGCACTACAATATCCATAATAACAAGTGATGATTCATCTGCCAATCGTGTTCCATCATTTGGTAAAACTTCCATCACATGAACCTCCTGCTTTAATAACAGAGACAATAACTCATCAATACGCTCTGGTGTTGACTCTGGATTCAAAACCTCTTTACTCACAAAATCATACATCACTTTTACTCCCCGCGCTCCAGTGCAAAAATCAAGAAATTCCTCCTGCCGTTCTTCTTCCCACGAATAAAACGTACTCCACATCTTTTCGTTATTATTGATTTCTTTCAAAATTACTTCTCTGGTCTGCAGCATAGGAAAATAATCTCGTAACTTTTTTGTCATGCAAACAACCTCCTCCATATGAAATATTTACATATTTAAAGCGGACATTCGCAATCCGCTTTCGCTACTTGCTCATGAACGCAGTCGCTTTGCGACCTGTCAGTGGGAGCTTTTAACTCCCACTGGTATAAGCATCCCCCTTACCCACCGCTTAGTGCTCTACGCGCTTGAAGCGGGGAAATGCTTATTCTGCGTTCACGTTTCATTAGCCTTCTTCTCTTTTTATTTTCATAGTTTAACTAATACAATGTATCACTCTGTTTTTCTTGATATTTACCGAATCGGTGCAACAATATTTAGACTGCTCGTAAGATATCACCACTCTGATAACTATGCAATTTTATCTGAATCAGATTTGTTTGAAGAACGATAGCATGAATATATACCTCTTCCCCCTGACCGTCAACCATAAATTTTTCTGCATTTCTTACACTATACAAATTGCACAACACGCATTTTTTCCCACAAATCCTTTATTTTCAAGGCATGCAAAAAGCAGGAGCAGAAAATCCTCAGATTTTCCACTCCCGCTTTTTACTCATTTTTATGCAATTTTACAATTACTCCTCTTCTGTTGTCTCTTCCGGAAGTTTGATTGCAAGTCCAAGTTCTTCTAACTGTTTCTCATCTACCGTACCTGGAGCTTCTGTCATCAGACAGGAAGCATCTTTTACTTTCGGGAATGCGATAACGTCACGGATAGAATCTGCATGTACCATATGCATTACCATACGATCTAAGCCGTAAGCCAGTCCTGCGTGTGGCGGTACACCATACTTGAATGCGGAGAGCAGGAAACCAAACTGATCCCATGCACGCTCTTTTGTAAATCCAAGTACCTCAAACATTTTCTCCTGAATATCATCCTGATGGATACGGACAGAACCGCCGCCAAGCTCGGTACCGTTTAATACGATATCATATGCTTTTGCACGAACAGCGCCCGGATCAGAATCGATCTTATCCCAATCCTCTTCCATTGGCATAGTAAACGGATGATGCATTGCCATATAACGATTCTCTTCATCGGACCACTCCAGTAACGGGAACTCTGTTACCCAGAGGAAGTTGTACTTGTTCGGATCCAGCAGGTTCAGCTCTTTTGCCATATGAAGTCTTAATGCGCCAAGAACAGCCCAGACAACTTTATTTTTATCTGCTGCAAATAACAGCAGATCGCCCGGTTTTCCTTCGGTAGCTTCTACTAAAGCTGCCAGTTCTTCTTCTGTCATAAATTTTGCAAAAGAAGATTTGTATGTGCCATCTTCATTTACACACAGATAAGCCAGACCTTTTGCTCCGTATGTTTTTGCCAGATCAACCAGTTTGTCGATCTGTTTGCGGCCCATGGAAGCTTTGCCCGGAACAGCAATACCACGTACACTGCCGCCGTTCTCTAATGCACCGGTAAATACACCGAATCCACAGTTCTTCACCACGTCAGATACGTCATGTAATTCCATGCCAAAACGGGTATCCGGTTTGTCAGAACCGTAACGGTCCATCGCATCCTGCCATGTCATGCGTGGAAGCGGAATCTGTACATCGACACCGATAGCCTCTTTGAACACATATTTTAACAGACGCTCATTTACGTCTAATACGTCATCTACATCTACGAAAGACAGCTCCATGTCGGCCTGTGTAAACTCCGGCTGACGGTCAGCACGTAAATCCTCATCACGGAAACATTTTGTGATCTGGAAATAACGGTCATATCCGGAACACATCAGCAGCTGTTTAAACAGCTGTGGAGACTGCGGAAGTGCATAAAAACTTCCCGGATGCACACGACTTGGTACCAGATAATCTCTTGCTCCCTCCGGAGTGGATTTTGTCAGAACCGGTGTCTCGATCTCGATAAAGCCTTCTTTTGCCATGAAATCACGCATCAGATAAGCCACTTTGCTTCTCAGCATCAGGTTACGCTGTAAGTCCGGACGACGCAAATCCAAGTAACGGTATTTCAGGCGGATTTCGTCTTTTGTCTGAGAATTCTCCTCAATATGGAAAGGCGGTGTATCGGACTCAGAAAGGATACGAAGACTTTCTGCAATTACTTCAATATCACCTGTTTTTAAGTTTTCATTTACTGCTGCAGAACGTTTCTGGATCTTACCAACAACAGCGATAACGTACTCACTTCTGAGTGTCTCTGCTTTTGCAAATCCATCTGCTCCTACACTGTTTTCATCAAATACGATCTGAAGCAGACCGGAACGGTCTCTCAGGTCAATAAAGATCAGGCTTCCCAGATTTCTTCTTCTCTGTACCCAACCCATAACGGTAACGGTACTTCCGATATCTGCGCTGGATACCTCTGTACATCTATGGGATCTTTTCAATCCACGCATGGACTCTGCCATAATATATTCCTCCTATTTAAAAAATTCTACGAATTCCTCGTAACCTTCTTTAGAAAGCTGCTCTTTCTGGAATTTTTTATTTTTATTCATACGGACAACCAATACCTGCTCGCCGTTTGCACGTGCCTGCTGTGCCTGTCCGATCACTTCACTGAGTTTATCGCCCGGATATCCTTTTTCAATCAGATATGCAGTCTTTTTCGGCTGCTCCGGAATCTTGAAACCATTCTCCATCAGAAGCAGGATGATACGCTCAAATCCGATGGAAAATCCGCAGGCCGGAACATCTTTTCCGGTGAAGTTTCCAACCATCTTGTCGTAACGTCCGCCGCCACCGCAGCTTCCGCCAAACTCCGGAATCGCGATCTCAAAAATAGTTCCTGTATAGTAAGACATACCTCGTACTAAAGTCGGATCAAATACCAGTTCAAAGGATGCTGTCTTTGTCGCATTTACTGCAGATGCGATCTCTTTCATATTCTGAACGATCTCCGCATCCAGATAGTCACCTAAAGTATCTGCCAGATAGCTGATGCCATCCTCTGCCTGCTCTACACCAGTGAACAGTGACAGATATTTATCGATTGATTCCTGTGCATAACCTTCTTTTGCAAGTTCCTCTGCAACACCTTCCAGACCGATCTTATCCATCTTGTCCAGAATGATAAATACTGTATCAAACTCTTCCTCTGCAAATCCGCTGTAAGCCGCCATTGCTTTTAAGATTCGGCGCTCGTTGATACGGATCTCAAAATTTTTGAATCCAAGTTTGCCAAGTGTGGTTGTAGTAGCAAGGATCAGTTCAATCTCTGCCAGGTTAGACGGCTCGCCAAGAATATCAATATCACACTGCATGAACTGACGATAACGACCTCTCTGCGGACGGTCTGCACGCCATACATTTCCCATCTGAAGTGCCTTAAACGGGGACGGCAGATCATTTGCATGGTTTGCATAGTAACGGCAAAGCGGTACAGTCAGATCATATCTCATACCAAAATCAACCAGATCTGCCTCACTCTGTGCAGTCTCCAGTTTCAGTTTTTCACCACGTTTTAATACCTTGAAGATCAGTTTCTCATTTTCTCCACCCTGCTTGTTGCTCAGGTTTGCAATATCTTCCATACAAGGTGTCTCAATCGGGGTAAATCCGAATGCACGATAAGTCTCTTTGATCACGCTCTGTACATAATCACGAATCTGCATCTCATCCGGCATAATATCTTTCATACCGTTTACCGGTTTTTTCTTTAAAGCCACTGTATATCCTCCATTCCATACAGATTGCTCTGTATTTTATATTCCTAAACAAACAGATATCCGACATCTGTTTTCTTATACATTTCCAAACACAGATGATTTCTCTATTTCTGTGTTCACATACATAGTTTATTATACGTTTGTGAGTTTGATATAGCAAGTATTTTATCTAAGCTGACCACAGTTTTTCAGCAATTCCCGCTTCCGCTCTACCATCTCATCCACACGATCCAGGTAATTTGTAATATCCTTAACATTTCCCACACGCTCAATACGCTTGCCATCCTCAAAAACAACTTTGGTAGTAGCACCTGCGCCAAGCGCCATAATGGTCTGTTTTTCTTCCATGATCAGAATGTTGTACACTCCGGCTTTTCCCGGTTTTGCGTAGCCGACATTTTCAAAATTGCCTGCCATATTTTTCTGACGATACAGATAATATGGCTCCAGTCCCATCTCATGACAGCACTCTGCCGTCAGATCAATGGTCTGCGCGGTATTCTCAATATGCAGGTTCTCGTACTGTTCCTTCTGCATCCGAAGTCTGGCTGCACGTTTGATTGCCAATGAATGAACGGTGATGTTATCCGGATCCAGTTCTTCTAACTGTCTCATGGTCTCACGCACATCCTCGATGGTCTCCTCCGGAAGTCCAACGATCAGATCCATGTTGATATTATCAAAACCTGCTTCCCGCGCCAGTTTGAAACTGTCGATGGTCTGCTGTACGGTATGCTGACGACCGATAAGACGCAATGTTTCTTCTTTCATGGTCTGCGGATTGATGGAAATTCTGGAAATGTTATGTTTATGGATTACTTCCAGTTTTTCTCTGGTGATGCTGTCCGGTCTGCCGGCTTCTACGGTAAACTCCAGAAGTTGTGTCTTCTTCCGCACTTTACCATTTTCACAAACAGAACCTGCTGCATTACCTTCAACATCGGTTGAACCATTTTCAGATTTAGCCTCATCCATAGAATTCTGCGCTTCATCTGCTGCATCTACTTCATTCATATATTCATCCGCATAGATCATTCTGCCCTGCTCATCTGCGATTCCAAAATAGCTTCCGATCATCGTCAACAGTCGATCCATCTGCTCTGCGGAAAGTGTTGTTGGTGTGCCTCCGCCAATATAAACAGAATTTAAAACCTTGTGTTTGCAAGCCTCTGCCGTAAATGCAATTTCTTTTTCCAATGCATCCAAATATTCATCCATACGGTTTGCCCATTTTGCCAGTGGATAAGAGGTGAAAGAACAATAAAGGCATGTACTCGGGCAGAATGGAATACCTACATATAAACTGTAGCCATTCTCATAATCTATACGACTCAGCAATTCCAGTTCACGCTTTGCAACTGCCAGACTCAGCTCAATTTTTTCATCCGAAGCAAAATATGTTTCTTTCATATAAGAACGAATCTCGTCTTCACTTTTTCCTTCTTCCAGTAATTCCATCGGGATTTTCGTCGGGCGAATACCCGTCAGCGTTCCCCATGGAAGTGTCTTTCCTGCATACAAGGTCAGCAGATAATATAATTGCTGTTTTAACTCATTTTTTGTCTTTTTCCGATCAGCAAAATCAACCAGAACGCTGCCGCCCAGTGTCATTTTTTCTTCTGCTGTACCATTTTTCTGATTCTGTGAAAAAGCTTCTTCCGAAATCTGCTCTGCATTCTCATTTTCTTCTTTTGCTGCATGATCATGATCCTGCGCAACTATTTCTTCTTTTGTCACATTATCATTTTCCTGCTGTTCCCGCTCATAAAATTTAAAATCAATCATGTGGTTTTTCCGGTCATAATTTACCACAAGATGAAATACGCTCTCCGGAAACTCCTCCCGCGGCATGGCTTTTACAAGCACGTCATGCTGTGGATAAAACGCCTTTACCAGAGAATGAATATCATACTCAAAATCCGGCTCATTTAACTGTACTGTAATCATACTTATTTCCTTTTCCAATCTCTTTTAAAAAACATTATCTGGCTTCTACACTTTTCTATCTGCTACAGGTCAATTTTTCATAAATGCACATTCACCTGTTCCATAAAAATCCATTTATATGTTATCCATTATAGTATCTTTTTACGTCACAAAAGGAATTTCCACAAATACAAATTCATCTACCTGTTTCATGAAAATTCCTTTTAAATCATTATACTAAATTATGCTAAGTACATATTATACTGTTTCTCATAACCAATTGTGGTACGTGCCTCATGTCCCGGCAATACCGCAGTATCGTTTGGAAGCACAAACAGTTTTTCTTTTACGGAACGCACCAGATCTGACATGCTTCCACCCTTAAAATCTGTTCTGCCAACAGAACCACAAAACAGGGTGTCACCACTTGCCAGCACTTTGTTGCCGTCAAAATAGTAACAACATCCACCTTCAGTGTGTCCCGGTGTGGAAAGCACTTTAATCTTGAATCCGGCTAAGTCCAGCACATCACCGTCTTTTGTATACACGTCTGCATCATAAGTCTCCGGATTGCCAAACATTGCGGATACATTTTTCTGAATGTCATGCATAGTGGCTTCTTCCTTTTCACTTGCATAGACAAAAACACCAAATGCATCTGCTACCATTCGTGCATGATGCGCATGATCATAATGTCCATGTGTCAGCAAAACTGCCTGCAATTTTAATCCGCGCCCTTTGATGCGGCGGATAAGATCTGCTCCATCTCCGCCCGGATCAATGATCACCATTTCTTTTGTGTCCGCGTTTACGATAAAGTAACAGTTTGTTCCAATATCGCCAACGTTATATTCTTCAATTCTTAAATCTGCCATATATCTTTATACTCCTTATCCCTGTCAGCCGGTCGTACGTTCAATATCAAAAACGCTCTCGATCTGACGGATCTTTTCACCAAGCATGTTCAGCTCATCTTTGCCTTTTGTATAGAAAGAAACTGCAATGGTCGCAATTCCCTTTTTACTTGTTCGAGAATTGATGGAATTAATATCAATTCCACGCTCGGTAAAAATCTTCGTGATATCTACCAGCAAACCGGTACGGTTGTTTCCGAAAATCCGAAGCTCTGCCAGATATTTGCCGTGACCGCCGTTTTCTTCATCAGCGGCTCCCTGCTGCCATTCTGCCTCGATCAAACGCTGTCTGTCAAAATCCGGAAGCTGCATGATATTAATGCAGTCTGTTCGGTGAATGGATACGCCTCGTCCTCTTGTGACAAATCCGACGATCTCGTCGCCCGGTACCGGACTGCAGCACTTGGAAAAATGAACTGCCACATCCGTCAGACCTTTTACGATAATTCCGCTCTTTTTATGAGAAGTACGTGCTTCCTCTTCGTGTTTTTCCTTCTGTTCGGAAGAAGATACCTCAAGCAGTACCTGCTCATCGGTAATCACTTTCTTGTGGTCCTTGCGGTATTCTTCCATCATGCGGTTCACGATCTGTGACTCTTTCAATCCACCATGACCAACCGCTGCCAATACAGAATCCCAGTCACGGAATCCATATTTACGCTGTACTTTTGCCTGATATTCCGGCTTATTGATATCGCCTAAATTAATGGATTTTGCTTTACAGTAATTGTTCAGCAGCTCTTTTCCACTGACAATATTTTCTTCTTTAAACTCACTACGGAACCACTGGTTGATCTTATTTTTTGCCTGTGTACTCTTTACAAGGTTCAGCCAGTCACGGCTCGGACCTTTGGAGTTTGCAGAAGTCAGGACTTCGATACGGTCACCGTTACGGATATTATAATCAATTGTTACCAGACGTCCGTTTACTTTTGCACCGATCATTTTATTTCCTACTGCTGAATGAATGCTGTAGGCAAAATCGATCGGTGTGGAACCTTTTGGCAGGTTCTTGACATCACCACTCGGTGTAAAACAGAATACACTGTCTGAAAACAGATCCAGATCACTCTTTAACAGGCTCATGAACTCCTTATTATCGGACATGTCCCGCTGCCATTCCAGAATCTGGCGAAGCCAGCTTAATTTTTCTTCCTCACCGTTGATGCTGTTTCCGTTATTTGCTTCTTTGTATTTCCAATGTGCGGCAATACCGTATTCAGAAGTACGATGCATCTCCTCGGTACGGATCTGAATCTCAAACGGCTGACCGGTCGGTCCGATCAGTGTCGTATGCAGAGACTGATACATATTCGGTTTCGGCATTGCAATATAATCTTTAAAACGTCCCGGGATTGGTTTGTATTTTTCGTGAATGACACCAAGTGCCGCATAACAGTCCTTGACATCTTTTACAATAATACGAATGGCAAACAGATCATAAATCTGATCCAGTGTCTTGTTCTGGTTTACCATCTTTTTGTAAATGCTGAAGAAATGTTTTGCACGTCCCATGACGGTCGCTTCAATACCGGCTTCCTTCATACAGACTTCCACATCATTCACCAGAGAATTAACATATTTATCACGGGCAGATTTGCGCACCGCAATCTTCTCCACCAGATCATAATATGCCTCCGGCTCCAGATATTTCAGAGAAAGATCCTCTAATTCGATCTTGATCTTGGAAATACCAAGACGCTGCGCGATCGGAGCATAAATATCCATCGTCTCGCGGGCTTTCTCTTTCTGTTTTTCCGGCTTCATATACTTTAAGGTACGCATATTATGCAAACGGTCCGCCAGCTTGATAATGATAACGCGAATATCCTTTGCCATGGCAAGAAACATCTTACGCAGATTCTCTGCCTGAACTTCTACCTTATCTGCTTTATAGGAAATCTGACCCAGTTTTGTTACACCATCAACTAAAAGAGCAACCTCCGGTCCAAACTCCTCCCTGATCTCCTCATCTGTCATTACCGTATCTTCTACGACATCATGCAGCAAACCGGCAACGATAGTCTCTTTATCCATCTCAAGTTCTGCCAGAATGATTGCCACATATAATGGATGAATGATATACGGTTCTCCGGATTTACGCACCTGTGTCCTATGAGCTTCCTCTGCGATCTGATATGCTTTTTCCACCATGGAAATATCCGCAGACGGATGGTATTTGCGAATAATCTGAAGCAGATCTTTGTGCAGTTCCTCCGGGCTCACAAAATCTTTGATCGGCACAAGTTTTGCTGAATCCAAAATAGAGTCCGGTTCAATTGATTTCACCGCAATGTCATCTGTCACATCTTTGGTCTGCGGCATTTTTTCATTTTCTGATATCTTTTTCATCTCTTTTTCTCTTGTTTCCATCACGATCCCACCTATTCCAACATTATAATGAAAATCACCGTAAATTGCAACGATTTCCCGCCGCCATACCAGTCGCGCTTTCTATAAAGTGTTACACACAGTTCACGCGAGCCATTCACAAAAGAGTTCTCTTGCGAACGATGCTTCTTGAACTATGTTCCAGAAGACGTCAGCTACTACTTTTGCTCATAAAAAGGCGCTCCCTTCACCCTTAATCATCCAGATATTTCCTCATGCAAGCATGAGTAATCTCCAAATGCCCATGATGAGTGAACTGTGACAGTAAATTTGGTCTTTTTTTACAGTATCACACGAATCCGCAAAAAAATAGCTTTTTTTTGAATTTTGTTGAAAACAATTGTTTTTTCATATACAATGCTAAATAGAAATGCCAATTTACTATATTTTTTGGCTATAATTAAGGAGGTCATTATGGCACAAAATCCAATCGTAACAATCGAAATGGAAAACGGCGATATCATCAAGGCTGAGCTTTATCCGGAAATCGCCCCAAATACAGTAAACAACTTTATTTCACTGGTGCAGAAAGGTTTTTATGACGGTGTTATCTTCCACCGCGTCATCAGAGGATTTATGATTCAGGGTGGCGATCCGGAAGGAACCGGTATCGGTGGTCCCGGATACAGCATCCGCGGTGAGTTCTCTCACAATGGTTTCACAAATAACCTGAAACATACACCGGGGGTTCTGTCTATGGCTCGCACTATGATGCCGAACTCCGCAGGAAGCCAGTTCTTCATCATGCACGCTGCTGCACCACATCTTGACGGTGAGTATGCAGGTTTCGGTAAAGTTATCGAAGGTATGGAGAATGTAAACAAGATCGCAGAGACACGTTGTGATTACAGTGATCGTCCGATGGCTCAGCAGAAAATGGCGAAAGTTACTGTGGAAACTTTCGGTGTAGACTATCCAGAACCAGAAAAATGCTAATTCTTGTTTAGGGATGGCTTAAAATTTACCATTTTTTTTAATAGGAACTCCAGCAATTTTATCTCAGTCGCTAACAATCGCTCCTTGAGATAAAATTGCTGGAGTTCTTACTCTACACAGAGAATTTCGTAAATTTTTGCGCCACCCTGCACTGCGTGCCACACTACGTGCAGAATTTTCGTTTCACTTCTATGCTTTACACTTACTTTAATAAAAGCTGGTCTATTCTATATAAAACTGAAATAGCAAAATCAGAGAAAGTTTCCTCGACGAACGATTAAGCGAACGACTGAGTTTCACAAGGTTTTGCGCAAGTTGGAGGCGACCAGCTTTTATAGGAGCCGGGAACGCGCGCGATGAAACCACCGTGAAACGAAGGTAGTGAACGTCTAGTGAGTGAGGAAACTTTCTCTGATTTTGTTTTCACATATTAAATTTTAACCAATACAATAAATAAACTTTTTTAACGATGTCTACGTGCCCGCGCCTTATATTTTTTCTCTCCAAAGATCCAGAACAATATCAGCGCAATCAGCGTTCCAATGATCATCCCTGCAATCACATCACTCGGATAATGCACCCCAACATACAATCGCGATAACGATATCGCAAACGCAAAAATCAACGCCGGCACCCCGATTCCGCGGTGGCAGCTTTTGTAAATCACCACCGCTGATGCAAAGGACGCAGATGCATGGCCGGACGGGAAGGACCAGTCTTTCTGTGCCGGGATCAGGCACTGCAATCCCCGCACAACTTCGTAAGGGCGAACCCGAGCCACATAATTTTTCAACAGAAAATTCGTCACACACAGAGAACCAAGCAGCGCCAGCAGAGACAAAATCCCCGCACGTCTGGTTTTCTTTGGGAACAGCAAAATGACAGATAATACAATCCAGAAAATCCCGGCATTTCCAAGATTCGTGATAGTGATCACGATCGGATCCAAAGTTTCCGAACGCAGATGGTTTTGAATAAAAAGTAACAGCTGCCCATCCCATATATTTAATTGTTGTAGTATTGTGTCTAATATCGCCATTCTACTCCATTTCCTTCCCATCGTATTTTATAAAAGGAGTCCCACTGTATGAGCATCCTAAATAATCTACAGTGGGACTCCCCGGAACAAAAATGCTCCTGATATCTTTGTTTCTCACCATTCGTAAAAGTGAGAGTTATATTTTCTCTGGTATCTTTATCAGAATTTGAATACTGCTACTCCGTATGGTGGAAGTTCATAAGCAAAGGAATACGGTCTGCCATCACACTCTGATTTCTCAGCCTGATAAACAGTCGGACGTTCTGTACCTTCGCCTCCGAATTTCGCATCATCACTATTTAACAATAAGGTATATTTTTTCTTTTTCGGTACGCCCACACGATAATCCGGACGCGCCATCGGTGTAAAGTTGCATACAAATAATAAACTGTTTCTTCCGGTTTTGCTGTGACGTACAAAACTGAAAATGCTTCGATATCCGTCATTTGGATTGATCCACTCAAATCCTTCCGGATGGTCATCCAGCTCATACATTGCCGGATATTTTTTGTAAATGGTCAGCAGTTCTTTTACAAATGCCTGTAAGTGACTGTGTTTCTCATCTTCCAGAAGATCCCAGTCAAGTTCACGCTTCTCACTCCACTCCCGGAGCTGTCCGAAATCCTGTCCCATAAATAACAGCTTTTTGCCAGGATGTCCCATCATAAAGGAATATCCAACCATCAGGTTGCGGTATTTGTCAATGCCAAGTCCCGGCATTTTGTTCAGCATAGAACATTTCAGATGAACAACCTCATCGTGGGAAAGTACCAGAATGTATTTCTCACTGTAGTTGTAGCTCATGGCAAATGTCATCTTGTTATGGTTATCTTTACGGAAATACGGATCCAGTTTCATATAATCCAGAAAATCGTGCATCCATCCCATATTCCATTTGTAAGTAAAGTTCAGACCACCGTCTTCCGCTTTTCCGGTTACCATCGGCCATGCGGTGGATTCTTCGGCGATCATGACTGCGCCAGGATTTCTGCCGCAAACCAATGTATTTAAGTGGCGGAAGAACTCGATTGCTTCCAGATTTTTGTTTTCGCCGTACTCGTTTGGTACCCACTGACCTGCTTCTTTTCCGTAATCAAGATACAACATGGAAGCAACTGCATCCACACGAAGTCCGTCAATGTGATATTTCTCTACCCAGAGCAATGCGGAATTTAACAGGAAGTTCTTAACTTCTGTTTTTCCGTAGTCAAAAATCTTGGTTCCCCAATCCGGATGTTCGCCTTTTCGCGGATCTGCATACTCATACAGACAAGTTCCGTCAAACTCAGCCAGTCCGTGTGCATCCCTTGGGAAATGTGCCGGAACCCAGTCAAGGATGACACCAATTTTGTGTCTGTGCAGATAATTGACAAAATATGCAAAATCCTCCGGCGTTCCATAGCGGGAGGTCGGTGCAAAATATCCGGTTACCTGATACCCCCATGAACCATCAAAAGGATACTCGGAAATTCCCATCAACTCTACGTGGGTATATCCCATCTCTTTCACATATTTTGTCAGTTCCACTGCCAGTTCACGATATGTATAGAATCCAGTGTCTTCATCATAACCCTCATGACGTTTCCATGAACCCGGATGTACCTCATAAATTGACATCGGCTGACGGTATACAGCATCATCCTTGTGTTCAGCACGCGCCTGCATCCATTTCTCATCAGACCATTTCAGTTTGCTGATATCTGCAACTTTCGATGCTGTTCCCGGACGCATCTCCGCATAATTTGCATACGGATCTGCTTTGTACAGCTTGCGTCCATCCTGAGTTTCAATGAGGTATTTGTACATATCACCGATCTTCACATTGCTGACGAACAATTCATAAATGCCGTTTGGCTCCAGTCGTTTCATCTCATGCGAAGTCTCATTCCAGTCATTGAATGATCCGATCACCCATACACGTTTTGCGTTCGGTGCCCAGACAGCAAAATTTACCCCCTGCCATCTGCCTTTTTTACAAGGATGTGCCCCAAGTTTCATATACATATCATAATGCACACCTGTACCAAACAGATACATATCATACTCAGAAATTTTCCCCATAACGTTTCTCCTCCTTAAAACCCTCTTCTATTTTCAAAATCTGCGGATAAATCTTTTTTCAGTGATTATTCAAAATCTTTTTCATGAAGAATCAAATAATCGTTCTCATTATATTTCTTTGAGAAAATAGAACCAAATGCTTTTTTGATTCCGTTTCCTTCCGCTTTTTCGATGGCTTCATCTACAATATCTTTTACCTCTGCCAGCGTAGTTGCACGATCCAGCTTTTGAATATTGTTGATACGGTTATATAAAGCCAGCACGCCCATCTCATCAATGCTGCACTCCATCTCTTTTGCATATGATTTACCAAAATCAACTAACTCATCAATGGTAAAAATCGGAATATCAACCTTTTCTGTAAACTTCTTAGTGAAGCCAAAATCAAGGTTCATGGCTTTGCGGATTCCTGCTCTGGTATCTTCCAGAATCACAACCATACCCTGTGTATTCTGCTCCATAACCTGAGACATGTAGGCTGCAGTCTCTGCAGTCAAATCTCCTGCCTTGTCTACAATGAGATATCCGCCTTCAATCTTCGGAATCAATGCCGCAAAATCTTTTTGGTTCAGAGATTCCGCACTGATCTTTCCAATCTTCGCATCTTCATTACCGATTTCTTTCTGGATCGCTTTGATCAGACTTGTAGCAAATACCGTTTTTCCGCTTCCTTCCTCGCCCTGAATCAGAATATTGCCTGCCAGAGAAGTAACGGAATTGCCAATTCTTGTTTTGGCACCAAGCAGAACCTGACGGATCTGGTCTTCCATACCCGGTACCGGAAGGAAATAAGAGAATAATTCCTTCTGCTCATCTGTCAGTTCTTTTTTATCTTCTTCTATATCATCCGGCATCTGGATCTCCGGTAACACTCCGGTATTCTGAGATACGCCGGTCGGCGCTGTTCCTGTTACCGGAACTTCTACATTTGCATTTTCCACAAACATCTGTGTTGCCTGTGCCAGTACTTTTTCCAGTTCTTCATCCGGAGCCGGCTCAACCACACTCAGTCGTTTTTCTTCCTTCGTTTCTTCCTCAGTTTCGGCTTCTTCCTCTGTCTCCGCTGCTTTTTCTGCACGTGCAGACTTCAGATCCGGCATTTCTTTTGTTGTAGACAGATTCTCTGACTCAACCGGTGTTTCTTCTTCTGTTTCAACAGCTTCCAGTTCTTCCTCTTCTGTATCTGCAGACGGTTCAGCTGCTTCAACTGCTTTCTCCTCATCAGCTGTTTTTTCTGTTTCCGGCTCAACCGGTACTTCTGTCTCTACAGCTTCTGCTGACTCTTTTGTCTCTTCCGACTCAGACTCTGCTTCTGTGTTTTCTTCTAAATCTTCTTTTTCTTCTGCTTTCTCAGCTTCATCCGGAACCAATGATGCTGCAACGGTATCTCCCGGAACCGGAATTTCTTCTCCCGGAGTTGCAGACAAAATCGGAATCAGTGTTTTCAGACGTTCCATGATCTCACCGGCTTCCACAAGCGCATGCTTTTTGGAAATTTCCAGCTTCTTCTGTTCTGCCGCTGCGATCGTGATCTCTGCCGCATGTTTTGTCTTTTCCCACTCATCCAGAACTTCTTCGATACTTGCCTGTGCGGATACTGCCTTTTCTTCAATGGTTTCCTCTTCTGCATTTTCCTCGGCGATAGCATCTGCCAACATCTCCTCCGGCTTTGCTTCCGTATCCGGTTCTTCTTTTTTCGCGGATGCTTCTGCATTTTCAGCCATCAGTTTGTCAAATTCTTTTTTTAATCGCTCGTCGACCTGCTCATTGATCTTCTCTTTATCAAACGTAAAGGTCTCCTCTGCTTCATGTTCTCCGTTCAGATATGGAATGTCACCGACAATTTTTTTGATATTCTCCATGGTATCCACAACGGTTTCTTTTTTGGTTGCTTCCATGATCTGCTTCATGCTTTTTGCCAGTTCTTCTTCCAGATTGGAAGTATTGAACTTGCTTGCAGTAACCGTTGTCTCCGGTGTCTTTACCATCTCATGGATCACATTTTTACGCTCCGGTGCCGCCGGGATACTGATCTCCACCATTCCTTTTTTCTCACGGAACTGTTTGTACTTCTCTTCCTGTGCCGGAGTGAGCGGTTGATACAGACGTTTCAGATCTAACGCTTTCTCCACATACTCCCCTTCGCCAAACCAGAGGATCAGTTCGTCACAGGTCTCCACGCATTTATCACGCATATCTGCCTGTCCGTACAACGCAGCCAGTTCATATGCCCATTTTTCCGTATATTCATGTTCCTTCAATTCCTCCAGAATCGCAATACGGTCTGTCAGCGGCGCATCTTTCAGGCAGCTGATCTCATATGCCAGCACATAACGCATATTGTCCTTTGGTGCGATCTCAAGGAATTCATTATAGTATTCCTCAGCCTCATCAATGTTCTTTGCCTTGATAGACACTTCTGCTAACTTGCTTACGATATTTCTTCCAATCGGAGAATGATCATATGCCTGCAATAACACTTCCTTGCAGGCGCCATATTTTTCTGTTTTTTCATAAATATCGCCAACCATACAAAGGGTATTGCTGCTGCGAACCTTTTTCCAGTTTATGGTATCTGCCATCTCTGATGCTGTGGCATAATCACCCGCAGCCACCAGATTCTGAAGCTGCTCCAACTTTAACTTATACTCATACTTATCCACCGTTATTCACCTCATGTCTGTATTTTTTGTTTTATTCAAAAATTTACTTTTTCTCTTTTTTTACCGCATGTTTATGCACAGGTTCTTCCGGCTCTTTCGGCACTTTCATCTTTACCTCATTTGACACAGTATCCACCGTATCCAGCTCGATATACTCATCCGTCTCTTCCGGCAGATGCCGTCTTTTCAACACATGCTCTACTACTCGTTTGATAATATAGTACAATACCGCAAAAATCGGTACACCAAACAACATTCCAATCACGCCAAAGCTTCCGCCAAAAAGCAGGATTGCAAAAATAACCCAGAACGGACTCAGTCCCGTAGTATTTCCAAGAATCTTCGGTCCGATAACATTTCCATCCACCTGCTGCAAAACAATGATAAAGATAATGAAATAAATACCTTTCATTGGATCTACCAGAAAAATCAGTATTGCACTTGGAATGGCTCCAATATACGGTCCGAAAAACGGAATGATATTCGTCACGCCAACGATCACGCTGACCAGCGCTACATACGGCATCCGTAAAATAGCCAGGCTGACAAAGCAGATACAGCCAATGATCAGGGAATCAATGATCTTTCCAATAAAGAATCCGCCAAATACTTCATCCGCTTTTCGTCCGACTTCCATGACTACATTTCCATAACGCGGACGAAAAATCGCGTAAATAATTTTCTTTGCCTGACCGATAAATTTTTCTTTGGTCATCAGCACGTATACGGAAACAATAAAACCAATGATAACATTAAAAATCGCTCTTACGACGTTATAAACACCCGTTGTAATATTTGCAATAAAATCAGACTGCTGCAACACATTTTTACGCAGCCAGTCCTCCAGATAAACAGATCCATCTGCAATAAACGTATCCAGTTTTCCAGAGATAGCACTGTTCTGTTTTGTCAAGCGGTCCACCCATTCTGTCAGATTCTGAACTTTCTCATTCATACTCAGAACAATATCTTCAATGCAGACCACCAGCTGCGGAATGATCAGCCAGATCAGTACCACAATAATTGCCAGAAAGATTGCCATGGCAAAAGCTACCGACGCTGCCCGGATCTTCTGACACTGCTTATGGGTCAGTTCTTTTGATTTCTGTCTGCTTCTTTTATATAAAAAACGTTCAAACCATTTCACGATTGGATTGAGCAGATACGCTACGATCAGTCCAACCACAATGGCCTGAAGACTCTGTAATATCTTTTGAAAACTGGAAAATAATCCATCAAATCGAAGTATTACAAAAAAGATTGCGATGCAGATCATAACTACCAAAATGGCAGTCAGACCGATTGCCAGATATGGTCGGATGTCCAGATTGACTTTCTTTTTCTCCGGTTGCTTCTCAGTTGCAGTATGTCCTTTTTTTATTTCTTCCTGCATGCTAAAATTGCCTTTCTAAAAATCTCAGAATCCATTTTTGAGAATCCTGTTAAAATATGCAATAAGTATACCATACTTTTTCTGCACATAACAGAATTGTTCACAAAAAAATCAAAAAGAATCCCGTTTCCAGGATTCTTTTCGTTTTTCTTTATCAGCTGTTTATACAATCTTAAGGTTCTTGTAAAGTGGATATTCGCAATCCGCTATTCTGCGTTTAATCTCTGTAATAATTAATCAGACAGCCTTTCAGAATGATGGTTCTCTCATCTTCTGTCAGATCACCCATTTTCAGAGTAAACGGTTTTAATTCACCGTCTTTTACTACATATGCGTCAATGTCTGTCAGTTTGTCCTCAATCGCTTTGCGGATGTTCGGAACAAACAGATAATCACCGTTTGCAAACGGCAGGTCTCCTTCCGGAATCAGGAATGGAAGCATACCCCAGTTGATCAGGTTGGAACGGTATCGTTTTGTTGCGTACTCGTTGGCAATATTTGCCCATCCACCTAATACTTTCTGGCAGGAAGCAGCCTGCTCTCTGGCAGAACCGTCACCCGGTTTTACTGCAAAAATCGTACTTCCGATACCGAAGTTCTCACGGTTCAGATCCGGGTATTTTGTCTTGATGGTCTCGATCACCGGTGCAAGCTCCGGGAATGCTTCCGTTGGTTTTTCTCCGGCAATTCTTGCTTTCTCCGCTTTTTGAACTTCTTTTGCACGTCCTACATATTCCGGATCCTTTCTGGACAGGGCAAATTCAGCCAGTGCCAGCGGATTGGAACGATAAGAGGATGTCTCACCGGACGGAATCAGTTCGTCAGTTGTAGTAACCGGATCGTGAATCTCGGATACCACTTTCAGAACCAGATTGTCTGTCAGTGCACTCATTGCCGGCCAGTCTTTGATGTTTGGTCCGAATTTCAGTTCCTCATTCGGATCTGCCACGCCCTTGCTGTCAAATACACGGTTCTCGTAAATAGTCTTATCAAAGAAATATTTCGGTCCTGTGTATTCTACATCCAGATCCGTTGCCGGTGTCAGATATCCTTTGTTTGCAGCGGTTGCAGCGATAGAACGTGCATCCATCAGTGCTACGGAAGCAATCTGACCGTTCTGGAGTTTGGAACCTTCACGGTTCGGGAAGTTTCTCGTGGTATGACGGATACTGAATCCGTTGTTGTTCGGTGTATCACCGGCACCGAAACATGGTCCGCAAAATGCTGTCTTCATGATCGCACCTGTCTCCATGATCTTGGCTGCTGCACCATTTCTTACTAATTCCATGTAAACTGGCATACTTGCCGGATATACGCTTAAGGTAAACTCATCCGGTCCGATGCTCTTGCCATTCAGAATGTCTGCTGCTGCACAGATATTTTCAAATCCGCCGCCGGCACATCCTGCAATGATTCCCTGATCCACATAGAGTTTTCCGTTGCGGATCTTATCTCTTAATTTATACTCTACGGCTCCGTCCAGACTTACCAAAGCGTTTTTCTCAACTTCAGCCAGAATATCTTCCAGATTTGCATTTACTTCATCGATAGTGTAAGTATTGCTCGGGTGAAACGGCATAGCGATCATTGGTTTGATCTCACTTAAGTTCACCTCTACGCATCCATCGTAGTAAGTAACTGCTTCCGGTTTCAGTTCTGCATAATCAGCAGATCTGCCGTGAATATCATAAAAATCTCTGATTTTATCATCTGTTACCCAGATAGAGGACAGGCAGGTTGTCTCTGTGGTCATAACATCCACGCCAATACGGAAATCTGCGCTTAAGGATGACACACCAGGTCCGACAAATTCCATAACTTTATTATTTACATAGCCATTTTTGAATACGGCACCAATAATAGCCAGAGCCACATCCTGCGGTCCGACACCTTTCATCGGTTCACCGGTCAGGTAGATAGCTACCACACCCGGCATTTTAATATCATAAGTTTTGCACAGTAACTGTTTTACCAGCTCCGGACCACCCTCGCCCATTGCCATGGTACCAAGGGCACCGTAACGTGTATGGGAGTCAGAACCAAGTATCATTTTGCCGCCGCCTGCAAGCATCTCACGGGCGAACTGATGGATAACTGCCTGATGAGGCGGTACATAGATTCCACCGTATCTCTTTGCACAGCTCAGTCCAAACATGTGGTCATCTTCGTTAATGGTTCCACCAACCGCACACAGGCTGTTGTGACAGTTTGTCAGTACATAAGGAACCGGGAATTTCTCCAGTCCTGACGCACGTGCTGTCTGGATGATACCGACAAATGTGATATCATGGGATGTCAGCTTATCAAATTTAATCTGAAGCTGGTCCATATTTCCGGAAGTATTGTGTGCTTTCAAAATACGATATGCCATTGTACCGGTTGCAGCTTCTGCAGCGGTCACTGTTTTTCCTGTTTTTGCCGCAAGACATGCTGCAGCCTCCTGATTATCTTCGATAATCTCCGTTCCATTGAGCAGATATACACCATTCTCATGTAATTTTATCATGCTTCTGGCCCTCCTTAGAAAATTCTTTTTTACAAACTCTGATACAAATCGAAAAATCCGACCATAATTCTTTTCTATTATAATAAGGCGCCTGACAAAAAGCAAGTTTTATGTCGCATCCGTAATATCCGAAAACAATCCGCAGGAAACCTCCGTTTCATCTTCAGTTTCATCCATCCATAGTTTCAGTTTCATCTGCAAATCTTTTTCAAATAGTTGAAATCAGCTTTCTTTTGTATAACGAAAATATACCTATTATTTTGTACATTTTTCAGGAGGAAACATCATGATAAATAAAGAATGGGAAGATTTCTTTGGCATTGAAGAAGCATCCGACACTTCTTATATCGAAACCGATTTCAACATCAAGCAAAAAGATGCCGTTGCCGTCCTTGCATCCTGCGTCAATGCAAATGGATGTGTCGATCTGAACTGGATGTGTGAGGCATCCGGTCTTTCAATGGATGAACTGATACATTCCCTGCATGGTGCGATCTATCAGGATCCGGAAGTCTATGATCTCTGTCATGCAGACGATCAGGGATGGATGCTCCGAGCGCAGTACCTGTCCGGTCACATCAAGTTCAAACTGGAAACTGCAAAAAGATTGAACCACAAATATAACGATCGATTTGCAGCAAATGTTGCGGCTTTAAAATCCATCATGCCTCCAAAATCAGATTTTGACGCCATCGGTTTTTCCATCGGTTCTCCCTGGATTCCAAATGAATATTACGAAGCATTTGCCAAAGATATTCTGGGACTCGCCCGTGCGCCGAAAATCAGCCATTCCGCAGCCCTTGGACGTTACCATGTAAAAATTGCTTCCAAATATCAGGACACCGTTCCTAATCTTTTTACTTATGGCACCCTGCATTTTTCCGGATTACTGCTTATCGAATATGCCCTGAACGGTATCACACCCAAACCTTATGATGATGTCGTAAGGCTCGATCGAAAATCCGGCATTGCAAGAGTCTTAAATAAAACGGAATCACTTGCTGCCCAGGAAAAAATAAATCTTTTACAAAAAGCCTTTTCTGACTGGATCCACAAAAATTCTTTCCGTGTGAAAGAGTTGAAAAAAATCTATTACAACACCTATGCCTGCAATGTGCCAGGCCGGTACAGCGGATGTTTCCTGGATCTGCCCGGATTGAACACGGAGCACTTTACACCATATCCCCATCAGAAAGATGCCGTGGCAAGAATTATTCTGGACAAGGATGTGCTGTTAAACCACAAAGTCGGAACCGGCAAGACAAATATCATTATCATGGGAATCCATGAGCGAAAAAGAATCGGTCTTTCAGGAAAAAATCTCATTGTTGTTCCGAACAATGTTCTGGAAGCCTTTGAAAGCGCTCACAGACAGCTTTATCCACAGGATCATATTCTGGTAATTCATCCGGAAGACTTTAAACCGGCTTACCGCCAGAATATTCTTACCAAGATCAGAGATGAGAACTATGTTGCAGTGTATCTGCCATTTTCATCCTTTGGAGCGATCAGCATGAGCCGACAGTACAAACTGGATCGCCAGAGCAAACTGATCCAATCCTACCGCGCCAAAGCAACAAATGCACCGGAACAGTGGGAACGTGCCAGACTTGAAACAATCGTGAAGCGACAGAGTAAAAAACTTGCGGAAATGATGACCGATCTTCCATATGATGAATACCTCTGTTTTGATGAACTTGGAATTACAACACTGGTCGTTGACGAAGCCCACAATTTCAAAAATATTTCTTTAAACAGTCATACAGATGGTGTAGTTGGTATGCACATAAAAGGAAGTAAAAAATGTGATGAAATGTATGAAAAAGTACAGTTTGTCCGAAATCATGACGGCGGAGTCATTTTTTCAACCGGAACACCACTGACGAATTCCATTGCCGATTTATTTGTGATGCAGTCATTTTTACAACCGGAACAGTTAGAGCTGCTTCATCTTAATCACTTTGATGAATGGATCAGCAACTTTGCAACCCGCCAGACAAGTTTTGAAGTGGATGTGGATTCTCAGAACTATCGCATGAGAACACGTTTTTCCAGTTTTCACAATATTCCGGAGCTGATCAGTCTGGTTGCTAATATCTGTGATTTTTATAATGACGATGAGGGGCAGATGGATTTACCGGAAAGTGAAACCTATACCGATATCATTGTACCAAAATCCCCCGAACAGGATGACTATATTAAATCTCTGGCGGATCGTACTGAAAAGATCCGTCAGAAACTTGTTCGAAATGCAGCAACCGATAATCTGCTGAAAATCACACATGATGGCCGCGCTGCTGCACTTGACATCCGTCTGGCAGATCCGGAAAGCCATCCGGATACCGAAAGCACGAAAACCTATGCCTGTGCCCAAAACGTTTATCGGCTCTTTCAGCTGTATCCGAATACCGCTCAGCTTGTATTTTGTGATCTCGGCACCCCAAAAAAAGGCTTTAACATTTACGACGAATTAAAAAGACTTCTTGTAGAGATGGGTATCCCAAAATCAGAAATTGCTTTTGTTCACGATGCAGGAACAGATGCCAAGAGACGAAAACTTTTTGAAGCTGTAAACCGTGCCTCTGTCCGTGTTCTGATCGGCAGTACATCCAAGCTCGGGACCGGTGTCAATGTCCAGAAACGCCTCATTGGCATCCATCATCTGGATATCCCATGGAAACCATCTGACATTATGCAACGCGAAGGGCGCCTGATCCGTCAGGGAAACGAAAACAGCACCGTCTTCCGCTTCCGTTACATAACCGCAGGTACTTTTGATGCATACTCCTGGCAGCTGCTGGAAAATAAGCAGCGCTTTATTTCACAGTTTATGAACCATACCCTTGCATGCAGAGATGCCCGTGATATTGACGAGACCGTACTAACCTATGCAGAGATCAAAGCACTTTCTGTGGGTGATCCGCTCCTCAAAACAAGAATTGATACTTCCAATGAACTGGAACGTGTAAAAATTCACAGCAGACAACGGGAGCAGGAACTGAAAAAAATGGATACCGTCATTGCCGAAACACCACAGATCCTGGAAAAACTGAAAGGTCAGAAAGCACTCCTTGCACTGGATCTGGCACATGCCCTTGCCAATCGTGAAAGTCTGACCAAAGAAGAACGAAATGCCTTTGGCGAAGATGTCCTTGAAGCATTGACGGAAAACAGCTTTCTGGAAACAGATCGCAAATTCGATACCCTTCATGGATGTTCCATCCTCCTTCCGGCAGGCATGAATCCGGAGCGTCCCTTCCTGCTTATAGAAGGTGTATCCGGCAACCGTTACAAAGTAGACATGCGCGATGCCAAAACAGGCGGATGTATCCAGCGTATTGAATACGCATTGTTTCATCTGAATGAAAGTATTGAACGTATCGAAACAAAAATTAAAAACGCCATCGAGCAGAGAACAAATGCCAAAGCCGAAGTAAGAAAGGGAAATCCTTATGCATCTGATGTACTGAGACTTACAGAAAAACTTCTTGATATCGATGAACAGTTGAACCTGCGGACAAATGGAGAAGAATCTGCCTGAAACCACAGAACTCAGAAATCAAAATGCTCTATTTTATAACATCAGAACGGACAGTCTAAGAAAGAGAGGACAACCATTATGTCAGATAATACTTATAATATTCCAACCATGTCAACCGGTACCATGGCCCAACAGTTAACTGAACTTTATACACAGGCTTATCGAAATCATACCCTGCCTTTTCTCCCATCTGTGGCTCTCTGGGGCCCGATGGGCGTTGGAAAATCCACAGCGGTAAAGACGGTTGCAGAAAATTTATCCAAAGAATTTCAGCAGCACATCGGTGTCACAGACATCCGTCTGCTGAACTTTTCACCGATTGATCTTCGTGGAATTCCATCTGCCGATATCAACAAAGAATTTACTGTCTGGTTAAAACCCAAGATTTTCGACCTGCCAAAAAACACCCCTCATATCCTTTTTCTGGATGAGATTTCTGCCGCGCCGCAGTCCCTTCAGGCAGCTGCCTACCAGATTGCACTGGACAAGCGGATCGGAGAGTTTGAACTGCCGGAAAATTGTATCGTTATCTGTGCCGGCAATCGTACTACAGATCGATCCGTTGCTTTTCGTATGCCCAAAGCTCTGGCAAACCGCCTGTTACATATTGAAATTCTCTCTGATTTTGACAGCTGGTACGAATGGGCACTGAATCATAAAATTGATAAACGTATTTTAGGTTATCTGACATTTGACAACAGTCGTCTGAACGCAGAGCCTGCTATCGAAGAACTGGCATTTCCAACACCGCGAAGCTGGGAATTTGTCAGCAACTTGCTGCAGATTACCGAAAAAACTCCCGGAGAAATGCACAGTCTGATTTCCGGCTGCATCGGGGTCTCAACTGCACTGGAATTTGAGCACTGGTGTAATGTCTATGATAAACTGCCAAACACAGCAGACATTCTCACCGGAACATGCACGATGAGAATCACGAAACCAGATGTCATCTATGCCTTAACCTCATCCCTCCTCTCCTATGTCGCTGAACACAACGAAACCATCCGTGATGAGGCACTTGAAAACATCTGCCGTTATGTTTCTCAGTTTCAGGCCGACTTTTCCGCTATGTTCTTTCGTGGCATGCTTACGTTAAACGGAATGAATCTGCGACTTTCAAAAAGTCCTTCCTTTTCGGCCTGGATGAAAAAGAACCGCCGATTTTTATAACTTTAATTCCTGATAAACGGAGGTATTTACAATGGATGAAATGAAAGTTAAAAATACGGTCAGACGTATGACCGAAGAACGTGCCTTATTGATAAAAAATAATCCTTTTTTCGGTCATTTATCCATGGGACTGCAGCTTGCCTGCGCTCCATGCAAAACCGCATGCACAGATGGAAGCAGATTAATTTTTGATCCTGCCTTTGCAGAAAAATTATCCGATCAGGAGCTTCAGTTTGTGATTCTCCACGAAGTGCTTCATTGTGTGTTCAGACACTGTATTCGCGGAAAAGGACTGCATTCTGTGTTATATAATATTGCTTGCGACATTGTCGTCAATTCCACCATTCTCGCTATGTGGGGACAGGAGTCTATGATGATCGCCGGGGAAAAAGCAATGCACCTTGCACCAGATGGCAAAGAAGGACGTGAATATAACGCGGAAGAAATCTATCAGATGCTGATCCACCAAAATCATACAAATGGAATCTATCAGATGCAGACAGATCAGAACAATGCAAATAAATCCTCTCAAATGCAGACAAATCAGAATCCTCCTGCAAGCATGCAGACAGATAACGAAGGCTTTGAAAAGAGTTCTTTCGACCGACATGATATCTGGCAGGGTATCTGTGATAAGGCACAACTTCAGGATAACTGGAACAGAAAAATCCAGTCTGCCTTCCGGCAATGTGGTGATTCCACCGGAATGCCGCAGCAGGTCCGAACCATCGTGCAGGATATTGCCCGCCGCTCCGGCTTAAACTGGAAACAGCTCCTTCATGATTTTTTACAGTCCGACACCTATGACTATAACTTCCTTCCCCCGGATCGCCGATATGCTTTTTCAGACTTTTATCTGCCTGCATACAATATGGATGAAGAACATCAGACTGCGGATGATATCTGGGTATGTATCGATACTTCCGGATCTGTTACGGAAGAAGAACTGACCTGTACGATGGCTGAGATTCTGGATGCTATGAGACAGGCTGGCTTAAAAGGAAGGATCTCCTTTTTCGACAGCAACATTACAGAGCCGGAACCCTTTGAATTTGAAAATGACCTGAAAAACCTGACTGCGCAGGGTGGCGGCGGCACCAGTTTTCATATTATCTTCCGTTACCTGAAAGAAAAACTGTATCCGGATCTTCCACGTGCGATTCTTATTTTTACAGATGGATATGCAAGATTTCCAGAGCAAAAAGCGGCTTTAGATGTGCCTGTATTGTGGCTGATCTGCAAAGGCGGAAATGCTGATGTGCCATGGGGACAAGTAATCCAGTTGTAGCGGCAGTTTCCCCTGTGATTTAGCCTTTCAATCTTGTCCTCACAGTAGTCATTATAGTATAATTGTTTTATATGATATTGGGGTCAAAAGATGCCATACGAATTGTTCCGTACTTCGTACTCCCACAATTCTACCCAATATTCGCATATCGTGAAGCTGACGCTCCACTTTTATGCTCATATCGGGGCGGGTCATTAAGCCATAAAACCACTCCTGTGCAAGCACATCGTGGTTTCAGGCTTTTGGCCCTGGCATCTTTATATACAAGTATGACAAAAACACAAAAAATACACTGTATTTCAGAAAAAAAGGGGGCTCATTATGATTCACATTACATGGGGTAATCTCATTCCACCACGCTGCTCGCAGGCAAACATTGTAAATTCTTTGCTGGCACCTTCATTTTTTAATAACCCGGATTTGGGAAAAACGATTCAGGAGTCATCTTTTTATCAAAGAAAAGACGGCACTATTCTGGATGCCCTGAACAGTGAAACCAATAAAGCCTTTCGCAGCAGATTATTTAACTTCGGTGACTCTCCCAAGACATCTGAGAAGCTCATCAATCTGCTGCTGTTGAAAACACAACAGGACAATATTGCATATACACTGGATACTTTTCCAATCCGTCATGAATTTAAAAAGCAATGGAAAATTTTCCTCAGAGAATATTTTGGTGACCGGTATTCCATATACCTTGAGGATTATAAAAAATATATTAATCTCTTTATTGAGGACAATTACACCATTGAAGATTTTGAAGCAGAAGCTGACACGGATTTATTCAAAAGAGAAGATTTTGATCGGCGGAATTTTCAAAAAAACAAAATTACCATTCCTTATCACGGAAATAACGTTCCGCTTAGCAAACTGTTGTATTCCATAGAAGCTGCCGATTACAGTAAATCACCCTTCCTTGATGAACGAAACAGCTCCGATATTTCCCATGAAGATAATTTATTTTTTGAACGTCTGTCCACCTTATCCATCCTCGCCTGCGTATGGGTTATTTTTACAAAAGTAGAGGAAAAAGAAAACAAGCAGACCACATCTGGAAGGAAAGACAAAAAGAATGTATATGCAGAGCTGATTGTACGTCTGTCTCAAATGATTTTTCCAACAGAAACCGTCAATACAATTTTTTTCACCACTCCTGAAAATGATGGTTCGGATTCAATTGTAGCAACTTTTGAAATCCCATCTGAAAAAAACGACACAGCAGAAGCCAGAAAGATGTTAGCCCCTGTTCCGGGTTACATCAATGCAAAGGCATTTACAGAAGCGGGAGAAATCTGTGAACAGGTATTTCAAAGTTACAAATATGCCTCCGATCCTGTCATGGCAGAGACTCTGACTTATCTGCACACCTGCTGTATCAACGGTTATCCGATTCCGAAAGCATTTTCATCCATCGAAGATATCGAAAAGCAGGCATACTATTATGGCAGCATTTACAGCAGTCAGAAAAGAACCGATATTAAGGCGATTCCTGTACCGTCAAAGGCAGCCACCTCCGGATTTTTTACCGCAAACTGTAAAAATAAAATTTTTGACTGGATAAAAAAAACCAGACCGGGAAACTATGAGGCTTCTGTCTCAAGTGAGCCGGAAGCAGCAATTTTACCGCATGTACATCAGAGAATCCTGTTGATTCATGACGATTTTAACATTAATCTGCAAGATGCCCTTAATATTCTGGATCGTATCAAAAAAAATATATCTACGGAAAAAGAAACAACGATCTCTGACTGGAAAAACTTTGAACTGTACATAAGGTGTAATGAGGAGGAAGCTACCCCTGTGCTGGATACAGCCCTCAGCTATTTTACCGAAAATAATGAGATCAGATCTTCTGCTGATTTTTCTCTCATTAAAATTTATCTGATCGATGAAGCGAAACGAAGCGCGGATTACCTGTTGGCCAGACATCCCCTGTTTTATCCGCTCACTTTGCCTAAACGAAATGCAGAGAAAGTGGAAAAAAGCCAAAATATGCATCTGGTTATCTTCTCTGATAATCCGAAACACAATTATGCAAAATGGCTGATCAAAGAAGCCTTTTGGACTTTGCCGCGTTTATGCGAAAAAATCAATACAAAGATCTCCCTGATTTCTCCGCATGCTTCTGAAATTGCAGATTCCATTTTATTGGATTGTCCGGGACTGGCTGATTTTTCAAATAATGCCAATCTCAATACATCATACTCGAATGCAGATAAAAAATCCGAACAGATCCGGATTGATGATATACCCTTTCCTGAGATCTGGTATCAGGACACTTCCTTTTCAAGCCGTTCTATTTTAAACACCTTGAAAGATATCAGTTCTTCCAACGATTATTTATACTTCGTTGTGGATTCTGTTTCCGATGTAGAAAGTATCAAACTTGCAACCAGAATCAGAGAACTTATAATCCGGAAATCTGTTCTGGACGGACGTATTAACAGTTATTCAAAGAAAAATTGCATTATCGCTGTTCACTGCATTGATCCGGATTATGCAGGTTTATCCAGAGATCTGATCATTCCAAAAGAAACAGAACATGCCAACAAGTGGTTTAACAATTATAATTTCATCCCCTTTGGCTCCATAAAAGATCTGTATTCCTGGGATCAGTTAAACGGAGGTGTCATCGAAGAAATATCACAATGCATTCATTTGCAGTATTGTCAGTCTTCTCAGCAAAAAGATGCCTGCAATGAGCATCTGAAATCATATTTCGAACGATTATACAACCGTGATTCTTCCTTTTCTGCTGCCGTGAGCATGCCGTACCGCTTATTTGAAGCAGGAATCACACCGACACCCGACTGGACCTCCTGGGATATTCAGGATCCGGATGCCTGGTGGAATTCGGAAACGCGTTCTCATATGGCAGAAACATATCTGGAAAAACTGACAGATACATCCGTGACAGATACAGATGATTCTCATCCTTCATTTGATCAGAAACTTGTCGAACAGCTTGCCAAATATGAACAAATGCGTTGGTGCTGCTATCAGTTAACCCGCGGCTGGCTGCCGGTAGAACCGTCTCAGGTATTGCAATATATCAATAGCGGTGTGAGCCGTCACACGTTGCAGATAGCCAAACTTCATCCATGTATCTGTTCATGGAACAGTCTGAAAACACTACAGGAAATTTTATCTGATGAAGCAAAAAGAGAGATCTGCACCAGCAAGAATATTGACACTTTAAGTAAGGAAGAACTAATACCGTTATTAAATCCAAAATTTGCAAAATATTTTTCTTATGAGAAAGATTATTCGTATTTTCAGAAACTCAACTATGAAAACATTGAAAAGACAGCTGATATCCTGACGAATCAATGGCATACCGATCAGCTTTTTGCTTCGGAGGAGTCAGAAAAATAAAGTACAAAGGCAGGTATAAAATGATATCAAAATACAAAAATGTAGCCGTCATTTATGGTGGAAAAGGCAGAAATTACGCCGAAGCATTTCACAAATCCATTTTGAAAATATCAGATGAGAAAAGATATCCCATCTGTTCCAAACTTATTATGGAAACAATTCTGACAAAAAAAGACAGGATCTAACCTAAGAACAGATGTATTCTATGATTTTCTTCAATTTTCCTCGCTCCTTCTGTCGTTATATTGTTTCACAAGGTGTTTCACTTTGAACAATTACAGCGTACCTGATTTTTAAAGATTCAGACAGCAAATTTTGTTTTCACTTTTGAAAACAAAATTTTGAAACTGACGCAAAAATACCGATACAGTTGAAACCTCAACCATATCGGTATTTTTTACTCTGTCAAATTTTCTTTTCCCACTTAGCGGCTAATGCCTCATTCTTATATTCTGAATCATTTTTATAAATGCAATACAATGCTTTCGCAGCACTTGCATGTCCTATTTCTGCGGCTTTGTTCAGTAATTTTATGCCCTGCACTTTATGTGGATCAAAGTTCCAACCAAAGAACAACACGCATCCCATACAATAATCTGCGGTTCCATCATCATATCTTGCACTTCTTGTATAATCATAATATTGATCCCAAAAAGAATCCATATCTTCAATGGCAGTATCATAACTTCCAAGCCTGATCATCGATGCCCTAAAATTTTTCTCAACAGAATGGTAATAATAAGCAAATGCTTCTACTTTGGTTCCTTTTAGAATACCCTTTTCAATAAAATAACCAAGAAGGAACCACTTCAGACCATCTTCCCCGCTTATTTGTGTCAACTTCAGCTCTTCCGGATCTATCTCTTCTTCAGAATAAGAAAACAGCTGATGCAGGGAGTCTTCCACATAAGCTCTCCAGTATTTCTGTTCCATTGCCCGATTTAAATATTCATAATAAATCGTTTCATCATAAATATCTTCATTTTCAGCAAAAAGCAACGCAATCCGATAGAGTGAATATGCCGATCCCTCTTTTTCGAAATATTCAATGGCAGACTCCAGATCTTTTGGGCATCCATTCAGACCATTTGCAAAATTTATTGCAAATTCACGATCTCTGTTGCTTTCTTTTGTGTTTGCATCAAGATGTACTGCAAAAAATTTTGTATTTGGCCTGATCGGTATTCTTGCCTTCAGGCAATGCTCGCCTTCATCATAATACATTTCCCGGCGGACGATCGATGCTGTCTCCGGATCAATAATTATGGATACATTTTCCCCTACATTTGCAGAAAAATATCTCTTTTCTGTTTTTCCGGGATTAATCCTTCTGTCGTTTTTCATAGACGCAACAGCATCCGACGCCTGCGCTAAATCGTATGCCGCCTCATTCAGACAAAGTTCATCCGAAAAACTGATCCTTTCAAAATGCATATGTTGTGTTGCTTTCGTCATGCGAAAGGTTGTCCCATCCATGACTCCGAAATTTATGAACACATCCCCTTTTTCTGCATTGAAATGTAAAAGGAAAATCGGCTGACCGTTTATATCAATATTATCCACAAGATATGTCGTTTGACCGGTGTTATCCTCCTCTGATTTTGGAACCGGCTGCAACTGCTCCGGTACATAATAGTGCGTCATAGTTTTATGATCACACTTACTGCAAATCTTCAAAACAATTGTTTTATATCCGGGAACATCCGGTATGACAAGCTGCATCATACTTTCCAGCCAAGTTCCTTTTTTATAACTGAGTGGAATCAAGGAAAGCGGCTGTTCCTCCTGTTCTGACTCATCCTTCTCCGTTTGTTCTTCAATGTCGTCAAATCCGTCTGACAGTATCTTCCAGAAACGATCCTCTTTTATCTTCGCCAGTTTCGATACTCCATCCGCTTTTTTATCCGTATTCTCAAATATTTCAACAAAGCGCTTTGCAAGCTTTTCATCAATATTGTCCGGAAGCTCCTCTCCATTCTCCCGTTTTGTTTTCTGTTCCATCACGTTTGACGAATAGGATGCCATCCCTTCTTTTAACCGGAGCCATTCATCAGAAGATTCATGCATTTTTGCCAGACCAAGAAACGTATCTAACGTCATCACATCCGCCGATCTCATATTCACACAGGATGGAAGGGATTTTAACAGTTTCTGCTGCAAGCGTACCAGCACTTTATCCAGATCCATAATACTGTTCGCTTCTGTTCCATTCTTCTTTGTAATAGCATTTTTTCCGCAAAAAAGCTGCTCATAACGTTCGGTTTGATTATTCTCCTGAAACAGTCTGAAGGCAGGAATGGAAAAATCATTTAAGAATATCGGAATGATATTTTTCTCATTCTTTTGTGCCGTCAGGATTTCTTCATATACAAGATCCTCTGCTTCCACACAACGGTCCAGTGCATGTGGCGGAAGTATTAAAATAAAATCCTGACAGGATTCCACATGTTCTTTTATTGCTTCTGTAAAGGTTCCCCCACGCAATGATTCTTTATCAAAAAAGCATGAATAACCCAGATCTGTCAATTTCAAGTAAATCACATATGCAAACCATTCGCCGCCTTTTCGACGATAACTGATAAAAATATCTTCTTTCTTTTCCGAGATTATTTTTTCCATAACTGCACCTTTTTCTTATCTATTTTTCAGTGAATCAGTATTAGCTAATCCTTTGTGATTTTTGTCAAACAAAAAACCTATTTACAGAATACTGTCTTTGCCGATAATTATCAAGAACGCTGTCCTATAACTCTTGAAAAATACCCAGATCTATAAACTTTGTCTGAACGAAATTTTTGATGTCCATTCACTCTAAAAACTATCACCTGATATAGTTTGGCATTTGAAAGAAGAATGGCTTCTCATCCTGTAAGGAAACAACCGCTTCTCCGATGCCAAGATTCATTAGCTGCCAGTCCTCCACCGTATGACCTTCCCTCTGAACATTTAAATTATTCTGCTGTACACTGATACTGTGGTTCTGATAATTTTCCCCCAGACGTTTTACCACAAACTGGCGCGTATCATAATCACACAGCTTGAAGGATATCAGGTTCTGGAAAGAAGAAAGCGCGTTGTCTGCACCGGCTTCTCCATATATCTCCCGGATACCTGCAATGTTTTGCAGACCGCACATTACACGCACACCTGCGTCTGTTCCGGAGGGCGATCTGCCAAAGTTTACACTATTCGCAAGATGATCCAGACGCGGAAGCAACAGGGCTTCATCAAGAATCATGTATTTATTTCCAGTGTATTCTGATCTGCCATCCAGCGCATTTGCAAATGCCCGGTCGATCAGCATTCCATACATAGGTGCGATCAGGTTTCCTTTTCTCAGATCGTACTCTATAAAAATCACTTTTCTTTTTCCACTGTTCATGATATCACGCATAGAAAATTCCCGAACTGGATCTGCCTGCGCAAACGGTCCGATAAACAGTTTTCGAATCATTGCGCCAAGATAACTCATAACGCCCTGTGTCTGGTTTCCTTTGTTGCCGATATAATCCAGACAGCTTCTCAAATCCCACATATTCTCTTCTTCAAAAATCTTTCGCAGCTCATCCACTGTTTTTTGCTGAAAGAAATCCACCAGCCCACGATTATTCAATTTTGATGGATCTGACTGCCAGTAAGCACGCATCAGGTAGATCATACCTGCCGCAAGCAGCTGTGCCGACATTGCCGGGAAAACCGGCTGAATCTGACTGTCCATCGTCTTTGACAACTGTATTGCCAGCTCAAAGGCTTCATCATCTGATTCCGGCGTATACACTAATCTGCCATTGATTGCCCGCGGCATAACTTCCGCGAACAGATTATGGTAACTTGTAATATTTTTATAACTAGCTCCGACACCGATCACAATTCTTTCATTCACTGGGACGTAAGAAGCAAATTCACGCAAATAGTCTCCTTTTGGATCAAAGATAACCATTACTTCACCAGCTTTCAGTGTTTTCAGTATTGGTTTCACAAGCCCGTTAAAACAGGTTGTTTTTCCACTTCCGGGTGCGCCGACCACCAGTAAGCCGTATGCCAGCTGACGCTTACTGAATCCCCAGACTTTTCCATTTCTGGGATTCTGAAATGTCACAAATGGATAATTGTCTGGATCCGCCGTCCATTCCGGCACCGGGTTTTCATCAATCGTCTGACCTAAAAGTGTCTGCGTGTATATTCTGCTATTTTTCGCTCCGTTCATGGAAGTTGCAATTTTTTTTCCTACAAAATCGTATGCCATAATTATTTGATACCTCCTTATCCTTACAGATCAAGTCCATCATCGGCTCCTTCGCCGCCATCGATACCATCATCTACAGATTCGCCTTCGTTTGACATCAGATAATTTTCACTCATCTCTGCGGTAGACGTAATTGCATCTTCCTGTGACATGGTCGGATCATTCTGTGCATGTTGATAATATGCATTCACCGAATCTCTAAGACTCTGATTGTATTCATCCAGTGTTACTGATTTTGGTTCAAATCCCACTTTTGTTTTCTCCTTTGAATCTACATTATTTGCTTCAATTTTGTCTGCTTCTACCTTGTTGTAAGCTGCATTTTGTAATTGCATGATACGATAGCTTTCAACTGCTGGTTCACAACTACCGGCTCTTACTGTTCCATCATTATCCAAGCCGATAATACTGTGTTTTCCTGCACAGAGCTGTTTCATATTTTTCCATTTCAGAACATCCTGCCGGACAGAACCTGCCGCTACAATCTCGCCTGAAGCTGTAATGCCATAAGTACAGTTTGGCGCTGCCAGAATGTTTATAATGTCTTTCCAGCTATCAGTATTTTTCTGACCGTAACCATTGTCCTCTCCAAATATTTTTACAGAACCGTCTGTATACAGTACTGCGTAGTTTCGCTCGCTGGCTGAGAATGCCTGTACACCCTCCTCTTTCTGAAAATCTCCATTGCTATGTACCAGATAAAGCTGCTGATCCTGAAGATATGCGGTGCATCCGCCCGTTGCCCGGAAGCGGGCAGCAAGGTTTTTGCGTTTTTTATTGGTCAGTTTCTGTTTTTCATTTTTGACCTGTTCTGACCACAGATCGTAACTTTCTTTATCAGAGAACTTTGTTACAAAAGCAAGCGGGAATCCACATCCTCCGCAACTATATGTATTTGTTTCTTTTGCTTTGCCACAAACCGGGCAATGTTCCTGTTTACTCATAATCTGAAACCTCCTCAAACGGTTTTGGTTTTAAATGACTACGTTTTCTAAAATATATTTCACTGGGAGCACATAGTTAATTTCTTCAACCAGCTTGCTGTCTCCCTCAGTCTGGCTGCCACAAAGAATTCCAATAATTGTTCCGTCTTTCTTCGAAAATACCGGAGCCCCGGAGCATCCACGCTTTGCCTCCATATTGGCATTGATACGGCTCAGACCGCCTTTCGTCTGAACGGAGGATACAGCTCCCTGAAACAAGCTTATCTCCAGTTTATCCGGATCGTCGCTTAAACGGATCCCAAAAGGATATCCCCAAAGATAGATCGGTTCACCCGGAAGTGTCTTAGTATCAGCTGCTCTTAGCGGCAGAGAAGAATATTCTTCGTCTGTCGGAATTTTTAAAATAGCTGCATCCAGTTTTACATCTGACCAGCATACTTCTGCCTTTTTCCATACGGCTGCTTCACCATCCTGTGCAGCTCTTACCCGTACCTGAATTTCTTTTGCTTTGTCAATGACGTGGTTACAGGTGAGGATATGACCATCTCCGGTAATGATAGAACCGCTGCCATTTGATACGGAGCGCCCTTTTCTTGCACGGATGAACACAACACTTTGGGTCTGA